>Ga0310786_10004933_pt1 | contig 18330 bp, 19 predicted proteins | sample AusTroGonzalo_MG_FD_203881 | JGI IMG/M metagenome (GOLD analysis project Ga0310786, IMG submission 203881) | Bovine rumen microbial communities from tropical cattle in Woodstock, Queensland, Australia - Gonzalo_03 (v2) (version 2) | ecosystem: Host-associated > Mammals > Digestive system >... | reverse complement strand
TTTTCCTACGCAATCAAACCATCCATCGATCCACCATCGATGAGCTCCGTACGCTTTGACACCAGGCACACAACCACGACACATGAACTGCCCACGCTTTCAAAACCAGGATCCACCTGGTGCAAACGAAAAGCGGACGCTTTCGCGCCCGCCATCGATGTTGTTCAAATGAAAAACGTCCGGATTAAAACCAGCCACAAACCCGCATCGGCCCAAAATCGCACTCTTTCAGATGAGCTGTCTCCAATTACTTGAACACCTTAGCCCGTTTGGCAGTTTCTGTTATACCTCCACACCGTTTACTTCAATCAAAGTCAACTGGTTCCAGCGTCCAGGTGTTTTCTCTATAGGGTCCCTCATCCGTTTCGCCTTCGGGTATAGTGGTTGAAATCGTAAAACGTAATTCTCTACCAATGTTCATATTGTTTTGTACATTCATACTTCTATTGTTGTCATATTCTTTAACGGTTGTGCTGCCGAATTTCACTAAACCGCAGGAGGATGCTTTCTTAGAATAATTAACATCTATTAGCCCTATACTATATTTTGCATCCTTGCCTCTGATGGCAGTGACCTTGACAAAGTTCTTGCTATAGGAGGCTTCCCTTTTTACTTGTTGTTTGATGTTTTGTTATTTATTTTGAAAGTATTCTAGAGTGGATTCGTAACTCTCAAGCGATCTTTGATAGCCGATAGTCTTTAGATAACTCATTCCATAATTGATTCTATATAAGATATGATTTGGGAACAATCTACCAAAATACATATCAAAGAAAGCAAAAACTTCCGGATAGAAGCAATATGATAATTGACTCTCGACTGTTGCTAATATTTCTTTGATATATGAGTAATCATCATCAGTCATGATTTCGTTATCTGCTAATTCCAATATAATTTTGAAAGCATAATATGCATCAACGATTTTATCGTTGATATTACGATCAATCTTATATCTTTGATATGCATCTAATAAATAATTTCTTAATGCATCCTCATCGGTGTCTTGTAGGAATTGGTTTTCGACATTATATATAAATTCATATCCATCATCAGATGCGCAGGTGAGACCAAAATCATCAAGATCTTGGAATGTTTCACCGATTTCTTCCATATACTCTACACATTTACCGCCATAAAGTTCTTTCTCATAAAGAATTTGACATAAAGTGGTGAGAATGATGTTACGTCTACTGATCATCCAATCTTCTTCATAATCTTCTAATAGATAACCAAAACAGTAGTCCACCGCAAAAACGATATCCTCGCCTTTTACTTGGCTATATTGTTTACTCATTACATCAATATATAAGTTGATATAATTAGCAATTAATTTTCTTAATAATGTTTTACTCTTGAAGGCAATAAAGAAGATAAGATTCTTATTCATCAATAATTTTTGATATAAATCTAATCGTGTATTTAGCTTATATAATCTTGCACTTTCATCAATGATAGCGAGCATTGATGCTTCTTTATCATCACACTGAGAAGAATAGAAGTTATCCTCATCTATGCTTTCAGCATAGTCTTCAATGGTTTTATTGAGATACGCACATAATGGATCTAGAATTGCATATTCAATATTTCTTGATTTCTCGTTGTTGGTTTTAAGAAGTTCAAGATACTCTTCTTTGGTGTATTGCCTTCCATATTTTGTGACAATATCAACTTCGTCAAATAAGTCATTAACAGCCTTTTCGCTTCTTTCGTCGTAGCTAGCAGACACGACATCAAATAGATAGTTGATATTTTTCTTTAAGAAGTTTTTGATGATATTATCTTCGATAATAATTACCCCACATGTGTAATTGGTGAAGTAACGTAAGGCACGCATGATTGAAGCCTTCTCAATTTCGGAAATCTCAACATATACCTGGTGTTCTTTGATTTCTTCGATTGCAGTGTCCTTATTATAGGAGTCAAAAAGCATACTTTCTGACATGCCAATTTCAAAGATTACTAACCTCATTAAGATCTCTGCGAGTAAAGAAGCACACTTTGGAGATAACTTAGTGAAGAAGTCATTTAAGATGTACATTAATATCTCATTAGTGTTATTTTTTTGCACTAGAGCAGTGGCCATCTCTTTATAAGAAGAGAAGTTACAATAGTAAATCAAATAATCAGCGATCAATTTGTAATCAATAAACTTTAAGTTTTTATTTGCTAAAGCAAGAATATCTTTATCGATTTTTTTAGCGTATTTCGCTAAATAGTCTTGGAGGAACTGTTCACAGCCAAATGTATCTTCGTGCATTGGATAGACAACTAACTTCTCACAGATTTTAGTTTGCTTTTCACTATTAGTGGTCATGAAAACGTATAAGTTATCTGGAAGCCTGTTGTTATCAAATAGGAAATGTCTAAAGAAGGCTTGAGAAATATCATTATCGTAAAGCAAATCGATATCGTTAATAAGGATATATAAAGGTCTTTTTAGTTTTAAGTTATAAAGGTTTTTCTTTAATATCGCCATGTTTGCGAGCATCAATGACTCATAACTAGCCTGTGTTTTTACTTTTGGTAAATCTTTATATTCCGCTAATTCTATTCCTAAATCTTCTAAACCTTTAACGATAAGTTTATATAAACCATTAACTGGGAAGTGCTGAAGATTTAAATCTGCTTTAAGATTAATAATAATCTTATCTGCATCTTTTTTAGAATTAATTACATGAGCAAAGACATCGCTTTTGCCAATTGGATCCGGAGAATAGGCGAGGACTGCGACATGATTTTGTTCTCCATGTGTAATGATGTCTACCGCTTGAGCAGTCATGAATAATCTATTCACATATCGATTCTCTATAAGATTGAGATAAGAGGCTTGTTTGATAAACGAGGTTGATTCTTTTGATGGATAATCTTCTTCGATAGCCTTGAGTAGATCCGCTAAAACAAGTTCCTTGAATTCATCAAAAGATGTGTATTTATGGTTTTTGATATCTGTATCTTGAATTCTTGATTTTAAATCTTTTAATTCTTTGTCTTTATGATCGCTTGTTGATTCATCGAATAAAGCTTTATCTTTGAAATAGAAGAAACATCTATCTCTATTCTCGCTCATTAAAGCCCCTAAAAGCATTTCGAATTCAGTAACAGATTTATCTTGGTTATCCTTTATAAAAGGATATTTAAACAATAAATTCTCTTCATAATGATCTGGACACCAGCCATATCTATTACCAATTAAGCCAATAAAATAGGGTTTACAGTGATTGATTTCTTCTAAACATAAATCAATAACGTTGTTTTTGATTTGGTCTTCTTTAGTAATACCCCATCTTAAATCTACAATAGTGAAATCTACGCCTAATTGGTCTAGTGCTCCTTTAACAACGGGAAAGACATCTTGATTTAAGACATCTCTTTCGTTTTGCATATCTAAGAATGTTGATGAAATAAATATACGAATGCTAGGATTGACTGTAGACATAAGGGAGACCTCGCTATGATATTTCATTTTATCATGAAAAAGTATTAACACCTCATATAAAAAGTACTAGTCGGCCAGGATTATGGTGGCATCGCCTAGACAGGTAATACCCGCCCAGATGCATTCGGTGTCATTGCTGCCAACACCGTAATGCACGCCGTTGATGGCCGCATCGGCAAGCGTCACGGTGGCTCCATCGGCAATCACTATCTTAATCTTCTGTGTCTGGCCGTCAAGCGTGTCGGTAAGCACCATACCGTTAGTTACGGTGAACGTAGCGTCGGTCAATGATTCAGCCGTCAGAGTAGAAAGGTTTATTACGTTAGCTGCGCCTGGAATATAGCCGTCGGACACATCATCGTTCTTGACTTCTTCCTTACCTGTGCATGACAGAATAGTCACCACTGCAAGCAGCATCACGCCGCGCATACGCTTAAAGGAATCTGTTGCTTTATTCATATAGAGTCATCTTTACAGCCTGCAAAGTTCGCAAATAATCATGGAAATGTGAAAAAAGGGGAAGTCCCCTTTTTCACACTCAGCTATTTTATACACACTGTTTACTCTAATAAAACTGATTCCAGCGTCCAGGTGTTGTTACGATAAGGTTCCTCATCCGTTTCGCCTTCGGGTAGAGTGGTTGAAATCGTAAAACGTAATCCTCTACCAACGTACATATCATCGCTTACTTCCACTTCAGGAAAGTGAGCTTCTTTAACGATATTTTCGCCGATTTTCACTACACCGCAGGTGGTTGCATTAAGATAAGCTAAACTGAGGCCTATGCTGTAATATGCATACTTGCCCCTGATAGCAGTAACCTTGACAAAGCTCTCAATATAAGATAAGGTAATATTTCCGCACTTGCTTGGGGTAATATTTTCACCGTTTCCGCCGCATCCTATACCTGTAGCGTTATTGCTACCCTGTGCCAAGATATCACCGCCGGAAATGCTGATATCGCCACAACTAGCCATTTCTCCTGTTCCGATGCCTGCGCCGTCTACGCCGCCAGTGGCCGTGATGTTTCCGCCAGTGATAGTGATATTGCCGCAACTAGCCATATATCCTGAGCCTATACCTGCACTTTGGTCGTCGCCATTGGCCGTGATGTTACCTCCAGTGATAGTGATATCGCCACAAATGGACTCATATCCGGATCCGATGCCTGCAGAGCCATGACTGCCAGTGACCTGAATGATGCCACCCTCTATGCGAATATTCCCGCAGTTGATCATAACACCTCCACCTATGCCCGCACCCATGTGGGTGTTGTTTGCGATAAGCTTGCCCGTACCCTCAGTTTCGCCCTTTATGACCAGCGTCTTGCCTTCGGTAACGTGGATGCAGGGATAGCAGCGGTTAAAGTTGGTTACAGTGTTGGTTGTGCTGTCGGCCAGTATGATAGTGGCATCGCCCAGACAGGTAATACCTGCCCAGATGCATTCGGTGTCTCTGCTGCCACCGTAGTGCACGCCGTTTATGGCAGCATCGGCAAGCGTCACGGTGGCTCCGTCGGCAATCACTATCTTAATCTTCTGCGTCCGGCCGTCCAGTGTGTCGGTAAGCACCATGCCGTTAGTCACCGTGAAAGTTGCGTCAGTCAATGATTCGGCCTCTAGCATAGAAAGGTCTATCACGTTAGCTGCGCCTGGAAAATAGCCGCCGGGCTCATCATCGTTCTTGACATCGTCGTTACCTGTGCATGACAGAATAGTCATCACTGCAAGCAGCATCACGCTGCGCATACGCTTAAAAAAATCTGTTGCTTTATTCATATAGAGTCGTCTCCAAATACTTGATATCACTGTCTTATAAAGTGCATGGGTGCCCAGTCCTCGTCGGTGCGGCCGGGTGCTGGTTTGCCTCCTGTAGACTTTAGCAGCCATGCCATATTGTGGGCAAGAGTCCTCATGGTCTGCATACCCTCCTGGTCAAGTGCGGCCTGCCCGGGCTCCCTGCCGTAAGCAATGTTCCAGTACTGCGATGTCACCACCGGCATATTCATCATCTGGAACGGCATGTTCAGAGTCTCAAATACGGCCGAAGCACCACCGCGCCTGCATACCGCCACAGCAGCCGCAGGCTTACCTGCTATGGCACCTCCGTTTGAGTAGAAAGCTCTCTGGATCACAGATAACAGAGCGCCATTGGGCTGACCGTAATACACGGGCGAACCCACAATCAGCGCATCGGCCTCCTGGAACTTTCCGCTTATGGCGTTGCATACGTCATCGTTAAACGTGCATGCTCCAGCATTCTCCCGGCATTTATTACAGGCAATGCAACCGCGAATCGGCTTGTTGCCAATCCATTCAATCTCACTCTCAATGCCATCCGCCTGCAGAGTCTTGGCAATCTCCGCCAGAGCAATGGCCGTATTCCCGTTCTTTCTGGGACTTCCGTTTATAAGCAGTACCTTCATAAATCCTGTCCGTTTGTTTCCGCGAATATACACATTTTTCCCTACCTTTGAATCTAGAAAAAGGCTATCATCATGTCATCCCGTGTCACCATACTAAACGCCGGTTTTGAAACCGACCTCCCGCTGCCGCTGGCCCCGGGAATCCGTGCCGGTTTCCCCAGTCCCGCACAGGACTACCTGCATGATACGCTTGACTTCAACAAGGACATGATCCACCACCGTGAGGCCACCTTCTACGCCCGCGTGGATGGTGACTCCATGCGTGATGCCGGCATTGTGGAGGGCGATATAGCCGTAATAGACCGCAGCCTTGATCCCCGTAACGGAGATATCATAGTAGCCTACATAGACGGAGAGTTCACCATCAAGCGCCTTGACACTACCCACCGTGAAGAAGGCTACATAGAGCTCCATCCCGCCAACCCCGCCTACAGCACCATCCGCATAGACAACCCCGATGAGTTCCGCGTGTGGGGCGTAATCATCTACACCATCCACAACTGGCACAATTATTAACGCAGGTGCTTGTAATTCTCAATTCTCAACTCTCAATTCTCAATTCACGAAGTGTACGGCATAATAGACTGTGACAACTGCTACGTCTCCTGTGAGCGTGTGTTCCGTCCGGACCTGGAGGGAAAGCCCGTAGTAGTGCTCAGCAACAACGATGGCTGCGTAGTAGCCCGCAGCAACGAGGCCAAAGCCTTAGGCATCAAAGCCGGAATGCCATACTTCAAGCTGCAGGAGCAGTTCCCCGATAACAAGATAGCCGTCTTCTCCTCAAACTATGAACTCTATGCAGAACTTACAGGCCGCATAGTAGAAATCATAAAGCAGGAGGCCCCCGCATACTTCCGCTACAGCATAGATGAATGCTTCGTCTATCTGGACGGAATGGAAGGCATAGACCTCAAGGCCTGGGGAGAGAACCTGCACCGCCGCATCTTCAAGTCTGTAGGTATGCCAGTAAGCATAGGCATCGGCCCCAACAAGACGTTGGCCAAGTTGGCCAGCCACTTTGCAAAGAAGCATCCCGGGTATCGTCATTGCTGCATGATAGACACTGATGAAAAGCGTATCAAGGCTCTTAAACTCTATCCCATAGAAGATGTCTGGGGAATAGGCCGCCGTTACACCGCCCGCCTAAAGGAGTACGGCGTAAATACCGCCTATGATTTTGCGCAGCACACCCAAGGCTGGCTCCGTGCCACATTCCACAACATAGTGATAAAACGTACCTGGCGGGAACTGAACGGCGATGACTGCGTCCCCAATGAGCAGCTGGCCGCCAAGAAGAGCATATGCACCAGCCGTTCATTTCCCGGCATGATAACAGACTTTGATGAGCTGCGCACCCATGTAAGCAATTACGCCGCCCGCTGCGCAGAGAAACTGCGCCTGCAAGGAAGCGTGGCCAGCATAGTAAGCATATTCCTTAGCACCAACCCCTTTCGTGAAGACCTGCCGCAGTGCTGGAGCTTTCAGGAACAACGCCTCATAACGCCCACCTCCAGTACCACAACCATAGTGCAGACAGCGGCCGCTCTGCTGCAGCAGGTCTATCGCAAAGACTACCAATACAAACGAGCCGGTGTAATAGTAATGGGGATAGGCCCCAAGAGCCCCATCCAGCAAGACCTCTTTGACCATAACGCAGAGCAGTTCCAAAAGATGCGCCGCCTGGATGAAGTGGTTGACCGCATCAACCGCCTGCAGGGCAGTGAGACCATAGTGCTGGGTGCTCAGCAATACACCTCACGTGACAAAGACGGCAACGCAGTAGGAAAGGCCAATGTCTTTGCAAACGCCATCAAGCACGACCACCGAAGCCCCAACCCCACAACCCGCTGGAGCGACATCATCCGCCTCAAGTGAATTTTCACTATCTTTGTATTACACAACTATTAACCATGAATCATTAACCATGAAACATATTAGTTATGCCCAAGTTCCATCCCACACCTATAATTCAGGATTGCTGGTCCAGCATCGGCAACATCACCTTCTTTCACCGCAACGGTCAGTGCTTCTACAAGCGCAAAATCAAGCCCGTCTTTCCAGGTACGCCCGCCCAGCTTAATCAGGCCCAAGTCCATCATCGTGCTATCCTTGCCTGGCAGCAGCTGCAGCACTCAGTACAACTGGAGTGGCGCGGGCTTGCCAAGTCCGTTCCGTCACATAGGCCGCCTTATGATAACAGCCACCACATAAGCGGCTATAACCTTTTTGTAAGTGCCTACCACGGCTTCGCACAGTTGGGTAATGAACACGTTCCGGAACCACAGCCGTTTCCGCAGTTCCCATCTGCAACATTAGAACTCCTGCAGATAATACCAGGTACTGGATTAGCAACTCTCCGCTGCCGCCTAACACTAACTGACACTATTCATCCTGAACGCTGGCATCTCTCCGCCCGCATTCAGCTTACTGCTCCAGGCGTGGGCTGTGATCCAGGCAAGATGCGCAGCTGCATGGCAACACATTCTAATGATAATATGGTAGAATTCCAAGTTCCTAATCTTGGTCTAACCTCCATTCAGGCCCACATCCGTTATCGCATGATAGATGATATTACAGGCTATAGGAACAATTGGCATAGGGTCAGTTCATAATGACAATGATCATGGACAACCTTCTCTTGCAACTTGAGCAAATTTTCATAAATCCTTCACGGCCATAAAGGTGCTCCCATGAGTAAGGTGTAGTCCTGAAATGTATATTTACTACAGTGCCCCCACATTTACATCATTCTTCACCATAACATATAAAAACTTTATGGGGGTAATTCAGCAAACTGTTATAAACATCTTCATCATCACTATAAAGTTTTAATAGATGACTCATCATATCAGGTGAAACGGGATCACCTTCTCCATACCCTTCAAATAAACTCATTTTCTCTCTTAATTCTTCATTATCAGAAAAATGCTCTGTAAGTAATATTCAGCATTTTGACTTTGCCGTTATCATCAAAGTCAACCACAAATCCGGCTTGGTCATCAACCATAAGTCCCTTCTTATGCTGACTGCCATCCACAATCCTAAAGTTGAACTTAGAACCGACTTTTTTCATTGTTTCCAGCTTGCCCCTTAGGTAATTCAGATACTCTTCCTTTGAGGTCATTTCATGGAAAACCCACATAGATGCATAATGCATGTCATCAGCCAGGTATTCCTCAATCACACTGGAATCATAATTGGCGTAAGCCTCTGCCAGTTTCTTTAAGAACTCTTCTTCTCTTGTTTCCATATGTTTTAGTTTAAGAAATAACCATAATGCTATGCCATACCTCTTGCTGCATATTCCTCCTGCCTAGTCTCCTCCATATGGTCGTAGAAAGTCTGGTGTGAATGCAGCAGCACATCCAGTATTATTCTCATGTACTCTTTAGCTTCTGTCAAATTAGATGGTAAGAACATTTCTCTCATAGAACTTACGTCCAGACAGTTATCCTCCTTGTCAATATTATATACATATTTGCAGGTTGCCGCTTCATTGCATATGTTTATGACCTTCTGCACCAGACATACTTTATCAATATCATCAGCAGGCACTCCAAACCACCTTATATCCACAATCCTGAAGAACCTTGGATCCTTACTGGCATAATCAATATAAAGATGTTCACCTTGGTAAGTGAATATACATCGGCCGTCCTCCAACAATTCATATTGGAGTCCCATATCCCTGATGATTCTTACAGGCAGGCTGTTTTCTCCTTTGGCATCATTTCCAGCACTGTCACGTTTCGGTACAAAATGGCCGCTTGTTTCTTCTCGTTGGCCTTTACGGCCACTCAAGTAACCAATTGTCACACAAACTACAATTATCAGTATTTCTATCCAATCAAGGTTGTCCATAATAGCTTTAATCGGTTAATTGTTTTACTTCAAATCACTCATATCTTTTCGGCATCAGTTCAGGCCCTTCATACAGTGCATTATTCCCAAACCATCCAGCCAGTCTGTTCATATTAGAATGCGAAAGCAGATATTCTGACATAAACACTGAAAAGATATCATCCGGGTGTTTCTCATAATGAAGTATGCTTGCTATATAGCATTTCTTCCGGTACTCATTATAATAGTCATTCGGAATAGCAGAATCTCTAGATACTCCACAGAAAGCTTCCTGGAATAAGACTCTCCATCTCAACCATAATAAGACGGAATATGGCGTGTAATTTCCACTATCCATAAGCTTTGTTCCTACAGCTATAAGCCATAAATCCTCATCAAGAGATTTTTTGCAGTCTGCCCACAAACACCACAAATCACACTGCTCATCAAAATCCTTGCATTCATCCATCTCCTTAAGCATTACCTCTAGCTGCTCATCCTCTTCGGCATTAAGGTAACGCTCAAACCTTTCTTCTGCCCACAATCCAGTATGTATCGTGTCTAACGCTCTGTTGATAAAGGCCTCTATTGTGTCATAATCACCTTCATGATAGAAATAGCAGTATTTATCAAATCGCACTGAAGCCTCAAGTAAGAAATATCCCGGGTATATATCCTCTTCCCAGGCATCAAGATCCATCTCCAGATACTTGAGCAGCGAATCCCTGGCGTCGTTAACAAACAATCTGTCCAATGGGTCTCTTAAAACATCAACATCTATTTTCCTAATGGCATCCATTACCTCTTCAGGTTCAAATATCCTTTCCTCCTCAGGAAGACTCTTGCTCCTTACACATACTTCGTAAAGGCTCTCCATATTCAACAAAAGAATATTGCCATTGTAGTATTGCTCAGCATTGAAATACAGATTATACTTAGACCTTAGATTTTCAGGTATGCACAATACCGGTATGGTATCGGTCATGTTGATGTACCATTTGTTATCTATTTCATCGTAAGGGGTGTCGGCTAGAATATACCGGCCAGCAGCTGGAACCAGTCTCAACACTAACTCTGTTATGTCAATAGAGTCACCTTTCTCGGTTGCCCAATTATACACGTCTAATACCGGGGTGATATTCACTGGGTCCTGGTGGGCGTAGATGCCGTCATAGTTTGGATCCACATTTGGCTCCTGCTGTGTCTTACAACCACTAAATAGTACCTGCAGTAGTGCTATAAATAGAATCATTTTGCCCTTCATATACTTATAAATATGTTGGTGATAGTTTCGTTTACAAAACTAATTCTTCAAATACCTGGTTCTTGACTTTTGCAAGGCTTGCAAATCAGTTTAAATTTCAAGTAAAACTTATAACTTTGTGGAAATTGAAAGGGACATGAAATATTATTCCATTAGTCAAAAAGAAGAATTGAGAAAAAAGGCTAGTGATACCATTGGCTTAAAAGAAGTGTATATAGATAGAAAACTTCCTTTTAAACCAGAATACAAATATTATTACATAGAACCATATAGGCATCCTCAAATCAACGATTTTTTTCGTTTATATTTGGATAAACTGAACAAGAATCATGATGAAAGCCATCAGTTATTATACCTGCCTTTGTATGTTGAGAATGAATTATTATCTGTTGTCAAGTATAATCGCCCTGGTATTGACAATGGTGTAATAGAAACTCTAAAGTCAAATGTATCACAAGTCTATATTGTCTATAATCAGATAATATCACATATAGTAGAGGTTTCAACTGGTGATTTAAAGATAGATTTTCCATGTTTACTTCATATTGATGATAGCATAGGCTCGTATCATTACAGGTTCTCTCTATACCCTCTTAAGTATGAAGATGACAGGCAATTCCTCCAACTTCTTGAGAGCATTTTTGATGTCCCATTCTATGATTGGGGTATCAGGCAAAGTACTAGGGAAGAAAGTCTTATTTTTACGAGTAAAACACTAAGGGATACTGATGATGTTCTTGAAAGTGCTATTAGAGAGACTCCAGACTATGATTGGGCTGATAATCAAAGTATCACAAATATTGCATACGAAATACAGGAGCGTATAAAGAAGCTACAGCTAATGGGTGTATCTGATTTTGTAATCCGAAACCTCATTCAATTGCCTGAAGCTAAACTAAGTCCACTTCTTATTACCTCTGATTACCGTATTATATTGCCGGCATACAATAATATGGAAATAGAAATGCCCACACTTTCCAAGGTGGTATTCTTTTTCTATTTACGTCATCCTGCAGGCATGCGCTTTAAAGAACTCATTGATTACCGTGATGAATTACTTCAGATATACTGTACCATCTCCAATAGGGAAAACCTTGAAAAGATGGGACAGAGTATTAATGAATTGATTGATTCCACACGTAACTCCATCAATGAAAAATGTAGCCGCATTCGCGCCGCTTTTATTACCCGTTTTACAGATGACCTTGCACATCATTATTACATAACGGGTAGCAGCTCAACACCTAAGCGTATAACTCTGGACCGCAATATGCTTATAGATAAATCGGGGATAATAACTTATCGTTAAAGATTTCGTAAAAAGGCATAAACACTGAATTTGGAAGTAAAAAACTCTATTGCTAACTTTCACATATATAATATATTATGTTTATTGATGAATTAGCCCAAAAAATTGTATCTTCCTTTAATAAAGAAGATGACGCAATGTTAGAAGCAGAAACAAAAAAAATGCTTCGTATAATTAATAGCGATGAGCATTCTTTTGCTGTGGTTAGACAACCATATCTGGTAGCAAAAAGTCTATATTTCATGCTTACAGAAGATTTCTTGAATGAAGAGGAACAAGCTTCTGTGATAAAATTGACGTATTTCTGCCTATTAAATAATTATCTTAATAATAAGGATTGTAAAGTCGGTGATGAAGGGTATGCAGATCTTATCTCCGGTTGTAAACTTGGGTTGGTTCTGTTTATGATGCAGCATGAATTTATTAAGTATTCTATCATAATGGGAGAAGCGGAATATATAAACCCTGATACTCATCTACGGAATCAAATTAATTTGTTTGCAGGTATAGCAAAAGAAGCAGAATTAGCCAAAAGTAATATACCAATAGAGGATGTTATTAATAAATACTTTGTTATAATTTATGAGAAATTCAACAATAATTTTCCAACAGGGAGTGCACTTAACGCATTAAAAGAAGAATGTACATCCGTGATTAAGAATATTAGGACAAGTATTAGTATAAATCTTGAGGAATCGTCAAGTTCATGGTAATGTTAAAGTAAATCATTACTATTCTAAATTACATTATAACAAATATAAATCGTAATATGCTTTTAATAATAATGAGTTAACAACAATAAAATTGGAATATATGTGGATAGTAATTATTCTTATTGTATTTGTGGTGGTATATTTTGTTATTATGCCACTACTGGCACGCTCATATGAGAAAGAAGAAAAAAAACATATGACGACTATCTGGGACGATTTTGTGAGAAAATCACCGGCTGACGCTAAGGCGATAGAGGGTTTTTATAAAGAAGATTTAGCTACTTTATCTAATGGTGAGGTACATAATAGATTAGCATCCATTAGAAGAATGTGTAATAATATGAATTGTACAATCACTCAATTATATGACACATTTATGAAGGAGCTAGATAAATATCCAATTGAAACATTACCTGATCTAATAACTACCACAGAAAAATTGATGTATGAAGAGGCCCATGATTATTTGACAGAGCCTAAAGATACAGGTAGTGCCTTATTAATAAGTTGGATAAAAGAACGGCAAAATGTACTACAAAATTCTGGTATCTCATCAGATATCTATAACATTAAATGTAAAAAAAAGGAGACAAATAATGAACCTTCTGTGACTAAATCATACTGGGAACAATTCCAGTTGGATAATGAAAGAGAAGCTCAAGAAATACTATCACTTGGAATATCATTCAATGGCTTGTCAGATGAAGATGTTAAAGAGAGAATTACTGCCTTAAGGAATGCGGCAATAGAAGATTCGTGCTCTATTTCAGAATTAAAAAACATGTTGGATAAATCTTTAAAACAAAACAATATAGGTGAAGCACATTATGCAATGATGAGAGACAGCTTAAATGAGAGAGCTTCAATAGAAATGGAGAAACTTAACATCAAAAAAGAAAATACATTTAAAGTGTTGATGCAAAAATGGTTAAATGAAAAAGTTGAAGATATATTGAATAAAAATAGTTCTATTACACCTAGAAGTAATAAACGTCCTTCATTGTTATTGATGCAATTTAGCCTAGAGGATTCTGATCAATTCAGTGTAAATCGAAAAATGCAGATATATTTAAAAAACTATCCGATGACAGATGATGCAAAGGATCTTATACAGCAAATAGAAGAACTATATGACCCTGATTATCGTGAAGCTTTAGAACCAGTTACTCATGATGAAGCTTTAAAACAAAATCCGGTATTATTTAATCAGTATTTAAAAACAAAAGCCTATATGGTGACCAAATTAATCAAGTCACATAAAGATAGTTTAAAAGACAATATTGAGCTATGTAATGAGGAAGATATTAGTTTCTATGAAGAATTGGACTTGTTAGAAAAGAAAGAAATTGCCAAATATAGTATAAAATAGAATCACAATAGAACAATTGCACACACCTAAACCTTTTGTGCAAAATATTCCCCAGAACGCTTGCATCTGGGGATTTTGTTTTGTATATTTGCAATGTATCAGTAAGGACCATGACAAACATCACATCCATGAAAACACGCCCATCAATTCAATTTGATGCCATGTCGGGCACAGCGGGAGAGGTAACCGCCCGCAGTACCCGCTTCGGTACGATCCTTTCAGGCCGTGCCCGTCAGCCGGGCCGCGTCACCCCTCAGCAGAAAGATATGCGTGCGCTCTTCGCCCGCGTGGGCCGCAGTTTCAAGCGCCTTACTCCAGCTCAGATTGATGCATGGTCATCATTTGCCCAGCAGTACCTAAACGGTGCCCACATTATGCCCACTTTTTTTAATGGGCGGTAATTTTATTTGATAGCTTCCAGCAGTTGGTCGCAGATGCTCTTCATGCCGGCTATTGACGGATGACCGTTCTGCTTATCTATGTCATGGAGCTCAATAAGCTGTACGTTGCAATGCTTGCAAACCTCACGCATTGATTCGTTGAAGTTTTCGCGGAGCTCGGAGTTCAGGATTGAGTAGAGCTTGGCTTTGGGGTACTGTTTCTTGAGCATATCAATCAGGCATGCCATTGCGGGTCGGAAGTTCTTGCAGTCGTCCTTGGTCCAGTCAGACCACTGATACTCTCCCAGAGGCGCATTTGCCCATGCATCGTTGGTGCCGCCAAAGATAAAGATGATATCGGGATTGCCCAGCCTGTCCACGCGTGATATGAAGTTGTTACGTGAAGCATCCATTCGGCCGTATCCTGTGCCGCAGATTGTAGATCCGCCCCACGAATCGTTCTTGTCCAACTCATAACCTTTGGCCTTGATGTAGAGGTCCCACCAAGTCTGTGATACTTCTGTGACGTCGTTCCTGTCATTGGGATAGAACGGATTGTAACCTTCGGGGTTTACTCCCTGGAAAGTGGAATAAGAATCCCCCAGGATAGATACTTTTTTAGTCTGTGCTGACACAGCAACAGTTGTGGCAGCCAGCAATGCTAATGCAAAAAACTTTTTCATAACCAGGTAGTATAATTAGTTAATGCAAAAGTGGGGTGTTTTATTGAAATGAACAAATTTTTATTGCAGTCAGTACTGCTTACCAATGTAGCCACAGCTTTTCTTTCACTGCCAATTTCTCCGTTTTCATACGCAGCCGCAACAGCCAGCCCCAGCATAATAAGCAGAACAATAGCCACAATTGCCAGCAGAATGCCCAGACATCCCCATTTTCTCTCACCGTCCGGCAGCTTGTCAAACAACAGAGTAACGATAAGCCCTATCAGCGGTGTCGTAACTACCGAAATCAGGTAAGACCACCCAAAGCCTATCTTACGCCTTGCACCCAGCAACCCCACCAGAACCGATACCAATGAGCTGGTTATAATTCCGAATAATATCAAAAAAGCACTCATATCAAATTTCTATTATCATTTGCGAATATACTCATTTCTTCCGATGACACTGGTCATAATTTGTTCTTTTTTCGCTGCTTTCGTCCAAATTTATGTATATTTGCCGTCGGGATTCGTCGGAATTTATGTATTTTTGATTTGTCTATTCGTCAGAATTTTTGTGATATGAAAAGAGATATATATGCAAAACTACTTGAGTGGCAATCTCGTAGAGACCACAAACCCCTTGTTGTTGATGGCGCTCGTCAGGTAGGTAAGACATACATCCTCAAAGAGTTCGGAGCCAGGGAGTACAAAAGTGTCTCTTACGTAAATTTGGACAAGGATACTGTGGCCAAGAGCATCTTCGAGCCCGACCACGATATACGTCGCATTATCAGAACCCTTTCCGCACATACAGGTATAGATATCGTCCCTAAAGATACGCTCATAATCATTGACGAAATACAGGAAAGCAGCGCTGCCCTGGGATGTCTCAAATACTTTAAGGAAGACTTTCCGCAGTATGATGTGGCCGTAGCCGGTTCACTTCTTGGAATCTCAATACACCAAGACCAGTCCTTCCCAGTCGGTATGGTGGAACTTGTACGTATGTTTCCTATGTCGCTTCATGAGTTCCTGGATGCAACCGGCAATGAAAAACTCACCCGGCTTCTTCTTGACTGCGACTGGTCTGCAGTAAATTCTCTCAGCCAAAAGTATATCGACCTGCTGCGCCAATATTACTACGTAGGAGGAATGCCTGAAGCTGTGGCTGGTTATATCAATGGAAAAGGTTTGAATGAAGTCCGTAAAATTCACAAGGATATCTTGGCCGGATATCGCAAGGACTTCTCTAAACATGCGCCCAAGAAAGAGGTGCCCCGCATAGAATTGGTATGGGACTCCCTTCCGTCACATCTGGCAAAAGAGAACAAGAAGTTCATCTATGGGGCAGTTCGCAAAGGGGCTCGGGCAAAGGATTTTGAAGTTGCCATCACCTGGCTAAAGGATGCAGGACTCATCTATAAGGTTCATCGTGTCTCTAAAATAGAGTACCCTCTCAGTTTCTACGAGGATTTTGATGTGTTCAAGATATTTCCGCTGGATGTCGGCCTTCTTGGCGCCATGACCGATGTGCCCGCCTCCCAGATATTGGTGGGCGACAATATCTTCAAGGAGTTCAAAGGAGCCTTCACAGAGTGCTATGTGAACGAGCAGCTTGCCCGTATCCAGATACCTACCTTCTATCATTCATCCAACGAGTCCGAATGCGAGATAGATTTCGCCGTCCAGACTGTAAGGCGGGTTATTCCCATCGAGGCCAAAGCTCAAGAGAACGTGAAGGCCAAATCCCTCAGGACATACATAGATGAGCATCCTAATCTGAAAGGCCTCCGCTTTTCCATGCTGAACTATATTGACCAGGGTTGGATGGAAAACCTTCCGCTATATGCTGTCCAAGGCTATCTGTGGGCTGAAGGCGTGCCCGTCCCGTGACGTTCCTTGCACATTGCTTTTTTGGTTGAAACACTGAAACGCTGTCGTTGAACATTTCTTTGAAATAAATTAAATAAATCACTATATTTGATGGAAGAATTATACAAAGGGAAGGTACTTATATACGGGACCTATCAAGGAACAGTAACATAAAACATATGAAACAGTTAAAGTGCCCAAAGTGTGGAGCGGTATTCCAGGTTGATGATGCAGACTATGCAGCTATCCTCAGCCAAGTGAAGAACACAGAGTTTGACGCCGAGGTTGATCGCCGCATCAATGAACTTCATGAGCGTCAGAAAGCCGAACAGGAACTGGTGGCAGCTAAAGCCCAGCAGACTTTCCAGACGCAGCTTAGCGATAAGGAAAAGCAGTTAAGCGCAAAGGATGCTGAAATTGAGCGCCTTAAGAACCAGTTGCAGGGTGCAGAGACACAGAAAAAGAGTGAGTTGGCAGTCGCCTTGGCCGCTAAGGACCAGGAGATTGCCCGTCTCAACTCAACCATATCTCAGAATGAGAACAATCTAAAAATTGCTGTTCTGCAAGAGCAACAGCGTGCCCAACAGGTGGTCCAGCAGAAAGAAGCCGAGATCATTCAACTTAAAGCCGATGTAGAGTTGGAAAAGAAAGAGGCCCAGAATCACGAGGCAGTATTGATCAAGCAGCACGCCGAAGCCATTCAGGCCAAGCAGGCCGAGGTGGATTACTACAAAGACCTTAAGACCAAACTCTCAACCAAGTTAGTGGGAGAGACACTGGAGCAGCATTGCTACATAGAGTATGAGCAGTATATCCGCCCTTACTTGCCCAATGCATACTTTGAAAAGGACAATGAGGCTATAGATGGTACAAAGGGTGATTTCATATTCCGTGACACAGAGGATGGAGTAGAGTACCTATCCATCATGTTTGAGATGAAGAATGAGTCCGATACCACATCAACCAAGCACAAGAATGATGACTTCCTGAAAAAGCTGGATGATGACCGCCGCAAGAAAAACTGTGAGTTTGCGGTACTTGTAAGCCTTCTGGAGCCT
>Ga0310786_10004932_pt1 | contig 18333 bp, 14 predicted proteins | sample AusTroGonzalo_MG_FD_203881 | JGI IMG/M metagenome (GOLD analysis project Ga0310786, IMG submission 203881) | Bovine rumen microbial communities from tropical cattle in Woodstock, Queensland, Australia - Gonzalo_03 (v2) (version 2) | ecosystem: Host-associated > Mammals > Digestive system >... | reverse complement strand
TTACTAATTAAAACTATTTGTTATGAGAAAAATCTACACTTTGCTTCTGGCATTGGTGGCTACAATGACTGCCTTTGCACAGAATCCCGACCCATCCAAATGGGAAAAGGGACAAAATGTGATTGCTGACCTCGGCATGATGGACGTTGATCCTACGCAGGGTTGGACAATGAAGAGCAATGGAGGTACCGCTGGAGTTGCCGGTAATTTCGGTGACCACTGGCAGGGTGTCGGCCAGAAGTTCTTCTTTGACTACATCGACCAGAGCGATGCCATGTATGGTGACCACGAAACTGCTAACACCTGTATTGGTTACTATGGTGACGGTCGTGTAGCAGACGACAACCCAGACTTGTCTCAGGTGATTAAGATGCCAGCTGGATACTACACCATCAGAGTGCAGGCTTGCTATCGTGACGCCAGCGGTCAGCAGACAGACGACTGCTTCAAGGCTTGGAAGGCTGGTAAGAGCAAGAAGAACGCATGGGCTTATGTAGAAGCTTATGCTGACGAGGCAAGTGCAACGGAAGGTACAAACCCAACTCGTACTTTCATCACACCTATTCGTCACATCTTCGACACTGATTGTACTGAAAACCTCTGCTCATGGACACCAAACGGTGACGACTGGAGAAATGACGGTAGCTACAAGATCACAGAGTCTGTTTGGGACCCAGATTGGGAAGACTATGTTGAATCAGAAGTAACTTACTACTATCCAAGAAGTATCATCGGTGCAAGTTACTACTTCCAGAAGGGTTTCTACTGGAACGAGTTCAAGATTTTGTTGGATAAGGATACTTATGTACGCGTAGGTTATCGCAAGACTGACTACGTGACTGAGGACTGGTTGGCATTGAGTGAATGGCAGATCATCTACAACGATGGTTACACGACTGACGCTCAGGTTGACTTCGCTGAAACAGAATTTGAGACTGAGACTGCTACTCTCGAGGAGTGGAAGACCAAGTATGAGAACGCTAAGTTCGACGGTTTTGACGCTTCTTTCACTGCAGCGATTGTTGACAAGATTAGCGACGACCTCATGAATGCTGAAGCTACATTCGAAGGACTGGAAGGCGACGAGCTTCTGGACTTCATCAAGGATCTCAAGCAGAGCAACCTCGATTATGAGACATTGTATCAATATCTCGGCCACCTCTCATTCGTATTGGTGAAGTCAAAGACGCTGCTTGAAAGCACTGACTACCCAGGTAAAGCTGCATTCCAAAGTGCATACGATGAAATCCTCGGCAAGATTAACGGCTGCACGCCAGCTGACTTCGAGGAGACTACTCCATACGACTTCTGCATGAAGTACTTCAACGAACTCGCTGATGCTCGTGGTGACTACCTCGACACACAGGAGGCTGACGAGAATGGTGCTAAGGACTTCTCTGCTGTGATCAACCACCCATGGTTCGTGAACGATGGTGTGAAGATTTCACAGGATGAGGATGGCAACTACTTCATCGACGAAGAAACTTGGCTGAGCGCAGTAGGTGGCGGTGACGCTAACTATGCAGACAAGCTGACATACACTCAGGATGATGTTGAGATGCAGCGTACACCTATCGCTTCTGACGTTAACATCGTGCTGAACGACGAGAACGTGAAGAACGAATGGTTCCAGCGTATCCGCTATGAGGGTAAGACCAACGGTCTCTATCTGTACTATGACGACAGAGGTCTTCTCGGTGCTGCTGACACATGGCACGCAGGCGCATTCACGAGCGGTTCTATGGACGTTTGTCAGAACATCGTAGGTCTTCCTTCTGGTTACTATAGCTTGAAAGGCCTCGTTCGTGGTTGGGGTAGCAGCGGTAACGGTAACTTCCACAACATCTTCATGGAGAACAACCAGGGTGATGTCATGAAGTCTCCTCTCGCATCTGCTGAGGATGAAGGTTGGCAGGAAATGACAACTGGTATCATCCACGTGTCTGACCGTCAGCTCCTCATCGGTGGTCAGTCTGACTACAACGCTCACTACACTGGCTTCCGTCTCCTCTTCTACGGTGAGGAACCTCCAGTGGACAAGCTCATCCGTCAGGAAATCGCAGAAGTGAAGGCTTTGGCTGAAGAAACCCTCACTTTCGAAGGCGATAAGAAGTATGTAGCTGACCTGATTGCTAAGTGCGTTGAGCCATACGAAGGCGTAGCACTCTTCGAGGAATACAGAGGCTATCTGAACGAAGCTCGTACTTACATCAAGGATGCTAAGAAGGAATATGGCAACTACAAGGCTATCGACACTTATACAGACATCCTCTCTAACAACAGTGGTGTTGCTGGTGTATCTGATATCATTGGCCCAGCTCAGTTGGCAGCAACTGAACTTGGTGAAGGTGCAAAGGACACTTACAAGGACATCGCAGGCGCTAACGAACTTGCTACCAAGTATGGTGACTATATTAAGGTATATGCAGAGGCTGTTTCACTCGACGACGCATCTCTGAATGCAACATTGGCAGATCAGAAGGCTGCATTGGTAGCTGCTGTAGCAACTACTGCAACACTTGACAAGTACATCGCAAGTCTTGCTACACCAATCAACATCAACAAGATGGCTGACCTCGGTGCTGCAAGTGCAACTGAAGCTGCTCCTGCTGACGTCACTGCTCTGATTGTGAACCCAACATTCGAGTTGGAGGTAACTGATGGTGTTGTAACTCCTAACGATCCTTGGGAGAGAGGTCACAGCTATGGTTGGACATTCTCAGGTTCTGGTAATTCACAGAGTAACGAATACTCACGTGGTAACTACGAGGTTTGGAATGCAGGTTCAAGCGACTTCACATTCTCTCAGAAGCTCTCTGGTATGCCAGCAGGTATTTATGAGCTCAGCGTTCTGGCTGTTTACCGTGATGGTTCTGCTATCAACGCATCTATGGTTGAAGCTTATGATGCAGCAGGCAGCAAGGAAGCTTGGGAGAACCACAACGCTGTTCTCTTCGCAAAGACTGAATCAGCTGACGAGTTTACATACCTCAACGCATTGGAAACTCTGAAGGGCACTGAGCCTTCATTCACAGGTGTTGTTACATCTTATGAAATCAATGAGGACACCAATGAGCCATACGCAACTGCAATGACTATCTGCGCTCCTGAGGGCGAAGGTGAGGATGCAACTCTCTACGGCTTCGAGAACTACCCTGAAATGCAGTGGACACACGGTAACCTCAGCTCACAGCCATTCGATAGCGAGGTTGAAGTTGGTGGTACCACTTACTACTTCCCAGAGTCTATGTACGGCTTCTATATGTGGGAGGTGAAGGCTCCTGAAAAGTTGCTCAACACTGTACGCGTAGAAGTGAAGAACGGTGAAACACTCGAGATCGGTCTCCGCAAGACTGGTGGTTCAAGTGGTGACTGGGTGATCTTCGACGACTTCAAGCTCAAGTACATCTCTGGTGCAACCTTCAAGGATGTTGCTACTGGTATTGAAACTGTTGATTCTGAGCAGCCAGCACAGAAGGTGCTCTACAACACTGCTGGTCAGATTGTTGATGACTCTTACAAGGGCATCGTTATCGACAGCGAAGGCAACAAGTTCATCAAGCAGTAATCTAACTAACAACCAAATACTGAAAAGGGAGGGTGCGGTCGACCGCATCCTCCCTTTTTGATTCAAAAAATATATTAGTATTTAGCAAGTATTCTCTTTATTCAGCTATCATCATTTTCTCTTCCTCATCTTCTGTCTGCCATTATTCTTTCTTTCCCTCTTGGGCGCCTTTCCTGTGTGCTTGGCACCACGCTTTGGAGTTGCTTGAACAAATGGCTCGTAAAAGATTGGTGATGCTGTATAAAGGGAAGACTCATGGGAAACCAATTCGTAGTCGAGTTGCTTGCGGAAGAGGTCGGCATGTGCCACCTTGATACGAATGGGGTCGCCCAAAGAGAAACGATGATGAGTCTGGCGACCAACAAGGCAGTAGTTCTTGTCATCAAAGTCAAAAGCCTCATCACCCAAGAAACGCACAGCAATGAGTCCCTCGCAATGGTTCTCGTCTATCTCTGCATAAACACCAAATTCGTTCACACCACTAATGTGGGCATCAAACTCCTGTCCAAGCTTGTCACTCATGAACTCCACCTGCTTGTATTTGATGCTGGCACGTTCAGCACTGGCTGCCAACTGCTCCATTTGCGAGGAGTGTTCACAGAGGTTCTCATACTTTTTCTGGCTTGCCGATGCCCCACCCTGCTCGTAGCGTGTGAGCAGACGATGCACCATCAAGTCAGGATAGCGACGGATGGGGGAGGTAAAATGGGTGTAATACCTGAAACCCAAGCCATAGTGTCCTATATTAAAAGTGGAATAGACCGCTTTCTGCATGGCACGAAGTGATGCCATTTCAATGAGGTTCTGCACACGATTGCTCTGCACATCCTTCAGCAGTTTGTTCAGGCTCATCGCCACATCTTCCTTCTTACCCTGCGTGAGGAGTTGGAATCCGAAACGCGAAGCCATTCCAGCCAGATTGTCCAGTTTGTTGATGTCAGGCATATCGTGGATACGATAAGGGAGTGTCTTCGGCTTTTTATCCAATCCTATACTTTCTGCCACAGCTTTGTTGGCAAGCAGCATAAACTCCTCCACCAACTTATTGGCATCTTTGGCATGCTTGAAATAGACACGAATAGGCTTTCCCTGCTCGTCAATCTCGAAACGCGGCTCCTCACGGTCGAAATCAATGGAGCCCTCCTCGAAACGCTTGTCACGCAACTGGTGCGCCATCCGATTGAGAGTGATGAGCAGGTCTGCATTCTCGCCCTGACGATGGTCGGCAGGTACGGGTGTAACAGGAATTTTGGTAGGGTCAATCGGAGCAAGGTTATCACGGAAAGCATTGAGTTCCGTATCAGGCAACACCTCCTGCGCTGGGATGGGTTGCGTGGGTTGTACCTTTCCCTGACGAATCAGTTCGCACTCTCGAGCTTCACCATTCTGCTCAAGCAGATACTGCACCTCTTCATAAGTATAACGACGACAACTCTTAATGATTGTGTGCTTGATACGACGACTCAGCACCTCTGCTTCGTCATTCATCTCGAAGATGACGGAATATGTGAGCTTCTCCTCGTTGGGACGAAGCGAACAGAGCATATTACAAAGGTGTTCGGGCAACATCGGGATGGTGCGATCTACCAGATAGATAGAAGTAGCACGCTGCTGTGCCTCTTGGTCAATGACAGAGCCTTCGAGCACATAGTGGCTCACATCGGCAATGTGCACACCCACTTCCCAAACTCCTTTCTTCAGCGACTTGATGGAGATGGCATCATCGAAGTCCTTGGCATCACGTGGGTCAATGGTGATGGTGAAAGTGTCGCGGAAGTCCTCTCGCTGGGCAATCTCTTCAGGCGTGATGCCAGCGTCCAACTGATTAGCGGCAGCTTCCACTTTCTCAGGATACTTGTAGGGCAAACCAAACTCGGCGAGGATGGCGTGCATCTCAGTGTTGTTGTCACCTTCCTTACCCAACACATCTATCACCTCACCAATGGGGTTACGAGCCTCTTTAGGCCAGTCAGTGACTTTCACCACCACCTTCTGCCCATTCTTAGCGCCCTTCAACTTCTCCACAGGAATGACAATGTCGCTCTGTAAGATGCCAGAAGGCACAGACAGGAATGCCACGCTGTGCTGCACATCCAAAGTGCCCACAAAAGGTTTCTCCCGACGTTTCACAATCTCAATCACCTCACCATGCAACTTGTGGTTGCCATATTTCTTGGCATGAATGCCCACCTTGACGCGATCACCAGGCAATGCATGGTGAGTGTCCTCGTCATAGATGGAGATGCCCATACCATCGTCTGTATCCACATAGTTGCGTCCTCCGGAAGTACGGTTGAAAGTGCCCTCCACCACATGAGCTGTGCCACGATAAATAAGGTAGCCATCGTGGTTCTTCACCAAATCCCCTGCTTCAAGCATCTCATTCAAAATATCCACACACAGCATCCTCAATGGGTGTTTGGACAAGCCCATCTCACTAAACACATTCTTCAATGCGAGCTGCCTACCTTGATTTTTGTGCAGATAGTCGCCCACCATTTCTCTCATTTCACGTTTGTTGATGCTGGACTTCACCAGCCTTGATTCTTTCTTTGACATAGTATCAGTCTTTTTATTTGGTTGCAAAGATAGTGAATTTAAATTAAAATCCGTACCTTTGCAGTCAAAATTCATTCAGCATGAAGATTTTAATTACAGGAGCAAGCGGTTTCATTGGCAGTTTCCTTTGCGAAGAAGGTCTGAAACGAGGCACGGAAACATGGGCTGGCATGAGGGAACATTCCAGTCGCCGATGGCTGACAGACAAGCAGTTGAAGTTCGCCACACTTGACATGACGGATGCCGTTCGCCTGAAAGAACAACTGGCAGCCTATCAGCAAGAAGTGGGAAAATGGGATGTCATCATCCACGCTGCTGGTGCGACAAAATGCCTAAAAAGGGAAGACTTTGATTTGCACAACTTCCAATGCACAAAGAATTTGGTCAATACACTCAAAGACTTGGACATGATGCCGGACCAATTTCTCTATGTGAGCAGTCTCAGTGTCTTGGGGCCTATCCGCGAAGAACAGAACGCTGATGGCACTTACAATGATATGGCGGCTTCGGACATACCCAAACCCAACACGGCATATGGTGAAAGCAAAGTGAAGAGTGAGGAGTTCCTGAAAGGAATTGATGGAGTCACCATTTTTCGTCCTACGGGTGTATATGGTCCTCGCGAGAAGGATTATTTCATGATGGCGAAATCCATCAAACAGCATATTGATCTTGCTGTGGGATACAAGAAACAAGTGATTACCTTCGTATATGTGCGTGATTTGGTAGAGGCGATTTTTGCAGCGATTGGCAAAGCCGATGTGGCGAATGGGAAAACCTACCTAGTGAGTGATGGGCACAATTATGACAGCCGTGCTTTCAGTGACCTCATCCAGAAAGAATTGGACACAAAGAATGTGCTACACATCAAGGCGCCTTTGTGGTTGCTATGGGTCATCTGTGCTGTGGCAGAGGGTTTCTCAAAACTCACCAACAAGCCCAGCACGCTGAATGGGGACAAATATCGCATCATGTGTCAACGCAACTGGCAATGCGACATCTCCTCTTTGAAGGAGGATTTGGGTTTTACACCTGAATGGCCATTGGAGAGAGGCGTAAAGGAATGTATGGATTGGTATAAAGAAAATAAATGGATATAGAAGAATGACATTCAAAGAATATTTCAAAAAAGACTACGAGAAGGGACTTTGGAGCATGGAAAGCATTACGCTGATTTACATGCTCTTCACTACAATTCTTTTGGGCATCTATTGGAAAGGGATTGCTGACCCGATGAGCATGATTGTCACACGATTAATCATGCTCGCAGCAATGGGAGCCATGTATGGAATTTACCGTTGGTATCCTTGCCGTGCCTTACGCATTTTACGTGTCTTCCCTCCTCTATTAGGACTGGCTGTCTGGTATCCAGAAACCTACGACTTCTGTTCCCAGCTTCCCTATCTCGACCATGTCTTCGCAGGGATTGATCAGACACTCTTTGGATGCCAACCCGCATTGGTGTTCAACACGGTGGTGACCAGCACCTTCTGGAGCGAGGCATTCAACATGGGCTATTATGCCTATTACTATATGATGGGAACAACCCTCGTCTTCTACCTGCTATGCCGTTATCCCGAGGCAGACAAGGCAGGATTCGTCTTCCTTACCTCTTTCTTCCTTTTTTACTTGATTTTCGAGTTCCTGCCTGTAGCGGGTCCTCAGTATTATTTCAAAGCGGTAGGTGTGGAAGCTGCCGAGACAAGCGTATTCCCAGCTGTGGGCTATTATTTCCAAACCCACACGGAGATGCTGATGCCTGAAATCAAGGGAATCTTCAGCCAACTTGTATTGAGTGCCCAGGAGATGGGTGAACGCCCCACAGCCGCTTTCCCCAGCAGTCATGTAGGCATGAGCACTGTGACGATGCTGCTGGCATGGCAAGCAAAAAACAAGTGGCTCTTTTGGATCATGATGCCCTTCTATCTTCTGCTTTGTTGTGCAACCGTCTATATACAAGCGCATTATCTCATCGACTCCATCTGCGGATTCTTCACTGCCATTTTGTTCTTTGCGCTGACCTGTTGGCTCTACAACCTGCTCCATCCCAACAAATTGTAAATCGTCAAATTGTACCTAAAAGATGACTATTATATATCCTTCTCCCATATTTGGTCCTGTGCATAGTCGTCGCCTCGGCGTATCGCTGGGTATCAATCTCTTGCCAGGCGATGGAAAGTGCTGTTCGTTTGACTGCATTTATTGCGAATGTGGCTTCAACCACGATTTCATTCCACAACAGAAGATGCCAACACAGGACGAAGTGTTATGTGCTCTCCAACACCAGTTGCGGAAGATGAAAGAAGAAGGACCTGCACCTGATGTACTGACCTTTGCAGGCAATGGAGAACCAACACTTCATCCCCATTTCCCAGAAATCATCGAAGGCACTCTTGCTCTGCGTGACAAATATTTCCCCAATGCAAAGGTAAGCGTCTTGACGAATGCTACACAAATCCACAAGAAGCCCGTGTTTGATGCCCTTTGCAAGGTTGACAACAACATCTGTAAACTCGACACCATCTCCGCCGATTATATTGGATTGGTAGATCGGCCTAACAGCTCTTATGAGGTGGAAAACATTATCGAGCATCTGAAAGAATTTGGTAACCGTTGCATCATTCAAACAATGTTTATGAGAGGTGAACATAAAGGGCAATCGGTTGACAATACAGGAGAGGCTTTTGTGCAACCCTGGCTGAAAACTGTCAGCGAGATACGTCCACGCGAAGTAATGATCTACACAATTGACCGTGAAACTCCTGCACATGGGTTGAAAAAGGCGGAGCCCGCAGTGTTGGATGCCATTGGCAAACAAGTAGAGCAACTGGGCATTCAGTGCAAGGTTGCATATTAACCCACAACAACACCTAAAACCATTATAGCAGCATGAAAAACTTGGTATTTCTCACCGGTGCAGGTATGTCAGCAGAAAGCGGCATTAGCACCTTCCGCGACAGCGGTGGTCTTTGGGAACAATATCCCGTAGAGGCAGTGGCAAGCATTCAAGGTTACGAACGTGACCCCGAACTCGTACAGAAGTTCTACAACGAGCGTCGCCAGCAGTTGAGCAGTGTGGTTCCTAATGAGGGTCACAAACTCGTGGCAAGTCTTGAAGATCAGTTCAATGTGACCGTCGTCACACAGAACGTAGATGACCTGCACGAACGTGCTGGCTCTCATAACATTATCCATTTGCACGGAGAACTGATGAAAGCTACCTCTTCACGCAACCCAAACGACCCGAACTGCATCATCACCCTGCCCGAAGATAACCCCATCATCCGTATGGGTGACAAGGCGAAGGATGGCAGTCAATTGCGGCCTTTCATTGTGTGGTTTGGCGAAAGCGTTCCGATGATTGAACCAGCCATCGAGAAGGTCAGCAAAGCCGACATCCTTGTGGTGATTGGCACCTCCCTCAATGTTTATCCTGCGGCAGGATTACTGAATTATACCAACGAGCACTGCAAGATTTACCTCATTGACCCCAAAGACGTGCCTTACAACCCCAATCTGGGCATCCGCCATATTATGAAAGGAGCCAGCGAAGGCATGAAGGAGCTTGTGGAATTGCTCAAAACAACCTAATATTTCCTTAATATAGCATAAATTCCGTTAAAATCGGGCTTAACACTTCGTAGATGCAAAAATTGTTCGTAATTTTGCACCGTTTTGTATATTGGCATTATTGCGAACAATGAAGAAATTAGATAAGAAGCATACATTCAAAAGCATGACTGTGTTGATGATGATAGTGTTTGTACTCACGTCATGCTTAGGTAGCGACGATATTGAAACCACACCACAGTGTGCCATCACCAGCTTCGCAGTCAACAGCATTACTTGCGATGCTTTGGCGAAGAAATACGACCAGTATGGTAATGCAACTGATACCATTGTCTCAAAAACGATGTATGGTACTCAGATATATTTCAATATCGACCAACTGAACGGACATATCTATACCGTCGATTCATTGCCCAACTGGGTAGATCTGGCGAAAGTGGTGCCAGTCGTCTATTCTCAAGGTGATGTGTACTACAAACTCCAACCAGAGGATGAACTCTATTATCCATTAGAGTCAGGCAAGACCATCATTGATTTCAGAAAGACTGTGGAATTGCTGTGCTCCTCTACCGACGGACTTTCCAAAAGAATTTACACTGTGGACATTTACAAGCATGTGGGCAATACCGACACGCTTGAATGGAAATCCACCACCTCTGATCTTGCCATCACAGGAGCCAGCAAAGTGTTCTATGTGGGCGGCAAAGTCTTTGTTTTTGCCCAAAACAAGGAAGAGCAGCCTGTAATGACTTTTGCCGAAGCAGACAATGCTAAAAAATGGAGCGAACCTGTCAGCATTCCTGTTGAAAGTGGTTCTATCGTGCTTTTTAATAAAAATTTCTACGGATTGAGTAACGATGGCTACATCTACCGTAGTGCTCCAGAACAACTGGGGGGCACATGGACCAAAGCCTCCGACCAAGTTGTAGAGCGCTTGTTGGCTGCTGACGCCTACTACCTCTACGCTTATGACGGCACCTCCATCATCGGCTCTTCTGACCTCACCACTTGGAACGTAGAAGGTACGGAAGACTTGGATATGCTGCCTGAGACCTCCATCAACGCGATTACTAACCCTTCAAACACCAACCAGAACTTGCAGGTAACGGTGATGACGGGACTTTCAAGTCAGAACAAACAGAACGGTGTAACTTGGTGCAAAAGTTCTTCTATGGACACCAGCATCAACCAACCCTGGGCTTACATACAAGTAACACTTGACAATGCATACGGAATGCCTCACTTCGACTACGCCAGCGTGACCTATTACGAGGGTGCGTTATTTGCCATTGGTGTGGAAGATGGTGCGTACAATGAACTATATCGTTCGGACGATAACGGCATTACGTGGCACCCACAGTCAAAGAAATACCCCATGCCTACGGATCTTAAACCAGCCAACGGTGTGGCAAGCATCGTTGCTGTGGACAAGAATCTATGGATTATCCAGGAAAACGGCAAAGTATGGCAAGGCTCTATACAATAATCGTAACCCTTCTCCTTGCAGTGGGTGTTCATGCGCAAGAATTAGAATATGCGCTGGAACTCGGTGCGATGGGTGGTCCCAGTTTCTATGTGGGCGACGGCAACCTCAATGGCTTCTACAAGAACGTGACGATGGCAGGCGGACTGATGGGACGATACAATATCAACCCACGTCAGGCGCTGAAATTTGACATCGGTTACGGAAGCATAAAGGGTGATGCCAGCAAGGGCAAGAACAAATACCCCGAAAAGAAGGGGCAGAAATGGGATTTCAACAACTCGCTGGTTGACGTAGGATGCCAATACGAGCTCAACTTCTGGGGTTATGGCACAGGAACGGGCTACAAGGGGCACAAGCGGCTCACACCCTACATCCAATTGGGACTGGGTTTCACCTACGGCAATAAAGCGTTGACCATGAACATCCCTGTGGGCTTTGGTGTGAAATATAAATTCAGACCACGCTGGAACGTCGGACTTGACTGGTCCATGCGCTTCACCTTGAGCGACAAAATGGACGGCATCGAGGATCCCTACAAAGTCAAGAGCGGATTCCTGAAGAACAAAGACAGCTACTCGTGGACAATGGTGTACATTTCTTACGACCTCTGCCCGAAATACCGCAAGTGTGCTAACGATTAAAACAACATAAGGAACATGTATAAAGAACAAATAGATATGACTCGATTGCCACGTCACATTGCCATCATCATGGACGGCAACGGACGCTGGGCTAAGGCGCGAGGAAAAGAACGAACTTACGGTCATCAGGAGGGTGTGGAGCGTGTGAAAGATATCATGACCGCAGCCGTTAAGTTGGGAATAGAATATCTGACACTCTATACATTCTCTACAGAGAACTGGAATCGCCCTGCTGACGAGGTGGCAGCATTGATGGCATTGTTGCTGAAAAACTTGGAGGAAGAACTCTTCGTCAAGAAGAATGCCCGTTTCCGTGTGATTGGCGACAAGAGCCGTTTGCCTCAAGCCGTACAGGACGTATGCAACTATATGGAAGAGCGCACCAAGGCGAACACCAAGACATGTATGGTCTTGGCACTCAGCTACTCATCCAAGTGGGAGATCACCAATGCTGTGCAGAAGATTGCACAGAAAGTGAAGGAAGGCACACTGGCTGTTGATGCCATCAACGAAGAGACCATCAGCCAGCATCTTGCCACCAACTTCATGCCCGACCCAGAACTGATGATTCGCACAGGTGGTGAGGAACGTCTGAGCAACTATCTGCTATGGCAGTGCGCCTATTCTGAGTTCTATTTCACCAATGTCTATTGGCCTGATTTCAAGGAAGAAGAGTTCCACAAGGCCATTGTGGATTATCAGAGCCGCCAACGCCGCTTTGGCAAGACGGGCGAACAAGTGACCGAGAACAAATAACGATACATACATATATTATACATGAGGATTTTAAGATTCATCATACTCACATCCGTCTTTCTGCTGTCTTCACTGGCGACCCTCAAAGCGCAAGTGCAGACAGAGCCTAACATTATGTATGGGCAAGAGAAGAAATACGAGATTGGAGGAATCGCTGTGGAAGGTGCCAAGAATTACGATGACTACATACTGATTGGACTCTCCGGGCTTACTGTTGGTGAGGTGATTTCTGTGCCAGGCGACGAGATTACAGCAGCTGTGAAGAGATACTGGAAACAAGGCCTCTTCTCTTCCGTGAAGATTACGGCTGATAGCATCGTAGATGAGAAGGTCTATCTGAAGATCTATCTGAACATGCGTCCACGTGTGTCGCAAATCAACATCAATGGTGTGAAAAAGTCGGAACACGATGACTTGCAGGAGAAGATGGGTATTGTAAAGGGTAACCAACTCACACCCAATATGGTGGACAAGGCGAAGATCATCGTGAAGAGATACTTTGAGGAAAAGGGTTTCAAGAATGCTGAGGTAAACATCATGCAACGTGATGACCTGGCGCAGCCTGATCAACTCATTGTCGATGTGAACATTGACAAAAAGGAGAAGGTGAAAGTCAACAAGATTCACATCACGGGTAATGACCACCTTGCCACCAAGAAGTTCCATGGCGGCTTCTTCTCTGGCGGTCTTTTGAAGAAAACCAACGAGAAGGGCTTCAAGAGTCTCTTCAAAGCCAAAAAGTTTGTTGCAGAGAAGTTTGAAGAGGACAAAGATCGCGTCATCGAAAAATACAATGAACTCGGTTACCGCGATGCCTATATCTATGCGGATAGTGTTGTCAATGTAGGCGAGAACCTGGTGGATGTATTCCTCCATATTGATGAAGGCGACAAGTATTATATACGCAACATCAACTGGGTGGGAAACACGCTCTATAAAACAGAAAACCTCAACCGAGTGCTGCAAATGAAGCGAGGTGATGTGTACAACAAGACCCACCTCATGAAACGTCTGCATACGGATGATCAATCCGTTGCTAACAGCTACTCTAACGAGGGTTATTTGTTCAATCGCGTGCAAGAAGTGGAAGTGGATGTAGACGGTGACTCCATTGACCTCGAGATCCGTATCTCTGAGGGAACCCAGGCTACCATCAACAAGATCAAGATTTTTGGTAACACCCGCGTGTATGAGGAGGTGGTGCGCCGTGAGTTGTTGCTTAAACCTGGCGACCTCTTCGGCATGGATGCCTTTAAAGAGACAGCTATGCGCATTGCACAGATGGGGCATTTCGATCCCGAAGCCCTCAATCCTAACGAATGGATTAAGCCAGACCCTGTCAGCGGAACAGTGGATCTTGAGATTGGACTGACTCCGAAAGCCAGCGACCAGATTGAGTTCTCGCTCGGATGGGGACAGACAGGTGTCATCGGTAAGATTGGTTTGAAGTTCACCAACTTCTCCATGCGCAACCTCTTTGGTAAGAACCGCCTCCATCGTGGTATCTTCCCTCAGGGCGATGCACAGGAACTGGAAATCAGTGCCTCCACCAACGGCTCTTATTATCAGTCGTACAGCATCTCGTTCCTCGACCCATGGTTTGGTCGCAAACGTCCTAACCAGCTTTCGATCAGCGCATTCTTCTCTCGTCAGACAGACATCAGTAGCAGCTACTACAATAGCAGTTACTATAACAACTACTACTCCATGTTGTATGGTTATGGCAACTACAACAGCAGCTACTACAACAATTACTCCAACTACTACGACCCAGACAAGTACATCGAGCTGTTGGGTTTGAGCATCGGTTTTGGTAAGCGCCTCTCATGGCCTGACAACAACTTCCGCTTCACAGCATCGCTCGGTTACACCCGTTACATGATGAAGGAATGGGAATATTTCATCATCCAGAACGGTAACTGTAACAATATCAACCTGACACTCAGCTTGACGCGTTCTTCTCTCGATAATGGTATCTTCCCTCGTAGCGGTTCGCAAGTCAGTGCGTCCGTGTCGGCTACACCACCCTACTCGCTTTTCGATGGAGTGGACTATGAACACATGGCAACCAACTATCGTGATGCCAACTATCAGAGCGATATGAGCCGTAAGTACAGGTGGATTGAGTACCATAAGTGGAAGTTCAACTCTCGCTTCTTTGTTCCGCTCAGTGGTGCCAAGAGGTGCTTTGTGCTGATGTCACGTTTCGACTTTGGTCTGCTCGGCAATTACAACAAATTCAAGAAGTCACCCTTCGAGACCTTCTACGTGGGTGGTGACGGTATGTCAGGCTACTCCTCTACCTACTACTCCGAGACCATCGGTTTGCGTGGTTACGACAATGGCGCCCTCACACAGGGTTACAATTATGGCTATGCCTACGACCGCATGACCCTCGAGCTCCGTTATCCACTCCTGCTGCAAGGCTCTACCAACATCTATGCGTTGGCATTTGCTGAAGCTGGTAATGCGTGGACAGAAATCAGGAAGTTCAACCCCTTCGACATGAAGCGTTCAGCAGGTTTTGGTGTGCGTCTCTTCCTCCCGATGGTGGGTCTGATGGGTCTTGACTGGGCATACGGATTTGATAACATCAATGGTTCCAAGAGTTATAGCGGAAGCCAATTCCACTTCATCCTCGGCCAAGAGTTCTAATTAGCCGGAAACTCTAGAATATTCAGAAAACAACCATAAAAAATTAATATGAAAAAGCTTTTATTGACCATGACCGTGCTTTTGGCATCCATCGCTGCCAACGCACAGAAGTTCGCACTCGTCGATATGGAGTACATTCTTAAGAATGTGCCTGCCTACGAGCGTGCCAACGAACAATTGAACCAAGTATCTAAGCAATGGGAAGGCGAAGTGGAAGCATTGCTCAACGAAGCCGAAACCCTCTACAAGAAATATCAGTCAGAGTCAGTATTCCTCTCCGATACCCAAAAGACCAAGGCTGAAGAGGCCATCATGGCAAAGGAGAAGGAAGCCAGCGACCTGAAGAAGAAGTACTTTGGTGGCGAAGGCGAACTCTACAAGAAGCGTCAGAGCCTGCTCGCCCCCATCCAAGACGAAATCTACAATGCTGTCAAAGACATCTGTGACCAGAAAGGTTACCAGCTCGTCCTCGACCGCGCCTCTGGTGGCAGCATTATCTATGCTTCCCCAAAGATTGACATCAGCGAGGAAGTCCTCCAGAAACTGGGCTATGCTCACTAAGCCTCCTACGCGCTGAGCAACTAGAAAAAACAATTAAAAACCAAATAATTAAACAACAATGAAAAAGATTATTTTTGCGATGCTCTTGGCTCTGCCAATGACCATGTTCGCACAGAAGATTGGACACGTAAACATCGATGCTGTCGTACAGGGTATGCCTGAATATACGGCCGCTCAAACAGAACTTCAGAATCTTGGAAAGCAGCTTCAAGATGAGTTCCAGCGTAAGCAAACTGATCTCCAGACAAAGAATGATGCTTACGAGAAGGAAAAGGCTACCCTCTCTGAAACTCTCCGTAATTATCGTGAGCAGGAACTCCAGAAAGCCTATACTGAATTGCAGCAGTTTGCTCAGACCAGTGAGCAAGAATTGCAAAAAATGGAACAAACCAAGATGAGCGAAATTCAGGAGAAAATCATGAAGGCTGTGGAAGAAGTGGGTGCTGCAGGCAGCTTCACTTACATCCTTCCTGCTGGAGCCATCGCTTACATTGGTGCAAGTGCCACTGACATCACCGACCAAGTGAAGGCTAAGGTGGGTGCCAAGTAATCATCCAACACATGAAAAAGATTCTCACAATGATAGCACTGTTTGCTTGTGCTGGCTTCATAGCAGCACAGGAAACAGTGCTTTCCTCTTCTGATTCACCTCAGCAGGTGCTCATTCAGCCACAGCACTTCGGCTATCTCTCCTACAATGATGTTCTTCATGCGATGCCTCAATATCAGCAGGCGATGAAGAGCCTGGAGGAACTGAAGAAAACCTACGACCAGGAGATGGAACGCTCAGAACAGGACTTCTCCAAGAAGTTCACCGAATACCTCGATGGACAGAAGACCTTCCCTGAGAACATCATGCTCAAGCGTCAGAAAGAACTGCAGCAGCTGATGGATCAGAGCCTCCAATTCAGGAAGGAGGCACAGGAACTTCTCACCAAGGCTGAAGAAGAACTGATGGAGCCTGTCCATGCACTGCTGAAGGAGGCCATCAATGCGGTCGGCAAGAAACGCAACTATGCCTACGTGCTCAACACTGATGTCAACGCCTATCCCTACATCAGTGGTGATGGCGAGAACTGCACCGATGCCGTTCTCACCCAACTGGGTGTGAGATGATATAATAAGGGGCATGGAGCAAGGAGCAAGAATATTACAAAGCGACCTCTTGCCCCTTGCCCCTCAAAACTACATAGAATATGGAACATGGTACATGCATCGGCATCTTCGATTCTGGCTATGGCGGCCTGACCATCCTTGATGGCATCCGTCAACGCATGCCCGAGTATGACTACATCTATCTTGGCGATAACGCGCGTGCCCCTTATGGTACGCGCTCCTTCGATGTAGTGTATGAGTTCACCCTCCAGGCTGTCAAGAAACTCTTCGAGATGGGATGTCCGCTCGTCATTCTGGGTTGCAACACAGCCTCAGCCAAAGCCTTGCGTTCCATTCAGCAGAAATATCTGCCAACGGCAGCTCCCGACCGTCGTGTATTGGGCGTCATCCGTCCTACGGCCGAGGTAGTGGGCGAACTCTCGCACACCAAGCATATCGGTGTACTCGCCACCGAGGGTACCATCAAATCCCAATCCTACAATCTGGAGATTGAGAAGCTCTATCCCGACTGCACCGTCGTTGGTCAAGCCTGCCCCATGTGGGTACCCTTAGTCGAGAACAACGAATTCGACAAACCAGGCGCCGACTATTTCGTCAAGGACTCTCTCCAGAAACTCCTTGACCAAGACCCACTCATCGACACCATCATCCTCGGATGCACCCATTTTCCCCTCCTGCTCGACAAGATCAACCAACAGCTCTCCGCCCTCACCTCCCAACTGTCAACTGTCAACTGTCAATTGTCAACTGTCAACTGTCAACTGCCAACTATCAAAGTTATTCCCCAAGGTCAATACATTGCCACCAGCCTTGAGGACTATCTTCGTCGTCATCCAGAAATGGATGAACGTCTCTCCCGTGGTGGCACTTGCCAATACCTCACCACTGAATCCGCCACCAAATTCCGTGAGAGTGCCAGCCTCTTCCTCAACGAGGAGGTGGATGTGCAACGCATCACCCTCAACTGATAAACGACTGCGTTAAACATAGAAAAAACGCGAATCAACTGAGCGGAAACCAATAAAAGACATTCTTCTGTTATAAACGAACGAAGAGACTCCTAAGAGCCTCCTCGCTGCTGAATATATATATGTCCGAGAGAATTATGTTAACGACGATGACGGCGGAAACTGAATCTTGCGCGATGCTTCTGGCTGGATGCCTCCTGCATGTCCTGACCAATCTGATAATCTACACCACGTGGAGCTGATACGATGACATCCACTGTTTCACCAGCCTGTTCGAGAGCCTCGAGGTCGCGAGCTGAGATGTTGAGCACACCATTCTTGATGCTCCAAGAGATGGCAGAAGCGAGGCCTGTTTCGCGAGAGGATACGTTCACAGAATATTCTCTGCTGGGAACGATCACGAGGTGCACAGGTGCGTTGACCTTCACTGAGTTGAACACTGCGGTGTTAACC
>Ga0310786_10004931_pt1 | contig 18334 bp, 16 predicted proteins | sample AusTroGonzalo_MG_FD_203881 | JGI IMG/M metagenome (GOLD analysis project Ga0310786, IMG submission 203881) | Bovine rumen microbial communities from tropical cattle in Woodstock, Queensland, Australia - Gonzalo_03 (v2) (version 2) | ecosystem: Host-associated > Mammals > Digestive system >... | reverse complement strand
TTAAAAAACCGGTTTTGTATTTTACAGATGGGTCGGGTATTGCATAATAAGGCAACCAAAATATAGGTATATTATCGTTATATACCCAAAAAATCGCGTTATGAAAATAAAGCATTTTTTCATCCATATCACGAATAATTTTTGTCCCGGATATTTCCCACGCATTACCAAAAGAATCGCATTTATCACACGCCGTAAAAATGGCTTCTTCTGCAATTGTTTCTTGTAAATGTTTTGTAATTTTATCAGCACGAATATAAACGTTTTTTCCCAACCATAATTCGATATCGTTTACAGCAATAAAATCGTCTTTCTTGGATATTGTGGCTTTGTTCAGTTTTGCTTTCTGACCATATTCATTTACCATCTCTGTGTTGCCAGAAGCTTTTATTTTTTCATCCTTTACGTCGTATTCAATTTTGTCAGATTTTATCTGTTGACCATTTTCGCCTGTTATCTCTGTATTACCAGTTGCTTTTATTTTTTCAGCCTTTATATCATATTCGATATTATCTGATTTTATTTTTTGACCAGATTCATTTACTATGTTTGTATTACCAGTCGCCTTTATTTTTTCAGATTTTAAATCATATTCAATTTTATCAGATGTAATTGTTTTTGATTTTTCCATATCAACATCAATACCAATATCAAATGCAAAAGCATTTGCAAATACAAATAACCACGACAAAGATAAGATTAAATGTTTCATTTCTTTATCAATAAACCAATTAAAATAATTAAAGTTAAAAATACACCGCCGCCAACAGCTGCCAACCCTGTGATGCTGGTCACCATATTAGATACAGACATATATGTCGCCATAATACCAGCCATAGCAATCACGGCCATAGCGGGTGCAAAACTGGCACGCCGCCTTAACAATGAAGATTTTAATAAAATTAAAACACATACAATTGCCAAAATTAAATTCATAAAAGGACTTAAAAATCGCGTACTTAATTCAACTAGTGTTCTCTTATGGCGATGTGCATCGTCTTGGTTTATAAGATTTTTTAATAAAACGTATGTCGGTATTCTGCGAACACGAAAAGAAACATCTGTATCACTGTCAACCAAGTTTAAATCCATATCAAAAGTATCAAATGTCCCCGTTGTAAAACCATTTTTACCAAACATTTGTAGTGAACCATTATCTGTTATTATAGATAAACCGTGCACAGTAGATACTAATTTGCCACGTTCTGCAAAAATCAACATTTGATTATTTATATCACGCATATCAGACAGCATAACTTGATTTAAATCTTGACCAGATACATTATCAACATAAACAACCAGTCCTGGCGCCATCTTGGTAAATGCGGCTTCTTGTAATTTTAAATGTGCCAAGCCATAACGTAGATTCCATTGTGTGCTGTAAAACTTTGTTTGGCTAGCTGGAACAATCCATATGCTCAAAATTAAATGTAAAAATGTTAAAATCAGTGCTAGTTTAATTGCAGGTTTTCCAAGTTGCCACGGAGATAAACCAGATGCCGCCATAACAGTAACTTCATTTTCTGTAATCATACGGTTGTAAATAAAAATGGTCGCAATAAAAGTCACAAACGGAATAATAATTGATACTATAAACGGTATCATCAAAGAAGTTAGATACACAAAACCGGAAAAACTTACACCATAATTTATAAGAAATTTCATCATAGACATAATCTGCATCATCCATGCTAATCCCGTAAGAATCAACAATAACATGATAAAAACGCCTATTAATTGATTTCTAAAATACCTATTTATAATATTCATAATGCAAAGTATAAAACCCAAAAGCTTAACCGTCAAGCAACAATAATTAAACACTTTGGTTTTTGTATTATAAATACTAATTTTTTTCTTGCTTTTTTGCGATTCGGGACACATAATATTAAGTGTTCTTAAAAAGTGAGTTTTAAGAGCGGGGTCAAAAGCCCCGCTCTTTCAGTAAGAAAATAAAAAAGCAACAAATAGCAAGGAGAAAACAAATGTCTTTTGAATCTATGCCACGTCAGGATTTGTTATTAGCCATTGATTCTTTGGCACAAGAAAAAATGATAGATAAAGAAACTGTTATAGAATCGTTAGAGGTGGCTATTGCAAAAATTGCAAAACATAAATATGGTGAAGAATTTAATATCGTTGCAAATATAGATCGTAAAAATGGTTCTATACATGTAAAACGTTTGTTTGATGTTATTGAATCACCAGAATCTGTTGGTGATGATTATGACCCAAATACAATGCTTACTGTTGCACAAGCAAAAAAATATGCAACAAATCCAACTGTGGGTGATACGGTTGAAGATATGTTGCCAGAACCAGAATTTGGTCGTATGGCTTTCCAGACTGCGCGTCAAATTATGACTGCTCGTGTTCGTGATGCAGAAAAGGGACGTCAGTTTGAAGAATTCAAAGACAATATTGGTGATATCGTAAATGGTGTTGTTAAACGTATTGAGTTTGGCAGTGTTTTTGTTGATATAAATGGCAAAGCAGAAGGTTATATTAAAAACACAGAATTGATACCAGGTGAACGTTTGGCTGTTGGTGACCGTGTTCGTGCATTGATTATGGATGTTGTTCGTTCTAATTCTGGGCCACAAATATTTTTAACAAGAACACATCCTATGTTTATGGAAAAATTATTTACACAAGAAGTTCCAGAAATATATGAAGGTGTTATTAAAATTAAATCTGTATCTCGCGCACCTGGTTCGCATGCTAAAATTGCAGTTGAAACCCAAGATCCATCTATTGATGCAGTTGGTATGACAGTCGGTATCAAAGGAACACGTATTCAACCTGTGATAAATGAATGTCATGGTGAAAAGATTGATGTTATTTTATATTCAGAAGATCCTGCTGTGTTCATTGTAAATGCTATGCAACCTGCTAAGGTAGCAAAAATTATTGTTGATGAAGATACTCATACGGCTGCTGTGGTTGTGACAGAAGATCAACAGTCTTTGGCTATTGGTCGTCGTGGACAGAATGTACGTTTAGCATCTCAGTTGACAGGTTGGAACATTGATGTAATGAGTGAAACCGAAGAACAAGAACGTCGTGCAAAAGAATTCAAAGAAAAGACAGAATTGTTTACATCTGCTTTGGATGTTGATGATACAATTGCTCAATTGTTAATCACAGAAGGATTCAGAACAATTGAAGAAATTGCATATGTAGAACAATCTGAATTAGAATCTATTGAAGGCTTTAATACAGAATTAGCGACAGAATTACAAAATCGTGCGAAAACGTATCTTGCAAAATTAGAACAAGATTATTTTGATAATGGTCACAAGATGGGTATGCGTGACGATTTGTTGAATTTTGATTTCATCAAACGTCCAATTATTATCAAACTTGGTGAAGCTGGTATTAAATCTTTATCTGATTTGGCAGATTTAGCATCTGACGAATTGGTTGAGATTTTGGGTGAAGATAATATGTCATCTCGTTTGGCAGAACGTGTTGTTATGAAGGCACGTGAAATTGCTTATGGTATCAGCCAAGACGAAGAAGCAGAATAAAATAATTATTTAACCAAAGGTTAGCAAATGGCAACATTAACACTTGGAAAATCGGTGACAATTGATGCGGTGCAAAGCAAGAAAGGTGATGCGGTGTTCGTAGAACGCCGTCGTCGCATTGTTGCACCTGGCAATAAAGAATTGCGTGAAGAGCCTAAAAAAGTAGAACCAACACACAATGCAGCAGACGAAAAATTGCGTGCTGTGTTGGCTGCGGCCAAAGCACGTGATGAAGAACGCAGAAAACGTGAAATTGAAGAAGAAGCTGCTCGCAAAGCGCGTGAAGCTGAAATCGAACGTGAAAATCGTGAATATGAACATGTCAAAGAACAATTGGCACAGCGCGAAACAGAAACTGACGTTCAACCAGAAGAAATTGTAGATATTCCAGTGCGTGAAAATACACACGAATCTAAAAAATTCGGTGGTAATTCAAATCATAATAATCGTCATGATGATGAAGAAAACGAATATACACGTCCAGGAAAACAAAATCGATTTAAAAAAGATTTTAAGAAAGGTGGAAAGATATCTATTCACGATATTGTTATTGGTGGTGATGATGACGATGATGAAATCAGTTTGCGTGGTGCAAATCGTCGCAGAAGTGAAGCATCATTGAAGCGTTTTCGTGAAAAGGCACGTGCTGTGTTTTCTGCACCACAGAAAGTTGAACATGTTGTCACTTTGGGGGATACCATAACTGTAAAAGATTTAGCTGTTGCTATGGCTGAAAAGGTTGGTAATGTCATCAAAAAACTTATGGAAATGGGTATGATGGCATCTCAAAACCAAACTATTGATGCAGATACAGCTGAATTGATAGCCGCTGAATTTGGCGCAACAGTTAAACGTGTTGATGTTAAACCATATGCAAATATACTGGAACAACAACCAAATCCAGAAAATCTGCAACACAGGGCACCTGTGGTCACTGTTGTTGGTCACGTTGACCATGGAAAAACATCTTTGTTAGATGCTTTTCGTAATTCTAATGTCACAGCAGGTGAAGCAGGTGGTATTACACAGCATATTTCTTCATATGAAGTTAAAACTAAGTCAGGTGAAGTAATAACATTTTTGGATACACCTGGACATGAAACTTTTACCGCTATGCGTGCGCGTGGTGCGCAAATTGCAGATATAGTTGTTTTGGTGGTTGCAGCAAACGATTCTATTATGCCACAGACCATAGAAGCAATAAATCATATTCGTGCAGCCAAGGTTCCTTTTATTGTTGCTATCAATAAATGCGATTTGCCAGAAGCTGACCCACAACGTGTAAAAACAGATTTATTACAACAGGAAGTACAAGTTGAAGAAATGGGCGGTGATGTCCAATGTGTAGAAATATCTGCTAAAACCAAAATGGGACTGGACAAACTGGAAGAAGCTATTTTATTACAAGCAGAAATTATGGATTTAAAAGCTGACCCAGATATGTTGGCATCTGCATATGTAGTAGAAGCAAAAATGGAAAAAGGACTTGGTGCTGTTGCGACTGTTTTGATTCGCCAGGGTACTTTGTCTGTTGGTGATGTATTTGTTGTAGGTGAAACATTTGGTCGTGTTCGTGGTTTGATTGGCTCTTCGGGCGCACGTGTAAAAAGTGTTAAACCTGGACAGCCTGCGATGGTTTTAGGTTTAGAATCTGTACCAAGTGCAGGTGATGATTTGCATGTTATGGAAAACGAAGCACAGGCACGTGAAGTTGCGGCTTATCGTGTCCAAAAAGCAAAAGATAAAGCAAATGCTGTGAAACGTTCGTCTTTGGAAGAATTGTTTGCAAAACGTGATGAAACTAAAAAGTTGACTTTGCCAATTGTGTTGCGTGCAGATGTTCAAGGCTCTGTAGAAGCTATATCTGATATGTTGCGCAAATTTGATTCTGATAAAGCCGGTATTGAATTACTATCTGCTGGTGTTGGTCAAATTACAGAAGGTGATGTAAGATTGGCAACTGCATCAGGTGCTGTTATAATTGCGTTTAATGTTCGTGCTGATTCTGCTGTACGTGATATGGCACGCAATAATGGTGTAGATATTCGTTATCACAGTGTTGTTTACCGTATTACAGATGAAATCAAAGAGATATTGTCTGGTAAATTAGCACCAGAAAAACACGAAAAGTTTATTGGTTATGCAGACGTTATTGCTTTGTTCACAGTTGGCAAAGGAATAAAGGTTGCAGGTTGTCGTGTGACCGAAGGTGTCATTAAAAAATCAGCAATGGTTCGTTTATTGCGTAATAACGTTGTTATTTATGATGGTAAAATTGGTGAATTACGTCGTGAGAAAAACGAAGTACAAGAAGTCACTAACGGTGTAGAGTTTGGTATGAGTTTTGATAAATACAATGACTTGAAGGAAGGTGACAGAGTTGAATGTTATGAAATTCAAGAAGTCAAAGTTGAATTATAAATAACCAGTAAAAAAATACCCACCATTTTTGGTGGGTATTTTTTGTTAAGGTCTTATCTTAAAAACCCTTTGGTGTTGACATTTTTACAGATGATATTTTTTTATCTAAAGCTTTTATTACTTCGTCTGTTATATCTAAATCAGCAACATCTTTACTGGCACGTGCCATACGACCATCCATAACCAAAGATAACTTTTTCTTTGCAATTACACCTTCGATAACTGGGTCAAGATGTTTCTTTTGAATTGTGTTCAAAGCTTCTTGATAAGATGCTTCCAAAGCTTGTGCTTTTTCGGCTATATCACGTTGCAAACCATTTATACGGCGTTGATATTCAACAACGCGGCGTTGCAAAGCTTCTTGGGATAAAACATCTTGTGATTTTTCAATATCAGCTTTTTCTTTTTCCAAAGCTTTTTGTTCTTTTTCAACTTTTTCTTTCAATTTCTTTTCAAAAGTTTCACGTTGTTTGTGCAAATCTTTCAGTGCTTTGGCATCCATTTGAATTTTATCCATACTGATTATCGCAATTCGTAAATCAGATGCACGCGATGCGTTTTCAGATACTTCGTTTAACGCTGTATCCAAAGGTGCGCTTTTACGAGAACCAGATAAAGCAAAAACACCAACTAAAGCAACAATAACAGCAGCCCCAGCGATGATACCCATTTTTTTATATTTTTGTATGATGTTTTGTGTCATTTTTTCTTCCTTTTTTGTTTTGTTTATTCAAAATATAGCAATCTTTATTATAAAACGCAAAATATTTTTATCTTGCAGGACTGATTCTTATCTCAATACGCCGATTAGTTAAACGGCCCATGTCATCTTGTGCGGCAATTGGACGTGCAGAACCGCGTCCAACAACAAACATACGTGCAGTAGATACTTTATTTTGTGCGAAATAAACACCAACACGTTCTGCCATATCCAAAGATAAAGCATGTGCAGCAGTTTTGTTTTTCATAGAATCTGTATATCCCGCAATTTCCATAAATGTTGCGTTATATTTATTTAAAATCTTGGCAATTATTTTCAATGTATCTGCGCCAGTTTCAGAAATATCAGCAATGTTTAATTCCATAATTGCATCGCGTACCAGTACAACCACAACATCTGTTCCTGCGCGTTGTACAGATATACCAGGTTTGCGTAAACTGTCATATAATTCATATTCCAAACCAGACATATAATTTACCAGTGTCGCATTATCAATATTATTTTTATCGCCATATTGCATATTTGGAGATAATTCGCCACTGGTTGTTATTATTTTGCCACCTTGTCCCATGTATACAGGCAATTTAGCTGTCTTGGCGGTTTCTGTCATATCCATAAAACTGGCACCATAAAGATAATTTTGCCATGTGTCTCGACTTGGACTGTGATATTGCATACAGCCAATCATAAAAAAACTTAATCCCAAAAAAGTTATATGTTTCAAATTCATTGTCACTTTACAAAAAATGATAATTTATTATCGCCTGTTTTAAGACAAAAAGAACCGTCACTTGAATCATATCCGTTTACGTTTATATGCGTTGCCCATTTTAATTTTTTTGTTGTGAAATATGCACACTCGTCAAATGATAATCCAACCAAGTTTATTGAAAACTCGGTTCCATCAACGGATGATGTTATTGACCAATCGTCTGTTCCAATTGGTGCTTTGTTATTATTTAATGCGCCAGATTCAATCAAGTAATCAACAGATACAGGTTGGTATCCATCATATTCCAGCAATGTTTTTGTTTTTGTTGCAATATCACTTAATGTTTCATTTGCGATAAATCTTTTCTGCTGGCGATTTGCGGTTTTATACATGCTGAACACAGCAGATACCATAATCGCACCAATTGCCAATACCCCAATGATTTCTATCAAAGAGCGTCCTGATTGTTCTCTCATTCTTTTATCCCCTTGTTTTTATTTTGATATATTTACAATTTCTGCATCTTCAAATAAATCCATTGCGCTGGCCACCATTGGGTCGTTTTCTATTTCGGATTTAGAATGTTCCGAAACAGTTTGTTGATGTAGTGATTCGGATACAGTTTCTATGACCCATTGTTTACCGGTTTTATCTTTCAACCATAGTGCAAGTTTTTGTGAAAAATCTTTGTCACCTTTGCGATCAAAGTATTTTATTTTTCCAATTTCAAACTCTGTAATTTCCAGATTGTTTGTATAATAAGAATACAATAATAATTCGCGTGTCTGTTGTAATTTATCGGCCAATTCATCAGACGTTTTTATTTCAATATAATTTGGTTGTTCAACAACATGTGTTTCAGCCGTTTTTTGTGGTACAGGTTGATTGTTTTCTTGTTGTTTTAATAATTCTGGAATCGAAGGCATATCTGCAATATGCATCAAACGAATAATCAACATATCAAAGCATTGTTTTTGGTTGCTTGAAGCCTGTAGTTCAGGTACTGCAGCAACCATAACTTGCCATATACGAGAAAGAGTATTTAAAGATATATTTTCATTTATGTTTTTTATAGTTTCACGTTGGTCAACGGTATACGGTGACGAAGTAGAATCTTGTAATCGCAAAGACGGATACATACGTGTTGCCCAATGTGTCCATTCCATCATATCGTTTAACAGCATTGTTAAGTCTGCACCATTATTATATATTTCGTCCAATTTATTTAATGCTGCATTTACATCACCAGACAATACAGTTTTCATAAAATCTACAACTGTACCACGGTCAGTTCTTTTTAACATGTCTAATACCGAGCTTTCGTCAACATGACCACCAGTTTGTGCAATAGCTTGGTCAAGTAAGGATAATCCATCACGTACAGAACCATCAGCTGCGCGTGCCAATAATTCATTTGCACTGTCGGATAATTCAATGTGTTCTTGCTCTGCAATCCACGCAAAATGTTTTTTCAATGTTTCAACAGGAACACGTGCTAAATCAAATCGCTGACAGCGTGACAAAATAGTCACAGGAACTTTTCGTATTTCGGTGGTTGCTAAAATAAATATAACATGTGCAGGTGGTTCTTCCAGTGTTTTTAACAACGCATTAAATGCGCTGGTCGATAACATGTGAACTTCGTCAATAATATATACTTTGTATCGTGCATTTGTAGGACGATATAATGCAGCATCTAAAATATCTCGCATATTATCAACACCAGTATGAGACGCGGCATCGATTTCCATAACATCAATATGTTGACCTGCTGCAATAGCAAGACAATTTTCGCATTTTCCACACGGCTTTGATGTAGCTTTGTCAGAAGAAAGACAATTTAATGCTTTTGCTAAAATACGTGCAGTACTGGTTTTCCCAGTTCCACGAATTCCTGTGAATATATATGCGTGTGCTATACGCCCAGTATTTATAGCGGTTGTCAAAGTTTTGACCAATACATCTTGACCAATTAAAGATTCAAAATCTTGACTGCGATATTTACGAGCTAAAACGGTATAATTATTTTCCATGATGCTTCCTTTGCGTAAAGCATAGCAAATAAATACCCAATTTCAATAAAAAACGGATTCAAAATTATTTTAAGTTAGTAATAAAATCCGGAAACCCAATTTCATCTTCTTCGGATGATTCTGATGTTTCTGAATTTTCAGTTGTTTCAATAATTTCTTCTGGAACGATTGTCTTATCTTTTGGATCACGTTGAGAATCAATTTTTATTTGTTCTTCGTTAACAATACGACCATAGTGTTCCGCAGTTTGTAATAAACGTTCGCGTTCAATTTCATCACTGGTTTGGCGTGCTAAATCAATGTATTGTTTTCTTTTTTGACGCCATTTATGGCAACGTTGAATCATCTGACCAACAGATGTTTGATTTTTTTTGTTTTGCATGTTTCTTACTTTATTTTTTAAGGGAATAATTTTTAACAGCACCCCACTACTGTTTTGTTTTCAACAAAAGAATATTAAAACATCTTAAAACTGATTGCAATAATTTTTTTCAATTGCTATGCTTTTTATTGTAGGAGGGTGTTTTGCAAAAACAGCGCGGTAGTTTTTTATTGCAGGCTTTGTTGGCATTGACTTTGGTTTTTGCGTTTATACCATTTTTTGCTAGCAAAATTTCATCTCGTGATTCTGCTGCTAAAATGTATGCTGTGACAGAGCAGGTTGAAACAGCTTATACAGCTGCTCGTATATATTTGCGTGAAATGCGTGATAAATTACCATATAAAAAGGAAGAATTAAAAGATGATGTGTTTATAAGTGTTTTGGAACCTTATGGATTACCGATGGGATTTGTTGCGCAAACTGGTTTGGGGCAAAATATGTCTTTAGTCATAGATAAAAATGAAAATGGAATGCTTAGCTATATAAAAATTACTGGGGGTAATTTATCAAAAATGCAAATTGCTGAATTGGCGCGCAGAATAGGTTTTTATGCTGAGATAAATGATAAAAATATTTATGTTTATATCCCGCTTGATACGATGTATTCTGATATAGTAAGTAGAAAAGAATTAGATGAAAATATTGGTTTTTTATCAGAATTAGATATGAACGACAATAGTATAGATAAAATAAATACATTGTTTGCAAGAAACGGTGTTTTTGAAACTGCTCAATTTGGAACATTAACGTTATATGGATTAGAATCTGGCAGACAAGATAAAAATAAAATATCAGATTTATTTGCAAAAAAAACAATATTTCAAAGTGTAGATGGTGGTGCAGCTTTGTCTTTAACGCGCGGAGAAATAAACACAAGTGATGCGTCTTTAAGAACAATTGCAAAATATGGCACAACAGGTTCTTTTGAATCAAATGTTGCATCTGTGTATGATTTTTCTATGACAGAAGGTCGTACAGGTTTTTCTGGACCGGCTGATTGGTTAGTTCGTGGTTCTGTACGTGCAGATAATTTCAGTTTTACTGTTGAACGTATGGATGTTTCTGGTTATATAGATGCATCGCGTGGTCAAGATGTATATATTGACCCAACGAGTTTGGAATACAATTCTAAATCAGGAATAGACACAGAAATTATTTCTGCTGCAAATATAACACTACGTGACCAAACGTCTTATGGTTTGTTAAGTGGACAAAGTGGTGCTGTGTTGATAGATATACGGCCGGCAGGAACTTCTTTATTGCCAGATGCATATGTAGATAGTATAAACAACGATTCTTTTGAAATTATTGCAGACCCAAAAGATACAACTGGTAAATTAGTTTCTTGTAAAGATATAATCGAAACTTTAAATGGAAAATATAACAGTAAATCGTTAGCTCAAAATATAATCTGCCAATACGTTTTCTGGCAAAGATTAGAAGCAAGAATAGATATCAAATTATGTTTAATCAATGGTGGAAATAATTGTATGTAAAAAAATATTTTGATATAGCACAACGTGGTGCATCTATGTTAGAAGTGATTTTAGCTATCACTGTGGTGTTGGCTGTATCACCTTTTTTATATAATCAAATTATAACAATTTCTGAAGATATTCGAGATATTGCAATGGCGAATAAAATTGTTAAATCGCGTGATAATGTAATCAATTTTGTGCGTGTAAACCAAACAGAATGGCCAGATACAATTGAAATAAAATTGACTGATGAAGAACTTGCAGAAATTGTTCCAATGGCACATGCTGGTTTTATTGATAAATATAAAGTAAATGGTGCAACACTGACAGATATATATTTGGCTTTTAATCCAAACAGTTCAATATATCGTGCCACAAATATCGCAAAACATATTGGTAATGATGCAGCTATTGTTCGTGAAGATGGAATTGCGTATTCTCAAGTTTGGGCTGTATCTGCACCAGATTCTTTTAATGTTGGTGATTTGATTTACAGAATATCACGTGATTTTGAAGGTTCTGACAAATCAAGATTTTTACACCGTGGTACAATGGGTGAAGATGGACTGAATCAGATGCAACGCGATTTGCATATGAATAATTTTAATATATTTAATGTCGGTGAAATATCATCTTTATCGGCAAAAATATTTGATGCAGATGGTGTGTTTATTGAATCGGATGTGGTTGATGCTGATACAGTATATTTTTCGTCTGGGGCGAATTTAAATTCTGATAATGTCACAATCGGTTCTTTGCGTGTTGTAGGCGATACAAATGGATTCAAGACAATTACCGCAGATAAATTGAACGGTGAAAAATATGTCACTAATGGGCGTTTGATAGTAGACAGTGCGACTGTCACCAACTCTGTAAATGTGGCTGGTAATTTAATATTAAAATCAGACACAGCCCAAACAATATCGGGCTTTGGTGGTGTTTCAACCAGCAAGCTTTTAACGCCATATATTTCTGCATCAGAAATGGTTTTTTATGAAGGATTTGGAATAACGGTATCTGGCGAATTGTTGTTGGCAGGAAATGCGCCATTGAAGATAGGCTCATGGAGTTTTCCTACTAATACCCCACCATCTTTTACGCGTTTGATTTTGACACGTGCATCTGTGCCAAATATACCAGATATAGATGAATTCAAAGATCTAATATCAGAAAATTGGGACAAAAAATGAAAATAAAGATAAATAAATCATTTATGCAACAAAAAAATCAATATGGTGGCATGTTGATAGAGTTGATGATGACAATTTGTCTTGCTGCTATAATTATACCGTTTATATTTAAATACCAACAAAATGCAGTTGTTCGTGCTAGAAATATTGCTGTCACACAACAAATGGAGGTTGTACAAAATGCATTAGAACATTATCTTATTGAAAATAAATCTATATTGATGAAACCAATTGGTAAAAAAATATTCCATGTTAAGATAAACGATTTAATTGCATATGGTTTGCCAGATAATATTGCAGATTCTTACAAAGAAGATTATCAATTAAGAATATTAAAATCTTCGGATATAAACGGCAAATCTACATTACAAGGAATTATAATTTTAAACGATAAAGATATCAGTCCACTAAGAACGCGTGAAATAGTAAACTTGGGTGGCGGCAAAACAGGATTCATAGAAGGCAATGCAACGTATGGAGGTTTTGGTGTTTTTCATGCCAATATCGCCGATTTTGGAATTACCAATAAAAAGGGTATAGTAAGTACGACATCAGTCAAACGTGGAAATACAGAATATTTGTGGCGTTTGCCATCAGATAATGCAGATAATGCGACAATGTTGTCATCTTTAAATCTTGATGGGCATGATATTCGTAATGCAAGATTTTTTGATGCAAACAAAGTACAATTTGACGAGAAATTAACTGTCGGCAGAGTTGCTACAAATTCATTGGTGTTTGCAAACAGAACAACGTTAGATTCTATATATATGACAAACAGTGCTGTTGTAAATGGTGCAATGACAGCAGATGCAAAAACGTTGAACATAAATGGTACATTGTTATTGGCAGATACAGGTAAGTTTTCGTCTTTTTCAACTGGTGATCTATATGTTAATAATTTAACATTAAGCGGTTTTTCGGTGAATACTTCGTCAGATAAAGAAACTGTGTTAAAAGTCATAGGTGATATTGATTTAATGTTGGGGCACGTAAATGCAAGTTATGTCAGTGTGGGATATACTGGTTCTGTGACACCACAATTATCGGTCAGTGATAAAATACAAGATGCAAAAGATTCAAGTTATTATTGGGATATTAAAAACAGCAAGGCTCGTTTTGCAGATATATATTTTCCAGAATTGTCACGTTTAGCTATGAAAATTACTGGTTTAGAATATAAATCAGCTACATCATCTGCATTGATTTTTGGTGCGGTGGCTACAAATACAAATGCTACAGTAGGTGATTATTTAAATGCTTTGCATGATATACAATCCAAGGTTCGTCAAAAATATCAAATGTTGAATTTAGAATAAATTATGCTATAAATCTAAAAAACAGGATATAACATGAAAACGGTTTGTGATTTTTGTAAAACAGAATATACATTAGCAAAGGCACCGAATACCCCTGTGCGATGTGCTGTGTGCGGTCACGTTTGGTCGCCACGTAAATCTTTTGTTGAAACGGGTGCGTGGATTAAATTTTTTGTTGTAATTTGTGCTTTGATAGCAGCTTGTATATTTGCTTTTGTTGTTTTGGTAAAATATAAAAATAATCCCACCAAAAAACAGCCATTATTTGCGCGTATTGATGAAAAGAATATTCATTTAATTAAAGATAATAACGGAAATAATCGTATTTTTGTTTCTGGGGATATCACAAATAATACAATGGAAATATATGGTTTGCCACGGATAGTGTTGGTTTCATATGATATTGATAATAACGTATTATCTCGTCAAACCTTTATTCCCCCCGCAACATTTATAGACCCAAAAACAACATTGACATTTAATTATACTTTATTGGTGGACCCTGCAAATGTTAAACGTGTGTCTGTAGAATTAAAGGAATATAAATGAAAAAAATTGTATTTTTATTTTTGATGTTATTTTCTTCTTTGTCGGTTGCAGATACTCCTGTGCCAGTTGTACCACGTGTTAGTGTTTTTTCTACAACTGTAGATTGGGCTGCTGTGACAGGTATTCCATTAAAACAATTTACAGGTACCCTCAAAGGGCGCGATAAATCTTTTGTAAAACAAGGATTGGTTTTATATTATCTGGATTCTTTCCCGTGTTATGGCGAAGCGGATAGTGTTCGTGTTTGGTTATCGCCCAATGGCAAAATGACCGGTAATTTGCGTTTGGTTTGTTTGTATAGACCAGAAATAATATCTTTTGCATGGCGTAATGCTGATGAACAGGCATTAGATTCTGTTTCAACTGGTATTTTAAAATGTCCATTAGATGGTGATTATAATTTCACAATTGATATTTCTAAATGTGAACGCGGACAAGACTGGAAAGAGATAAGATAATGTCTGATATTCGTAATTTTATTGTAGATGAACAAAACATAGGTATTCGTACAGACAAATTTCTGTCATTAAAAATGCCAGAGTTTTCACGCAGTGAAATTCAAAAGTTTGATATAACGCGTGCAAATGGTTCTGCAATAAAAATGGCCGACAAGACAAAATTAGGGGACGTTTTTACAGTGGTTGTATCTGAAAAAAAATCAGATATTGCACATGATAATATTTCAAGTGACTTTGATTTAGATATCTTGTATGAAGATGATGATATAATTGTTATAAATAAACCACGTGGTGTTGTAATGTACCCATCTGCAGGAAACAAGACTGGGACCTTGGTTCAAAATATATTATCACATACTCACTTGTCTGCGCTGGGGGGACAAACAAGACCTGGGGTTGTTCATCGTTTAGATAAAGATACCAGTGGTGTAATGGTTTTTGCAAAAAGTGATGCAGCATATCGTGGGTTGGTAAAATTATTTTCTGCACATGATTTAACACGTAAATACGTTGCTTTTGTTTGGGGTGTTCCAACATGGGGCGGGGCAGATATAACTGGCAATATCGCACGGTCATCAAGAAATCGTCAAAAAATGTCAATGGTAAAAACTGGTGGCAAACCAGCACATACAGTCGTAAATGTCGCGGATGTTTGGACCCAAAGTGGTATATCTTTGTTTCGTTGCACTTTGTTGACAGGACGAACACATCAAATTCGTGTTCATCTATCTGCGCATGGTTTTCCTGTGTTGTGTGACTCATTATATGGTCGTGAAAAATCTCATATTGGCAGTGTCAAGAATATTGAATTACTAAATTTTTTGAAAAATCATAATGGACAGATGTTGCATGCAGAAGTTCTGGATTTTGTACATCCGATAACAGGCGAAAAAATGCATTTTAAATCCAGAATGCCAGACGATATGTTAGAACTGAAAGATATTTTAGATAACGAATAATTATATAAATAAAAAGTTGTGTTTTTATATATATTGCTTTACAATTTACGAGATTTAACAAAAGGAATTATGTATCATGAAAAGATTATTACAGTTATTATTTGGTCCACATGCAAATAAAACCACTGCGGGGGAATTGGCAAAAAAGTTTGGTTTAGAATTAAAGGGTGACCCAAAAACTGTTGTCGGGGGTGTCGCACCAATTGCAGATGCAAAACCTGGTCAGTTGGCTTTTTATTCCACAGAACGTAATCATGTTGTTTTTAAAATATTGCCGATTGAGGTGTTAAAAAATACCAAAGCATCTGTTATTTTATTGCAACCTGAACAGATTAATGATGCACCAGATGGGGCAACACTGTTGATTACAGATTCGCCACGTAGCAATATTATTAAAATCATAGGTGAGATATATCGTGAAAAACCTCGTTTTGGGGTCAGTTATTTTGCGCATGTTGCGCGTGGTGTGTTTTTTCGAAAAAAAAGCACTGTTTATATTGGCCAATTTGCAACCGTTGAACGTGGCGCTGTTTTAGAACCAGGGGTAAAGATATATCCGGGGGCATTTATTGGACGTAATGTTGTGTTGGGGGCTAATACGGTTGTATGTTCTGGTGCTCATATTGAAAACGCAACAATCGGTTCTGAATGTGTTATAAATGCGAATGCGGTAATTGGTAAAGACGGTTTTGGTTTTACACGTCAAAACGGTCATAATGTATTTATTCCGCATGCAGGGCGCGTTATATTGAATAATAATGTTTGGATTGGTGCTAATACATGCATAGATCGTGGTTTGATGGCGGACACAGTTATTGGCGAAGATACCAAGATTGATAATTTGTGCCAAGTTGGACACGGTGTGGTTATTGGTAAAGAATGCTTTTTCGCATCAGGTTGCGGTTTGGCTGGTGGTGCTGTTATTGGTGACTATGTTATGATGGGTGGTCAGACCGGGGTTGCGAATGATATTCATATCGGGGATTATGCTCAAATTGGTGCTAAAAGCGGGGTCAATCGGGATGTGCCAGCTCGTGGAAGATGGATGGGGTATCCTGCGATGCCGTTAAGAGATTTTTTACGTAATAATCCGTGGCTTCATGATAAAAAGAAAGAGAATCAATAAAAAATGCCCATTTGGGCATTCTTTTATATTCGTATTGTTTTATTTAGGACAAGTCATCAACATATCAAGTGTGTTTTGAACATCTTTGTTTATCGATACAGTGATATTTCTATTCAGCCCGTCGATATATGTATATTCAAACGCAGAATTTACAAATTCTGGTACACGATTGTATACATCAACAAAAGGATTTAATAATGTATTAAACCAATCGCGGTTTTTACATAAACAAGCATTACGTACATCTGTCACCATTTTACCATCTACACCGTTAGAATACTTGTCTGTAATATCGTTGTTGTCCATAACCAGACAGCGTGAACCAACAGCAAAATAATTAGCATCATCTTTCAAAAATTGATAAATCTGTTTTTCAGATGCTTTTTGGGCGCGCATTTTGTACAAAATTCCTTCGTTGCAGCATGCTTTGGAAGCATGCATTAACATTTTGTATCTTTCAACCAGTGGTTCAAAAACAGGATCGTTTGCATAAGTGTTAGATTTTATGCTTATTGCATAAATAATATCATCAATCTTTATTGGGTTTATGTGCGGCTCGCGTGGATCTAAAGATTCTTTATATACAGGCTTGGTATACCATATATCGCATTCTTTTATTGTTTCAAATGGACAATTAAAATCATACTCGCATTTTTGTTCTGTTTGTATTTGTGCTGTTGCAACCGATTCGTTATCTTGTTGCGGATTCAGCACTTTAATTACTGTGACATCTTCAACGATTTCTGGTTCTGTTGATTCGTCATTGATTTCAATGACTTCTGGTTCTGGTATATCAACAGTTTCCGGGGTTTCTGTTTCTTCTTCTATGACAATTGGGTTTAATTCACAGTCGTCATCAACACATTCAGATGCGTGGGCATAACTAACACCCAGCGCCACGGCTAATATCGCCAAAAAAGATATTTTGTTTTTCATGATGTGTATTGTATCACAAAAAGCCCCCTGGTTAAACAAATATTTTATATTTTTATGATTTGTATATATACAGGGTGTTTTGTATTTTGATTTACGGGGTCTTGATCGATTTGATATAAACTAATCGTGTAAAAATGCTATCGAATCGGTAAAACCGAATCATTTTTTATATGTTTTATGTGCCTTTTGCATGGCTTGTTTTAAAAAAAAGCTGTTTTTATTAAAAAATAAAATGCCGGATTTCTGGGCTTTTTTGTTTTTTATGATTTTTTTTTAATTATTTTTGAAAAAAAACTTGACTTTTTGAAAGTTCAAACACATAATAATCGGGCTTTCAAGTTGAAATCAAACAGAAAAAGAAATCAACCACTGAAATTTAGCGATTAAATCGCAACATTGTGAATAAAAGCAGCTCATCAAAATGATTTTTGATTTATTCAAAAATCTGTTCAAGAAGAGATATGCAGACAGTTGAATTTGGAATTATCCAAACTTTGACTAAGTCAAATGTGCATATCCT
>Ga0310786_10004930_pt1 | contig 18346 bp, 11 predicted proteins | sample AusTroGonzalo_MG_FD_203881 | JGI IMG/M metagenome (GOLD analysis project Ga0310786, IMG submission 203881) | Bovine rumen microbial communities from tropical cattle in Woodstock, Queensland, Australia - Gonzalo_03 (v2) (version 2) | ecosystem: Host-associated > Mammals > Digestive system >... | reverse complement strand
AGCTGTCGTAGATTGGGATGTTCAGTTCCTTTGCAATGATTTCACCGATGGCTTTACCGCCACTTCCTAACTCTCGTCCGATGGTGATTACGAATTTTTCCATAATTCCTTGATTTTTATTGTTGATTTTTTGATGTTTCACTTTTTACTCTCCACTCTTCACTCTTTACTCTTCACTCTTTACACTTCACTCTCATATCTCGATGTCATTCCTTGCGGCTTTGAATGCTCCTCTATGGTAGAACATCCACAGCATCACGGCTGCTACGATGATGGATATGCCGTCTGATATGGTGATGCTTGCCCATACGCCCATGGTGCCGAAGTAGTGGGGGAGTATCAGGAGTAAGGGGATCAAGAACAACATCTGGCGACTCATAGAGAGGAAGATGCTCTTCTTGGCCATGCCGATGCTCTGGAAGAAGTTGCCCACCACGATCTGGAATCCTACCAGCGGACTCACCAGCACGATGATTTTCATGCCTTCGATGGCCAGTTGCTGGGTCTCTGTGTCTTGGGTGAAGATGAGTACGCAGAGATGGGGGAAGAACTCGCACAAGATGAAGCTGAAGGTCATCACGATGGTGGCGTAGATGGAGGCTTTCTTCAATACTTCGGTCACACGGTCGAAATGCTGTGCGCCGTAGTTATATCCAGCTATCGGCTGCATGCCTTGGGTGATGCCCATCACAATCATGATGAACATGAACGTGATGCTGTTCACAATGCCGTAGGCTCCGATGGCCATGTCGCCGCCGTGTTCTTTCAGGCCTCGGTTGATGAGTACTACGACTAGACAAGCGCATACCTGAATGCAGAAGGGCGAGATGCCGATGGCGAGGATGTTCTTCACAATCCGTTGCTTCAGGGCGTAGATGCCGCGATGAAGGTGGATGCGGTCGTTCTTGTTACACAGACACCAGATGAGGTAGATGGTACCCAGGGTCTGCGACAAGAGGGTTGCGTAGGCTGCTCCTGCGATGCCCCATCTACAGATGTAGACGAAGATGTAGTCGAACAGCAGGTTGATGAACACACCGAACAGAACGGATATCATGGCCTTGTTGGGATGCCCCACCACTCGCAACACATTGGCCAGTCCGTGGGTCAGGTGGGTGATGATGTTGCCGTAGATGATGATGACCATGTAGGTCTTGGCATACGGCAGCGTGGCTTCGCTGGCACCGAAGAAGTAGAGTATCTCGTCGATGAAGATAAGTGCCACAACTGCAAACACAAATCCTACTACTACGTTTAGTGAGACGATATTGCCCATCACACGTTCGGCTGTTCCGTAGTCGCGCTGGCCTAACTTAATCGACAGGAGGGTGCTTCCGCCTGCGCCGATCATGGCTCCGAAGGCTGCGCTGAGGTTCATGATGGGGAAAGTGACTGCCAGTCCTGCAAGGGCCAACGGTCCTACAACTTGTCCAAGGAACGAGCGGTCGACGATATTGTAAGCTGAGGCTGCCAACATGGATATGACGGCCGGAATCGCATATCGCATCAGCAACTTGCCTATTTTCTCTGTCCCAAGCTCCTTTGGGGAGCGCTTTCCACTTTCGTTCATAACAACCTTTTCTTTTACGCCTACAAAGTTATGAATTATTTCTAACATTACCAAATAATTTGGTAACTTTCTTGCGTGTGATGTTAAAAAAACGAAAATAAGGAGCAGAAATCGTAATTAAAACAAACGGATTACTTTCGTTCGAGTTCGCTCCAGGCAGGTGGCTCCACGCCGAGGAAGTTCTTCACGAAAAAGTCGTACATCTTATGAGTGCCGTAGGTGCCGCCCATGGTGTGACGTTCGCCAGGCAGATAGATGAATTCGAAGTCCTTGTTGTGCTTGATGAGTTGGTTGACCACCTGGAAGGTCGATGACGGGTCGACATTGTCATCCAATTCGCCCACCAGGAGCATCAGTTTACCCTTGAGGTTCGCAATATGCTCCGTGTTGCTGCTGGCAATGTACGATTCGTCGAGCGGATAGCCCATCCACTGCTCGTTCCACCAAATCTTGTCCATGCGGTTGTCGTGGCATCCGCAGGCAGAGTAGGCGGCCTTGTAGAAGTCGCCGTGGAAGAGGAGGGCTGCAAGCGATTCCTGCCCACCGGCTGAGCATCCGTAGATGCCTACGCGTTCGAGGTCCATATAAGGGTATTTCTCAGCTGCTGCCTTAATCCACAGTTTGCGGTCGGGAAAGCCTGCATCGGCAAGGTTCTTGTAACACACTTCTTCGAAGTCCTTGCTGCGCCATGAGGTACTCATGCCGTCCATTTGAACTACGATGAAGCCAAGTTCGGCCAGTGCGCTGAGGCTGTTGGTCACTTGGAACTGTTTTGGAACATACTGGTCGCCAGGTCCCGAGTAGATGTACTCTATGATTGGATATTTCTTCGACGGGTCGAAGTTCGAAGGTCTTTGGATGATGCCCCAGATGTCGGTTTTGCCGTCACGGCCCTTGGCTACGAATACTTCAGGAGCACGCCATCCTGCCTCTTTCAGCTTGCTGATATCGAGCGTGCCCAGTGTCTGCATAATCTTGCCGGTCTTGCCTTCGCGAAGCACGGTGACAGACGGATTCTCAACGGTAGAGTAGGTGTCGACCAAATATGACTTGTCATCGCTGAATGTCACTGTGTGGGTGCCCTCCTCGGGTGTGAGGTCCACGAATCCCTTTCCGTTGAACTGCACACGGCAGTAGTGGATGTTGTAGGGGTCTTCGTTAGGATTGCTCTTAGGCAGTCCCTCGCCGTTGGCGGTGAAGTAGATAAGCTTGTTCTCCTCGTCTATGTCGATGATGCGGCGCACATAGAACTTTCCCTTGGTAATCTGGTTGATGACCTTACCCTTGGCGCGGTCGTAGAGATAGAGGTGTCCGTAGCGGTCGCGCTCGCTGAACCAGATGATTTGCTTGCCATCGTTCACATCGCGGCGATTGAGGCGTGTCCAGGCGATGTATTTCTCTTCTTTTTCCTCGATGATGGTTCGTACGACGCCAGTCTCGGCATTCATCTCAAGGATGCGATAGGTCTTGTGTCCGCGCTCGTTGAACGAGAAGGTGAAGGTGTGCGCATCACGATCCCAGCGAGGAGTTGACAACTCATACTGGCTGTGGAAGAGGGCATCGTCGGCCATTGTCATCTTGCGGGTCTCAAGGTTAATCACCACGGGCACACGATAGTCGAGCGAGTCGCCAGGCTTGGCATATTCGATGTTGTAATACTTGGGTTGTACTTGGTCTTCAGGCGATGAATTCACATAAGTGATATAGCGTTTCGGAGCAGGCTTGATTTTCACCGTTGCATAGTACTTCCCGTCTGTTGAGAAACTGCCCCATGACGAGTAGTAGAACAGCTCGTTGCCATCGGTCGTAAGGGCTGTCTCTTCGTTCGTTTCGGTGTTGCGCAGGTAGAGATTGTTGTCCTTGCCATAGATTTGCAGTTTGCCATCGCCGAATCGGGCAGTACGTCCACGCTGGTCGTCGACTTCCGACCATCGGCGTTGCTGACCGCCCTGAGGACCACGACCCCAAGGTCCGCGTTCGCCAGTCCCCCTGAACATTTGCAGTGAATCGCCCTTTATCAGTTCCTGTGTCTCTGTGTCGTATGTCCAGTTGATGGCATTAGCGCTGAATTTCACGCATAGGTGCCCATCTTCAGTCTTAGTGAATGACGGATTAGAGTCGATGATACGTTCAACGCGTCTGCCCAGCTGCTCGCTCATCTGCTCACGTACCTTGTCATTGTCGAAAAGTGGAGATGTTTGGTTGGACTTCAAGTCTACTACATAGTATCTTGTGCTCTGACCGGCAGATGGAAGGACTGTGTACCAAAGCAGCTTGCCCACCTCGTCGTTGGTGACGAAATTCGTCGTCATGACAGAATTTGAGGTTTTGCCACCAAAGCGGCTGCCTATGTTGTAGGCACGCTGGTAGTCGGCTAATGTGCCTTGTGCCATGGTTGTGACGGCACAGGCAATGGTTGTAATAAGGACGATTGTACGTTTCATGATTTTCTTCTTTTTTTATAGGAACTATAGTTACTATAGTCACTATAGGTACTATGGTATTTTTTTTAGTTTACTGTATGCTTTGCCTCTTGATTCTGGATAGATGCTCCTGAGTGTGCATCAGTCGATACGTAGGTTGCCTTCTTCGCCGGCTTGCGGGCTTCGCTGGCAAATTCCTGTGGAGTGACGCTTACAGGCTCCTTCATGAACTCAGGAACGTTGTAGCTGCGCATGAAGTAGGTGTAGAAGTCGGGGTCGCGTTGAGGCAGTGCGAAGGCTTTGTGGACCTTACCTTGCTGGTCGAAGTAAGCGATGTAGAGGCGTGAGAAGTTACTGTCGTCGCGGCGGCTGATGAATATCATCCAGCGTCCGTTACTCGACCAGTTGTGATAGCTCTCGGCATACTGGCTGTTGACATTCTCCAGCTTACGCATCTGCTTGCTTTGCAGGTCCATCAGGTAGAGGTCGGCATCGGGATGCCATACATGGAAGCATCCGAAGGCACCGATACCTGTAAGCAGATAGCGGCCGTCGGGACTGATGCGCGGGAAGGTGGCACTGAGTCCCTCTTCCGATGCTTTATATACCACTTCGGTAGGGCCGAATGAGAGGTTTTTGGCATCGAATGCCTTGCGGTAGATATCGTAGTGCAAATCCTGATAGCGTTCAATCATCTCGGCTGTGATAGGAATCGAGTCAGGCTTCTGGCGCTCGAAATGTGCGGAACAGAAGTAGAGATACTGGCCGTCGGGCGACCACGTGGGGAAGCACTCCAACTCGTTTGGTTCGGCGCTGACAAGTCTCACTTCGTTCTTTTCGATATCGTAGAGGATGACATCGCTCTCAGAGTCCTGCACCTCAATCTTGGCCTTGCTGCGGGTATGGAAACTCTGACCAGTGTGGTTGGTAGAGTAGGCGATGAGTGGCAGGGTAGGATGCCAGGCAGGATAGACTCCGGCACTGATGGTTGAGTCGGTCTTCAGGTCAATCTTCTGTGGCACATTGTTCACCACCAACATCGTTCCACCATGCCCCTGACGCATATGGAACTGCATATTTGCTGTTCCGTAGTTCTGATACGAGTGGCAGTTGATGCATTGACCGTCCTTCTCGCCCGAGATAATCATGTTGTTGTAGATGTCGGTCTCGTCGAAGTTGGTAAGGTTGCGCTGACTGATGCTCAGCATCTCGTAGGCCACATACGAAGGGAAGATGAGACGGTAGGAGATATATGGGTCGATTTCTTCCTTGGCTACATGGATGTCGAATGGCTTGTAGGCAAACCAACTCTCGTTTTCGAAAGCAAACACCTCCACCTTGATGCTTCCGCCCTGAGCAGCCGCCAACATGTCGTGCCAGTCGCTCTCGTCAATCAATACTTTGTTGCCCGATCCAAAGGTGATTGTCTGGTTGTTGGGCAGGGTGAATTGTGCTACACAATCGGTGACGTTGCCTTGAATGCGGAAATTCAACGGGGCAATGTTAGGCGGAACGACCACTTCTTTGTAATCGGGATAGATGTCAGGTTGTGAGCCAACTGTTTCGTAGTTTACAGGTACCTTGGGATGATTCGTACAAGCGACGAATGCCAATGCGAGGATGACCGTGTATAGTGTTCTTTTCATAACGATGAAATTTGTATGTTTTGAATTAATATGCTTTGAAATCTCCAAAATAATAATACCACCAATAGGTGTCGCCATACACATCGCGCATGCGCGTACCTATTTCTTTATGTTGAATACCCATGTTGCTCATCGATTCATAGTCGCTGTTAAAGTTGTTGAAGCGAGTCAGGATGAGTTGGTCGAAGGGGAAGTTGTCGAGGTTGATGGGCGAATCCTCGGAAGTACTCATGAGGAGAGCTGCCTGCTGATACAATTCAGGAATAGCTTCCCCAGGGTAGTTCTTGTTATAATTGTAGAACTGAATGCAAAACGCATATTCGTCCTTGAGCCATAATGATGCACAGAGAGCCACATTGTCTTGTTTCCGATTCTTGGTATTCACCAAGTCGGCGTAGTGACTTAGAATCCATTGTTCGGGCAGACTGTTGTCATAGTCCAGCATATTGACGTCCTCGTTCAGCAGAGGTGCAATACATTGGTATTCTTGGTTCTCGCGCAGGTTCTCGGCAAAGCGCAACATTGGTTCGTGTTCCTTCACCCATGATTTGTTGAAAGTCGATTTGCCCAATACCGTTAGATATTTGGCTGCAACATCGAATTCATGATTCATAATGGCACATCGAGCCATCATCTTCAAGTTGCGCGCCTGCAGACAATACTGCACATTGTTTTCCATTGCCCAGCGGTAAGCATAGTTGAGCTGTCCGAAATGGTAGTAGATAAGTGGACCGGCTATCTGGGCCATTCTCACCGTCAGCGAGTCGCCTGTATAGGGCAGACAACCGCAGTTGTTGGTCTTGAACATCTCCGTCAGACGGTCGGTATGCATCAGGGCAATATTTTTGAATACCACCATGAGGTTGGTCGGATTCTTCGCAGCCTTGGCTTCGTCAATCACCTTATCCCACTCACATGCTTCTACAGCCGTCTGCATACGGATTTCTGCATGGAAATTAGCATCGCGGAACGAAAGCAGATAGGCGGTGGATGAGAAAGTGATAAGGGCAATGAATGTCATGATTTCCGTTGCCCACTTCATGCGTGGTTGCCATTTGATGAGTCGTAGCAATGAGAGCAACACGACCGATACGGGTGCCACGATGAACGGTATTTGTAGCAGGTGGTTGTAGTAATTGCGATGAAAGAACACAGGGAACTGCTGCAAAATGGCGAAATAGGCAATGATGAAGACAATCCACGCAATATCCTTGTTCCAAACGAGTCGGATGAGCCTGACAATCATCCAAGTGGTCAGGACTGCAGCAAAGAAACTGACACTCTGTGAAAACCAATAGCCAGGCATCTTGATGTAGTACATCCAGTAGCCGATATCGATGACGGAAACCAACAATGCAAAGACGGGTATCCATGCCAGCAAACATTGCCAACCCTTCAGTCGGAAAGCATCGATGAGTAAGAAGTAAGTGGCTGTCCAGATGGCTACGATAATCATTGCGCCCAACCATGGGTAGGTGAAGAACTGAGTGAGATAACAGCCCAACCAAGTCCACAAACCGCCTTGTGTGCGAAGGGTCTCGTCTAGGAATGCCTGTCCGCTGATGAACATATCACAGTCTGCCACCGCATGAAGATAATCAGCGTGGAGTAGCAGAATGAGATATGCTGCCAAAGGAAATAGGAGTGTATAGAGGACTTTCTTCATCTTAATTGTTTGGAGCGGTTATGTATTTCACTTTCTTGGCATCCTTCTTCGCCTCTGCGGCAAACTGCTCTGGAGTAATCCCAACAGGTTCAGTCATGAACTCAGGACGATTGAAGGAACGCAGGAATAGGGTATAGAACTCAGGGTCGCGTTGTGGCAATTCAAAGGCTTTATGACACTTTCCCTGAGTATCGAAATAGGCAATATAAGGACGAGTGTAGTTGTTGTCGTCACGTCGTGAGGCTGTCATAATCCAACGCCCATTGCTCGAGAACGAAGGATAGCTTTCTGAGCGGTCGCTGTTGAGTGCTTCCAAGTTTTGGGCTTCTAACGTTTCGAGATTGAGCAACCAGATGTCGGCCTCGGCGTGCCATACATGGAAACAACCGAAATTGCCTAACGAGAACACCATATATTTCCCATCGGGCGATACACGGGGTAGGGTGGCACTCTTGTTCTCTGCTGCCGCATCGAAGATGATGCGAGGCTCGCTGAAGGTGCGTGTCTGTTGGTTGAAGTCTCTTGCGTAGATGTTATAATGCAGATTGCGGTAGCTGTTAATGATTTCTGCGTCTTTCGTACTGTCGCTCTCGTATTCGAAGTGAGCAGAACAATAATACAACGTGTTGCCGTCAGCCGACCATGTAGGGAACGTCTCCAATTCGTTGGAGTCGTTAGATATGGTAAACACCTCGTCTTTTGTGACATCATAGAGAATGAGGTCGCTCTCCTTATCTTGCACCTCAACCTTTGCAACATCTTTCGTATGGAAACTTTGACCGATGAGATTGGTTGAGAAGGCAATGAGGTTCTGAGTGGGATGCCAGGAAGGATAAACGCCAGCAGAGATGATTTCTGGAGTCTTCAGGTCTACTTTCTTCAGCTGGCCTCCCTCAACAACCATCGTTCCAGGAAGTCCCTCACGCATGTGGAACATCATGTGATCAGTCCGATAGTTTTGATACGAGTGGCAATTGATGCATTGTCCCATCTCAGGAGTTGTTACTAATGTATTGCTGTAGATATCCGTTTCGTCGAAGTTCGTGAGGTTGCGTTGTGCAATAGTCAAGGCGTTGTAAGCCACGTAGGAGGGTTGAATAAGACGGTAGGAGATATAAGGGTCGATATCATCCTTTGCTACATAGATGCAGAAAGGCTGGTAGGCTTTCCATTGGTTGCCTTCATCGACAAACACCTCTACCTTCATGCTTCCTTCTTTCGCTTTATCTAACAGCATGTTCCATTCTGCTTCATCAATAAGCACCTTCATTCCATCCCCATAGGTATATTGAAGGTCGCCCACACTGATGCGGACTGCTACCTGCTTGCCAACTTCATACACCCTGAAATTCAGCGGACAGATATTGGCAGGTACTGTCACATCGGTATAGTCGGGCATCACCTTTGGCGGCCTCGATTCTGATTGATAGGAATCGGGCACCGTTGGCCTGCCACATGCGATCAGCACGATGGTGGCTACAAGAGCGATGAGAATGGCTTTTGTATGCTGCATCATTGATGAATTGTTCGCTTCACTATTTACTCTTCACTCTTCACTTTAATATGAACTCAAACCTCTGCAGAAGAAATAGAACCACCAGAAAGTATCGCCATAAGAGGGCTTCATGAGTTCACCCATTTCCTCTGGACTCTTACCTTGCTGAATATAGCCGTTTGAGAGCTGTTGGAACGCCGCATAGCGATTAACGATACGATCTTTGTCAAAAGGCAGTGTGCTGATATCGACCTGATGCTCAAGGTGGCCATACAGATAGGCTGCTTCCTGATAGTGGATAGGCATCGGTTCACCTGGATGGAGGTGTGCATACAGGAAGAATCGAGGCCAGAACTTTTCGATGTCCTTACTCTGCACGGCAAAGTTAAGGGTTGTTTGCTGCAACTGCTTGCTGTCCTTGTTCATCGTGTTGCTGAAGTAGTTAAGCAGATACATCTCCACCAGTCCTTCGTCAGAGTCGAGCATATTGCTAAAATGACGATAATACTCTTGAATGAACGACAACTCAGGCGACTGCTCTATCAATTGAGGATTCTCCAGCATTGGCTCGTATTGTTCAGCCCATTTCTTGTAATAAAGGGTCTTCTTCAGAATGTCGATATATTTGCGAGCCAACTCGTATTCTTCTGCAACGAGCGCACAACGTGTCAGAGTCTTGTAATTATCGAGGCTGAACCCATGTTCAACACCGTTTTCAATCGACCAGCGTGTGGCGAAATTCAGACGAGCATAATTAAGATACACCAGGGGAGAGTTTGTCTGAGCCATGTGTACGTCCAACGAATCGTAGACATAGGGAGGAATGCTCATGTTGTTATACTTGAACATGAAATCACCCATCTTGCCCAAACGATTCAAGGCAACATCTCGCAACATGATGATTTCTCGTGTGGGATTACCAGGAACGGCAGATACTTCATCAAGAGCATCTTGCCATCTGTTCTCATCGATGGCACGATAGATGCGGAATTCTGCATGGTAGTTGTAGTCGTCGAAGTCGGCACTCAGTTCACACCACACGATTGAAGCCAAGCACACCAACTGCAATCCAATCAGCAGGAAGGCCTCTTTGGATTTCAGCATCATCTTCTTGGTTGTAAACGAGAGTATACCAAGTACAAAGAGAATGACGATAAGAGCAATGAATGGATACCAAGGACGTGTGGCATCTACGGTCTCTGTCTCAAAAATTGGCATTCCTACCCACCAAGCATCGTCGATTCGCATTTGGGAATAATACTGGTAGGCAATGAGTGGAACAACTCCGACACAGATGATGGCAGTCAGCAATGGCAGCATACGACTCTTAGGGGTCTTGGTAATATCGGTTAGACCCATGATGAGGGTGGCAATCAGTCCTAACCAACCTGTAGCCCAATAGCCAACGACACACCACAGGATAATCATACCCAATTCTGCCCACTTGTTGAGGTCCTTGTACTTACGATACAACCAGATGGCCAGCATGTTGAGCATCAGCGCAATGCTTGGTGCAAACCAGTAGCCTTGATTCTTGTTGTAATAAAGCCAATAGCCGATAATGGTTTCTGAGCAGAGTAGGGCACCGATAGGCAAGAGTGCCAACACGCTCCACCAGCCATACAGCTTGAAAGCCTTGATGGTGAGGAAATACGTGATAAGCCAAATGGCAATGAGGATACAGACACCCATTGTGGGTTCGTGGAAGAACTGAGTGCAGAAGCATCCCAAATACGCCATCAGCGCACCTGGTTTCACCATCAGCATATCGAAGAACGACTGATCATACAGGAAGATAGAATGCTCTTGTGCTGCGTAGAGATAGTCTGCGTTCTTGATACCTAACATGTAGTAGGCAAAGAGCGCGAACAATACTGCATAGACAGCAGGGAGCCATTTGCCTCCTGTGAGCTGTTTAGGCCTTTGACTGGTTTGGTTTTGTTTGTCCGGATTTCGTGTTTCCGTTTTGCGTTGTTTTGCTTTTGTCATTTTCTTTTACTTTTTCTCTCTAAATGTTTCGCGTTTCATCTTTGCATCAAATAACCATTTGATGATACGAGGATAACGAGTGCTCCAACGAATTAAACTGTAGCCGAAACGGCTGAAGAAGAAGTTGTAGACTTTCTTCTGATTCTCCATCTTCTTGAACACGGCTGCATTGGTCTCGTGGAAGGACTTGTTCTCCGTGATGGCCAAAAAGGCGTTGTATGCGGTCTTGAATGCATCGTACAGACCCTCACCCGTAAGCTTGTTGGGGAAACCACCAGCATCGCCGATGAGGATGACATGATCAACGGGCGACTCAACAGTGTTCAGGGGGATGTATGCACCACACATGCGACCTTCGGGCACATTGAATTTCTTAAGAGCGGAACGGAACGTGGCGGAGTGGAGTGGCCAGTTCTCATTGGTGTCGATATTGACGAAGCCATAGATGTCACGGCCTCGACTCGGGAACTTATAAAAGCATCCAGGGGAGTAATTCTTGGAGAAATGAACGAAGATATCGTCGTCGTGCTCATCTTGGACATAATACTCCAAGAAGAATGCGTGCATCTTTGGCTCGCCTGTCATCTGCTTGCGAACCAAGCTGTTGGCACCATCGGCAGCAACCAAATAGCGACATGAGAACTGCATGCCTGACTTCAGGGTAACGAGGATGCGGCCGTCGTCCTGCTTTTCGAAACGGGCAAAACTACCTTTGATAAGCTCGCCACCTAAGTTCTGGTAATACTTCACCAGATCGTAATCGAAGTCCATTCGACGTGTGATGCGAATCTCGTACTCTGAAATGAATTCACAGACCTTATCGTCCTCAAACTGAATACGCATGCGGTTGATTGGACGATATTCATATTTGATGCCTGGACACAATTCATCAAGTAGGCGATAGGCTTTTACGGTGAGACCGCCACCACAAACCTTCTCGCGTGGGAATTTGGCGTGATCAACAACGACACAGTCGATACCGTTCTGCTTCAGTAGGCTACCACACACGCTACCAGCTGGGCCTGCACCGATAATCAGGACATCTACATTTCTCATATTCTCCATAATGACTTTTTTTGTTGGTTTAAACATAAAATGAATTCCCAGCTGCAATAAACAGCCAGGAATTCAATGAAAATTATTCTTCGTTGAGAATCTTCATCATCTCAACGGCAGACTTGCTGACAGGTGTGCCAGGACCGAAGATAGCAGCTACGCCTGCTTTGTAGAGGAAGTCGTAGTCTTGTGCTGGAATCACACCGCCAGCGGTGATGAGGATATCCTCACGTCCCAGTTTCTTGAGTTCGGCAATCACTTGTGGGATAAGGGTCTTATGACCTGCTGCAAGTGAGCTGACACCCAATACGTCTACGTCGTTTTCTACTGCCTGACGGGCTGACTCGGCTGGTGTCTGGAACAGAGGCCCCATATCCACGTCGAATCCACAGTCGGCATAACCGGTTGCACATACCTTTGCACCACGGTCGTGTCCGTCCTGACCCATCTTGGCAATCATGATACGAGGACGACGTCCGTTCTTCTGTGCAAATTCTTCAGTCATCTTACATGCCTGAGCGAACAAGTCGCTTGACTTACTTTCTGAACTATACACGTTGCTGATTGTTCTAATAATTGCTTTGTAACGTCCTACTACGGCTTCGCAAGCATCAGAGATTTCTCCAAGTGTACAACGCAGACCTGCTGCCTTGACTGCAAGGTCGAGGAGGTTGTTCTCGCTCTTCTTGCCGTCCTTGAATTCCTGTACACACTTGGTGATTTCTGCCAATGCAGCCTTGCATGCAGCCTCGTCACGACTTGCGCGAACCTTAGCAAGCGATTCTTCCTGCTGCTTGCGAACGGCTGTGTTGTCGATTTCGAGGATATCGATTGGGTCTTCGTGGTCAAGACGGTACTTGTTGATACCCACGATGGTCTGAGTGCCTGAGTCGATACGTGCCTGGGTGCGAGCTGCAGCCTCTTCGATACGCATCTTTGGCAGACCTGTCTCGATAGCCTTAGCCATACCGCCAAGCTTCTCGATTTCCTGAATGTGAGCCCATGCTTTCTCCACGAGTTCGTTGGTCAGGGTCTCAACGTAGTAGCTACCTGCCCATGGGTCGATCTGCTTGCAGACCATTGTCTCGTTCTGGATATAGATCTGGGTGTTACGTGCAATACGTGCCGAGAAGTCGGTTGGAAGGGCGATTGCCTCGTCGAGTGCGTTCGTGTGGAGCGACTGGGTGTGACCCAATACGGCTGCCATAGCTTCGATACAGGTACGTCCCACGTTGTTGAATGGGTCTTGTTCTGTGAGCGACCATCCTGAGGTCTGTGAGTGGGTACGCAGGGCCATAGACTTAGGATTCTTGGCACCGAAGCTCTTCACGATCTTTGCCCACAGCAGACGACCTGCTCTCATCTTGGCAATTTCCATGAAGTGGTTCATACCGATTGCCCAGAAGAACGAAAGACGTGGTGCAAATGCATCGATGTCGATACCTGCGTTCACACCTGCACGGAGGTAGTCCATACCGTCGGCAAGGGTGTAAGCCAACTCGATGTCGGCTGTTGCACCTGCTTCCTGCATGTGGTAACCCGAGATAGAGATGCTGTTGAACTTTGGCATCTTCTGTGAAGTGAACTCGAAGATATCAGCGATGATCTTCATGGAGAAGGCTGGGGGATAGATGTAGGTGTTACGCACCATGAATTCCTTCAGGATATCGTTCTGGATAGTACCTGCCATCTCTTCGAGTTGAGCACCTTGCTCTAGTCCTGCATTGATGTAGAAGGCGAGGATTGGAAGTACGGCTCCGTTCATGGTCATAGAAACTGACATCTTTGCAAGAGGAATACCCTCGAAGAGTCGTTTCATGTTCTCAAGGTTACAGATCGATACACCTGCCTTACCCACATCACCTACTACGCGCTCGTTATCTGGGTCGTAGCCGCGGTGGGTTGGGAGGTCGAATGCCACAGAAAGACCCTTCTGTCCTGATGCTAGGTTACGGCGATAGAAGGCGTTACTCTCTTCTGCTGTTGAGAAACCTGCATACTGACGGATGGTCCATGGGCGGAACGGATACATCATTGAGTAAGGGCCGCGGAGGAATGGTGGGATACCTGCTGCGAAGTCGAGGTGCTCCATACCTTCCAGGTCTTCCTTAGTATAAACTGGCTGAATATCTATCTGTTCAGGAGTTCTCCAGTTGGCAGTAATCTCGTTGTCTTTCTGCCATTGCCGACCGTTCTTTGCCTGAATGCCAGCATAAATATCGATGTTATTGAATGTCTGTCTCATACTCCTTAATTATTTAGATATTCAACATTTTATTAAATTCTTTCAAAGTCTCCAGCTGGTTGCTGCGAACATGGATGTAGTTCTCGATGCCTGCTGCCTTCAAGTCTTCCATACAAGCAGGAGCACCTGCTACGATGTAGATGGCGCGACCGTTGAGGGCCTTGAATGCAGGGATAGCATATTCAGCATATTCGTCATCGCTTGAGCAGAGCACCACGATGTCGGCATTTGCCTTCATAGCAGCTTCAACACCTTCCTCTACGGTTGGGAAGCCCAGGTTATCAATCACCTTGTAGCCTGCAGCTGCGAGGAAGTTACATGAGAACTGAGCACGAGCCTGACGCATAGCCAGGTTACCGATGGTGAGCATGAAGGCGATAGGCTGCTTCTTGGCACCCTCTGTAGCCAGACGAAGTGCTTCGAACTCGCTTGCCAAACGGCTGCCTTCCAACTTGTGGATGTCTGTAGCCTCGTCTGAGCAGCAATGACAGCAAGGAGCAGCAGGCTTCTTGCCTTCGCTTGTCTCTGTGAAGTTCGGGAACTGGTTGGTTCCGAGGATGAACTCCTTACGCTTGGCTGCGTTACCGTGACGAGCCACGTTCGTAGCGTTGATGGTATCCTGTACCTTGCTTGCAAGAGCCTGAGCCAGGAATCCGCCGTCGTTCTCTACGTCGAGGAACAGCTTCCAAGCCTGCTCTGCGATAGCTACGGTGAGGTGCTCGATATAGTATGAACCACCTGCTACATCGACAATCTTGTCGAAGTGAGCCTCTTCCTTCAACAGCAGCTGCTGGTTGCGGGCCATACGCTCAGAGAAGTCGTTCGGAGTCTGATATGGTTTGTCGAACGGAGTCACTACGATGGAATCTACGTTTGCCAAAGCAGCCGACATAGCCTCGGTCTGACTGCGAAGCAGGTTCACGTAGCTGTCGAACATCGTCATGTTGTAAGTAGTGGTTGTAGCACACACGTTCATCTTGCAAGCACAACGGCATTCGCCCTCAGGAGTGTGGTTCGGACACTTGTCGGCATGTTGACACATTGGCTTGTACTGACTGACAATCTGTGCCCAAAGCAGACGGGCAGCACGGAACTTGGCAATCTCCATGAAGTAGTTGCCACTGATGCCCATGTTGAACTTTATTTTCTTTGCAACTACGTCGGCAGGTACACCTGCGTCGACCATCTGCTGCATGTATTCGTTACCCCAAGCTAACGCATAGCCCAGTTCCTGATAGATGTAAGCACCTGCGTTGCAAAGGTCAACAGAGTCGACACACAGACAACGGTACTTAGGAAGAGCAGCGAGCACTTCGATGAGTTCCTTGCCCAGCGCAATCTTATCAGCTGCTGGCTTTCCAGCTTTCACAATTTTCTCGATGGGGTCGAAATTGATGCTTCCTACACACTTCATGGGGTCAACACCCTTAGCCTTCACCCACTCAACGAGAATCTTTGCCAGTTCTACACATTTGCCTTGACAAGTGCGGAAGTTGAGTTCGATGTACTGAGGCTCGATACCTTCGAGCAAAGCCTCAACAAATTCCTTGCTCACCTTGTCGCCTGGGAAATGGAAGCCGAGCGAGTCAACACCCTTCATCAGGATGTCGAGAGCCTTCTTGTTTGCTTCCTTTGCATCCGTCACTTCGATGTTCTGACGAACATACCACAAGTTGTTGTCCTTCTTGTTACCACGAACAAATGGGAACTCTCCTGGAAGTGAGTCAACGGTTTTCAGACCTTCGAGGTCTTCCTTACGGTAGAATGGCTGAACATTGAACCCTTCGTTGGTTCTCCAAACCATTTTCTTTTCAAAGTCGGCACCCTTCAAGTCAACAATGATTTTGTCAATCCATTCCTGCTTGGTAGGGGCGGTAAACTCAGAAAAGAGCTTTTCTTTTTTTGCCATAATTAGTTAAAAATAAATTGTATAAAGTTTTTTTCTGTATGTATTCCGTACAGTAAATGTAGTGTTGTATTCTTGCATACGCGCACCAATGTGCAAAGTTACAACTTTATTTATAAATAAAGCGGTTCTTAAGCGAACAATTCCCAAATAGCACAAATTATTTATGCGCAAAATATGCAAATTGATAACTGCAGTTGACAAAATGCGGTTAAGTGAGTGCAACCTTCGTCGTGAAGCCCCTCTCATACCCACCTCAAAACTCTCTCTCACCCTCCTCAGAGCAAACTCATATTTTCCTCAGAGCAAACCCATATCATCCTCTCATTTCTCTCCTATTTCCCTTATATTTTTGCTCAGTTTTTCTTTTGCACTTCTTCAGTACTTCTTCAGTGTTTGACTGAACAACAACTGAACAACAACTGAACATCAACTGAACAACAGCGTTCATTTCTCCTTTGACAGAACTGCGTTGGGTCTGTGAAAGTCCTTCGAGGCTTATGTGATGGTCCTTTGAGGCTTATGGGATGCTCCTTTGAGGTTTATGTGAAGTCCTTTTGGTATTTCTTTAATGAAGATGGGATGGAGATGAGGGGGATTGGAGAAGAGGATTGAAAAGTCTTAGTGTAAGGCGGAAAAACCATTTTACAATTTCTTTTCATATTTTTCTCATTTTTTTGTAGTTTTCTCAAAGAAAGTGCGTCAAATGTTTGGAAATAATAAAAATAAAGTGTAATTTTGCACAGGAAAAAAGAAATTAGTCATTATGAAACGTTTACTTAGTTTGCTGATGGGAATGTTGGTGCCGATGTTGGCTTTGGCTGACGTGGCTCCTTTAGATTCGCGCCCCGTCAATTATCTCAGTCTTGCACTGGTGGGTGTCATTTTGTTGATTTTCATCATTCACTTTGCGATTTGCTTGGTCCCGTTCTTTATGGCAAAGAATCGTGGACGAAGCGGTGTGTTGTGGATGATTATATCGTTCTTCGTCGGTTGGTGGTGGACTGTCATCATTCTGCTGATTGTTGGTGACACAGCCGAGAAGAAGATGCGTGATTTAGGAATACAAAATTAGCGTGAAGGGAGAATAAATAATAATAGTAAATAGTCAATCGTCAAATAGTAAATAAGATTATGGAAGAATTATTTGCACAGTATGGCGAAATGCCGTTGTTGCTCCAGATATTCTGGGGGTGTGCAGTGGTGGCATCGCTGATTTTTCTTGTTCAGATGGTGCTGACGCTGATAGGTATGGACTCAAGTGACGTGGATGTGGACTTCGACGGAGCCAACACAATGGACTTGGGTGGTGGACTGAACCTCTTTACCATCAAGAACCTGATGGGATTCCTGGTGGGATTCGGTTGGACCGGTGTTTGCTTCTACAGCACGATTTCCAGTCCTATTTTGTTGATTCTGGCAGCTGTCGTTGTGGGTTGTCTTTTTGTGGGCATCTTTGTGGTGATTTACAAGCAGACGAAGAAACTGGAACACAACGGTGCGTTCCAGATTGAAGAGGTAAAAGGCACGACGGTCAGTGTGTACCTCCGCATTCCTGCACAGGGTGTCGGTAAGGGTAAGGTGCAGGTGAGCCAGAACGGATCGATTCACGAACTTGATGCCTTGACCGATGGCGACGAGATTCCATCTGGTGCCAAAGTGAAGGTGGTGGAGATCATCGATAATGAGACGGTGAAGGTGGAGAAGGCTTGAGGCCTATAAGCCCAATAAGCCCAATAAGCCCCATAAGCCCCATAAGCCCCATGGGCCTCATGAGCCAAATAAGAATTAATCAATAAAAACTATAAGATTATGAATAGCATTTATTTAATCATTGCAGCGATTATTGTAGCTGTAGTGCTGTTTGTATCAATCATCAATCGATACAGACGTTGTCCTTCGGACAAGATTCTCGTAGTGTATGGAACGACAGGCAATCGTGGTTCTGCTAAGTGTATTCATGGTGGCGGTACGTTCGTGTGGCCAATCATTCAGGACTATGCTTATCTGAGCCTGACGCCTATCAGCATCGATGCCAACCTGACCAATGCGCTGTCGCGGCAGAACATCCGTGTGGACGTTCCAAGCCGATTCACGGTGGGTATATCGACCGACCCTGAGTATATGACGGCTGCAGCTGAACGTCTGCTGGGACTGACGCCCGGACAGATTCAGGAACTGGCTCGTGATATCCTCTTCGGTCAGTTGCGTCTGGTGATCGCAACGATGAGTATCGAGGAATTGAACAACGACCGTGATAAGTTCCTTGAGGCTATCAGCGCTAACGTGGAAGTGGAACTGAAGAAGATCGGTCTGCGACTGATCAACGTGAACGTGACGGATATCAAGG
>Ga0310786_10004929_pt1 | contig 18352 bp, 16 predicted proteins | sample AusTroGonzalo_MG_FD_203881 | JGI IMG/M metagenome (GOLD analysis project Ga0310786, IMG submission 203881) | Bovine rumen microbial communities from tropical cattle in Woodstock, Queensland, Australia - Gonzalo_03 (v2) (version 2) | ecosystem: Host-associated > Mammals > Digestive system >... | reverse complement strand
GGCGGCACCACAACGCCGCGTGCGTCTGCGCCATCATCGCAAGGCTCAGGAGCGCGGCGTAGAATGTCTCAGAATCTCAACGAATTAAAATCGCACCCATTACAAACATGGGATGGAAGACGGATATGGTATAATATTCACCGCAGCACATTGATAGAAAATGAAGAAGATATATTTCATATCCGGCGTGGATACCGGCATAGGCAAGACAATCGCCACAGGACTCATGGCCGGCGCGCTGATGAAGCGCGGAACGGACGCAATAACGGTGAAAATGGTCCAGACAGGAAACGAAGGCTTCTCCGAAGACATCGAAACGCATCGCTCGCTCATGAACGGCGTCCGATTCCCGGAGGACGACAAAGGTCTCACCGCGCCGCAGATATTCAAGTTCCCGTCCTCGCCCTTCCTCGCGGCAAGCCTGGAAGGACGAAAAGTCGATCTCGACAAGATATCGTGCGCGGTCGAATCTTGCGCGAAAAACCATTCCGTCACGCTCGTGGAATCAGCCGGCGGTCTCGACGTGCCTCTCACCGAAGACATCTTGACGGCAGATTTCGTCGCCGCCAGGAATTGGCCTTTGATCCTTGTGACTTGCGGACGTCTCGGCGCGATAAACCATGCGCTTCTCTCGCTCGACGCCGCGAAGATGCGCGGCATTCCCCTCGCAGGCATCGTCCACAACTCGCACTTCTCCCCGGACCGTCACCTCGACGACGACGCAATCGCCGCCATCCGCCGCCACCTCGCGAAACTCGGCTATCCACCAGCCATCGTGCGCATCCCCAGCATCCAGCTTGATGCCTTGCCGGACATCGACTTCTCGGAGATCTTCTCATGACGCCGCTCGAATACGACCAAAACTTCATCTGGCATCCGTACGCATCGTTGAAGAACCCTCCGCCCGTACGCCTGGCGAAATCTGCTTCCGGCGCCGAAATCGAACTCTCCGACGGACGCCGCCTAATCGACGCCGTCTCATCGTGGTGGTGCGCCGCCCACGGGCACAATCATCCTGCGATAGTCGAGGCCATTCGTCGCCAAAGCGAGAAGATGTGCCATGTGATGTTCGGCGGATTCACGCATGATCCGGCGATAACTCTCGCCGAAAGACTGGCGGCATTCGCCCCTCCCGGACTCGACCGCGTGTTCTTCGCTGACTCCGGATCCATCTCCGTGGAAGTCGCCGCGAAAATGGCCATCCAATACCACAGCGCACTCGGCCATCCCGAACGCAACAAGCTCCTCGCCCTGAAAGGCGGATACCACGGCGACACATCCCTTTGCATGGCCCTTTCCGATCCAGACGGCATGCACACGCTCTTCAAGGGATTGATGACTCGCCACTTCTTCGCAGAAAAGCCCTCATGCCCCTTCGGCGCGGAATGGCGTCCGGCGGACAAATCATCTCTCGAAAACATCCTCGATGCCCACGGCGACGAAATCGCCGCCGTGATCTGCGAGCCAGTTTTCCAGGCCGCAAACGCGATGAACTTCTACCATCCTGCATACCTTCGCGAGATGCGCCGCCTCGCGGACGCCGCAGGCGCGCTGGTGATATTCGACGAAATAGCCGCCGGACTTCACCGCACCGGCCCGCGCTGGGCCCAACAGCACGCCGGCGTGATCCCCGACATCATGACCGTAGGCAAAGCATTGACGGGCGGACATCTCACGCTCGCCGCCGCACTCGCATCGGCAAAAGTCGCCGAGACGATATCGAATGGACACCCCTCCGCATTCATGCATGGTCCCACATTCATGGCCAATCCTCTCGCCTGCGCCGCGGCCTGCGCCTCTCTCGACCTCTTCGCCGCCACCGACTATTCCGCACATGCCGCCCGCATCGAAAAAACCTTCGCCAGCCGTCTCTCCCGCCTCAAGGTCCTCCCAAACGTGCTGGACGTGCGCATCCTCGGCGCAGTGGCGGTGGTGGAGACACGCGGACTCCCTTCGCAGGCCGACATCTCACGCGTCATAGACGAACATGGAGTATGGCTGCGCCCATTCTGCAACTTCATCTACTCCATGCCGCCGTTCATCTCCAACAATGCGACGCTTGGGCGAATCGCCGACGCAATGGCCGATCTCGCATCATGTCCACCCGGCGCTGCCCCCATCGACCCCGATTTCCATGAATGATCCTTCCTCAACGAACGATGCGCTCTACACCGTGAAGATGCGCGCATCCCAAAACGGCACCCACGTATCTGGCGCAGAGCGCATCGTCCCGGCCGCCGCCGCGTCGAAAACGGCCGCCTCGCTCGTCGCACGCGCCATCAACCATTCAAAGGGCGTGCCCGATTTCATCAATGTCAAACTGGAGCGCCCCAGCGAAATACTGCAACTCAAATCGCTCGAAGTCTCCACGCACACTGCGCACACTCCCGCAGAAGGCCTTGCGATAGCCGCCAAGCTCCTCGCCAAGGCAGGCGTTTCGCGAGTCGCTGAAATAATGGCGCGCTTCGGCGAAACGCATTCCATGCGCGGCGCGATGCTGCTTGACGCCGACACCCTTGAACGCCTCGAGCCCGACAAGGCACGCGGCGTTCGCGCGACCAACATGGATGCGGCCGACTCGACACTCAAAGCGTCTCCAGCCGCCAAAAACCACTTTGCCGAAGCGCTCGTCCTCGCGACCAAAGTGCAAAACGCCCCAGGAATCATAGCGGAGATCTGCATATCGGACGACCCTGACTACACGACAGGCTATGTCGCCGCACGCTTGATCGGATATTGCCGCATAACATCGATGAAGGAGAATGGCGATCCACGCGGTGGCCGGATTTTCCTCTATCGTGGGCCTCGCTCCGGCGTCGCGGAAACGATTCGCTTTCTCGAACATCAATGCGTATTGGTTGATGCCATTCCTTCGATAGCGTCGGAAACGCACGACAACCGATTCGGCTCAATCGCCGCCGAACGCGCCAGACGCGAATCCGCAGGCCTTCAGCGCACTTGCAGAACACTTGACGCCCCTACGGGTCCTGTAGCAAAAATCGACGGGCGCGATGTGGTGGTGCTTTCCTCGAATGACTACCTCGACCTCGCGCGCGACCCGCGCGTCGTCGGAGCCGCAGCGCAGGCTGCGCGCGATTGGGGAGCAGGATCGGGCGGTGCACGGCTCACCACCGGCACCCAGCCGCCGCATGCGAAGCTGGAACGTCATCTTGCCGGATTCAAAGGAACAGAATCCGCACTAGTGTTCTCGACGGGATACATGGCGAATCTGGGCATCATATCGTCCCTCGCCCGCAAAGGCGACGTGATACTTTCCGACGAACTCAACCACGCCTCGATAATAGACGGGTGCAAGCTCTCCGGCGCGGATGTAGTCGTCTACCGCCATGCGGACATGGCCGACCTTGATGCCAAGCTATCCGCCTGCCGAGGCCATCCGCGCCGCATCGTGGTCTCGGACGCAGTGTTCTCCATGGACGGTGACATTCTCGACCTTCCGCGCTTTCTGGAAACATGCCGCCGCCACGACGCGTTTTCTATAATAGACGAAGCGCACGCGACAGGTGTGCTGGGGCGTACCGGGCGCGGACTGTGCGAACACTTCGAATCCGATCTGCCGGATGTCATAGTCGGCACGCTTTCAAAGGCCCTCGGCTCCACCGGCGGATTCGCGTGCGCATCGCGCAAACTCATCGACCACATCGTCAACACCGCACGTCCATTCATCTTCTCGACCTCTCCAGGAGCGCCAGCGATTGCCGCCGCGGACGCCGCTCTGTCAGTTCTCGAATCAGAGCCCGAACGTGTCGCGCGCCTGCGCGCTAACGTGGCGTCCTTCGTCGCCGAGCTTGCGAAGGCAGGGATAGAAACGCGAACAGAATCTGCGATAATCCCGATTCACATCGGTGACGAGCGCCGCGCAATGCGCGCGGCGGAAACGCTTCTCGAAAAAGGATTTCTCATACCTGCAATACGCTATCCCACCGTTGCGCGCGGAACCGCGCGCCTCAGGGTCGCGTTGATGAGCGCGCACACCGAGGCCGATCTGTCCCGCGCCGCCAAGGCGATAGCGGAATCAACGGCCGACCAACCTGGCAATGGCGGCGCGGTCTAGGAGACGCTGGTTGGAGCTGCCGCAGAATCTGAGCGAGATGTCCTTCAGCTCCTCGATGAACGGGCCGTCAACGAGCATGTCGAACATGTCTAGCATTTCGTCCGTGACCTCCGTGCGCCAATAGCCTGAACCGGGAGAACCCGGAATGAAATCATTCTCGACGACGCATCCAGTGTAGCACCAGATTGTCTTGCCGGGAGTCTCGGACTTCACGCGCCTGAGAAACGGCGCAAGAACGCGCTGGTTGACAGGCTCCATCGGCTCGCCGCCGAGGAGTGTGAGGCCGTCGTTCCAGGGATGCGCGAGCTCTTCGAGAATCATGTCCTCGACGGCGCGCGTGAACGGCTCCCCCGCGTCGAAGCTCCATGTCTGCGGATTGAAGCATCCCTTGCAGTGATGCGTGCATCCTGCGACAAAGAGCGACACGCGGACGCCTTCGCCGTTCGCGATGTCGCTCTTCAGTATTTCGCAGTAGTTCACGTCAGCAGCACTCGCGGCACATGGTCTGCGAAACGTGCAGCACGCGCTCCTTGATCTCCTGCGTGCGGCCCTGGTTCCAGTACTGGGAGCCGATGTAGCCGCATGTGCGGCGGGCGACGTTCATCTTGTTCTGGTCCGTGTTGCCGCACTTGGGGCACTTCCAGATGAGCTTGCCGTGCTCGTCCTTGACGACCTGTATCTCGCCGTCCCATCCGCACACCTGGCAGAAGTCGCTCTTCGTGTTGAGCTCCGCGTACATGATGTGGTCGTAGATGAACTGCATGATGGAGAGAACGGCCTTGATGTTGTTCTGCATGTCCGGCACCTCCACGTAGGAGATGGCGCCTCCGGGCGAGAGCTTCTGGAACTTCGCCTCGAGCGCGAGCTTGTCGAATGCGTCGATCGGCTCCGTCACGTGAACGTGGTAGGAGTTCGTGATGTAGTTGCGGTCCGTGATGCCCTTGATGATGCCGAAGCGCTCCTGGAGGCACTTGGCGAAGCGGTAGGTCGTTGATTCGAGCGGCGTGCCGTAGAGCGAGAAGTCGATGTTGGACTCCTTCTTCCACTTGCCGGTGTACTCGTTGAGCTTCTTCATGATGTCGAGGCCGAGAGCCTCGCCCTCGAACTCGGTGAGCTTCTTGCCGTTGAGCGCGAAGACACACTCCCAGAGGCCGGCGTAGCCGAGCGAGATCGTGGAGTAGCCGTTGTAAAGCAGAGCGTCGATTTTCTCGCCCTTGTCGAGACGGGCGAGCGCGCCATACTGCCAGAGGATGGGTGCGGCGTCGGAAAGCGTGCCCAGCAGACGTTCGTGGCGGCACCAGAGCGCGCGATGGCAGAGTTCCATGCGCTCGTCGAATATCTCCCAGAACTTGGCCATGACGGCGTCCTCGCCGGCGCCGGCGCCAGCGGCCTTCACGGCGGAGAGGGCGATGTCCACGAGGTTCACCGTCACGACGCCCTGGTTGAAGCGGCCATAGTAGCGATGCTTGCCGGGGACGTAGTTCTTCGCCTTGGAGATGTTGCCCACGCCCGCGTCGGTGAAGCGGTCGGGCGTGAGGAAGCTGCGGCATCCCATGCAGGTGTACACGTCGTTCTTCAGGTCGAACATCATCTTCTCGCTGATGTAGTCGGGCACCATGCGCTTCGCCGTGCACTTCGCCGCCAACTCGGTGAGATACCAGTAGGGCGTGCCCTCCTTGACGTTGTCCTCCTCAAGGACGTAGATGAGCTTGGGGAACGCAGGCGTCACGTACACGCCCACTTCGTTCTTCACGCCCTGGATGCGCTGCTTAAGCATCTCCTCGATGATCACGGCGAGATCCTTCTTCTCCTGCTCGTCGCGCGCCTCGTTGAGATACATGTAGACTGTGATGAACGGAGCCTGGCCGTTCGTGGTCATGAGCGTGACCACCTGGTACTGGATCGTCTGCACGCCGCGCACGATCTCGTCGCGCACGCGCTTCTCGATGATGGCGGCTCTCTTCTCGTCGGAGATCTTCGCGCCGATGAGCGCGAGCTCCTCGTCGAGTTCTACGGCGATCTTCTCGCGGCTCACCTTCACGAACGGCGCGAGATGCGTAAGCGAGATGGACTGCCCGCCGTACTGGTTGGAGGCAACCTGCGCGATGATCTGCGTCGCGATGTTGCAGGCGGTGGAGAAGGAATGCGGGCGGTCGATCGTGGTGCCGCTGATGACCGTTCCGTTCTGGAGCATGTCCTCGAGGTTCACGAGGTCGCAGTTGTGCATGCGCTGCGCATAGTAGTCCATGTCATGGAAATGGATGAGACCGGCCTCGTGCGCCTTCACGATGTCCTCGGGGAGAAGGAGTCGCTTCGTGACGTCCTTGGAGACGGCTCCGGCCATGTAGTCGCGCTGGACGCTGTTGATGGTGGGGTTCTTGTTGGCGTTCTCCTGCTTCGCCTCTTCGTTCGTGCAGTTGATGAGCGTGAGTATCTCGCCGTCGGTGGTGTTGTGCTGGCGCTTCAGCTCCTGGATGAAACGGTACTTGATGTACTTCTTCGCGATCGCGCTGCCGCCGGCCTCCATGATCTTCGTCTCCACGAGATCCTGAATCTCTTCGACGGACAGGGCGCGGTCATGCGCCGCTGCGAATTCCTCGATCTGCGAGGCGATGCGGTCAATGCGAGCTTCCGTCAGCATGTCCGCAGGATCAACCGTGGCGTTGGCCTTTCGGATCGCGGCAGCGATCTTGGATGTTTCGAAAGGCGCTTCAGCGCCGTCACGCTTGATGATGTTCATTGTCTTTTTTCTCCCCAAAACCGCAGAGAATCCCCCGTGGACCCCCTTTCATGCGGCACCGCGGAATATGATAGCGAATCTATCGGACTCGCGCAAGGGGGAAAATCAGAAAAATATCAACATCTTGTGCCAAGGCCGCCCAAGGCATACTAGATGTGGAAAAACTCTGCGGCTCCGTCAAGAAGCGACGGAATGCACGGAGCCGTCTTTGAAGCGCGTTTCTAGGATGTCGCCTTTCGCTACTGACGCAGCAGAAGAAACGACATGTCCGTCCGCCGACAAAGTTATCGAATAGCCTCTTTGCAGAGTGGACTCGGGGTTGAGCAGTTCAAGGCGAGCCGACGCGTTTTCAAGGCGGTGGCCGGCGGAAATCCCGGCGGCGCGGATCGATGCGAGGATGCGATCTGATGCGCGCGAAATACGAGCTTCGATTCTGTCGGCCACGCCTTTCAGCGCCGAAGAGAGGCGCGCGCCAAGGTGGTCAAGCGTCTGCGCCCGCTGCTCTCCTGCGGCGCGCGGCGCGCGGACGAGCCGCGCCGAAAGATCCTCCACCTGCGCCGCAAGATCGGCGTGAACCGGCACGGCAAGCTCTGCGGCGGCGGACGGTGTGGGCGCGCGAACGTCGGCGGCGAAGTCACAGAGCGTGAAATCCACCTCGTGCCCAACTGCGGAGATCACAGGCACGTTGCTGGCGGCCACTGCGCGCGCCACAACTTCCTCGTTGAACGCCCACAGATCCTCCAGCGAACCGCCGCCGCGCCCCACGATCAGCACATCCGGCCGCCACTCGGAATTCTGGAAATACTCTATCCCGCGCACAATGGACTCCGCCGCGCCGTCACCCTGCACCTTGGCAGGGAAAAGCCTGATCTCGATATTCGGGAAACGCCTGAGGAGAACCGTCCCCATGTCGTGTATCACGGCGCCGGTTGGCGACGTGACGATGCCGATGCGATGCGGCAGGAACGGCAGCGAGCGCTTGCGCGCCGAGTCGAAGAGTCCCTCCGCCGCAAGCTTCTCCTTCAGTTCGTTGAACTTCGCCATCAAATCTCCAACGCCCGCTATGCGGACCTGGAGTATCTTGAACTGGTACGACCCGCGCGGCAAATAGAGATCTAGCTCGCCGCGCACCTGGACCTTGATTCCATCAGCCGCGCCTGCGTCCGGGCGCGCTTTTTCCAGAAAGGCCTTCTGGCAGTTCGCGAAATTGAACGCGAACAAGACGCAGGATATCTGCGACTCGGCGTCCTTCAGCGTGAAGTATGCGTGGCCTGACTGGTAAACCTTCCACCCGGATATCTCGCCTTCTATCCAAACATCGCGCAGCGACGCGCTGCGCTCCAAGAGCACCTTGCGTATCGACTTGTTCAGCTGCGTTACGGAATAGACCTTATCGGACATCTCTCTTCACTTCCCCGGGGTTGACGCCAATGGCGATTTGGCCGCGAAACGGCGGCGATACATCGTCGCGGCGACGTCGCGCGACGCCTGCACCAGCTCGGGATACGGCGTATCGGTCACGCTCAAGAAACCGATTTGGTAGTTCTCGCCGTCGAAACGCCCCGTGAGCGCCTGATCCATCCACTGAAACCAATGCGTGCCCACGAACCGCGGATGATCGAGACATGCGTTGACGAATTCTCGATAGCATTCCGCGCGCTCGTCCTGGTCGCTCGTCGACACAAGACCTGTGTGGAACATGCCGCGATCCAGCGCGCCGAAATGGAATTCGCCGTTGATCATCGGCTTGTCAATCGCCGTAGGCGGCAAATCGCGAGCAGGTTGGCGGCTGTAGATGTTCACGCTGACCACATCGCAGTACCGCGCACTCTCTTCGTATATCACATCGCTGCCCCACGCTATCCGCGCGCCGAGATAGAGACGATTCGGAGCAACGGCCTTGATCGCGTCGCGCACTGTGCGGAAATACTGCGCCACGACGGCGCGGTGAAGCTCCTTGAGATCCGACTCGCACGCCTTCGCATTCGGCACGTTCGTCGCGGCGAGAAATGCGTCCCAAGATCCGTAGCGCGTGCCCCATGCGGCGTCTAGCCCCGCGATCGACCCGTATTTCTTCTCGAACATCCCGCGCGCGGCAATCTTCGCCGCCTGCTTTGCAGGAGAGCGCATCACTGCCCTTCCCAATTCGCTTTCGTCATGTCCCCAGCTAAGTTCGTTGTCAACAAACCACCCGATGCACCACGGATCCTCGCCGGTCCTCTTCGCCTCTGCGGCAGCGCTCTTCTTCACGTTCGCGATGAATTCCGGCGCAAATGGATCGCGCAGCTTCCCCCACCAGCCGGTAGAACCCTCTATCACGGGGCCACGCGTGCCGAATGTGGCCGTGTAGGGCGTCTTGCGCAGACCGTATATCGCGGAATCGCTCCAGTTGGCGATCGTATTAAGGCCCCATGCGCGAATCCTCGCATGGGCGCGCTCGGCGCAGAGGCTCTTCCAGCCTGGACCATACTTTCGAAACGCATTGGCGCGCGCGTAGTCGAACGTTTCATACGGCACATGTGCCGGGTCTTTGTAGAAGCCATGCGCGGCCGGCCAATTGGCCTTGCCCCAGAAACCCTTGAAGTCCGGATCGTTTTTCTCCGGAAGCCAAGAGAAGTATTTTTCGCGGAAGCTGACGCCCGTGGAATTGCCCATGCCTACGCAATCAACGCCATGCGAGAAGAAAAGTCTCCCTTCCGGATCCACAAGCCACCACTTGCCATCGACTTTTTCGGTACGGAAGAATCCCGTCGCCTTCAGCTGCGGACCGCCTGCCCAGCCGCCATAGGCATCGCTTTCCGAGATAGGGCTTTTGCGATGTTCCTCAAGCCATTTATCCTCGGCGGCGCGTGAGGCGGCGAGTTCCTCGTCGCCGTGAATCTTTCCTGGCCAATCTACATGAGCAAACTGGCCATACTTGTCCACGAACGGCAGAAAAGTCTTTGCCGAAAACACCTTCTGCTTGACGCCCGAACCGGACGCAGTCACGCGAGAAACGCTGAAGCCGCCCACATGTCCGTTCTGGAGCAAGAAGATGTGGAATGAATTAACGCGCCTCAAGTCGAAAGTCGACCCCGAGCCGGCAGCATGCGGGAAGCCGCGCATGCCATTAAGCTCCAGCGGTTCGTCTAGCGCCCAGGGCATGTTGTGCAAGTTGACTATAATGTCACCGGATGCGTGGGGCAAGAGCCTTACGGAACCGCCAGGGGTCTGACCCTGCACGGTGCGCCCCTTCACGCTAAGGTGGACGGCTGTCGACCGATCGGTGGTGTTGCTTACGGACACCGTCACGCGCCCATACTCCGAAAGGTCCTCTCTGCCAGACAGGAAATCCATCCGCACCCCAGGCCAGCTGTACTTGACGCCAGTCTCTACGGACACCGCGCCGTCGGGCAGAGCAGCGATGCGCGAATCGGTCTGCGCGCGCAGCTCAGTCTTCCCCGACGGCCACAGCACCACTTCGTTCGCCAGCGCCAACATCGACACGACACATCCAATGGCAAGAATTGTCTTCTTCATTTTTCCTCCTTGCGTTTAGTATACCATAATTCGTCCTTGATGTGACGCCCCGAGTTAGCCACTTCTTTTTTCGAAAAACACGATTTGAACCAATGTTCACGCGGGGGTCCGTTGTTGTTTGCCGCGTCACAATCCCTTGCATCGGGAGTGGAGACGGATGCCTTGGAGATTTCGTCGTACACGACCAAGCGCACCCCAGAGATTGGAGGATCGTGAATGCGGGTCGTGCAGGACAACGGCGGAAGGTTCAAGGCGCTGCACGATGTCTGCACCGCGCACGAAGCGAACTCCAGCCTTCTTTGCCCCCGCCGCAATCCATGCTAGGGCAAGGTCGGCGACAAGATGATTGTCGTCGTAGAGTCCGCCGACATCGCTGTGGCTGCCGGGAAACAGCATTTCTACGACCTGCCCTTTGTCGCCTTTGAGCGGAACATACTGAAAGAACTTCCTCGTCTCGTCACGCGCCACGGCATGGCGGGCGCCCGCCACGTTTGGCGGGCATGATTCGGAAACATCAAGCCCGATCGTCGAATCGACGGTATCCCATAGACCAAGATAGGCAACTGCAACACCGAGTTTGTCTAGCCATGCCGCGAAGTGCCGCGCTATGAGAGCGCCGCGAGAAAAGCCAAAGAGAAAAACTTTCGTCGCAATGCCATCCTTCGGCAGCGCCTCGTAGTTCTCCTCGAACCACCGCCGCGCGTCGCGGAAGATGGCTTGCCAGTCGGAACCGGATATCTTGCCGCGAAGGTACGAGCCGAAACGAGTCCCAGGGCCTGCTTCAAGGTGGAGCTTTTGCCGCGCATCGTCCACGCAAATATCACGGAGTCGCGTGACGTTGGTCATCTTACCCGCGACGCCGTGCCCAGTACCTTCGAAAAACAGGCAGATATTCATGCTTTTTCGGGGGGCGCCCCGGCATCCAGTCCGTCATGATCGGACGTTCGGCAAGTATGCACCAAAGTCCTTGAGCTTCTTCTGAAGCGACTTGACGTCTATCGCGTGAATGTCGCACATTCCGTCCGCCGCCAGCGCCGCGGCCATGCCCGCCGCCTGGCCCGTTATGTAGCATGCCGGCATCACGCGGATCGACGCCTGCACCTTCTGGTCGGTCGAGACGCAACGTCCGGCGACAAGCAGGTTCTTGACTCCCTTGGCGCAGAGTATGCGGTACGGAATGCCGTAGCTTTCTCCGCGCTTGTACTTGTATAGCCTGTCGAACTCTTCGCGGTGCTTCTCGTATGCCGCCTTGTCCGCACTGGACGGATGGATGTCTATCGGATATGCGTAGCGGCCTATCTCGTCGGGAAACACCGCCCTCTTCATGTAGTCGTCGAGCGTCATCTCGTAGTCGCCGGCGATGCGCCTCGTCTCGCGCACACCCATCATCGCGGCGGTTTCCACGAGCCGAACGTTCTCCAGCCCACGCTTCAGGTATTCGCGGAAGTAGCGCTCGTACTCTTTCATCGACTCGCGTCCGCGCACATATCCCTTCGTAAGCGAACGCTCGTCCGTTCCGTCGAGATCGAAGACATGCCCTATGTTCGCCGTCGCGTAGCCGTTGGGGAAGCGGTAGAGTCCCGTCATGTGGAGATCCGGCTCCTTGAACACGCCGTCCGCCGCCGCTCGCGCAAGCTCAACGCCGAACGGCTGCGGAACCTTCGGACGTTCCTTCATCCACCGCTCCCAGTCTATGCCGCTCCAGGCGGAAAGAAGCGAAGCGGGCATCATGTGGCCAGTCGCATCACCTTTCGCAAACGGAACGCCAGCCTGCACTGCGAGATCGCCGTTTCCGGTGGCGTCGATGAACACCTTCGCCTTGACGGCCCATATCCCGCTCGGCGCAGCGACTACCGCGTATTTCACCGCGCCGGCTTCCATCACGACGTCTATGACACGCGTCTGGAAGAGGAAGTCCGCGCCGGACTCGACCATCACCGCGTCGTATTCGCGCTTCACGTTCTCGAACCAGAATGCGCCGTTGTTCAACGCTCCTGCCTTCTGCAGCCGCTCGCGAAAGCGCGTGCCGAAACCGCATGCGAGGTCGCGGATTCCGTCCCCCCACTGCATGAATACGGGGACTCTCGCCGCCGTCCCCATCCCGCCGAAGCACGTAAAGCCCTCCGCGAGAAACACGCGCGCCCCGGCGCTGCGGGCTGCGACAGCCGCCGCGACGCCGGCGGAGCCGCCTCCGGCGATGAACACGTCGGTCTCGACCTTCACAGGTAGAGCCCGGGAGTACGCGATTCCACTAGAGCGGGAATCACCTCTCGCGGCATTCAACGGGCTGTCCGCCAAAATCCTTGCCATCGGCGCAAGGCCGGTGGCAAGCACGGCAGATTTCATGAACGCTCGTCTGTCAATGTTCAATGATGCCATTGCATTTTCTCCACTCAACTTCTCTTGGGAACTTCGCCGTATAGTATATCACATTCTCCGCCGGGAAAAATCGACTGTGGAATTTAGGTTCATACGCTTCCCGCGAAGAGACCAAGGCAATTGAGCCCAAACGCCGTGCCGCCGCCAATCCGCCGCGTCCTGTCATAGACAAGCGAAACGACAGGTCCAGTCGCGAGCTGAGAAACGAAGAGAAGCGCCATCCACGCGGCAGCCGAATCGGGCGAACAGAAGAACGCCAGCGCCGCACTGCCGCACACGCTCGCCGCCGTCACCCGCCAGCGCCCGAGCCATTCCGCGAGATATCCCCCCGCCGCCTTGCCGCCCCACGCCGCCACAGCTCCCGCAGCCGCAAAGCCCACTCCCGACGACATCGTAAGATCCATCGCCGCAAGCGCCGCCCAGCTCCGCCACGCAATCAACGCAAAAAGTCCCATCAGCACCAGAATCCCGCCCAAGACTGTTGAGACACTTGCACACTCCCCGCAAATCCGGCATGACGGCGCGGTGTCCCACCGCGCCCCAGCTGGTTTTGCGACTACCTCGACCATCTGTGCCGCACGGCAGGCGATTAGGCACGCGACAAGCACAACCGCAAACACTGGCAGGCATATCGAAGCCGCGCGCGCGGCCCACACCTGCCCCGCCATCAATCCAAGAGCGCCGGTCGATATGAAAAAGCCCATCGGCCCGCTGCGCCCGCCCCCGCTCTCCAGAAGCCGCTTCCCCGCGACAAGGTGGAAGAGTGCGTTCCCCAGACACGCGACGCACAGCGTCCCCCATCCGGCAAACCCGAACGCCGCCGCGAATGCCGCCGCCGACACGGCACACGTCCCCAGCCAAAAGCATTTCGCCGCATCCGCAGGACGCATGAAGTCCAAAGCCACACCCAGCGGCAGCTGCATCGCGAACGCGATTGCGTTGTACGCCACGGCGCGCCACCACGTCATGCCGCCTGCGACAAGCACCGAGACTGAGCACGCGTCCACCAGCGGGTGGATCAGCGCGAACCAGAAGAGCTGTCGCCTCCCGTTCACGGCGCGTCTAGTTCGGACAGCGCTGTGAGGAGCTGCTCCATGTCGGCGTCGGTGCCCACCGATATGCGCAGCCGCTCGCCGGTGCGCGGACCGGGGAAGTAGCGCACGAAGATGTTCCTCGCGCGCAGCGCCTCGAATATCTCCGCGGCCGGGCGGTGCGCCGGGCGAGCGAAGAGGAAGTTCGTGGCCGACTCCGGAACGTCCCATCCCCTTCTGCGCAGTTCCTCGGCCGTGCGGTCGCGCGTCGCCACGATCTTGGCGGCGTTGCGCCTCATCCACACGCGGTCGCTAAGGGCGGCGAGCGCGACGTCCTGCGCCACTGCGTCCACGTTGTACGAATCCTTCACCTTGTAGAGCGCCTCCACAAGGTCCTCGGGGCCCACGCAGTATCCGAGGCGAAGCCCCGCGAGCGAATAGCTCTTGGAGAGCGTGCGCATGACAAGCGTGTTGGCGTTGCCAGGGGCCGTTGCGAAAGGCATGCAGGTGTGTCCGCTGAAGTCGGCATAGGCCTCGTCGATCAGGACGACGCCAGGGAAAGACGCGGCGAATCCGGCGATCGCCTCGTCGGGATAGCGCACCGAGGTCGGGGCGTTGGGGTTTGTGAGCAGAAAGAGCGCGACCTTCGCGCCGCCGGCCTCCACGACGGGCGGGGCCCAGCCGAAGTCGTCCGCCAGCGGCGAAGGCACGAACGGCACGTCGCGTATCGCGGCGAGCGTCTTGTAGAGGGAATACGACGGATCGAAGGAGCCTATGGCCTCGCCGTAATCGACGAACGCGCGCGCGGCGAGCGTGAGGACTTCGTCGGACCCGTTTCCGACGAAGACGCGCTCCGGGCCTGTTCCGTGTATCTCGGCCAGAAGAGCGCGCAGTTCCGCGAACACCGGATCCGGATAGCGCCGGAGACGGTCCACGTCGTACGAAGCGAGCACCTTCTCGACGAGCGGCGAAGGCGGGTAGGGGTTCTCGTTCGTGTTGAGCTTCACGACCGCCTTGCTTTTAGGCTGTTCGCCCGGAATGTACGGGCTCAGGCGCCTAACGGCTGCGGAGATTCTCATTTGTCCTCCTCCGGCTTGAGCAGCACCGCGCTCGTGTGGAAGGCCCGGCGCTTGAGAAGAATCACGAATGCCGCCTCGTCGGTCCAATGGCTTGTGAGATTGGCCGCCGAACCGGCGCCCACCTCTCTGATCTTGCGTTCTAGCACTTTGAGGTTGTTCTCCAGCCTGACCGTGTTCTGGAACAGCTTGCACGAGCAGCTGCCGGGCTTGTCGGGATTCCCGCTGGCGATGGGAATGAAGCCGAGCAGAAACCAGCCGGAGTTCTCTATCTCGATGGCGGCAATGGGCGAACAGCCGTCGTCCACGTTCACGCCGTTGAAGGCGGTGGTGTACTGGATGGTGGTGCAGCCGGCCGCGGCAACGGCGAGGAGCAGAGCGGCAAAAACGTTTCTCATCGCATCTCCTCCACCTTGGTGCGCTCGAGAAGCCTCTTCATTTCCTGCTTCATCTCCATCGCGCGGCGCTCATCCTCGTCCACGACCTTGGCGGGCTTGACGAGCACGCCGGAGATCTGCATCTCCCTGTAGCAGCAGACGTACGGAATCGGCACGGGTATGCTGTAGATGTCCAGCAGCACCTGCTCGTTGTTGAAGATGTTGATGTCGGCCACGTCGCACCCGCGCTCGGCGGCGTATGAGGTGATGCGGTTCTGTATCACAGTCTCGTCCACCTCATTGCAGAAAAACGACCACGGGAACACGGCTCCTTCGCGGGCGTTGCCGCAGACGATCGGCATGACGTTGAACAGATACCATCCGTAGTTGGATGCGAAGACATGCTCGTCGGGAGTGCCGCCATGCTCATGAAGCTTGGCTATGGGCTTGTCCGAGAACTTCATGTTCGACTTCTCGAAGCTGAAGCACCCATGGCTGAAAACCGCCATGGCCGCAGCAGAGATCGCTAGAAGAAAATTTTTCATGTGGACGATTATAGCAAAATGGCGATTGACGCGCCAAGGGCAAAATGATAGAATCTCACCGTCATGGGAGCAATGTTCGACAAGATTTTCCAGACTCTCTTTTTCGTATGCTTCGGCGCGATAGTCGTGTCCGGGGTTGTGCTGTCGCTGCCAAAGTGGCACAAGGCGCACGATCTGGGCATCGAGCGCGACCGGATAATGCAGAAGATAACCGCCCGCCAGGCGGAGATTGACGCCATGCGCGAGAACCAGCGCCGCTTCAAGACGGACCGCGAGTTCGTGGAGATGCTGGCCCGCAAGAACCACCGCCTCTTCCCGGGAGAGGTCGTGTTCGTCTTCGACAAGTAAGATGGCGCGCTTCCTACGCTTCCTGCTGGCCCTCGCCTCGCTGCCATTCTGCGCGGCGCTTGGTCGTGCGCTGTGGGTCGCTGTGTTCACATCGGAGGAGCTGCGCACCGCCAACGGTCTTCCTGCCGGAGCCGTCGCGTTCTGCGGCGGATTCGTGCTCTTCTTCGTGCTGGCGCTCGTATGCCCTTCCCCGGTGCGCACATACGTCCTGGGCCACGAACTGACGCATGCCGTCTGGGGGCTCGCATTCGGGGCGCGCGTCTCGAACATCAAGGTCGCGGCAACCGGCGGCTCGGTTCTTCTCTCGAAGTCGAACGTCTGGATCACGCTCGCGCCGTACTTCTTCCCCTTCTACACGGCCCTCGTCGCGCTCGCCGCGCTCGTCACGCGTCTGTTCGTGAATCCCCTGCCCTGGCCTTTGGCCTGGACGTTCGCCATAGGCTTCACATGGTGCTTCCACGTGTACTTCACCATCCACGCCCTTTTCCAGCGCCAGCCGGACGTGCTTGAATACGGCCGTCTCTTCTCATGGTCCTTCATCTGGATCGCGAACGCCGTCGGCATTCTGGCTGCTCTCTGCGCCTCGACGTCACTGACGTTCGCCGGCGCCGCCGTCATAGTGCGCGACGCCACATGCTCCGCCTACGCAATCGCCTGGAGCGCCTGCGCCGCCGTCTTCGGCATGGCCGCCTCCCTCTTCAGGAAAGGCGCATGAACCTCTACGTCCACTTCCCCTTCTGCCGTTCCAAATGCGCCTACTGCGCCCTCCATTCGCGCGCCGGCGCCAGCGCCGCCGCGCGGAGCGCCTACTCCGCGCGCATCGCGAGGGAAATCGACGCCCTGGACGTCCGGCCCGGCCCGCCGCACACCGTCTACTTCGGCGGCGGTTCGCCGGCCCTCTGCCCCCTCGCGCCAATCCTCAAGTCTCTCCGCACAAGAGGACTGCTCGCGGACGACACCGAGTGCACCGTGGAACTGCATCCGCTCGACGTCACCCACGAGACGATCTCCGATCTGCGCTCCGGCGGCGTGAACCGCGTCTCGCTCGGGGTGCAGACGTTCCGCGACGACACCCTCGCCTTCCTCAACCGCCGCCACACCGCCGCCGACGCCCGCGCCGCGATCGCCCTCCTGAAGAGCAGCTTCCCCTCCGTTGGGATCGATCTCATAGTTGGCCTCATGTCTCCTCCCGACCTGCAGTCTATGGCGGAGACACTTCCATACCTCTCCCATGTGAGCGTCTACACCCTGATCCGCGAGCCCAAGACGCGCCTGAACCTGGACATCGACCGCGGCAGAACCTCAGTCCCCGGCGACGAAGAAACACTCTCCGAATTCGCATCAGTCCGCGAGCTTCTTCTGTCCGCCGGATTCCGCCGCTACGAGATCGCGAACTTCTCGCGCCCCGGCTTCGAATGCCGCCACAACTTCGCCGTCTGGCGCGGCGAGGACTATGTCGGCCTCGGTGACGGTGCCCACGGCCGCATCGGGACGACGCGCACAAAGGGCGTTGCCGAATCATACGAAACCGAGACCCTCTCCCCTGAGGAAGACGCACTGGAACGCGCCATCTTCTCTCTGCGCACCTCCGACGGTCTCTCGCTCCCCCGCGTGGCCAGCGCATGGCCCATCCTCGCCCCGCGCATGGAACCTTGGGCGCGCGCGCTCGACTTCCACGCCTCGAAAGGTCTTCTCTCGAAAGACGGCTCCGTCTACCGCCTCACGCCCCGCGGCGCGGAAGTCTGCGACTCCATCCTCCCGGATCTTCTCATCTGACGCGTTCGGCCGTGACGGCGACTATCGCCATCGGCACCGGCCCCGTGTTCTCAAGCTCGATGAAGCTCGCAAGATAGCGCGGATTCTCGACCGGTATCTGCCAGCAGTAAAGCACTGCGGCGGGCTGCTTGTTGGAGTATCCCTTCCAGCCGATGCGTCCGCTTTTTACCTTGCCCTCGCGCGAAAAGCCGTTCACCTGGTCTCCGGCAAAGACCTTCACATCGTACCGGCTCTTGTCGCGGTAGCCGTAGGAGACTTTCAGGACTTCCGTGCCGTCGGCGGCGTCCTGCGCAAGCGCGCCAAGGAAGTGAAACGCCTTCGGATACTGCGTCCACGTCTCAATCCGCGTCTTCTCGCCCGGTTCCAGCACGATGGCGGCGGGCATTTCCACGTCGCCGAACTTGCGCTGGGACACGAGGAAGGAATGCCCGGCATAGCGCAGCGGATCAGTCGGAACCGCCTCGACCGGACAGCAGTTGCCCGAAT
>Ga0310786_10004928_pt1 | contig 18353 bp, 13 predicted proteins | sample AusTroGonzalo_MG_FD_203881 | JGI IMG/M metagenome (GOLD analysis project Ga0310786, IMG submission 203881) | Bovine rumen microbial communities from tropical cattle in Woodstock, Queensland, Australia - Gonzalo_03 (v2) (version 2) | ecosystem: Host-associated > Mammals > Digestive system >... | reverse complement strand
TGAAAATGCGGACAATGAGGCTATCCATATAAACGGGGCTTCGGTTCCGCTGGCTTCGATGATGGTGGCGAACCGGTTCTTGAAAAGCCCGCAGAACATTCTCGTTGTGGCTAAGGATTACCGCAGTGCCGAAGTCTGGGTCGAAAACTTGGAAAGCATGGTGGGCGAGGAGTTCGTTCGCTTTTTCCCATCGCTGGGCTTGAAGCCTTACGAAATCAAGGTGCCGTTCGAGGGCGTGCTCGAAGAACGTCTCAAGTTTTTCCGCGATATTTCGCGTGCGGATAAGCCTTTTGTTGTGGTGTGTCCGCTCGATTCGTTCTTGATGAAACTCCCTGAACCGGGCGAAATCATGCGTCAGGTGCGTTCGCTCAAGGTGGGCGACCAGCTGGAGCCTTCGTCGCTTCGCCCGTGGTTCCTCGATCACGGTTTTACGGAACAGCCGATGGTAAGCGGGGTAGGCGAGTTTTCGATTCGCGGGTGTATTGTCGATGTGAACTGCCTTTTGTACCCGCACCCGATTCGTATTGAATTTTACGGCGACGAAATTGAGTCTATCCGTGCGTTCGATATTTTCTCGCAGCGTTCGTTGGAGCAGCTGACGCATATTGAATTTTTCCCGATGGGCGAGTTTACGGTTCCCGAAACGGTGCTTGTTGGTGAAGATGGTCCTGCGGAATCGCTTTGGTGGCGTCGTCCGCATCACCAGCGCTTGGTGGCTAGCCTCTTGGACTACATGCCGCGTGCGTCGCTTGTATTCGAAGAGCTTTCACTGCTTTCGGAAACAGCTTCGAAGATGTATGGCGCATTCCGCGGCGCTTATGACGAAGCCCGTGTGACGGATCCGGGAATGGCCCCGCCGAACGAACTGTGGTTCAAGATTGGCGAACTCTCGCGCTTGTTTGTGGGCCGGGCTTCGCTTGATGTGACTCGCGTGAAGGTCGATGACGGCAACTGGCACCAGATGCACATGCGTCCGCAGGACTTTACGTCGAACGGAACGGATGCGGTCGCAAAAGAAATTGAAGAATTTTATGACAAGGGCGGTCGCGTTTATGTGATGGCCCAGACGCCGGGCGGAGTGAACCGCTTGCGTGAAATTTTTGACGGCTTGCCGGTCGAAGATTATTTTATCGGAAATTTGACCGAAGGCTTTTGGCTCGAAGACGATAATGTAGCGTTCCTCACTGAAACGAGAATTTTAAACCGTCATGCGAACAAGGCTCGCAAACATAAGATTGCGGGTTCTGTGACGAATGCGCTGATGGTCGAATCGCTCAACCGCGGTGATTTGGTGGCGCACGAAGACCACGGTATCGGTCGCTATTTGGGACTTGTTCGCGTACAAGTGAATGGCGGCTTGGTCGATTGCGCTTTGCTCGAATACGATGGTGGCGACCGGCTTAAATTCCCTGTGTCGGATTTGCAAAAGATCGAACGCCTCGACCGCTCGGACGATGTAGAAACGAAACTTGACCGCCTCGGTAGCAAGACTTGGGAAAACATCAAGAAGCGCGTCAAGGAAAAGGTCATCAAGATTGCGCGTGACCTTGTGGAACTTTATGCGAAACGTGAACTTGTCGAAGGTTTTGGATTCCCGCCTGACGGCAACATGCAAAAGGAATTCGAAGAATCGTTCGAATATGATCCGACACCAGACCAGCTCCGCGCTACAGCTGACATCAAGCGCGATATGGAAAGCCGTCGCCCGATGGATCGCCTCATTTGCGGAGACGTGGGCTTTGGAAAGACCGAAGTCGCGATGCGTGCGGCGTTCAAGTGCGTGGCGTCGAACAAGCAAGTGGCGATTCTTGTGCCGACTACGATTCTTGCGGCGCAACATTACGAAAACTTCTGCGAACGCTTTGCCGCTTATCCGGTCAATATTGCCTTGATGAACCGCTACAAGAGCGCCAAAGAAAAGAAGGAAATCTTCAAGCAGATTGCGGACGGTTCCGTGAACATCGTCGTCGGGACGCATGCACTTTTGTCGAACAAAAGCGAGTTCAAGGACTTGGGTCTTTTGATTATCGACGAAGAGCAAAAGTTCGGCGTGAAGCAAAAGGAAAAACTGCGCCAGCTCCGCCTTGCTGTTGATACGCTCAGCATGAGCGCCACGCCGATTCCGCGTTCGTTGCACTTGAGCATGACTGGCGTTCGCGACATTTCGCTGATCAATACGCCGCCGATCAACCGTTTGCCGGTCGAAACAAAGTTGATGCAGCGCGATGACGAAGTCTTGAAGAATGCGATTCTTGATGAACTCGCTCGTGGCGGTCAAGTGTTTGTCGTGAACGATCGCGTGCAGACGATTACAAAACTTGCTGAAGAGATTGAGGCGATGGCTCCTGATGCGAAAGTCGCTGTGGCGCATGGGCAAATGGAAGACCATGAGCTCGAACGCGTGATGGATGCTTTCCTTTCGCGCAAGTTCGATATTCTCGTGAGCACGAGCATTATTGAATCGGGCTTGGACGTGCCGAACGCGAACACGATTATCATCATGAACGCGCACCACTTTGGCATTAGCCAGCTTTACCAGATGCGCGGCCGCGTGGGCCGTAGCAGCGTACTTGCAAAGGCGTTCCTCGTCATTCCGCAGCGTGGCGAAATCTCGCAGGAATCGATGCGCCGCCTCAAGGCGTTGGAACAGTTTACCGACCTCGGCAGCGGCTATCAGCTTGCGATGCGCGACCTTGAAATCCGTGGTGCGGGCAACTTGCTCGGCCAAGAACAGCACGGATTCATCGCCGAAGTCGGCTTTGAAACGTATGTGCGCTTGGTGCGTGAAGCCGTCGAAATGTTGCGCGGCGGCGCTCTCGAAAAGCCGATACAGCCGCGTGTGGAAATCGGCGTGGATGCCTACTTGCCCGAAAACTACGTGGAAGACGGCCTCACGAGAATTTCACTCTACCAGCGTATCGCTCGAATCACGTCGCAGTCCGACGTGCAGAATATCGAAAACGAATTGCAGGACCGCTTTGGTCCTGTTCCCACACCCGCAAAGATGCTTTTGCTCGTGACGGAACTTGGGCTGTTGGCGGGTCGTTTGCGCATCCAAGGGCTTGCGCTCCGCAAGGGCGTCATTGTGGCAACGTTTGCCGAAACGCCGTCTCCGGACCCGCGTGTGCTTGGCGAAATCAGCAGCCTTTGCACCTGTGGCATGCGTTACTTGGGAATGTCTCCGCTACAGGCCGTGTTCGAAGTTGGCCGCGGAACGCCTGTCGAAATGGCAAAAAAGACGCTCGAAGTGTTCCGGGCGTTCGCAAATATTCAAGTGCAGGCAGCTACAGTCCGGTCTGCAGACCCGTTACTCACGGCACTTGGCGTAGGCGGCACGAACTGATTCTATCCGTTTCTCCAGTTCCGCGAGAATTTCCTCTGGCGATGTCCCCCCGGCAGCACTTTCATTTGTCTCCCCGGCCTTGTTGATTCTTGTCATCCCGGCCTCCGTGCCGGGGGCGGTTGTCGCTGTAAATGTTACTGGATCCTTCACTGCGTTCAGGATGACGCCATTGTCGCTTGCTTGGGCGCGACTCTCGCCATTCGGGTAGTCTTCGACTGCGTTCAGGATGACGTTATTGGCGTTTGCGGTGGCGCTGTTCGCGTTCCCTCTCATGAACGTTTCATCGGCGTCGGTTTCGAAGAATACGCGTTCTTGCGGAATGTGCGGAATAGCGGCGACGGTCGATTTCTTGCGGAAACTGTCTGCATGCAGCGAAAACAAAGCTCCGTAAGGGATTGCTTTTTTCACGACACTCAAGTCCCCACCGAACCTATGGAATATCGGTCGCGGCGCTTCTTGTAGCCTCGTCAACGTCTGCAATCCCTTGGTATTTTGCCTTTGAGACGTTTCTTGGGGGAATCCCGCCTCTGCTAAAAGCTTTAAAACTCGCTGGTAGTCGCCCACGCAGTGGATTTGCAGATGCCGCTTGAATTCCAAGGCTAGCTTGGCCTGCGCCAAAAAAAACTTGTCTTGTGTCCCGTCGTCGTATCCCGGATACCGCTTGTCAATTCCCGCTTCGCCCACCATTGCATGCTCGTCGTCCGTTAAAAAATCCCGCAATTTTGCAAACATTTCGTCGTTCGCTTGCGTTGCAATCATTGGGTGGATTCCGTAAGAAACCATGAATGGCTTGAATTCGGTAGAAAATTCCTTTTTCAACTGAGCCACTTCGTTCCATTCCCATGGCTCGCATGCTACGGCTACAAAGTCGTATTTTCGGTCACAAAGCAGCTGCGTTAACTGCTTTTTTTGGGGTAATCGCGCTATATGAATGTGAAAATCGAACATAATGACCCCCTATTTTCATAAAATACATAGAAATCATGGAAAATCAAAATTATTTGCTTGTTTTTTCAGAGAAAAAAGCCTAGTTTAAGTTTGTTGGTGCGCCAACCTAATTTTTTGAACTCATCATTAAAGGAGTCGCTATGCGCGATTTACTAGAAAAAGCTCTGAATAAAGGTTTGACAGTCAGTTTTTCATCCGAAAACGGCTTTGATGTAATCCGAATTTTATCTGGCAACGATGTTGTTGCAAGTTGCAGTCTCGGTTCGACCAGCTTCCGTGCATCAGTTGAAGAATCGCTCCAGTCGCTTTTGCTAGACTTGGAACGTAAAGGATTCTAATAGCATTGGGGTATGAGGTCGCTTCGCTTTGAGCCTTGAGTTTTTTTTAAGGTCGCGGCTATGCCGCCAAATAAAAGCTCACTGCTCATGGCTGACAGCTCACTGCTGATTCCTGTAACCTAAAACCTAAAAGCAAAAAGCCCCCGACTGGGGGCTTTTGCTTTTTGTATTTACTTTATATTAATTGATTCTGCCGATCAAGTTGCCGGAGAGCATGAAGTCCTTCGATGCACCGTAGTTGTGGAAACCAGCGGAGAGCGAGAAACGGTCGGTGAGGGCCTTTTCGAGGTAGAGGGCTCCGAGAACGTCCTTGACGTGCTTCGTCTTGCCGCTAACAAAGTCCTTGTGGTGGTCGCGGTCGCCGACGAATTCAAGTTCGAGAATCACGCGGTCAACAGTCTTGAAATTCATTTCGATGCCGCCAGTGAGCGGAACGACGATGTCGTCGGAGAAGTCCATGAGTGCCACTTCGCCAAAGACGGTGAAGAAGTCCTGCACGAGCGGCAAGCGGAACTTGAACGATGCATTGTGCTTGACGATGGCGTCGGAATTGTGAACCTTGTCGAAAAGGTTGCAGCGGTAGCCGAGCTGCATTTCAAGCAACGGGAGACCCGAGAAATCGTGGAAATTGACTACGGCACGGAGGTCACCTTTGTTGAGGTGAGCAGCCTTGCTGATGAACGAAAGTTCAAGGTCAACGTTTTTGTTCGGGGTAAATCCGAATTCAAACTGGTTTTCCGGATCTTGTTCGGAGAGGAATCCGCTCAGATAGCCGTCGATGTAGCCACCGAAGTAGTCGCCGTTCTTGTCCGTGTTATCCCAGCGACCGACCTTGAAGCTGAACCAGTTCTTGCTCTGGTAAGCCCATGCTTCGTCGAGGGAGAAGTAATCTTCGGCACCCTTTAATTCGTTGTTGTCGCTATCGGTCTTCAAGTCGCCGGGGTAGAAGGCGAGAGCAATCTTACCCTTGAAGTTTTTCGTTTCGGCGAGGATGGCGAGGTTGGCCTTGCCGTTCCACGTTTCGAGGTTGTCCGAATTTTCGTCGTCTTCAGAAGTCCAGAACACCTTGCCTGCTTCGAGTTCAAAGTCTGCGTTGATGTCGAAATCAATCTGGTTCACGGTGAAGACCGCGTTTTCAATCATCTTCTTTTTCTTGCGGCTCGTGGTAGTTGCATCATCTGTCGCTGCTGCGGTCTGTTCTGCCGGTGCTGCTACGGCTTCCTTTGCCGGAGCTTCCGTGGCGGGTGCGGCTTTGGCTTCGGGTGCAGCCTTGGCGGGTTCGGCTTTGGCGACGGGTGCTGGTTCAGCGACGGTCGCTTGAGTTTCGACGGCTGGAGCCGGAGCTACGGCTTGTGGGGCTGCATTTTCTGCTGCAACATTGGCTTTTTCCGCCTCCGCTGCAAAAACGGATGCTGCCAAAAGACATGTAGCAAGAAACATCTTATTCATTTTGAGAATCTCCTTGATAAAATTCTATTTTAAATTTCTTGTTTAAATGTTAGTAAAAAACATTTAGTCTATTTTTTTTCTAAATATGAAGACTATACTAATTTAATTCAAATATCCAAAATAGGAGACTGTTTTGAAAAAAATATTGTTGGTGGTGTTGGCTCTGTTGGTAACGAGCGCTTTTGCTCAAATGAAGTTGAATATATACAAGAAAATTGATGGACAAATTGATGAAAATCGCCCGCTAGGGTACTTGATGTCTTCTGATGTCATCAAGGAGCTTCCTGTTCCGAAGGAACGAATTGAGCACGAAGACTTTATTGATGTTGAGGAAAAAGTTCGTGGGTCGAACGGCAAATACAAGACCGTCACCAAAAAGCAACGTGTCGTGACCTACGAAGAAATCGAACCGAAAGGACCGCCTCCCTATATTCCTATAAACTGCAAGTTTGGCGAAGTGTGGGTCAAGCGTTCAGACTTGGAACGCTTTAAACTGGAATACACGGACTTGAGTGGCGAATATGTTTCTGAAACAGGTCGCGTTGTCTTGAAAAGCACCCCCAGTAATGCTAGTCGCTTTAATATCATTATTCAGAATGGCAAGGACGATGACGTTGCTGAAATTGAAATGGGCAACCTTGAAAAGAAGAACATCAATGGTCATGCTCGTTTTGTTTATAAAGAAGATGGCTGCGCTGTGGGTGTCGATGTGTTCAACCGCGTGGTGAGGGTGGCCCAGCGTGGTTGCGAAGATTACAATGTCGGAGAATATACGCTTGCCGGTAACTACCCGACGTTCAAGGGAAACAATCGTATTATTGAAACGTTTAATTTGCAGTCCTATTCATTCTCTTATCCGCAATATCTTTGGTGTGCAAGTGGCTTTGATACTTGTGAACCCCAAAAAGATGAACATGGTACAGTGAACATCACTTGGAGTAAGGATGGACACGGAACGATTGAACGCAAGGCCGGGAACTCCGTGCATACTTATCGTGCGATGGAACGTGTGATTCCGCACAAGCGCGATTACTATATGGGCGAAAAGCCGATAGCTCTTAAGACTAAGCGTACAGATATGAGCGGCGAATGGATGAACTGGTATTTTTATCCGAGGGCCGGGCGTTTCAAGATGATGCGTTCTGGACAACGTCATGACGCCGCTTACATGGAAATTTACGAACCTGTCAAAGATGATTAAGTGATGGTCAAGTCGATAGAACAGAGCCGCATTTTGTTTTTGGATTCGGGGCCGCTGGTGCGACTCCTCCAGATGCACCCGGATTACTACCCGGTGGTGTCTGGCGTTTTGGATAACGTTTATGAAAATAACGTGCAGGTTCTTGTTTCGTCTGTGACTTTGTTTGAAATTTGCAAAAAGGCGTTTGGGGCAAACGATGGCGTGCTTGCAAGGCAGTACCGCGAATTTTTCGAGAAATCCGCGAACGTGTGTCTTTGCGAAGTGAATGCCGATGTATCCTTAAAGGCGGCGGAATTGTTTGCTGCCGCATCCCGCACGAATCACAAATTGACAGAAATGGAATCGCTCCGCTTGGCGACCGCATTTGTAAACGGCGCTGACTGCATCCTTACGGAATGTGCGAATTTCCGCGACTCGGCGGACGCTCTGGTGGTAACGCTAGAAGAGCTTTGAGCCGTGAGCAGTGAGGTCGGTCGCTACGCTCCCTTTGAGGTATGAGCAGTGAGCGGTATAGGTATCAGGTGTCAGGTTACAGGTTTTAGGTAGATAATCGCGGCTTCGCCGCCTTTTTCATCTAATATCAGGCATCAAGAGTTGTCATCCTGGAGGGGCGTGCAACGGACCGATAGGATCCAAAGCGGTATAGACGAAAGAGGTATGAGGTCGGGGCTTACGCCCCTTTGAGCCGTGAGGTCGGTCGCTACGCTCCCTTTGAGGTATGAGGAGTGAGCGGTATAGGTATCAGGTCTTAGGAAAAGAATCACGAGTTTTGCTCGTATTTTAAAATGGCAAAGGCGAGAATCTAAATGAATGCGATAAGACCCTCGACTAGATCGAGGGTGACGAAAAAAGAAAGAGTATTCCTTCTAACAAACCTCTTGCCTCATACCTCAAAGCAACCGTAGGTTGCGCGCTCAAGGCTCATAGCCCCTACACCGGTGTTTTGCTTTTTTCTCCGGCGATTTCCCTGACTAGTTTTGGTACAAGGTAACCCGGCAGCTTCGTGCGGATTTGCACAATCAGTTCGCGTGCTCGTTCGTCGCTAATCTCAAAGTGAGCAACGCCTTTGGCGTGGTCCAGCTGATGCAAGTAGTAGGGGAGGACACCTTGCTCGAATAGCTTGCGGCACAGACTCTCCAAAGTCGAAGCGTCGTCGTTTACGCCTTTCAGCATCACGCTCTGGTTAAGCAATGTCCAGCCGCAGAATTTGAGTTGCGCGAAAACGGCGGCAGATTCTTCGTCGAGTTCGTCGGGATGGTTCACATGCGAAACGAGAACGCAGTTGAATCGTGCGGGGAGTTCGCGGAGCAATTCAAAATGTTGCATCACGAGGTCCGGGCGCATGACGGGGAGGCGCGTGTGGATGCGGAGCGTCGTCACGGATGGGTGGAATGCAATCGCTTCAATGAGGTCGCGGAACGGTCCCGGCGCAAGCGTGAGCGGGTCTCCTCCTGATAAAATAATTTCCCAAATGTTGGTGTGAACGTCTAGCCAGTTCGATACTTCGTTTGCTATGTTCTGCGTGTCTTGGAAAGGGTAATTGCGCCTAAAGCAAAAACGGCAACGCACTCCGCAAGTTGATGTCGAAACGATGAGCGCTCGATTCTCGTACTTTTGCAAAAGGCATTCGGACTTGCCAGCGGGGAGGTCGCCTACAGGGTCATCGACGAATCCCGGAGCGTCTTTTAGTTCGTCTGTAACAGGTAGAACCTCGCGTAGCAGTTTGGCGGGTTCTGATGATTTCTTGATTAAATCCGCATAATGCTTGGAACAATTGAAGGCGAACGTGGGCTTTGGGTCAAGGTTTGTGCGTAATTCGCTTGTCAAACCATTAAAATCTTTGCCCAAATAGTCTAAAAATTCAGAAATATGCGTGAATACAGTAACAGATTTTTCCATTATATTGCTAAATTTAGAATCAAAAACCAAAAGAGGATAATATGGGTACTGTAAGCACCAACGAATTCCGTAAAAAATTGAAAATCATGGTTGATGGTCAGCCGTATGAAATCATCGAAAACCAGTTTGTGAAGCCGGGTAAGGGTCAGGCTTTCAACCGCGTTCGTATCAAGAACTTGGTGACTGGCCGTACTCTCGAACGTACTTGGAAGAGCGGTGACACGGTGGAAGAAGCTGATGTGACCTACACCGAAATGACTTACCTCTACAATGACGGTTCTACTTGGTATTTCTTGGACAACACCACTCAAGAAACGATGGAAATTGCCAAGGAAGCCCTCAATGGCTGCGAAGTTTGGCTCCTCGATGGTGCTACTGTCGAAGTCACTTGGTGGAAGGATCCGAAGACTCAGGCTACGCTCCCGATCGAAGTTATCCCGCCGACATTCGTTGACTTGATGATCGTTGACGCTCCTCCGGCAGTCCAGGGCAACACCAGCGGTAACGTGATGCGTGAAGCCACTCTCGAAACTGGGGCCAAGGTGATGATTCCGCTCTTCATCGAAAACAACACCAAGATCCGCGTCGATACTCGCGACGGTTCCTACCTCGAACGCGCAAAGTAATAGACCGCTCGGCTCTATTGTGGGCGAAGGACCTACGACTTCGCCTCGCTCTCGCAAAAGCATGCAAAGCGAATACCGCAAAATTGAGCTTGCTCAATTTTATGGTTGGGCTGAAGCTGCGGACGCTGCAAGCGTCAACCACGCTCGGTTAATACCGGGCGCTTTTTGCGCACAGTAATCTAGATCCTTGCCGAAGTTTACCCTGAGTTTATCGAAGGGCCTGGATGACGACGTAACGTCAAAAAAGCTCCCGTTTCAACGGGAGCTTTTTTACTCATTGCTCACGGCTCGAAGCTAATGTGTGATTCTAATGGTTAAACCAAAGACATGGTTTAAGAATACATCAGATTCGTTATTGTAGTCGTCACTGAATTTGCCAAATGAGTAATTGATCGCGGCACCAAAGCTCCAGCGTTTGCTGAACCACCAGTCTTTTCCGATTTCGCCTCGGAAGAAAAGGTTGCCGATTGTCTCTGAGTGGGAAAATTCGTCATTCGAACTGTAAGAGTCGGAACTGCTTCCTTCGTCCTTGTAAAGTACGAACTCTATGGATAATCCTGCCGCGATGCCTACGAACATGCCGTAGAATAAACTTTCCTTGTCTTGAATTGGATAGAATTCTAGACCTGGACCCAAAGTAAATCTAACATCCCTCGCGGAGTCATATTTCTTTGTGGGTTTATATTCTTTTGTATGCCTGTATGTTTCCTTGTATTCTAAAGATCCAAATCCGACTCCAACTCCCAAAAAACCGTAAATCGAAACCGTATTGGCAATGGAGCCTCCAAGTCGAACTTCTTCGTGGGGTATCAGAAATCCTGAATATATGTAAGATTCTGAACTATATTCAGCTTCTTTTGTGTTATCGTAGGTGTATGTGTGCCGGGCGTACGTATGCCCGAAGGTCAGGCTTGTCGAAAAATAGAAACCCTTGTGTGCATGATAGTAAGGGTCTGTTTCATCGACTTTGGGCGTTGAGTTATATTCTGTTGCGTAGGTGGTCGGGCTTGAAGTTTCTTGAATGTATTCTTGAACCGTTTCGTTTGTAGCTTCGCTATTTGTGGTTGTGTTGTCGCCTTCCGCATCGTATTGTGCAAACGTGAATGATGCGGATAAAAGAATTGCTGCAAAAAATTTGTTTTTCATATTTACCGATGTTTGAATATTTACAACATACCACCTAAAACCTGACCCCTGACCCCTGATACCTGATACCTGATACCTGATACCTGAAACCTTTAATGAGTCAGCCTGACGGAAAATCCGAATGTATGGCTTGAAAATTCGTCCTTTCCTTCATTTTTATAGCGACTGTCTGAATCAGGATCGCCGGTATAGGTTCCGTAAGTGTAGCTGAATGAAATTCCGAAGCTCCAACGTCTGCTAAACCACCAGTCCTTACCGGCTTCAAAACGGAACATGTAGTTGACGAAAGCTCTGTCTCCAGAGTAATCATAATCGTCGTAATCATAGTCATAAGAACCGTGATATTTGTAAAAAGCTCCGTCAACTCCAATGCCAATGGTTAGACCGAGTAAAAGACCATAGGCTGGGTTTTCTTTGTCCTGAATAGGATAAAAATTTGCACCGACACCAAAGAAGAATTTAAGTAGGTCTGCATCTACCTTGAATTTGTCGTAATAGTCGTTTCCTTTGAGTTCGTATGAACCTGAGCCGTATCCAAGACCAAGGGCTCCAAAAACAGAGGCTATGTTTGCAATAGATCCACCGAGACGAACTTCTGCGTAAGGCATATACCCGTATGCCTTATGTTCTACTTTTTTTGATCTGTATGAATCGATATGGCTGTCGTTTAGGTATATGAAACTCAAGCTCGGTGAAAAATAGAACCCCCTGCGAGCATGGGTGTAAAGGTCTTTTTTGTCATAGCTACGGGCCGTGTATTCAGTTGTTGAATTATAAGTCGTTTGGGTGGAGTATTCTGTTTCTGAATTGTACGTAGGACCAGAATCAAACGATGAACCAGAAGTATATTCTGACCCATATTGGGCAAATGCGCAAGACGCTAATAAGAGTAGCGAGGCGATGACTTTATTCCTCATGGAGTCTCCTTTTTTGGTCCCCTAACGACCAACTCGTAAAAATTCCAAATTCCAATATACAAATTATTACTCTCTATAAACTAGAAAATTTGTGCATATAGAGTTTAAATGAATGAATGTAAATTTTAGCAAACAAAATTGATGGGCGATTCATAAAAAGCCCCCGACACAGTTGGCCGGGGAATCCTATTGTTATTCTTCGTCAGAGGTTTGATTGGTGTTTTTATTTAGCCAGTTGCCCCAGCCCGTTTCCTTGTGGAATGTTGTCAATTTGTAGGAATCGCGGTTTGTTGTTTGGCCCATCCATGTGTAGTCCAAGCCCGGCAGCATTTTGCTATTATATGTTGCACTATCTACTAGCACAACTGATATTGTAAAATGATTATCCAGCATCGGATTTTCAGCGTAGTGGGCTTCCATTGTCGCAACTGTCAAGGAATCGTAAGTTTTGCCCAATTCCTTGGCTATTTTTTTGAGAGTTTCGTCTTTTGTCTCTTCTGCAAGCTTGTTTGCATAGTCTATTGCATCGACAAGAGTGGGATGATCTTCTGGATCTATTCTGTATGTTCTGTTGGCTGCTTTATCTATGGCGGCACGATTTTTTTCTTTGGCATAGAGTTCTATTAGCCGATTGGAAAGTTTCTTGAAAATGGGATTGAGGTTTGCGAATTTGTCTGTTTTGATAAACTGATAATCTCCGTTCATTTCTTTATCCACATACTTGCTTTGCCAATATACAAAGAGATCCCTATTTTCCAACATAGCCTTGACGATGTATTCAAAATCGTCGTTTTCGTTTTTTGTCAGGTTTTCAATAAGAGTTGTAATAAGTTCTGCACGTTCACTTAGGAGTGAATGTTCTGAATATAGGAAGTAGTCTGTGTAAGAATAGATTTCGTCAAGTAATTCTATGTTTCCTATCAGGCAGAGGTTGAAAGCGATTGCCTTGAAATGGGAAACTTTAGATTTTTTGATACCCGTTGCAATTTCTTTCATAGTGATGGTTTCTCCCCCTCCTATCGCAGGAATCCAATTGTCTTGTATAAGGGAAAAAATTTCCGTTTGCTTGGCTAGTGCTGTAGATTTGCTGCGTTCAGATTTTGGATAATCGGTTATGAATTCAAATCCTGAACCGTGTCCTTCGAAGAACAAGATATAATCCTGTGCGGGAAGGCTGTCGTGGGCATAATTGATAACGGACGTGATGTATTCCGGATCATATAGTTTGATGGAGTCCTTGACTATAGCCGATGAATCTTTCAGCTTAGAAAGGTCGGTGTCCTTGGTGATTTCAAAGTGCAACATCTGCCCTGGGTAGGCAAGCTTTCCATCAAATGCCGTTGAACCTCCATATTTATAGACGAGCAGGACTCGGACATCTTCTTTTTCGCCGAGAATTCCTTGGATGTCTTTCATTGTGCTATCGATGCTATGATCTAGATTGCCGCCGTTATGACCGTAAATAATGACCGTATAGCGGGCAACACCTTTTTTGGAGTCGTCGGAGTTGGAGGAACTTTCGTCGGAGCAGGCTGTAAATATCAGAAGCGAGAGGGCTAGTGCAGCCAATAAATAAAAATGAATCTTTTTCAGCATGTCTTATTTCCTTTAAAAATTATTTTTCTTCGGTCTTTTTATCTGTGTCAGCCTTGCTTTTTTCCTCTTCATCTTTGGGAACTTCCTTAGGAACGAAGGTGATTAAATCCTTGCATTTTTTGCCCTTCAGTGCAGGGTCATAGAAGTACACAGTGAGGGCATCAAATGTATCGTTGTCAGAGCAGATGGCTACAGGAGTCTCTGCAACTTCGTCACAGGAAGAAACTGCTATAAGACCTTTCCCCAAACTATCGAGATTCGGGTGACGTTTTCCATAGGCGACATCTTTGTCTGATAATGGTTGTGCTCCGATGTTTTGTTGAACACATCTTTTTTCTGGAATGTTGTAGAAACCTACGACAGGAAATTTTTCCTCAACATTATCTTCAGTTCCAGCTAACAGCGAATTGTACAGTTCTTTTATTTCTTTGATTATTTTGTCATTGAATATTATTTCTTCGCAATTCTTCCAACTTGTCACACTGTTATAGACTAAGTAAGAAACTGCGGAATTTTTGGGGTCAACACATTCCTTTTTTACCATGAAATCATCGCATTTTGTATCTCTCATAGAAAAGGTAAGATCATTATACGAAGATGTCAAATCGCATAAATTATTCAAGGAATCTTTAAAGGATTTGGGCATTTGAATACAATACATGGGGATTGCTTCATTTTCGGCGGATTTGTTCATTTGGCACGAAACATAGTCCTCTTTGGAGGACGAAGAGGAGTCGTCAGAACATGCCGCTAATAAGGCTGTAATTAAAGCGAAGCCATAAATGGCTAACTTTTTCATAAAGTTATTCCTTTAAGAATAAGGTTTTAATATGTTGGGCGTAGCAATATAGAAATAATCTTAAAATATTCTGTGTAATTTTTTATATTCAACGCTTATTCCAAAACAGCTGCTCGGAATACTCTCGCGACTTCATCGGGATTGTCGCTTTTGAGCCAGCTGAGCGTCTCTGTGCCGCGGTAACTCCAAGCAAAAATGTTGTCGATACCTGCGGCTCGGCTTTCTTCGACGGCGATGGCGAGGTCTTTTTCTCGGCCCGCTTCGATTTGGTATGCCTTGATCCACATCTGTACGGATTTCCCGTAGCGGGTGGCGACTTCGACGAGTTTGTTTGCGGTTTCGCGGTATTTTTCGCGGACCCATTCTTCGCTTGCACCGCGTTCCCAGTACGGGTCGCTCGCGATTTCATCGACGCAGTCCAGGCGTGCGACACGGCTCCAGTCGTCTAGCCCGGCGGGGAACCACGGCGGTAGCATACAAACGCAGTTGCGTTTGCCGTGGCTGTGAACGTCTTTCGTCATTTCGTCCAGAAAGTCAATAAGGCTTTCTTCGCGGAACTGCTTTACGTCGTCTGTAAGCTCGCTAGGCATGTCGTAGCCGTACTTTGTGCGGAACGACTCGCGGCATTTTTCGCAACGGCAACTCCAGTTGGAAAGCCCGCCTTTCTCGAAGTAAAAGTGCGGCTCATCCCAGAAAATTGTAGAAACATTCGTATCGCAAACCGTTGCAATCCACTTGTGCATGTATGCGCGGAACTCCGGGTGGTTCGGGCAGGCGGCGACTTTCGGTTTACCGTCAATGGCCACTTGGCATAAATCGTGATTGCGTGCCGTGAGTTCCGAATAAGCTTCTCCGCCGAATACGCGGCCTACGCCCCACGGGTTCACATAAACGCGAAGGCCCATCGCGGCGGACTCGTTCACGATTTGCTTCATGGTATCGTAATAGTATTGCAAATCCTCTTCGCTCCATGTGTGGAGGATTGCGTTGAAACCATCTTCTTTTATTTGTGCAATGTCGATAAGAGCGAGCTTTGGGGAGCGCACTCCAAAGTAGCTGACACCTTTTATCACGGTGAAAACCTTTTTTGAAATAGTTTATCGTTAGAACGGCTTGTAGCTTTTTTTGCCGGTCCACTTTGCCCATTGCGGACAACCGTTCTTGTGCAGAACGTCTTCGAGAGTTTTGCTCCATTCCTCTTCGCTCACGGGGCGGCGGATCCAGAAAATGCTGTATTCTTTGGAATCTTCGGGGAGCGGCATGTCGTCGGGGATGATTTCGATAATCCACGATTCGGGGATGGCGTTGTGGAGTTCCCTGCTGAAGGCGAGGTTCTTTTCGGTCGGGTGGTCGGCGTGGTCAAAGATGATGAGCGTCGGCGACTGACCGATGATGAGCGCGGATTCCAAAAGGCTCTGGGCGCTTTCGATGGAATTGCAGGTATAGAGGGTGGAATCGTCCGCCATATTGCCATGTTCCAACAGCCAGCGGAAAGTCCACTGGTTTAACTTGTCTAGGCTGCCTGGCGATGAAGGCGTTATGAAAAATATGTGTCCCACACCTAAAGTATAGAAAGTTTATTGTTAAATTATTGGAAGCAAAATGGATTTGACTTGAAAAATTATGAATTTCCCTGATCTTGGTGAATTTAGGTTCGTAAACAAAATATTGGAGGGCGTGGCCCCTTTAAAAAATGAACCGCCTGTGTACCGCAGTTGGCTGTCCGCTGGGGATGACTGCGCCATCTTTGACGGCTGGCTTGCGACAAAGGATCTCTCGGTCGAAAACACGCACTTTAGGTTGGACTGGTCTAGTCCAGAACAGGCGGTCGAGAAGCATATTGTGTCCAACGTTTCAGACATATCCTCGATGGGTGGTCGCCCCAAGATTGCTTTGTTCGGACTTTGCGTGAATAAAAATTGGAGCGAAGAAACGCGCAACAGAATTGCAAAAGCTGTATCGCAAGGCTTTGGGAGAAGGGGAGTTACATTGATTGGCGGTGATACGGTTTCGGGTGATGTCGGGATGTTTTCGACAACGCTTTTGGGGACGACCGATGGCGAGACGACACTACGCCGCAGTGGCGCAAAACCGGGTGACTCTGTTTTTGTCAGCGGGACTCTCGGAAAATCCGATGCTGGACTTTGGCTTTTGATGAATCATCCCGAAGAGGCGAAACGCTTCCAAAGGCTAGTTGATTACCATCTTGCTCCGAAAATTTGCGAGGACATGGGGGCGCGATTGGTGAAACTCGGTGTGCGCGGGGCGTGTATGGACATTAGCGACGGTCTTAGTTCCGAAGCGAACCATTTGGCGCTCTCGTCGGGCGTTTCCATCGAAATTGACGAAGAGAAATTGCCTATCGACGAGGATGTTTTGGAAATGTGCGGGTATTTTGGGATATCTCCCCTTAAATTTGCGCTAAATGGCGGTGAAGAATACGAACTTCTTTTCACATCTAATCTTACAAAAAGTATATTTTCTAGTGAAACGTCCTCAAAGGGCGGAATGCACGAAATTGGTTTGGTGTGTTCAGGAAGAGGTGTTTTTTTAAAAAAGCCCGATGGCGGTAGGATTACTTTAAACGCGCAAGCGTGGTCGCATCTATGAAGGATTCAAGCAGTTTAGGACAATTGCTGGTTCGTGTTAACTTGATTAACGAAGACCAGCTGAGGTACGCTGAAGAAGAAGTCAAGTATCAAGCGCAGCTGGGCAAGAGAGTCACTCTCGCTCAGATTCTTATTAGGGCCGGGATGGTCAAGCAAGAGGCGCTTACGGACATTCTGGGTGTCCAGATGCAGAGCGTCACCAAGAAACGTATTGGTGAAATGCTTTTGGATCAGGGGTTCATCACTCAGGAGCAGCTAAACGAAGCTCTTGAAAAGCAGAAGAATTCTGGCGGTAAACGCCTTGGTCGCGTGCTTGTCGATTTGAAGTTCATCGACGAAAAGAAGCTGACCGACATTCTCTGCTGCCAGTTCGAAGTTCCTTACGTCAAGCTCGATGCGATTACTCTCGATGAAAAGGTCTTTGAATTTATTTCTGAAGATCAGTGCAAATCTCACAAGATTGTCCCGCTTTATGTGACGAAGGATTCGCGTCAGGCGCTTGTGATTGCAATGGCGGACCCGACAAACGTGCGTTTGAGGGATTCCATCAAGTTCAAGGTCAAACGCCCTGTCGATGTGGTCATGGCATCCGAGCAGGACATCAAGAATACCATTGATAAGCTCTATGCCACTCAGGGACCTGCCGAAGAATCCCTTGCAGAACTTATCGGCGATAGCAAGGATGGTGACGAACTCGAAACCGTCGAACGTGGTCAGGGGGCGAACGACGAACCGGAACTGACGGACGAAGAAGGCCGTGCGGTGGTGAAAATCGTGACGACGCTTATTCACGAAGCTATTGCCCGCCATGCATCCGATATTCACCTGGAACCGCAGGAGACGTTCCTCAAGCTGCGCTACCGTATTGACGGTGACTTGCAGGTGATGTCTCCGATTCCGGCACGTTTGATGCCGCAGATTCTTTCGCGTATCAAGCTTTTGTCCAAGATGGACATCGCCGAAAAGCGTAAACCGTTGGACGGACGCTTTACCGTGCGCTACAAGGGATCCGAAGTTGACCTTCGTGTGAGCTCGTTCCCGATATCGCTCCGTAAACGCGGCGTTTGCGAAAAAATCGTTATGCGTATTTTGGACCCGAACTCGGGTCAGTTCCCGTTGAAGGACATGGGCTTCGATGCCCGCGTGCTCAAGCAGTTTATTGATGCGATTAACGCTCCTAACGGTATTGTGCTGGTGACCGGGCCTACCGGTTCTGGTAAATCTACGACGCTTTATGCATCTATTCGTGAAATTTTGGATTCGACCATCAACATCTCGACGATGGAAGACCCGGTGGAATTGAATATTGACGGTGTGAACCAAGGACAAATTAACAATGCCGCAGGCTTTACGTTCGCGGCGGGCATTCGTGCCTTGCTCCGTCAGGACCCGGACGTGATCATGATCGGTGAAATGCGTGACCAAGAAACCTCGACGATGGCTATCGAAGCTGCTTTGACGGGTCACTTGGTCTTCAGTACG
>Ga0310786_10004927_pt1 | contig 18355 bp, 20 predicted proteins | sample AusTroGonzalo_MG_FD_203881 | JGI IMG/M metagenome (GOLD analysis project Ga0310786, IMG submission 203881) | Bovine rumen microbial communities from tropical cattle in Woodstock, Queensland, Australia - Gonzalo_03 (v2) (version 2) | ecosystem: Host-associated > Mammals > Digestive system >... | reverse complement strand
AAGCTTGTTCAGCACGAACAATAGTTTGTATCTGAGAAACATAAGAAACAATACGTGTTTTCTCTACGGCTTTTTGATATTTCGGCAATGCTACTGCCGCCAATATGCCAATAATTAATACTACTACCAAAAGTTCTATGAGTGTAAAACCGCTTAAAGCCTGTTTGTTTTTCATGATGTTTCTCCTGTCTGTTTTCGGAGAAAAATCGGCATAAAAAACGGCCGGTTAACTTCTGATACCTACCAGAGACCCAGACGCTAAACAGCCGTAGTCCGTACGCGTATGCGTACAGACATTCGGCATTGCACACACAAGGGATCGGCTCATGTATGCAATGCCTAAACAGGCTGCTTTTGGTCTGGTAAGTCTCTTGGCGAGTCTTCCTGCAAAGGCAGGAACCAAAAACAGATTAAATTTTTACTACTCTCTCATTATAACAAAATTCGCAGAAAGTGTAACTTTGCTATAATAATAACATGAAGATTTTATATGTCAGCACGTCTACACAGCGCGGCGGGGCGGAAAATGCCTTGCGCTCTTTGGCGCTAGCGGCCCACAAGGCAGGACATACCGTGAGAATTATTTCCTTAAAGTCTGCCGGGGCGGTGGCCGAGCAAATGAAACAAGACGGGCTGGACATTGTCTCTTTAGACGTGGCAGCCAAATTTAGTTTGCTGCAAACAGTAGGAGCGTTGGCGCGGTTAATAAACGAAATTAAAACGTTTCAGCCCGACGTCGTTCACGCGGTTTTGTACCGAGCTATACAACTATGCCGTCAGGCGAAAAAATACGCAAAATTCAAACTCGTTACCACGCCGCATTATGATCTTTCAAAACAAAATTATTTCAAACGGCTATGGGATAGAGGATTGAAAAATGCCGACGACGTAAGTTGTGCGGAATCCCAGCAAACAGCGGATTTTTTGTTACAGAAACAAAAATATTCTCAGCATAAATTGTATCTGATTTGTAATGGAGTGGATACTGTTTATTTCTCTCCGGACGCGCAAGCGCGCGCGAAAGAGCGTAAAAAAATGAATTTTGCCGCGGAAAACAAGGTTTTTTGCTGTGTGGCAAGGCTGTCGGAAGAGAAAAATCATTTGGTTTTATTGCGTGCTTTTGCTTCTTTGTATGAAAAGAATCCGTCGGTGCGGTTGCTTTTGGTAGGAGAGGGCCCCGAAAGGGAAAAATTACAGGATTTTGTGAATCTTAATATTCCTCAAAAAGCCGTTATGTTTGCCGGAGATACGACGGATGTGCGGCCCTATCTGCAAGCAGCGGATATTTTTGTTTTGCCGTCTGAAACAGAGAGTTTGCCGTTGGCTTTGTTGGAAGCCTGTGCCTGCGGATTGCCGGCAATTGTAAGCAAAACGGGCGATATGCCGCAGGTAGTAGAACACGGAGAAACGGGTTTCGTTTTTAATGGCAAAGACCCGGTGCTGCTTTGTGTGTTAATGGCGGAGCTGTTAGAAAACCGCGTTTTGTGCCAAAAAATGGGGAAAAAAGCTCGTACGCGTACGATAAAAAATTACCCGTTGCCGGAGCCGAAATATTTAGAAATTTATACTAAAATCAATCAGTTTTCACGTGAAAACTAAAAAATGGGAATTGTATGGAACAGAGATTATTTATAGCTGCTTGTATTATGTTTGTTTTTAAGTTACTTAGCAAGTATCTTTTTAAGAAGAATAAATTGTCTAAGCCGGTCTTGTTTGCGCTGTGGCATTCCTGTTTTTTGATTCTGTTTTTAGGCTGTTTATATAGTATTTTTAGCTTTGTGTTGGGTAATGGGGATAACGTGTTGCTGGAAGACGGTGTCTCTAAAAAAGATCTGTGGGTAAGCCTGTTGATTTTGTTGATTTCTGTGTGCGGTTTCTTTTATGCAAAAGCAAAATCTTTTGCGCGTGAAAGCATACAACATTTTGATATAGATTGGGCAGATACAATTTCTTTTGCCGGATTTGTGGCTTCCTTTACTATGTTTTTCTTTATTCAGGCTTTCAAAATTCCGTCTGCTTCTATGTATAATACTTTGCAAATTGGCGACCATCTGTTTGTTAACAAAACGACGTATGGCTTTCGGATTCCTCTGACGCATTTTCATTTCGGGCAATTAAGAGAGGTTCAGCCGGATGATGTGATTATCTTTTCTTTTCCGGCAGAAAAAAAGGATCAAATTAATTGCGGCGGCTATCAATATGGCCGCGACTATGTAAAACGGGTGGTGGCTGTTCCGGGAGATATCGTAGAAATAAAGGATGGAGATTTATATATAAATCACAAAAAAGCCCCCTTGCGCGGTTATGAGGTGTTTCGCATCGCGGAACGTTTAGAACCGGTAGCTACTCAAGAAGAAACTGAAGCAGCGCAAAAAGGACTAACTTATATTCCTCCTGTAATATATCAAACCTTATGGGAAGGCCGCCAATTAGAGCATGAATTGGGCCTCTCTCTGCGAGATAATTTCGGTCCGGTAACTGTCCCGGCCGGACAATATTTTGTTATGGGTGATAATCGGGATGATTCCTGTGATTCTCGTTTTTGGGGAGCTGTTCCTTTTGAAAACATTAAGGGAACCGCCTTATTTATTCATTGGCCGCTTAGTCGGATTCAAATGATTCATTAACAGCTTGTTGGTTGTTATCCACAAATTTTCAACAGTTTCTTGCTGATGGTTTTCACGTGAAAACAAATCGCTTGCTTTTTTTATTAAATTATGATTTAATAATAATAAGGAGGAAGTATGGGTGAAATTATTGCAATTGCAAATCAAAAAGGCGGCGTAGGAAAAACGACAACAGCTATTAATTTGGCTTATGCTTTGGCTTATTTGGATCAAGAGGTGTTGCTGGTGGATTTTGACCCACAGGGAAATGCCGGATCCGGTTTAGGGGTTACCTTAAAGGACGGCGAAAAATCTGTTTATCATCTGTTAACTAAAAATGCCACTTTTGAAGAAGTGGTGCGCCAAACCTCTAATGAAATGTTGGATATTCTGCCTACCTGTAAAAATTTAGCGGGAGCGGAAGTAGAATTGGTTAATATTCACGGACGGGAAAATATGCTCAAAGAAGCTTTGACTCCGCTGCGCAAGCTATATAGCTATATTATTATAGATTGTCCTCCTTCTTTGGGGCTTTTAACGCTAAATGCTTTAATGGCCGCAGACAGTGTTATTACTCCCGTACAATGCGAATATTATGCTATGGAAGGGCTCGCGCATTTTATGAATACTATTTCTAAAATACGTCAATTCTTAAATAATAATTTGACTTTGGACGGCGGTGTATTGACTATGTATGATTCGCGGATGAATCTATCCAAACAAGTGCTCAGCGAAGTAAGCCGCTTTTTTGGAGACAAAGTCTATAAAACACCCATTCCGCGCAATATCCGCCTGGCAGAAGCGCCGAGTTTCGGACAATCTATTTTTGATTATGAACCGTCCTGCCGCGGCGCGCGGGCTTATATTGATTTAGCCAAAGAATTTATGGCCCGCCGGGGTATTAGAATAGCAGACATAGACGGATTTGATACAAATCCAGACGGAACGTATAATTACGATTTTGGAGGTTGATTATGGCCAGACAAGCTTTAGGAAAAGGTTTAGATGCTTTACTCAGACAAACGCAAGAAGTGGTAGCGCCCGAACAGCAAGCTGCCGAAAGCGGAGCTTCTGTACAAAAAATTGCTTTGGATAAAATTATCCCTAACCGCTATCAGCCGCGCCGTATTTTTGATGAAGAAAAACTGCAAGAATTGGCATCTTCTATTCGGGAACATGGGCTTACACAACCGATTGTGGTGGTGTATGATGCCGGCATGGATAAATATGAAATTGTAGTTGGGGAGAGACGTTTCCGCGCGTGCCAATTGGCAGGACTGAGCGATATTGATGCCATTGTTCACAAATCGCTTTCCAATCAGCAAATGTGCGCCTTGGCTTTAATTGAAAATATTCAGCGGGAAGATTTGAACCCCATAGAAACCGCGCTCGGCTACCGCAATTTGATGAAACAATTTGAAATTTCTCAGACGGATTTGGCCCAATATTGCGGAAAATCTAAAGCAGCGGTTTCCAATGCCTTACGCTTGTTGGAGTTGCCGGAACATATGCAAGAAGCCTTGCAAGACGGCACTATTTCGGAAGGGCATGGCCGCGCTATTTTAATGTTATCGGATCCTGCCAAACGGGAAATTTTATTTGGGCGTCTGCTAAAAACAAAAATGTCTGTCCGTCAGGCCGAAGATGCCGCCCGTGCTTTAGTACAACCGGCTCCGGAAAAATTGCCTAAACCTCCCGAGGTGGTGTCCTTTGAACAGGATTTGCAAGAGGCTTTAGGCACAAAAGTAGAAGTGCGTTACGGACGAAAGATGTCCAAAGGTATGCTAATTGTGCATTATCATACGTTGGAAGAATTGGACAATCTAGCCAGCCGCTTAAAAACAAAATTGCTGTAATGACTAAAAATAAAAACGCATAAAAATGCAGTTATCCTCCCGCAAGGTTTTGGTGTGGGATATAAAATAGATTTCATTCCGGCCTATCTTGCGCACAATGACACGGTGCAATGACGAGGCCGGAATTTTTGTAGCCAAAAAACTACAAAAAAGGTTGATTTGCGCCAAAATGCCAGCCAAACCGGCTTTATATAAAAATTTCTAGTCCTTTTATGTCTTTTTAATCAAACGCGCTAAAAAAGGCGTTTTTGGTGATTTTTTATTTTTATCGACGACAGAAATAAGAAAAAAGGAAGAAAAACACAGAAAAATCACCCTTTGCAGAAACAAAAAGCGATTTTGTGTTAAAAAGTTAGTTTTCCTAACTTATGAAAGGTTAATTCTACCAATAAAAAACCCCCATGCTTGTTACATGGGGATTAATCATACAAAAAGTTTTTATTTCTTTTCGTAAAAAGCGCGGATCGTGTCGCATACACGCGCCACTTGCTCTTCCGTCAATTCCAGGAACATCGGAATAGATAACACTTCTTTGGCGGCTTTCTCGGCATTTGGATAATCCTCCGCCTTAAAACCTAAGTGTTTATAGGCCGGTTGTTTGTAAAGCGGTACCGGATAGTAAACCGCACAGCCGATACCATGTTCTTTCAAGTAGGCCTGTAATCCGTCGCGGTTTTCCACGCGCAAAGTGTATACATAATAAGATTGCGACCAACCGGCAGGCGGCGTAGGCGGCGTAACTACCGGCAGCCCTTGCAACCCTTCGCTGTACCAAGAAGCAACTTTCTGACGAGCATCGGTCCAATCTTGCAAATGTTTCATTTTAACGCGCAAAATAGCGGCTTGTACTTCGTCCATACGCAAGGTGGACCCTTCCAAATCATATTCGTATGCTTTATCTTTGGCGCGGCCGCTGTGGCGCAAACTGCGGCAACGATCGGCAATTTCGTCGTCGTTGGTGGTAATGGCGCCCGCATCCCCGCAAGCGCCCAAATTTTTGCTCGGATAAAAACTAAAAGCCCCCGCATCGCCAATGCCGCCTACTTTAACGTCGTCTACGGTGGCCAAATGCGCTTGAGCACAATCTTCAATCACTTTCAAATCATGTTCGCGCGCTAAATTCATAATAGCGGGCATATCGGCAGGATATCCGTATAAATGGACCGGTAAAATCGCTTTTGTTTTTTTAGTAATTTTGCGTTCAATATCTTTCGGGTCAATGTTGTACGTGTGCGGGTCAATATCGGCAAAAACAAATTTGGCACCTGTTAAAGAAACCGAAGAAGTCGTTGCAATAAAGGTAAATGGCGTGGTAATTACTTCGTCGCCCTCGCCAATGCCGGCCGCGCCCAGTGCAATTTGAATAGCACTGGCACCCGACGAGCAGGAAATACAATGTTTTACGCCCATCATGTCGGCAAATTCTTTTTCAAACGCTTCGGTTTGCGGGCCTAATAACCAATGCATGGAATTAAGCGCATCTAAAGCCGCGGCATTAAGCTCGGGCTTTAGCGACTCGTGTTGCTTTTGTAAATTAAACAAAGGAATGTTTTGTTCCGCCATAAAATCTCCTATTTATATAAACTGTACACTTCGGGCATTTCCAATATTTTTTTAGTAACTTGTTGAAATTCTTGTCCGGTTAGCGTTGCTACAATTTTGACGACGAAATGATTGTCGTGTTTGGTCACTTCTTTTTTCAAAATTTTAACTTGTTTTTTTTCAATTTCTTGGCAAATCGTATCTACGACGGTCCATTTGGGCGCGCAAGTTAAATAAATACTATCGTAATGGCGCAATTTTTCCACTAGTCCCAACGTGCGGCGTACGCCCATTTGCATCAGCAAAATGGCGGCACAGGTGGAACAAGCCAGCAAATATTGTCCATATCCGATCGTCATACCGATAGCCGCTACCAACCAAACGCCTGCCGCGGTGGTCAGACCGGAAATTTTATTGCCTTCGCGTAGAATCGCCCCGGCGCCTAAAAAACCTACGCCGGAAACAATTTGTGCGGCAATGCGTCCGGGGTCGCCGCCCATTTCGCCCATATATAAGGATAAAATGGTAAACAGCGTCGCACCGACACAGATAATAGAATTGGTGGCATACCCGGCGGGTTTATCGTTATACTCACGCTCTAGGCCGATTACGCCGCCCAGTACCATCGCTAAAATAATTTTTACAATCATTTCTTCCATATGCTTATTATAGCAAAACGCAGAGTACCGATACAGTAAGCGATAACATTTTTTATTGGATTAGAAAAATTTTGAAATCACAAAAAAGGGCTTGACTTGTTTTAGATTCGCAGGTTGCAAAAATTAAAATAGGAGAAACATATATGAATAACAAAATATTCACAAAAAACAAGAACCATTCCCGAATGTCTTTATCGGGAATCTTGGTCTTATTCAAAAAAGCGGTTGAGACCCCCGATTACAAATTTCGGGGGTGGGCAAGAGGTTTCACGCTAATAGAACTATTAGTAGTCGTACTGATTATTGGTATACTGGCAGCCGTGGCGTTGCCGGAGTATGAGCGGACTGTACATAAAGCCCGCATGGCAGAAATCCCGATGCGTTTGAAACGATTTCAAACGGCAGCAGATGAATATATCTTGACAAATGGAAAAGTCGCATCAGGGGTAATTCATTTAGAGGACATAGATCCTGACATTATGTCCGGTTTGACAGCACTCGACGGACATCATTATCATTCTAAAAATAATGTACTGTATTATGCAGCTTGTAGTCCGAATAGGTGCGACGTGAGTGCAACGTATAATATGGATGGTACCGTTAATGAGTTCACCTATTCCAAAAACCAAATAAGTGTACAGTTAAACACTTCTTCGGGTAAATGGAATGGTACATGTTTTTACAGTGGCCTAAATTCGGATGGCAAAGCTTTGTGTAAACCTTTTGAAATATTTGCTTCTCCATACGAATCAACCAATAGTGCTGATTGATGAAAAGCAGCCTATTAAAAAACCCCGATACTTTTTTGTACCGGGGGGTTGGTAAATCAAAACTTAAAACTTAACGCCTAATTTTAACAAGACAGACCAGTAGGTAAAATCATCATGTCCAAAGCGGCTTTTTACATCGCTGCGAAGGCCTACCCAATTATAGCGGCCCTCCGCCCCGAATACTACCGATTCGTCCAAATCAAATTCCAACCCGGCCCCTAACATCCACGCAATATCCAAGCTGTCATAGATTTTGCTGGTGTCTGCGGTTTTGTTGTGTTCTTTTACATAAGCATACGCGCCGCCGATACCGGCTGTCGCATATAAACGGGTCATGGATTTGGGGAATAAATACACGCGGCCCGCCACTAACCCGGTACCGATGCCCGAACGGAAATCCAACGTATTGCTGGAAGAATCAATCAAATCTTGCCCTTTGGTAAAACCGGTATAATTGCCGTCTAAGCCCAAGGTCAACCAAGGCAATACATTACGCACAAAAGCAATCCCACCGGAAAAACCGGTATCTGCAATTTCCAACGTGGTATTGTTTTCGCTCCAGTTCTTTTCCGGAAAAGCAACTCCGCCGAAAAATTCTACACGCGATAAATTGGTATATAAGCCGTGCAGAGGGGTTTCTTGCACATTGCAGCAAGCATATTTATCAGCCGCAAAAGCGGCGGGGGCACAGCACAGTACAGCTAAAATAAGTAGTTTTTTCATAAGACTCCTCAAAATTAAGATTTGCTTCTTTATATATTTTATTTTTTTGAAATCCCTTTGACAATACACAATGGCCGCCGTGTATCTTGAAAAGTACCGTCCGTTACTTGGCGCACAATATCCTGCCATTGGCCGCGTGCTTTCAAAATTTGCTCGCAAATATCACGCACAGCACCATATCCGCCGCGTTTAGGGGAAATATAATCAGCCAAGGCTTTTACTTCGGCCACAGCATTCTCTACCGATAAGCGAAATCCGACCTTATTTAATACGCCTAAATCAATAATATCATCTCCGATAAAGGCTGTTTCTTGCAGGGTTACTGCAAAGCGCGCGCAGGCATCTTGCAGCGCGGCCGTTTTGTCCATGGCGGAATAATACAGCACGTCCATGCCGAGCATACTAGCCCAATCTTGCAAAATAGGAGCAGACCCACGCGACACAATGCCCGTATGAACCCCACATGCGCGCAGAAACATCATGCCCATTCCGTCCAAAGATTCAAAATTCTTTACTTCAATATGACGGCCTTCCCCGTCGGTATACCAACATAGTTTGCTGTCTGTCATGACCCCGTCTACATCGGTGAGCAACAGCTTTAGGTTTTTTGCTTTTTGGATAAAAGATTCGTTCATATTTAGATTATACCAATTCCGCGCAGACGTCCTAAAATTATATAATGAAGATATGAAGAAGATTTTAAGTGCGCTTGTGCTGCTCGTTTTTTTAGCAGGCTGTACGCCTAAAACCGTTATCAGCCAAAGCTATGATTTTAGTCAAATGCACCGCATCGGCATTATGGGGTTTTCTTCCCATTATAATGATTTGTCCGGTGTGGAAAATTTGTTTGCCAAATATTTAATTGAATCAGGTTTTAAGGTGGTGGAACGTGCACAACTAGACCAGATTTTACAGGAACATAATATTTCCGTCTCCGGATATTTATCTCCGGCAACCACCAAAAAAATAGGTGAAATTTTAGGTGTAGATGTTTTGTTGGTAGGAGAAGTAACTTCTTATATGCCGACCCGCAAAGAACTTACTTTAGTATCTACCCAAAAGACCGAAACGGAACCGGTATATGCGCAAGCTGTCCGGCCGGGCCCTGACGGTAAACCGGTGGCCTATTCGCAACAGGTCGGCACGACATACCGGCATAGTACGGATGTACGGCCCAGCGAGTATACGATTAATGCACAAGTAGGCATTATTGCCAAGTTGGTAGATGTGGAAACAGCGGAAATTGTATGGATAGGTTCTTTATCACAAGAAAGCACCAGTGCTTTACAGGCGGCGGATTCTATCGCCAAACAATTAGTAAAGAGTTTTACAAAAGAACTTTCCAAACGGCAGGCTAACTAGTTATGCAACCCATTACCGAACAAGAAAAAACATTAGCCGGCGTTTCTGTAAACGGATTTTTTTTGATACTTAAATCGCTGGTAGTGATTGTGTGTTTATGTGTCGGAGTATTGGCCATTAGCCAAAGCGCGGTGGCTCCGGTTAACATGCGACTGTTAGGTATGCATGCGGTGGAATATACGGTAAAAAAAGTTAAACCGTACCGAATGTATTTTCCAAAACCATATATGAAAAATGTAGAAGAAAAAACGAGGTAAATTATGTTAGATATTAAACAAATTATTGCAAATCCCGAGGAAATTAAAAAACGCTTATCTTTGCGCAAACCCGAGCTGGCCGTTCAAATAGATCAGGTATTAAAAGTTTACGACGAATATAAAAAAGTATTGGCAGCGGTGGAAGAAATGCGCGCCAAACGCAACAGTTTATCCAAGCAAATCGGCCAAATTAAACGAGAGAAAGGCGACCAAGCCGCTAAAGAGGCTATGGCCGAAGTGGGACAATTAAAAGATCAAATGGCCGCTAAAGAAGCAGAGTTAGATCCGCTGAAAAATCAAATTGATGATTTGTTGTTGAGCATCCCCAATTTGCCGCATGAAGGGATCCCCGTAGGAAAAAGTGACGCCGATAACCCCGAAGTAAAAGCTTGCGATATTGCGTTGCCGCAATTTGATTTTGAACCGTTGGACCATCAAGCCGTCGGCGAAAAATTAGGCATTTTAGATTTTGCCGCCGCCGCTACTTTATCCGGCAGCCGTTTTGCTTTGTATAAAGGAGACGGGGCTCGTTTGGAACGTGCGATTATTTCTTTTTTCTTAGATACACACGCCAAAAAAGGCTATACCGAAATTTTGCCTCCGGTTATTGTGAATGAAGAAATTATGTATGGTACAGGGCAGTTGCCTAAATTTCGCGAAGATATGTATGAGCTGACCGGTGAACCGAAACAATTTTTAATTTCTACTGCGGAAATTCCACTCACCAACCTAAACCGCAGCCGCCAAATTGCGGAGGCAGAATTGCCGATTAAACTCACCGCCTGGACGCCGTGTTTCCGCAAAGAATCGGGCACCTACGGCAAAGATACGCGCGGTTTAATTCGCAACCATCAGTTTAATAAAGTAGAACTCGTGATGCTTTCCAAACCCGAAGAGTCCTACCAAATGTTGGAAATTATGGTGGCCGATGCGCAAGATGTCTTGCGCCAATTAGGCTTGCCTTTTCACGTGGTGGAATTATGTTCGGGCGATATTGGTTTTTCCTCTGCTAAAACCTACGATATTGAAGTTTGGATGCCTAGCGAGAACCGTTTCCGCGAAATTTCTTCTTGCTCTAACTGTTTGGATTTCCAAGCCCGCCGCATGGGCATGCGCTACAAAAATGCCAACGGTAAATTGGAATATGTGCACACGTTAAACGGCAGCGGCGTAGCGGTAGGCCGCACCTTTGCCGCTATTTTGGAAAATTTCCAACAAAAAGACGGATCAGTCATTATTCCCGAAGTGCTGCGTCCGTACTTTGGCAAAGATAAAATTGAGGCCAAAAAATAAATGCGCAAAATTTTCTTTCTTTTAGCTGCGGTATTTTTGACCGTAAGCTTGGCTAGTCCTGTGCAAGCCGAAATTAAGCTCCCGGCGGATATTGAAGAAAATGTAACGGTCGGTATTAACGGCGTGTATAATTTGGATTTTGACAAAGCCAACCAAAATATACAACAAGTGTTTGCTAAATATCCGGATCATCCGTTCGGACATTTTGGCAATGCTATGGTCGCTTGGGCGCGCTATGAGTATGAGTTTGAATTAAGCGACCCCGTCCAACAAAAAAAATTCGAGAAAATTTTAGAGGAGTCCATCGATGGTATTAAGCGGTGGATGAAACAACATCCAAAAGACCCTAATGCCTATATGGGGCTGGGGGCATTGTATGGGTTACGGGCGATGTTTTCTATGCGCACGCGCAGCTGGGTAACGGCTTATTTTTCCGGTAGAAAAGCAATTTCTAATTTGGAAAAATCCATGGAATTGGACCCAACGTATTATGATGCCAATTTCGGACTTGGGATTTACAATTATTTTGCAGGCACATTGCCAAGCGTGATTAAAATTTTAGCGCGCATAGTGGCTATTAAAGGAGATGTGGCCAAAGGGGTGGAGCAATTAAATATCGCGCGTGAAAAAGCAACCTATACTTCCGACAGTGCCAAGCTGATTTTGATTGAAGTGCAAAACAACCGTTTAAGTCCTTTTTATGCGCCGGATAAATCTCTGGAATATATCAATCAACTGCATGCTAAATTTCCGGAAAATCCGTTGATGCATTATGTGGTATTGATTTGCTTGTTTGAAAATGGGAAATATGACGAAGTGATTGCCGGCGCAACGGAATTTTTAGGGTTGATTGGTTCTAATAAATTTTATAAGGAAATTTACATCCCGCGCGCATATACTGCTATGGGGACGTCTTATATGGCTAAAGGAGAGTGGGAAAAAGCACGCGAAATATTTGAGCAAGGCCGCGCCCAATATGCCCACCAAGCGCCCAGCCGCTGGGGCGTGTGGAACGAATACCGCCTGGGCCAAGTGTATGATGTACTTGGCGAGCGTGAAAAGGCCATTGCCCAATATAAAAAAGTATTAACGTTCAAAGACAAATGGGGCTTTGATGATTTTGCCAAAGCAGGATTAAAAAATCCGTGGCAAGCTGCCACCGGGAAAGAAACCGGTCCGCTCCCCCCGCAAGGATAAAAGATGTTTTTTGTGGTCAATTTATTGTAAGATGTAGGAGTAGTTAAATCTAACAAAAGGAGTTATACATGAAAAAACTGCTGTTTGTTGTGCTAGGAGTAATGTTGTTTGCCCCCGCAGCTTTTGCTGATAACTGGGGTCTTGGTTTGAAACTCGGTGCCGGTGAGAATGATCCGAAAACAATCAAAGATATTTATAATTCCGCTACGGTTTCTAAAGAGTTAGATGAAGGCAATGGTATCTTTGGATTAGAAGCCTTGTATGAATGGAATTTGAACGATATAAATAAAATCGGTGGCAAAATCGGCGTGGATATTTACGGCGAAAACAAAGCCAAATTTACGGGTTTCGGCGAAATCACAGAAGACACCTATGCTTTCCCGTTCACCGTATATTTCAAACAAGATTACGGTGTGAAAAAATGGAGCTGGTTTGCCGGTGCAGGTTTGACGATTCTGCGCACCGAAGTAGAAGGAAGTGTAGTCGGTATTTATACCGGAAGCGAAACGAAAACGAAAGTATTCCCGCATATCGTAGCCGGTGCGGAATATCGCTTTAGCGAATTATTTGCTTTAGGCTTGGAAGCCCGCTACAACATTTCCGCCAAATTGAAAAAAGACGGTGCCGTGTACTCTGACCGCAGCGGTTTCGGTGCGGCTTTGACCGGACGTTTCTATTTCTAATCTAATTAGAGATAAAAGAAAACCCCGCTCACTGGAGCGGGGTTTTTCTGTAATACAAAGTTTATTTCTTCTTCTGATTTTTTACAGTCAGATAGCCCATTAAACGGTAAATGAGTTTAGAGGTATTAAACTCTGTAATGGGGTCGGCTTTCCGTTGGCAGGCTTCTACTACGTCCACCGCTACAATTTTCTTTTTGGCAATAACCGCGCGGAATAAATCCAGCGCCTCATACCACATAAATCCGCCGGGTTGCGGCGTGCCGGTAGCCGGAATAACAGAAGGGTCAAATCCGTCTACGTCAATGGTAATATAAACTGTATCGGTAAGTTTTTTAAGCACTTGCGGGATGAGTTTATTAACATCGCGGTTTTCGTGCATGAAAAACGTGGTTACTTTGCCGGCATTGCAATATTGTTTTTCTTCGCTGGCTACGCTGCGGATGCCTACTTGCACCACGGGTACTTGGCGTGAAGCCGGGAACAAGGCGCACGCGTGGCTTTTGGGTGTGCCTTCAAACGTTTCACGCAAATCCGCATGTGCATCAAAATGCAAAATGCTCAAATTTTTATAGGTATCAATATAAGGTTGCGCCAGTGCCTGCGTAACGGTATGTTCTCCGCCGATATAAAACGGGATACATTGTTTGTATTGCATGAGATGGCGCACGGTTTTGTCAATTTCTTTGAAAACTTTATTCGTGCTACCGCTGCAATTTACCGCCGGACAAGTGTGAATGCCTTCTTCCCAAGTTTCGGTATGGGTTTCTTCGTCCCACAATTCAATTTGGGTAGATGCTTCTATGACGGCCGCAGGCCCTTTAGCCGTGCCATGCCCGTAGCAGACGGTTTTTTCAAACGGTACGGGTACGACGGCGAATTTACAAAGGGCCAGAGCGCTTTTTTTGCTCTCCAGCCCCATAAACTTATCGGTTTGTACGTTATCGCTCACAACAAGTCCTAATTATTTTACAAATACCGCTGCGGCGATAACCGTGGTCCACATACCATCCACACAAATGGCGGATTGGGTAATGTTGGTAGTTTTCACGATTTTACCGCTCATTTTCCAGATTTCTTCTTTTTGGTCCCAAGTGGTATCGCTATCAAAATCAATACCCAAGGTGGTCGACAACATCATAGCCGCTAAATCCTCGGCATAATCTCCGGCTTGTTTATCCGTTTCGCCAAAGCTATGATGCTCGGACAAATATCCGTGAAAGTGCTGCGTATCTTTCGGAATAGCAACCCCGACAGAAGCAGAAATCAAGCGGCGATATTCGTTGCTCGTGTTGCGGCTGATTACACAGTGCAAGATTTGTCCGGTTTTCAGTTGCGCTACACCTTTAGATACGGGGATGATTTTGCATCCCGGAGGGAAAATGCTGGACACGGGCACAATGTTAAACGGCGCAATTTTGGCATCGCGCAAAGCTTCTTCAAAGCTGGCCAGTTTTTCTTTGTGGCGTCCGATTCCTTTAGTAAGGAATATCTCTTTAGGAACAAACGGTTCGTACATTTTTGTTTTTAATTCCTCGTGTGAATTAATATAATATAAATTATAACAAATAGAAAATCCGGTTTGTTACAATTTATTTGTCCGGACGCAAATGTGCCGGTATTTACAGTGTAACAAATTCACAAGGAAAATAGAATGAAAAAATGGATTTTATTACTAAGCATGCTGGCTATGGCCGCGGGAGTGAATGGTATGGAAAATATGTTTCGTAACGGAGTTTTACATTTTGATTATAAGGCAGAAGAGCTCGCTCCGACGGAAGAAAAAGCCCGGAAACAATTAGAAAAAGAGTTGGATAATTTAGTCGCCATCCCTAACGAGCAGCGTACTTTTGAAAATACGGTGCTGGGTTATGAACGTGCTTTTGAACGGTACGGCAATGCGCTGGGCATGAGCGGATTTTTATCTTATGTCTCTACTGATAAAAATTTCCGCGATGCGGCGCTGGCCTTGCAAATGGAAATGAGCCAGCACATGATAGATATTGCCACACGTCGGGATGTGTACCGCGCTATTAAAGCCTATGCCGATACAAAACCCACTTTAGAGCCGGACCAAGCGCTGCTCTTAAAAGATATGATGATTGGATTTAAGAATAGCGGTATGGAACTAACGGATGAGGCATTGGAAACGTTCAAAAAATTAAATAAAGAAAAAGCACAATATATCATTCAATTTGAAAAAAATGTGCAGGAATATAAAGATTATTTGGACGTAACAAAAGAAGAACTTGCCGGGATGGGGGACGATTATATTTCTAAATTACAAAAAACAGACGACGGAAAATATCGCGTAACGTTAGATTATCCGGATTATATTCCGTTCATGCAAAATGCAGACAATGACGATGCACGCAAACAATTAGAATTCAAATTTAACCGCCGCGGTGGTGCGGAAAATATAGAATTGCTTGAAAAAACGCTCACGTTGCGCCGTCAAATTGCGCAGCTCTTGGGTTATAAAAATCATGCCGAGCTGAAATTGGAAAACCGTATGGCCCAAAACCCGGACCGTGTTTTTACTTTCTTAAAAGATTTAGAAAAACGCTTAAAGCCCCTGTCTAAAACGGAAGATAAAAATTTAATCGCTTATAAAAATGCAAAAAAAGGCAGCAAAAGCCGCACCCTGTATCCTTATGAAAATGCCTACTGGGCAACCAAATACAAAAAAGAAAATTTAGAGGTGGATCCGGAAAAAATTAAAGAATATTTCCCGTCGCAACGTGTAATTGGCGGAATGTTGGAATTATTTGGGAATTTGTTTGGCATTTCCTTTGAGCCGGCTAATATACCGGTGTGGCATCCGGACGTGCAGGCTTTCAAAATTGTTAATAAAACAGACGGTAAATTAGTGGCATATTTTTATATGGATTTATATCCGCGCGAAGGAAAATACAAACATGCTGCTTGTTTTGATTTAGTGGACGGACATGAAAAAGAAGACGGAAGCTGGCAAATTCCGTTTGTAGCTATTGTGGCCAATGTAAACAAACCCGCTGCAGATACGCCCTCTTTGCTTAAACATAATGAAGTGACTACTTTATTTCATGAGTTTGGGCATGTGTTGCATAATGCGCTTACTAAAGCGCGCTATGAGGGGCAATCCGGCACGTCGGTCAGTTGGGATTTTGTAGAAGCTCCCAGCCAAATGTTTGAGCGTTGGGCATGGAATAAAGATGTGCTCAAAAAAATCAGCAAACATTACAAAACCGGCGACCCGTTGCCTGATGAAATGCTAAACAAAATGATTGCGGCTAAAAATTTTGGGGCCGGCGGTTCGTATTTGCGGCAGAACTTTTTTGCCCAATATGATATGACTTTACATACGGCACCCAAAACGTTAGATACGACCAAAACCTATTTTGATATGACTAAAAAAATCCGCCGCTTACCGCTGACTAAAAACACGTATCCGCAAGCCTCTTTTGGGCACATTATGGGCGGATATGATGCAGGCTATTACGGCTACTTGTGGTCGGAAGTCATTGCGCAGGATTTTTTCCATGAATTTGAAAAACAAGGCGTATTTAATACGGATTTGGGATTGAAATTCCGCCGCGAGATTTTGGAAAAAGGCGGCACGGTAGAAGAAAAAGATATGGTCAAAAATTTCTTAGGCCGCACGGAAGAAATTGGACCTTTCTTGCAAGCCATTGGTTTGGAGGAAAAGAAATGAATGTTATCATTGGAATAGATGTGGGCGGTTCTACCACTAAAATCGTCGGTTTTTATGAAAACGGCACCTTGATCGGGCGGCAAAAAGTAGAAGCGGCCGATCCGCAAACTTCTGCTTATGGGGCGCTGGGGAAATTTATCAATGAAAATAAATTAAGCTTAAAACAAGTAAAACAAATTGTTTTTACCGGTGTAGGAGCGGCTTTGTTTGGCAAAGAGATTTATGGGATACCGGCTTGCCACGTGGACGAATTTCAAGCGATTGGACTGGGTGGGCTGGCTCTTTCCAAAAAGAAAGAAGCGTTTGTCATCAGTATGGGCACCGGTACGGCTTTTGTGCGCGCAGATAAAAACAGCATTTGCCATATCGGTGGCTCCGGCGTGGGCGGCGGTACAGTACTGGGTTTGTGTGGGGCGTTGTGCAATGCCCGTTCTTTTGACACGGTAGTAGAATTGGCGCATAAAGGGGATTTGAAAAAAGTAGATTTGAATATCAGCGATATCAGTACAAAAGATATCTCCACGCTAACGGCCGAAGTAACCGCTTCCAATTTCGGCAAGATGACAGACGGACTTACCTCCGAAGATTTAGCGCGCGGCGTGTTGAATATGGTTTTTCAAACCATTGGCATGCTGGCAGTATTTGCCTGCCGCAATGATAGCATCAAAGATGTAGTGCTCACCGGTACGCTTAGCACGGTGCCTTGTGCCAAAACTTTATTCAAACAAGTAGAGCGTCTGTATAAAATTAAATTTATCATTCCGCAGCATAGTATTTACGCCACGGCCACCGGTGCGGCTCTTTCTTATATTTATAAACAAAGGAAAAACAGATGACCCCAGATTATAATGCCTATAAAAAATCCAGCTTCGGACCAGCTTTTTTATTTTTAGATAAAAAACGCCGGGGGGCTTTAGCCGTGTATTATGCTTTTTGCCGGTTGATGGATGATCTGGCCGATGAGCCTGGGATAGAAAACCGCTTGCAGCAATTGGCGTTTTGGCGGGAAGAAATCGCACATGTTTTTGAAAAAAAGGCTACTACCGCACTAGGGAAAGAATTGGAAAAAGTGGTAGCGGATTTTGCCCTAACGCCGGATCGGTTTTTATGGCTGATTGAAGGGATGGAGGCCGATGTACAAGGCCGCCGCTATCTATCGTTTGCCGATTTGGAATGGTATTTGTGGCGTGTGGCAGGTATTGTCGGACTGGCCACTTTGGATATTTTGGGCATTAAAGGCAGCAAAGCAAAAGCGTTAGCCTATGCATTAGGCTCGGCCGTACAAACAACCAATATTATCCGCGATATACATGAGGATGCCGCACTGGGGCGGGTGTATATTCCGCAAATATTATTAGAAGAATTTCATTTGACGGCTGAAAATATTTTAACCAATACGCCGCCTGAACAAATAGCTAAGATGCTGTCGGCTATGGCGTTGCAATCCCGTGTGTATTATGCGCAGGCCGATGCTATTATGAATACACTCCCTGCGCGCAAAATGCTTCCTTGCCGTGTAATGGGTTTGGTTTATGGGAAAAATCTTGCTAAAATAGAGAAGAAAGGTTTTTTGTTTACGAAGACAATTAAATTATCTAAATCGGAAAAAATAATATATGGATTGTGCGCATTACTTAAAGCTCCTATCTTTTAGTCTTTTATTGGGATTTACTCCGTTAGCCTGGGGAGCACAGAATGAATTAGACCGCTGTCTGG
>Ga0310786_10004926_pt1 | contig 18356 bp, 14 predicted proteins | sample AusTroGonzalo_MG_FD_203881 | JGI IMG/M metagenome (GOLD analysis project Ga0310786, IMG submission 203881) | Bovine rumen microbial communities from tropical cattle in Woodstock, Queensland, Australia - Gonzalo_03 (v2) (version 2) | ecosystem: Host-associated > Mammals > Digestive system >... | reverse complement strand
TCACGGTCGAGGAACCCATCTATGTGGGCGGCAAGATACGCGCATATAATAAGGTGGCCGCATACGCCAAGGAACTGGCCCAGACCCAACTGAGCGGCGAGGACCAAAAGGTGATCGTCACGGTCGATGAGGCCTACTGGCAGATTGTATCGGTCGCAAACAAACTTCGTCTGACCGACCAGTACGTTGATCTGCTGCGCCAGATGGACCAGAACGTGGAGATAATGAAACAGGAGGGCGTTGCAACCGCATCGGACCAGCTCTCCGTAAGGGTCAAACTGAACGAGGCTGAGATGAGCCAGATCAAAGCCCAGAACGGTCTGGCACTCTCCAAGATGCTGCTCTGCCAGCTTTGCGGAATGCCGCTTGACAGCGAGATAATGCTGCAGGACGAGTTGAACGAGACTCTGGAGATTCCGGCCGATACGGTCACCTACACCCAGGAGGAACTCTACGAGAACCGTCCCGAACTCAAAAGCCTGGAGCTGGCAGTCAACATGTACGACATGAAATCCCGTATCGTACGTGCCGATTATCTGCCCACAGTAGCACTTATGGGTAATTTCCTGGTCACCAACCCATCGGCCAGCAACGGATTCACCAATGATTTTCACGGAATGTGGAACGTGGGCGTGGTTGCCAAGATTCCGGTTTACCACTTCGGTGAGGGTCTGAACAAGTACCGCAGGGCCAAATCGGACGTAATCCTTACTCAATATCAGCTGGAGGATGCGCGCGGCAAGGTATCGCTGCAGGTAAACCAGTACGAGAAGAAGATAGACGAGGCCGATTCACGACTGGATATGGCACTCAAGAACATGGAAAACGCCGAGGAGAACCTGCGTATAGCAAACATAGGATTCCAGGAGGGCGTGGTCGAATCACAGCTTGTGCTGGCCGCACAGACCGCTTGGCTCAAGGCCCACTCCGAGGAGATCGATGCCCGCATAGACCGCATCATGGCCACCGTCTATCTGCGTCAGGCCACAGGACAACTCAAATAATTCAATTAAGTAAAACGATAAAAACATAAAGATATGGACAACAAGACACAAAAAATGAACATTGCGCTGTCATTGACGGCATTCTTTGTTGTAGTGGTAATTGTGTGCGCGGTTGGTATCTACACCTTCAACCATCGCGTTCCTGAAATTGTTCAGGGACAGGCCGAGGTAAGCGAATACCGCGTGTCAAGTAAAGTTCCGGGTCGTATTCTCAAGATTATGGTCCAGGAGGGACAGATGGTACATGCAGGCGATACCCTTGCCATACTTGATACTCCCGATATCAACGCCAAGCAGGCTCAGGCCGAAGCAGTACTGAGTGCCGCCACCGCCCAGAACGCAAAGGCACAGAAGGGTGCCCGCGAGGAGCAAATCCAGGGCGCATATGAGATCTGGCAGAAGGCCAAGGCCGGTCTGGAGATCTATGAAAAGTCATACCGCCGCGTGGAGAACCTCTTTGCGCAGGGTGTGGTAAGCGAGCAGAAACGCGATGAGGCCAAGGCCCAGTACGATGCCGCCGCCGCAACCGAGAGAGCAGCCAAGTCACAGTACGATATGGCCGTGAACGGAGCCGAGGAGGAGGTCAAGGAGATGGCTGCAGCCCAGATGCGTCAGGCCGAGGGCGTTGTTGCCGAGGTCAACTCATATATCGACGAGACCGTACTGACTGCAACACTTGACGGCGAGGTAAGCGAGATATTCCCCATGGTTGGCGAACTGGTAGGAACCGGCGCTCCCATTATGAACATAGCCGTAATGGAGGATATGTGGGTATCGTTCAATGTCCGTGAGGACCTGTTGCAGGACCTGACCATGGGTGCAGTACGTGACGCATATGTCCCTGCATTGGACAAGACCGTCCCCGTTAAGGTCACATATATGCGTGACCTAGGCTCATACGCCGCATGGAAGGCCACCAAGGCCAACGGTCAGTATGACCTCAAGACCTTCGAGGTACGCGCCGTTCCCCAGGAGAAAGTGGAGAACCTGCGTCCCGGCATGACTGTTATCATCGACAGAAAGTAAATTATCATGAGCACAATAAAGCAAGGATTTTGGGCTATAGTGAAACGTGAGATCGTGCGTATGCAGTCACGTCCGCTTTACGGGCTGAGTATGGTCTTTGCTCCGCTGTTCTGCTTCGTTTTCTTTACCACACTGATGCACGAAGGTCTTCCCGAAAGCCTTCCCGCCGGTGTGGTCGATGAGGACAACACCACGGTTTCAAGGTCAATCCTGAGAAATCTGGATTCGTACCAGCAGACCGAGATAATCAAGCAGTACGCAAACTTTGCCGAGGCCCGCGAGGCCATGCAGAGGAATGAGATTTACGGATTCTTCTACATCCCCAAAGGCACCGAGCTCAAGGCTTCCAGCCAGCAGCAGCCTGTAATATCAATCTACACCAACGCCACCTACCTGATACCTTCATCGCTGCTTTACCGCGACATGAAGACGATGGCCGTGATGGCAGCGGCTGCGGTTGGACGTGAGGTCCTGTTTGCCAAGGGTGCCAATATGGACCAGGCAATGGGATTCCTGCAGCCCATCCAGATGGACATGCATGCCATAAGCAATCCGTGGCTCAACTACAACATATATCTGAGCAACACCATGCTGCCCGCAGTCCTGGTACTGATGGTACTGCTGGTAACCTGTTTCAGCATCCACACCGAACTCAAGGACGGCACCGCCCACGAATGGCTGGATATGTCAGGTGACAACATCCTTAAGGCAGTCAGCGCAAAGCTGTTCCCGCAGACAATGGTATTCTCGCTCATGGCATCGATATACCTGGTACTGCTTTACGGCTATCTGGGATTCCCGGCACATAACGGCTTCTGGCCCATGCTGCTGGCTGCCGAACTCCTCATACTGGCATCGCAGGGATTCGCCGTGTTCATTGCATCGGCCATACCCTCACTGCGTTGGTCACTGAGCCTGTGCACACTGTGGGGCGTGCTCTCCATACCTATCAGCGGATTCTCATTCCCCGTCATGGGTATGCCGGCACCGCTTCAGGCCCTTTCGTACCTGTTCCCGCTCAGATACTATTTCCTGATTTACGTGGACCAGGCTCTGAACGGCATCCCCATGGTCTATTCGGCATGGTTCTATACAGCCCTGCTTGCGTTCCTCATACTGCCGCTCGTGGACATAAGCATGTTGCGTAAGGCGGCTCGTGAATATACTTATCTACCTTAAAAACAAATAATTATGTGGGTAAAAGATCTGCTTGACGTATGTGGTAAGGAACTCCGCAAGACAGTGTCCGATGTGGGCGTGCTGGTGTTCTTTATCGTGGTACCGCTGCTGTACCCCCTGCTCTACGCATATCTGTACGGCCAGGAGGTGGTGCGTGAAGTACCCGTAGTGGCCGTCGATGACTGCCGCAGCACGACCAGCCGCGAGTTCCTGCGCAAGAGTGACGCTACGCCTGACCTTAAGATAATATCCTATTGTGCCGATATGGAAGAGGCCCGCAACGTGGTCCACAACCATAAGGCCTACGGAATAATCCAGATCCCCAAAGAGTTTGAACGCACCCTTGCCGAGGGCCGGCAGGCAACCATAAACCTCTATTGCGACATGAGCGGTCTGCTCTATTACAAGGCACTGCTGAGCGGCTGCACCATGGTATCGCTCGATATGAACCGCGACATCCAGATGGTACGTCTGTCGGGTATGTCGGACCGCGAAAAAGAGGTCATGACCATGCCTATAGAGAACGAGTACGTGACCATGTTCAACCCTGCCAACGGATTCCAGACATTCCTGATCCCGGCTGTCCTGATTCTGGTACTCCAGCAGACTCTCGTTCTTGGTGTTGCCATGATGGCAGGCACCGAGCATGAGCGCCGTCGCAAGGGTGAACTTGTGCTGGGTGACGAGTATTCCAATCCTATCACCGTGCTTGGAGGCAAGGCTCTCGCCTACCTGCTGGTTTACGGATTCACCGCGACATACGTGCTCTGCCTGGTACCCTGGTTCTTCCATATGCCGCAGCTCTGGCATCTGCCCACGTTGGTTGCATTCATAGTTCCGTTCCTGCTGGCAAGCATATTCTTTGCCATCAGCATATCGTTCTTCGTTAAGGACAGGGAGTCCTGCTTCCTGCTGTTCGTATTCGTATCTGTCCCCCTGATATTCATGAGCGGTATCTCCTGGCCTACCTCCAACATGCCTACGTTCTGGAGGTTCCTGGCACAGTTATTCCCCTCGACCCAGGCTGTCAACGGGTACGCCCGCATCAACACCGCCGGCGCCCTCCTGCAGGACGTACGTTATGAGTCAATCGCCCTCTGGATACAGACCGCCGTCTATTTCATGACCTCGCTCTTCATCTACGAGCGCCTGTACCGCTCCGAGAAAATGCCGGGAGTAGAGTTCGTCATCGCCATGCGCACCCGCATGCGCAAAGAGATGCGCGAAGTTGAGCGCGACCTCAAGGTCGTTCGCCGCAAGATCAAATCCAAATTGTAGACTTCATCGAGCTAAATAATACGACGAAGTCAACCGTCCCCAATGGCACTAAAAAAGGGCTCCGGAATCGGGGCCCTTTCTGTTTTGTGTGAGTTTGTTTATCTGATGATGTACTTTTTATTGTTTAGGATGTAAATGCCCTTGGCATCAGGTGCGCTTTGCAGCCTGCGTCCATCTATAGAGTACCATACATCGGCCTCCTTAAAGAGATTATTAATCTTCTGGACCGAATCAGTCAAATCACCTACAAAAGTCACATTGGCTTCGGGGAACTTTGCCTGCCAGGCGGCCAGATCAGCTTCCTTTACATGGAATTTGGTGGTCTTTTGATTCATCAGGCTGAATGCCATCACCATATCTCCACCCCATGTTATATCTGCGGGAGCAGTGAAGCAATATACATCCGTCATTCCTTCGCAGAAGAAGAAACACTCTTCATCAATATCCTTTACGCCCGATGGGATGGTGATTTCTGTCAGGCCGCTTGCCATATGGAAAGCACGATTTTCAATGGTAGTGACACTGTTGGGAAGAACGAGCTTAAAGGCTCCTTCCTCACCCCAGAAAGCCTCTTCACCAATAGCGACAATACCATCCGGTATGGTGGTGGCGGCACCGCCTGCAACGAGCCTGTTCTTGCCCTTCTCAAAGATACCATTGCAGCCAAGGTCAGCATACTTAGGATTGGCTTCATCAATGGTAAGTGAGGCCACCGGAGACGAGCAGAAGAGAGCCTGTCCGATGCTGGTCACTCCAGCCGGAATGTTGAGCGATGTCAGTCCGGCAAACCAGAAAACTGTCTGCCCAAGTGTTGTCACACTGGCAGGAATGGTGAATGCCGTCAGTTTCTTACAGTCCTGGAAAGCAGCATTACCAATGGTTTTGACAGTCGGGGTGCCTGCAAAAGTGACTGTTTCCAATTTAGAACAATTAGCGAACGCGCTTGCTCCGATGCTCTCGACTGTGGCAGGAACGGTAAAGGCAGTCAGTTCAGAGCAAGAGCTGAATGCTCTTGCGCCAATGGTTGTAATTGAAGGTGTACCAGCAAAAGTTACTGTTTCCAATTTACTGCTTTGGAAAGCTCCACTGCCGATAGTAGTGACGCTCTCAGGGATGGTGATACTGGTCATTTTTGCATAGCTAAGTGCCAGTTGGCCTATTCCTGTTATGTAGCCGGAATAGACCACCGTACCATTAGCGCCATCGAATTCATGCGACTTTACGCTAATTGCTCCCTCGAATTCGTCAAGGTTATCATCAAACTTAGCTACCTTCTCTGTAGCGGTGTATGTGAACGTAGTGGTCGGTGCAGCCTTAATAATGTCTGCATAGGTGCTCCAACCATCGGCAGCCTTGTAGGCATCGGCACAGCCTTCGGGTACATAGATAACTGTCAGTTTCTCACACTCGCCAAACGGCAGTTCGTCAATATACAATTCAGGAGGTGTGGTGGGCAGCATAGTCACTACAACCAGGTCCTGATTATACAAGAACGAACTGGCTCCGATGTAAGTCACCGTGCTCGGAATGGTAAGGGCTGTAAGCTTGGAGCCAAAGAATGCATACATGTCGATTGAATCCAATCCTTCTGGCAGAGCAATGCTGGTAAAAGCACACTCTTCAAGAGCGCTGCTAGAGATAGATTTAAGTGTATTAGGCAACGTAACAGAAGCACAGTTTATCTGCATACCGCAAATCATGCCGTCAAGATGGGTGATGCCTCTGCCGATGGCGAAAGCCTTGATGCCACCCCAGAATCCGGGATGTTCCTCATCCATATACATCGTTGGATTAATGGCAGGCTCGTTGTTCCATGGGGAAACATTCAATATTCCGGTACCGGTGACGGTCAACTTTCTCTCTCTTACATCAAAAGACCAGTTACCGCTACCTTTTGAAGCATCATATACTTCAATATACTTTTCTAATTCACTATCCCAGTAGCCGGCATTGCGATCATTATACGTCCAAGTACCGAAGAAAGAATCCTTGAATTTGTCTGAAGCATAGCCTCCCCATCCATCATAATTCACACCGTAAGGATAATAGAATGCTTCAATATCAAGAAGTGTTTCGCCGTCATAATCAGTGAAAACCGCATCGCCAAGGGTTGGTCTTTTATTGCAGAAAAGCCCCACCTTTTTCAGACCGGTGCATCCCTGGAAGGCGGCATCGCCAATTTCGGTTAAACCTTCGCCAAAGGTTACCGTTTCCAACTTGGTATTTGACATGAAGGCTCCGCTTCCAATTTTCGTTACAGTGTTAGGGATAAAAATCGAAAACGTTTCGTCCGATTCATTATCAAAAGCATCGTCAAAGGCGCCCTCTCCAATTTCTTCAACACCTTCATAGATGCCAACACCTTCCAATTTGCAACCGTTGAAAGCATAATCTCCGATTTTCTTTAGGCTCCCCGGTATTGATACACTCTTGGTCTGGCAACCGGAGAATGCGCCTTCACCGAGCGTTGTCAGCGTATTGGGCAACGTAACATATTTTACTTTGCAGCCACTGAAAGCATAATTGCCTATGCTGGTGAATCCCGTTGAAGGGTACTGAACACTGTTTAGTTTTTCACATCCGGCAAAGGCATTGTTGCCGACCGATGTGATGCCGCTCTCTATCACAAGACTTGTAATATCAGCCGCATAAGATTTCCAAGGAGCCTCACCATAAGTGTAATCGGCCATTTCGCCTATACCGCTGATGGTAAGAGTAGTCCCTTCGTATGACCAGGTGGCATTTTCACCGCATGATCCGCTGGTCTGGGCATAAATATTTTCACACAATGCAGCACAGAATAGTGCAAATGCCAATTTGAGTAGTCCTTTTTTCATAAGCATCTTGTATTAGTGATTCAAGTTTATTTCTGCAAATATAGAAAAGGTTACGAATAGAATACATAGTTTGTCAATTTTTTGTTTATTTTATAAACTTAAGTATATTTGCAGTAGTAAAAAAAAAGGACTAACCTAATTCTATCTATTATGAAATCCAAGTTTTTTATTCCGTTGCTGTTTGTTGCAGCCGGACTGTTTGTTTCATGTAATGATGAAAATGAAGATGAAACAACTGACGCTATCGTTGAAGGTTTAATCCAAAAGGCTCAGAACCTGAAAGAGAACACCTATGTAGTTCAAGCCATTGGTGCCGAAGAAAAGACCTTCCCTCTTTCTCAGGAAGAATCCCAATGGTACATAGGCCGAAGCTACACCGACCGCACCCAACAGGCCATCAAGGTTAACCTGATGGATGAGGATACAGTACTGAGCACCATGGGTTGGGGCATGTTTGAGCTGCCGTTGGAAACTGCAAACCAGCTCACCACCATCGATCAGACGTTTTATAATAAGTTTGCATGGTCATACGGAAAGTTCGGAACGTTCAGGACCGGAAAAGAGGTGACCGTTCATATGGGAAAAGGCGGTAACGTAAAACTGAACGGCAGTAGCCGTATCTGGCTGAAGGAAAGGGCCGGAACCAAGGGTTATTCGGGTCAGTATCAGTTCCTTTTCGCATTCGTTTTTGAGGCCACAGTTTGGGACAGTGAGACAAGGACCGAAGTTCCCGATGGCGAATACATCATGTACGGCAATGCCATTATTGAAGAATATTTCCCGGAACTTAACTACTTCAGCATATTACCTCCGACCGATTGGGTTAAGGTAGGCAGCTCCATAAAACTTGATGCCGATTGGTCCGACGGTGCCGATTTTGACTGGAGTAAGGTCAAGCTTATCGGCCAGACACTGGGCCACGGCAGCAGCGACGATGTTGACGAAGGTTATTTCAGCTGGGATGCTCAGACTCAGACACTCACCTCGGTAAAATCGGCCAACAACAATGATGTCTATCTGAAATTCGCCTACGAAGGTACAGACATGAAGACCTCCTGTCAGATAGCCACGGGTGAAGGATGGGATTACACATCGTTTACTCTTTCCCCGGAGTACCTTGTCATGGGAGATTGGGCATATCTGCCGGTTTCAGTCAAGACCTATGCCCCCACCAATATGCTTTGGCACGATGAATGCTTGGAGGTAGATCCCGAATCGGATCCTGACGAGAACTTCTATTATTATAATGGATATATGGGTAAGTACAGTCCCAAGCCCGGTAATTACAATATAAGGTTACGGGTAAAAAGCAACCACGATGTAGGCTGCATCATACCTATCAGAGTGGTCGAAGGAGAAACCCCGTCTTATTTCCAGATCCTTCCGGAACAAGGTAGTACCGTAGGCTATAGCATGGGATTGGAACTCTCAGTCCGCACCACACCCGAAGACTGCTACTGGAACTGGGCCGATGTGGAACTCATGCCTGAATATACCGATGACCTGATATTCACTGGAAATGGTGGCAGAGACGATCATCCAAAACTCCGTACCAGCAAGAGTCACGATCCGGAAGTAATGGGTGTTCAGGTCGGTTTCCGCCTCAAGTATGACCATCGTAAGACTTGTTACATTTACGTAACTCTGGATTAATACATTATCTTTGCCCCTGTTATGGAAGAAAACTTTGATGCGCTTCAAGTGATTGCCAGTACCAGGGGCAAAGTTGATATGGACAAAGCCCCTACGGGAGAGAATATATTTCTCCTGTGGGGTTTGTTGACCTCAGTGTTTTTTCTGCTGCAGTTTGTCCTGTGGAAGTGTCTGCACCAGCCTTGGTGCATGTGGGTATGGCTTGCAGCCGTGCTGATCGGTTGGCCGTGGATGATTGTTCTTATACACCGTGACCATGACCGCACCCATCGCCGCACCCATGAGTCAAAAATAATCCTGAACCTTTGGATCTTTATAGGTGCATCATGCGCAGTGGGCGGACTCGCTCTGGGTTTTGCCGATCTTTTTGAGAGTCTGGCTATGCCTCTTATAGGACTTCTGATCGGAACAGGTGCTTTTGTCTCGGGCCAGATTATCCGTTTCCGCCCCAAAACAATTGGCGGAATAATAGGCGCTACAATAGGAATGCTGTCATTTACACTTCAGGATGACCTTTGGAACTGGCAGATGCTTACGCTCTCGCTGGCATCGGTTGCAGCTTTGGTAATCCCTGGATTCTTATATAAGAAAAGTATCAGAAATGGAGTTTAAAGACCTAGATCCGTTACTCCACAACGAGCTTCGCCTGAAAGTGATGGCGGCACTCGACTCGCTGGATGATGCCGACTTTGTGTACCTCAAGGAACTTACCAAAGCCACATCCGGCAATCTGAGTGTACAACTGTCAAATCTTGAGGAAGCCGGTTACATCAAGATGTACCGTAGCGGCGGAGGTCGTAGCTCTCATACGATCTGCCGCATCACAGACAAAGGGTCTATGGCATTGCAACACTATCAGCGTGCCCTCCTTTCCTATTTTCAGCAAAAATAAGAGCAAATAAGGCCGATGCCGATACCAACGCCAACGTTAATCAGTTTGGCCTTGAGGAATGCACCGCGGCTTTGAGCCAGCAGCGGCAGGGAGGCGTGGCCGTCCTGGCTGATGCAACTGGCCAGCAATACAGGCAGTGGTACTACTCCGGCGGCATATAATGATACGAATACCAGATGCGGACCTGATTCCGGGATGATGCCGATGGCCGCGGCCAGCAGAATCATCAGGATTGTATTGTCACTGATCCAGGCGGATACGTCAAAATATGACATTAAAAGGCCGATAACCAGAATTGTACCGAAAGTCCAAAGGAAGATACTGGGCAGATGGTGACATACTATGTGTTCCCACAGGTGCTCCTCGACGAAGTGGTCACCTGCAAATAGCAGCATGCCCAACACAGCAAGGCTCAAAGCTGCGAACAGCCAGTACATCCACTCCTCTGAGAGCAGGTTGAAACCGCCTGTGTCTTCATCGGCCCCTTCAAGCCATCCCGCCAATAATGCGCCCAGAAACACCAACACGCCAAGGAACATCGCTATGCGCTGCCAGCCGTAGTGGCGCTCGTGGTGGTGTTCGTGCTTGGACTCGCGGTCCTCATCGTGCACGTTCATGGAGTGGCAGCCGTCGTATTTGCTGCGGAACAGGTCCACCAGCAGACCCACTGCCACTGCAATCACAAAAAGCACCAGGAATATCCAGGCCGATTTGCCGGGGAACATGGCCAGCATCACGAACGCCTCGTCGCCCGATGAGGCAATCATCATGGCAATCAGCGCGCCGAAACTGATCAGGCCGTGGGTATAGAGAGATACTGACGCGAATCCGCCCATGCATCCGGGTACGGCACCCAGCGCCGCCGACAGCAGCACCTGGCCCACACGGTGGTTCTTGAGGCCGCTGAACATACGCCCGTTGGAGCGTACGTTGAACACCTCGATGAGCATCATCATTATCACCACAAGTCCCGTTACCAGGACTGCGGTGCGTAGTGATTCTGTCAGTATTTCAATTATCATTTAACTTCGTTGAATTCCTCCTCGTAAGACATAGTCCAAGCGAGCTTGACTCTGTTCTTACTTCGTTCGTCATTTGAATAAGTACTGTGCAAACTCGTGCAGTGACTTGCGCCAAACCTGCCACTCATGGTCACCTGGATAGGAGTTGAATTTGACATCCACTCCGGCATCACGCATGGTCTTTACTATGTTGCGGGTGTATTCAATGCGAGGATCCTGCTCGCCGCAGCTGAGGAAGAACACGTCAAACTGCTTGTTGAAGTTCTGTGTATCGGACAACATGCCCGGGCACTCGGCCTCAAGGTCAAAGTTTGCTGCACCCGAAATTCCGCCGAACATACCGGTCGAGAACACACCTACGTTTGCAAATACCTCGGGATCACGAAGGCCGATGTAGAATGACTGGCCGCCACCCATTGAGAGTCCGCACATGGCGCGACTCTTGCGGTCTTTCTTTACGCGATATGTCTTCTCAACAAAAGGAATCACATTATCAATCAGTTCCGAGCGGAATGTCTGCATACCCTGCCAGCTGTAACCGCCGCCCATGCCGCCGCTACGGGAAGTAACGTTGCTATTGCTGCTTACAACGATCATAGGTACTGCCTTTCCTGCAGCAATCAGGTTATCCATAATCATGGCTGTGCGGCCCTGTTCCATCCAACCGCGATGGTCCTCGCCGCCGCCGTGCTGGATATAAACTACCGGATAATCCTTCTTGCCCTCATTGTAGCCGGCCGGAGTATAAACCATCAGCGGACGCCATGCCTCCTCAACCTTTGAGTAGTAGTAAACGGTATTGACCTCGCCGTGCGGGACATCCTGCACCTCGAACACATCCATACCATCCTCCTTGATCTCGATAGCGCTTGTCCATCGGCTGCAACCATAGAAAGGCTGGCTGGCGGGATCGGACACCGATACGTTGTCGATAAAGAGGTTGTAGTAGTGGAATCCGGGCACCTGCGGCTTGGTTGTAACTGTCCATGCGCCGTTCTCGCCCTTGGTCATGTCGTACTTGGTACCGCCCAGGTCAATCTGCACGTTCTGTGCCTGCGGGGCCTGAACGCGGAACATCACGCTGTTATCGGCCAAAACACGGGGATAACTGTTGCGGTTTATGTTGGTAACGGGAGAGTATGAACCCTCGGGGAACTGCTCCATACGGGGTCTCTGGGCTGCAGCGTAACTGCACAAAACAGCCGTAAGCATGACGGCCATGATCTTTGAAGTCCTCATAATGATAATTGGTTATGTCGGTTTTTTAATAGCACGTAAAGTATCACAGGCGCACCGATGGCGGGGGTGATGGCGTTAAGCGGAATCAGGCCGCGGTTACCCGGAATTGAACTGAGCACATTGCACAACAGCGCCACTACAGCACCTGTCAGTATGGTGACCGGCATCAGGCTGCGATGGTTGCTTGACTTTAGGATCATACGCCCGATATGCGGAACGGCCAGTCCGATGAACGATACCGGACCGCAGTAAGCCGTGATGATAGCCACCAGCAGACTGGTCGAGAGCAGCAGCCAGTTACGGGTGCGTATAATGTTTATACCAAGATTCTCGGCATACATATCGCCCAGCAGCAAGGCGTTGAGCGGTTTGATCAGTGCGACGGCAATAAACAGGCCCAGCGCCACCACCATGCAGTAAAGCGGCAACTGTCCCAGCGACACGCCGCCAAAGTTACCCATACCCCACATTGTGTACGAGTGCACGCCCTCGGCTGTCGAGAAGAAGTTGAGCAATGATATTATGGCCGATGCCAGATAACTCACCATGATACCCATGATGAGCAGCATGACCGGACTCTTGAGTTTGGTGGACAGATAAAGTACCAGCGCAGTCACCGCTATGGCACCTACAAAAGCACCGATAATGACCGATACCGAACCACCCAACGTAAGGTTACCCATGGTCAGGTTCCCGCCGAACAGCAGCATGACCAGCGCCACACCCAGACCGGCGCCTCCGTTTATACCCAGAATGTCCGGACCTGCCAGAGGATTGCGGAAAGCGGTCTGCAGCATAAGACCCGATGCGGCCAGCGATGAACCTGCAAGTAATGCCGTTATGGCTGCCGGCAGACGTGACTCACGGATGATGAAATCCCAGCTCTCACGGCTTGCACCGCCACCGGTAAGTGATGCAATCACATCCTTGAACGGGATATGCACCGTACCCCAGCACAGATTAAGGAAAAACAGCACCAGAGTAGCTGCCACCAGTATGATTGAAATAGATATCGATTTCCTTTTATCTCCAGCCATAATCTCTGTATATGGCTACAAATTTAATCAAAAAAGCTATCTTTGTCCACCAATGAAACAGTAACCTAAAAACAAAAACAGTTATGAAGAAAATCCTTTTCGCAGCAGCCGTAATGGCTCTCTTTACAGTGAATGCAAACGCACAGTTCGGTTTCGGCGCTCCCCAGCAGCAGGGTGGCGAGCCCAAGGCTCCCGAGCTTGAATACGTAGTACGTCTGAACGTAACTCTTGGCCAGGCCTATTCATCGGGCGACAACGGCAAGGGTACACGCACCATCATACCTATCACCGGCGGTACATTCGAAGGTCCCGATATCAAGGGCGAGGTACTCCCCGGCGGTGCCGATTACCAGCTCGCAGTTGACGGCCGCAACGAGGTTGAGGCAATCTACTGCATCCGTACCGATGACGGCGTAAACATCCATGTCCGCAACAACGGTATCATCAAGATGGGTGGCCAGGGCGGCATGTATTTCCGCTGCGCCCCCAAGTTCGAGGCTCCCAAGGACAGCAAGTACGCCTGGATGAACGAGTGCCTCTTCCTCTGCCAGCCCGGTTTTGGCGGTGCAGGCGGTGGCATCACCCTCGACGTCTGGAAGGTTAAGTAAGAACCATCATCACAAAAAGAAAGGGCCCCGATTCCGGAGCCCTTTTTTGGTGCCATTGGGGACGGTTCTCTTTGGCACCTTACTTGATGTTGTAGAAAATCAGGACCGGGTTGTTAAGGTGCTGGGCTTTCATTGTTTTCTCAAGCTCGGCCGAGAATTCGCTGCGCTCGCCAGAGTCATCGAACATGGACTCGGGATCGCCCTCAACTACAGCCACATAACCGTCATCGGACACGGTCTTGGGCAGAATGGATCCATTCATTCCCTTGGGGACGAAACCGTAGTAGTTCACAGACTCGCCATTCTCGTAACTGAAGAAGTGGTCATAGGGAGCAGAAAGGGCCTGGTGATACCAGAATGAGTACCTTTTACCGTCAACTCTCGGATATATTCCACCCTCCAGGCAACCATGAGCCTCCTCGGACAACATGTATTGCAGAATACCCATCAGAGCCTCTGCGGTAGGCTGGCCAAGATCAAAGAATTTCTCCGGAATGTTCTTGTCGCCGAAAGTAAATTCAAACGCCTTCTCGGCCTTATCTCCTTCATAGTGGTACAGACTGTTGACGTAGCCGCAAACGCAGATGTTGTTGCTCATGTTTGCACCATGGGCTACAAGGATTTCACTCTGCATATAATCGTAATATGATACGTCATTGAGCTTACAGATTGTCTCGCCGGTCTCGGCATCGGACAGGATTATCCTGCAGGTATCAATGGATTCTTCGGTCAAATCCGACAGTTTCAAAGGAGAGCCCAGAGTCAATATCTTATCGCCGTCCTGACATAATATGGACGATACCAATCCATCTACGCTTACCCTTCCCTTATATTTCATATCAGGAACGGAGTACTTCATGACCATCATGGTCGAGATATTCAGAATGTCATCTATATTGCCTACTGTAGCTATCCACAACTCTTTCTTTTTGGCCGAATAGGCAAAATGAGAAACAGTGGAGTACTCACCGGGACCACGTCCCACGGCATGAAGTGTGGACACCAGCTTGCCGTCCACAAAATAATAAACGTATTCGCCGCTATTGTCTGCAATGAAAACCTCATTGCCATAGCACAACATACGTCGGCATCCGCCTATCGGGTCGTCCGATATCAATGGTACGATTTTTACATCGGTAGCAACATCCTCAAACGCAACCTCAACTGCGTCATCATCATCCACAAGGACAACTCCGGGATCAACTGTCTTACCGCAACTTATGATGCCAAGCATCACGCAAACAATTAAATTTAGTCTTTTCATAAGCAATTATTAAAAGGAAATTGGTGTATTAATACGCTAATACACCGCAAATATATAGTGTTTTTCACAAGCACAACTATGATTAACAGTTTTTAACGTAAAATGTAATCAGCTATCCACTGGCCTACCTCACGGGTGCCGTACTTGGCGCCACCCTCAACCTGAATCTCCGGGGTGCGGACATTTGCATCGAGCGAAGCCTGGACGGCTTTGCGGATCAAAACACCTTCTTCGTTGAGGCCGAAATATTCGAACATCATGGCGGCGCTCAGGATCTGAGCTATAGGGTTGGCAATGTTCAGGCCTTTACCCTGCGGCCATGAACCGTGAACTGGCTCAAACACGGGAGTGTGCTCGCCGGTCGAGGCACTGGGCAGCAGACCCATTGAACCGGTGATGCATGATGCCTCATCGGTCAGGATATCGCCAAAGGTATTCTCGGTTACGATGACGTCAAAGAAACGAGGCTCCTGAATCATGCGCATTGAAGCGTTATCCACGAACATGAAATCGGTCGTAACCTCAGGATACTCCTTCATTACCTCCATGGCAACGTTGCGCCACAGACGTGAACTGGCCAGCACATTGGCCTTGTCCACAACGGTCAGGTGTTTCTTGCGGGCCAGAGCGTACTTGTAGCCGACGCGAAGAATACGCTCCACCTCGGCGCGGCTGTACAGATTCGTATCAAATGCCTCATCGGTCCCCTCTTTCTTTGGGCCGAAATACATGCCGCCGGTAAGCTCGCGGATGCAGATGAAATCGGCACCGCGCACAAACTCATCCTTAAGGGGTGACTTGTGTACCAGGCAGTCAAATGTCTCGATGGGGCGGATATTGGCGTAAAGACCAAGTTTCTTGCGCATGCCAAGCAAGCCCTGTTCCGGGCGAACCTTTGATGTGGGGTCATTGTCATACTTGGGATCACCCACGGCTGCAAACAGCACCGCATCACACTCCATGCAAGTGCGGAAAGTCTCATCAGGGAACGGGTCACCCACCAAATCGATTGCGTGTGCGCCGCATATTGCCTCGCGGTACTCAATCTCATGTCCGAACTTGCGGGCTACGGCATTTACCACTGCCACACCCTGCTCCATTATCTCGGGGCCGATACCATCGCCGGCCAAAACTGCAACTTTTATCTTCATAATGTCTCTATCTTATTCATCATTTTTACTGTAGCCTTGATAGCCGCCTCGGTCTGGTCGGCGTCAAGACCGCGTGTCTTGAACTCGGAACCCTTGAAGCTCCATGTGATTATGGTCTGTACAAAGGCATCGGTACGGCCTCCAGGCGGGATTGATACCGTATAGTTGGTCAGAACCGGGAAGGGTTTGTCCAGGCTGGCGTATATCTTGCGCAGTGCACGAACAAACGCATCGTACTGACCGTCACCGGTTGCAGCCTCCTGATAAGGCTGTCCGTCAATCTCAATCTTGACGGTTGCCTGCGGGCGAAGACCCTGCGTCAGGCTGAGCGAATAGTTCAGTATGCGGATTCGCTGCTCCTCCTGTTCGTGGTGCAGAACATCATGCACAATGTAAGGAAGGTCATCCTGAGTAACCTGCTCCTTCTTTACACCCAGTTCAATGATTCTGTCTGTAACCTTGCGCATTGACTCCTCATCAAGCTCAATGCCCATGGCCATAAGATTCATCTGGATATTTGCCTTGCCGCTGTTCTTGCCCAGTGCATACTCACGCACGCGGCCGAAACGCTCCGGCAGGAGTGCATTATAGTAAAGGTTATCCTTGCGGTCACCGTCGGCATGAACGCCTGCGCACTGGGTGAACACGAACTCGCCCACAACCGGCATGTTGTGGGGAATATGGATGCCGCTGTCCATCTCAACCTTACGGCTGACCTTGAACAGGCGGTTTTCATTAAGCCCCGTCTCAACGCCGATCTGGTCCTTGAGCACGGCCAGCACACTGCCCAGCGGCGCATTTCCGGCCCTTTCGCCCAGTCCGTTCACAGTCACATGCAGACCCTTCACGCCGGCCTTCACAGCCGCATAGACATTGGCCACAGCCAGGTCATAGTCATTATGTGCGTGGAAATCAAAATGGATAGCAGGGTAACGCTCCACCATACGGCGGCAGTACTCCAGAGTAGTGTCAGGATTCAGAATACCCAATGTATCGGGCAGCATCACGCGCTTAACAGGCATCCCCTTGAGCGCATCCATCAGGTCAAACACGTACTTGGGAGAGCGCTTCATGCCGTTGCTCCAGTCCTCAAGATAGACGTTCACCTCCATGCCGCGGCTCACAGCGTACTCCACGGTGCTGCGGATATCGCGGATATGCTCATCGGCCGTCTTGCCCAACTGCGCGGTCACGTGCTTCAGGCTGCCCTTGCAGAGCAGGTTCATCACGTGGCATCCGGCACCCAGAATCCAGTCTGCCGAGCGGTTCTGATCGACAAATCCCAGCACCTCAACACGGTTCAGCAGTCCGTTCTTATCGGCCCATTCGGCAATGCCGCGCACGCAATCCTGCTCGCGGTCCGATACCATGGCCGATGCAATCTCCACGCGGTCCACGTTCAGGTCCGACAGCAGCGACTGCGCAATGCTGAGTTTCTCCTGATTCGAGAAACTTACGCCCGATGTCTGCTCGCCGTCACGCAGCGTGGTATCCATTATCTCTATGTAACGTCCACGTGCGGCACGGCTCTCATACGCCTCGATATCGGCTTTACGTGAAAGCAGATAATCTATATCGTCATAACCGTTCATAAGGCACAGCTTCTTGTAGCCGTCTATCTCAAACTTCTCGGAGTGTCCGTTTGAGAGGTTCGTTACAGTCTGCGCCTCCAGGTCAACCCTTACGCGGGTAGCTGCATCACGGTTGATGCTTGCCATCAGCTCGTCACGGAAAACGGTGCTCACGGTTACAGGCAGCACAAAGCAGTTGAGCAGGTTGCCGCGGTGTATATCGGCAAAACGGTCCGATATCACCACCCTGATGCCGTATCCGGCCACAGCCCACGCGGCATGCTCACGGCTGGAGCCCGAGCCCCAGTTTGTACCTGCCACCAGAATCTCATGGCAGCCCTCGTGGGGGCGCTCGCTGAATTCAGGACGGTTCAGCACAAACTCACTTAACGGCTTGCCATCAGCATCAAACCTGAGGTCACGCATGAACGCATCACCAAAGAAACCTGCATCACGGGTGGTTGCCGACAGGTAACGCGCCGGTATTATCAGGTCTGTATTGCAATTGTCTATCTGCATGGGTATGCAGGTGGACTCAACTATTCCCATTTTCCTCTCCATAATCACATCAGTTTACGCGGGTCAGTAATAACGC
>Ga0310786_10004925_pt1 | contig 18360 bp, 13 predicted proteins | sample AusTroGonzalo_MG_FD_203881 | JGI IMG/M metagenome (GOLD analysis project Ga0310786, IMG submission 203881) | Bovine rumen microbial communities from tropical cattle in Woodstock, Queensland, Australia - Gonzalo_03 (v2) (version 2) | ecosystem: Host-associated > Mammals > Digestive system >... | reverse complement strand
CTATATCTATACCGACTACAGCCCTCGTCGTGAAGGCAACTCGCTCTACGACGGAGAGGATATTCCTACGGTTTGTGTGGACCTGCATCTTATCGACCAACTCGACTCGCATAGAATTACCTCTCGCGACCGCAGATATATTCTTCCCGGCTATTCCGCTCCCGAGGAATTCTATCAGCCCGACTATTCGAACAAGCCTTTGCCGGATGTGAAGGACTATCGCAGAACCCTCTACTGGAACCCGAATCTGCAGTTGGACGACAACGGAAAGGCCGAGTTCCGCTTCTACGGAAACGGGAAACAGACGCACCTCATAGTTACGGCGGAAGGTCTGGCGAACGACGGAACACTCCTTACCGGCAAGAGTATGCCGGAAGACAGATAAACGACCTTAGCGTCGTTGCCAAACATAACGTGTTACGTTGGCAAAGTTAACGTGTTACGATTGCAAACTTAACGTGTTACGTTTCGATTTTAACTGAGGGTCGTTTTTAAACGAAACGAATGATGCTGAAAAGGATAACATTTTTTGTGGCTTCGAGCCTGCTGATTTTCGGGATGCTTCGTGCAGAGGCTCCGACTTTCAGCATGCCTCACGGCATCTATTACGAAGCGTTCCGGCTCTCAATCACTTCGCCAGTTCAGGGCGCAGTCCTGTATTATACCGACGATGGGAGCGATCCGCGAGAGAAGGGACAACTCTACGACGGCTCCCTGAATATCAGTTCCACAAGTGTTATCCGCTCGGCTGTTTTGGTGGGAGATTCAGTTTGGAGCGACGTCTCGACTGCCTCCTACATCTTCCCTCAAAGCCTTCTGTTCCAGAGTAATAAGCCTTTCGGCTATCCTCAATACTGGGGAAAGTACTGCCAAATCTCGGGAGTCGCAATCGCAGACTACGAGATGGACCCCGAGATAACGGGCAACAAAACCTATTCCACCTATGTGACCGAGGGCATTACTACGCTTCCAATCGTCTCTTTGGTGACCGAAAAAGACAATCTCTTCAATCGCGAAAACGACTCTATTAAGGGTGGAATCTACATCTATACCGGTTGTCCTGTTGGAGACGGAACTGGAAGAGGGTGGGAGAGGCCTGTTTCCTTCGAGCTGATAGGCGGTTCAGCGAATCACGACCTAACGGTAGATTGTTGCCTGAAACTGCATGGAGGTCACGGAAGACTGCCCGAAAAGAACCCGAAACACGCTTTCCGACTCCATTTCAAGAGTGAGTACGGACCTAAGAAACTCAGGTATCCAATCTTTGGAGAGCGTGCTCCGAGGAAGTTCAACGCACTCGTTCTTCGCACTTTCTTCGGCTATTCCTGGCAACATTGGGAAAATGCTCAACGCAACAAAGCTCAGTATGCTCGCGACCTTTGGACTCGGGAAACGCAGGCAAAGTTTGGCGACCCCATTAGTACGGGACAATATGTCCACCTCTTCCTAAATGGTCTTTACTGGGGAATGTACAATCTGTGCGAACGCGTGGAAGGCGATTTCTGTGCCCAACACTTTGGAGGAGCGGAAGAGGATTGGGATGTGGTGGAAGTTGATGGCGGGGCTGGGCAGTATCATGCCGCAATTCCTGTGTCTGGAACCGTAGATGCTTGGAATCAGATGGCCGACCTCATCTACGAACTTCCCAATCATTCCAGTTATATGCACCTGATTGGGTGTGGTTCCGACGGCAAACCAAACGTGAAATATCCGCCTTTGCTCGATGTGGATAACTTCATCCATTATATGCTCATCAACCTTTATGGCGGCAATACCGACTGGGACCATCACAATTGGTATGCTTACAGAAACTATTATTGGGAAGACGAAGGTTTCCGATTCATTTGCTGGGATTCGGAGAATGTCCTCGTTTCGCCAACCGAAAACCTTACCAATAAGAACAATCGAGGTTGTCCGACTGGCTTCCTGAATCGTTTGATGAAGCAGGGAATCTTTGCCCATCATTTCCACGAAGAAGCGCAGAAAGCCCTCACTCATGGAGGTCCGTTGACGCCCGAATCTGCCCTCGCAACGTGGGACAGCCTGGCGAATGTAATCGAACTGGCTTTGTGGGATGAGGCTGCAAGGTGGGGCGATTATCGAAGAGATGTGCATCCCTACACTTCGCAAGGTTCTCTCTACAAGCCCGATGGAACCTATGCTTCCGAGCGAACCCGTTTGCTGAAACAATATTTCCCAGTCAGGACGGACAACTTCATTCAGCAACTCCGTACGAAAGGCTGGTTCCCCAAAACCGAAGCACCTTCCATCTTTGTCGATGGAATTGAGATTGGCTACGGAGTTCAGCCGTTCTCCATTCAAAGCACGCTTACTTTGGCTGGCACAAATGTCTATTATACGCTCGATGGAAGCGCGCCAGTAAGTTGGTTTAATAATGATGCGGGAGCCCTTTCGCCTACAGCCAAGCCCTATTCCGACGGGGAAAACATCCTTTCGGACCTCGACGGACAAACCATTCCGGACACCTTAACTCTGCGAGCTATCTGCAATCAGGACGGAGAATGGAGTCCTATCGTTTCTGTTCGGCTTGCAGTTTACGACCCAGATGGCTTGGCGTCCATAGCCGAAGAAAAGCCGAAGATGGAAGGCATATTCGACCTCTCTGGTCGTAGGATTACGGCTCGCGACCTCCGACAGGGAATCTTTATTGTTGATGGAAAGAAGAAAATTGTGAGATGAATATAATTGAATTCACATCGCTAACTGCCCCAGGACTGGATGTTTACGGGACGCTTACGGAAGCTCAGCTGCGTAACAGACTTGAGCCGGAAAAGGGACTTTTCATAGCTGAAAGCCCGAAAGTGATAAGTGTTGCGCTCGATGCGGGAATGGAGCCTGTTTCCTTGCTCTGCGAACGCAAGCATATCGAGGGCGATGCAAAGGCTATCATAGAACGTTGCCCTGCGGAAATGCCCATCTACACAGGCAATCGCGAACTTTTGGCGCAGCTTACGGGCTATACTCTCACTCGAGGCGTTCTTTGTGCTATGCGCCGACCAAAGCCGCTTTCACCAGAGGAAGTCTGCAAGAAAGCGCGTCGAATTGTCGTCCTTCACGGCGTTGTCGATACCACAAACGTGGGTGCAATCTTCCGTTCGGCTGCGGCTCTCGGAATAGATGCCCTGTTGATGACGAGAGATTCTTGTGATCCGCTGAACAGAAGGGCTGTTCGCGTCTCGATGGGAAGCGTTTTCCTCGTGCCTTGGACTTGGCTCGATTCGGAAGACGGAACGCCCGTCGGCACCATTCACAAACTGAAGGAAATGGGCTTCACAACGGCTGCGATGGCTCTCAGAAAGGATGATATCAGCATAGATGACGCGAAACTCAAGGCAACTGAGCGTCTTGCTCTCATTATGGGAACTGAAGGCGACGGCTTGCCTGAAGCAATCATCGATGCCTCCGACCTTGTTGTAAAGATTCCCATGCATCATGGCGTCGATAGCCTGAACGTGGGAAATGCCGCCGCTATTGCTTTCTGGGAGTTAGCCCATTAAGGTCTTTACATATCGTACTTCAGGTTCTCCCACTCGGTTTCTTGGTCGAGCTGAGCCATGAAGTCGTCCAACACAGACTGATCAATATCGCCAAGTTCGAACTCCTTTAGCGCGTCTTTGCGAATTTCGGCAATCCAAGCGCGACGCGCCTGAACGTAATCTTCATGAACTTGGGCAGCCGTTTCCTCCGTAATCTCGTCGATTCCGTAGTATTCACAAATGAGTCGATAGCTCCAAGCCCATCGATATTCGGCATAGTTCTCGTTGGCTTTCACGAACTCTTCGCGGATGTCATGAATATTGTCGAGCGTTCCGTCCTTGATTGCAGCAACGATTCTTTGCTCTTCACTCAGGGGAATGAGCAAGCCGCTCAAGTCGCTCCATTTGCCCGTGCCAACCGATGAAAGAGGGCGTTCCAAGCGATGTCGCTTCATGACTGCGCCCATATAGATGCGAAGAGCGATGTCGTAGTACTTGATGCCCTTTTTGAGCGATGAATTCTTGATGACATAATCGTGGAAGTTGTAAGTCTCCACATCGCCGGAAACCTCGCGAAGAGCCTCGAGCGTGCGTTTTGCAACCATTATTCCGCCTACCGAGAAGGGAGAGAGCCAGTCGAAGTTCACGATGGAATTCTTGCCTCTGTCGTGCCTCTTATCGCGTTTCGGCCACTTGCGGATGTCGCGATAAAGCCCGACGGTAGTGAGGTTGCGGCCAGGCACGAGGTACATATCGTCGCCATAAGCAATGAGGTAGGAGAAGGGCAGTTTGCGTGTGTCGGGATGATGCATGAGTTTCCCGAAACAGACACTAAAGGTACCAATCTGAGCAGGCATCAGAATGTAGCCTCCGCTGGCAGTCTTCGTGCCCCTTTCCAGCACGCCCCAATGCATCGGGCCCATCTTGTAGGCGTGGTTCGAGAAGTTCGTTCCAGAGCCTGCATTATAGAAGGAAAACATGCCGCCAATGAGGAGCGAACTCTTGTGATGCGAGGCTGAGAAAGGTCCGCAAAACGCCGCACAAGCCTCTCCATTACTCATATAGCAGTTGGCAAAGAAGAGGCTGTTCTCCGCAGTAAAGCCGTCGGTTATCTTGCAGGCTTCTCCCACGAAGCAGTTCTCCAGTTTCGAAGCATTCGTGATGCTCGAGCCGTTGTAGATTACGGAGTTCTGACAGATGACGCCAACGCCGATGGTAACGGCTGCTCCGGGTATGCTCTTCAGTGTGCAGTCGCGGAGGCGGAACGCCCCATCTATGATGCAACCGTTGCTAATGTGGCAGTTTGTGATGTCGTGAACAGAGATGATTCGCACATCATTGCCGATGGTCGTGACCGTGAGACTGTGTTCCACGATGCTCTCTCTGACGAGCTTGCGAACGATTTCTGTGAACTCCTTGTCCTGCTCGTACTTGACCATCAGCGATGCGAGCTGAGAGTTGAGGCCGTCGAAAATCATCACATTTCCATCGCCTACTTCGTTGAGGACGGAGATGACGTGCCCTTCGCCAAAAGATGCATCGGGAGTGGTGTTGATGCAGCCGACGTCTTCTATGAAGCAATCGTCGCCGATGATGCAATTCCGCAAGGTAGCCCTGCGAATGCCGCTGTGCTTCGTAAAGCCCTCGCTCAGTTCTATCGTCTTGTGAAACGCTCCAATTGTTACTTCCCCATAGAAGTCAGTCTGATGGACAAAGTCGGGGCAGAAATCGTCTGCCACATTGATATCCTGCCAATTCTCTGCCGTGCAACCCTGAGCTTTGAGGGCTGCTATTTCGCTCTCAATAAGTTTCCTCATAAACCAATCTTTTTACCTGATTCAGTGCTTTCAGAGTGCAAAAGTACAAAATAAATTTGGATTAGGGAATAGAGATTAGGGATTATTTCGTACCTTTGCAAAAACTTTCAGATTATGTACTACATAAGCAAAAGATTAGTGATATCGGCCAGCCATCATTTGGAGCTGTCCTATCCCAGCAAGTGCAGCCAGATGCACGGACACAATTGGACCATCACGGTTCACTGCAAGGCTAAGGAACTCAATGCCGACGGAATGGTGGTCGACTTCAAACTCATCAAGCAAAGGATTGAGTCGCAACTGGACCACGCGAACCTCAACGAAGTGCTTCCCTGCAACCCGACGGCCGAGAACATCGCCAAGTGGATTTGCGACCAGCTGCCCGAATGCTATCGCGTTGATGTGCAGGAGAGCGAAGGCAACATGGCTACGTACGAAAAAGAATAGACCCCCCAACCCCCTTTAGGGGGCGAAATGGTCAATGCTCAATGTTCAATGAGAATTAACGAGACGTTTCTTTCTTTGCAGGGTGAAGGGCATTTCACCGGCACGCCTGCCTTCTTCCTTCGTTTTGCGGGGTGCAACCTCGAGTGTCCTTTCTGCGACACCAATCATCAGTCCTATCAGGAGATGAGCGAGGAGGAGATTGTCGAGGAAGCCAGTCGCCACAAGCCTCGTCACATCGTCGTTACAGGCGGCGAGCCTGCCTTGCAGCTCACGCAGTCGCTCGTCGATAAGCTCCACGAAGCAGGCTTCTTCATTCAGGTCGAGACGAATGGTACTCTGCCTCTGCCCGAGGGAATCGACTGGGTAACGGTTTCACCCAAGGACCCCCCGACCCCCTTTAGGGGGAGGATTGTAGATGAGCTAAAGATGCTTTATCATGGTCCTGATACCGATTTGAGCATTGCCAACCAGATTCAGGCAAAGGAGTATCGCCTGCAGCCCCTCGATACCGGCAATGAGGAGCAGAACCGCATCATCCTTCGCTCCACAATCGCTTATGTCCTGGAGCATCCCAAGTGGTCGCTCTCCCTGCAAACCCACAAGATGCTGGGGATTAAGTGATGCGGGCAGGTTGGAAGGCAAACTTGACGTGCTTCGTGGCCACTTTTAACACGTGTAGATTGCCGTTGCTTTCAGCCTGTGTTTCAGTAAGTCAAAGTTTCATTTTTGGATAAGGATGCGCCGCTGCGTGTCCTTATGTATATGTTGTATGCCGCGTCCGGCATTGTGTCTTTGAATCACACTACAAAGGTACGACATTCTGGCTGCGCTGCCAAATTTCAGCACCTCAATTGGGCCGATTTTCAGCACCAATTGACGCGATTTTAAGCAAAGGACAAAATGGAGGGGAGGGAAGGTTGCGGTTGCACAATTATGCAACCCAAAACACAGACCCTACCTCACTGATTTAGGTCTATTATTATTTATAATAATAGAATTATTTTCTAAGAGTAAGGTTGCGTATTTTCGGCATCAGATACCTGCAACCTGCAACTACTTGTTTTCTTCTTCGAGAGAATAGAAGGAACTGCCGTCGAAGCAGTGGGTACAAATGCGTTCTTTTGGCAGGCCGATGGCTTTGACGAGCGTCTCGAGCTTGGAAAAACGCAGCGAATCGAGGTTCAAACGGCGTGCAATCTCGGCAACCATCCTCTTGTACTCGGGGCTGTCGGTGCGAGTGTAAGCCTCGAGGTTCTTGTTGTCCTCGCCCTCGAATTCCTTGATGATGCGGCGGGTAATAAGCTCCAAATCGCTCTTGCTGGCGCTATAATTGACGAAAGGACAGCTGTAAACCAGCGGCGGACAGCCTATGCGCATGTGAACTTCCTTGGCTCCGAGGTTGTGAAGCTCTTTCGTGTTGTCTCTCAACTGAGTGCCGCGAACTATGCTATCGTCGCAGAAAAGCACGCGCTTGCCTTCCAAAACGTCCCTGTTGGCAATGAGTTTCATCTTTGCAACAAGGTTTCGCATCTCCTGATTGCTGGGCGTGAAGGAGCGAGGCCAAGTGGGCGTGTACTTGCTTATGGCGCGCATATAGGGACATTTGTGGCCCATTGCATAGCCCACAGCCATACCTACGCCGCTATCGGGAATGCCGCAAGCACAATCCACCTCAGTCTTGTCTTCCTCTCCCATAACTCGTCCGCATTCGTTTCGCACCATTTCGGTGTTGCGGCCTTCGTAGTTGCTGGTGGGGAAACCGTAGTAAACCCAGAGGAAGGAGCAGATTTGCATCTTGGGATTGGCAGGCCGGAGCACTTCCATCTCGTCTGCATTGATGCGGATAATCTCGCCTGGACCTACGAAATGCTTCGTCTCGAAGCCCAAGTTGGGGAAGGCCGAAGTCTCGCTCGTCACAGCCAAAGCCCCTTCTTTACTGCCGACAACGATTGGCGTACGGCCCCAAGCGTCGCGAGCCGCAATGATGCCGTCTTCCGTGAGAAGCAGCATGGAGCAAGAGCCCTTGATGTGCTTGAAGACGATTTCGATGCCGTCCACGAAGTCCTTACCTTTTATAATAAGCAGGGCCACGAGTTCCGTCGGATTGATTTTGCCGCTGCTGAACTCGCTAAGGTGGCCGCCTTCGTCGAGCAAATGCTGAGCCAGTTCCTCCTGATTGTTAATTTTCGCCACCGTAACGATTGCGAAGCGACCAAGATGGCTGTTCATGAGCATCGGTTGAGCATCGGTATCGCTGATGACGCCAATGCCCGACTTGCCCACAAACTTGTCCAGTTCGGGTTCGAATCGAGTGCGGAAGTAAGTATTTTCGAGGTTGTGGATGCTGCGCAGGAACTCGCCTGTTTCGCTCAGAGTGGCCATGCCGCCACGCTTTGTGCCTAAATGAGAATTATAATCTGTTCCGTAAAAAAGGTCAGTAGCACAATGTTGCTTCTGAACCGTTCCGAAGAATCCACCCATTCTTTTCTAAATTAAGAGTTAAGAATGAAGAGTGAAGAATAAGAGTTTCCTTACTCACGCCCTTCATTTTTTCGAGTGCAAAAGTACGGCAAAACGCGCTTTTTTGCAACTTTTCTTAGGCTTTTTTTCTTGATATAAAGCAAAAAAGATGACTTTCCTCTTACTTCCTCCCTCTTCCTTCTTACTTCTCAGTCGGGTAGATGAGCTTGAAGTCGAGTTGCTTGCGGTAGAGGTCGGCCCTCGCAACCTGCACTTTCACGCTATCTCCGAGGTTGTAGCAGTGGTGGAAACGGCGGCCTTTCAGGCAATAATTCTTCTCGTCGAAGTCGTAGTAATCGCCCTCCAGATCGCGGAGAGGAATCATTCCTTCGCACTTGTTTTCGTCTATCTCCACATAGATGCCGAACTCCGTGACGCCAGAAATCGTGCCTTGGAAGGTCTCGCCTAAGTGGTCGTTCATGAACTCCACCTGCTTGTACTTGATACTTGCCCTTTCTGCCGAAGCCGCAGTCTGTTCCATATCGCTGCAATGTTCGCAGAATTCCTCGTATTTCAACTGGTTTGCATTTCGTCCATTCTCAGCATAGCGAGTCAAGAGACGGTGCACCATAAGGTCGGGATAGCGGCGGATGGGCGAGGTGAAGTGTGTGTAGTAGTCGAACGCAAGGCCGTAGTGACCGCAATTATATGTGCTGTACTTAGCCTTCATCATAGCTTTGAGCGTAATCATCTCCACTACATTCTGCTCGCGTTTGCCTTTCACATCATCCAAGAGGCGATTCAGGTTGCGGCTTATATCAGAGCGATTGCCCGTCGTCTTCAGCCTGTGTCCGAACTTGCCTACAAAGTCGGCGAGGTTCAGAAGCTTTTGCGGATCGGGATTTTCGTGGATTCGATAGGGGAGAACCTTGGGTTTCACATTCTTGGGAACCTTGCCTATGCTCTCGGCAACCGTTCTGTTAGCAAGGAGCATGAACTCTTCGATGAGTTTGTTCGCATCCTTTGCCACCTTGAAGTAAACGCCAGTCGGGTGGCCGTCGGGTTCGATGTTGAAGCGGACTTCACATCTGTCGAAGTCGATAGCCCCGGCTGCAAAGCGCTTCTGACGCAGTATCTTGGCCATGCGATTGAGTGTGATGAGGTCGTCGGCGAAGTCTTCGGCTGGTCGCGCCTGTTTGCTATCGGGAGCGGGCATGGGAGCGGAATCGCCAGGAGCCTTGTAATCTTCCTCGCTTGCCTCGTGATGGTCCTCGAGAACCTTCTGCACCTCTTCGTAGGTGAAACGTCGATTGCTGCGAGTAACCGTGTGAGCGAGCTTCCAACTCTTCACTTCGGCCTTTTCGTTCATTTGGAAAATGACGGAATACGTCAGCTTGTCTTCATCGGGTCGAAGCGAGCAAATGAAGTTGCAGAGGCGTTCCGGAAGCATCGGAACCGTGCGGTCCACGAGATAGACACTCGTTGCGCGCTTGTAGGCTTCCTTGTCTATGATGGAACCTTCTGTAACATAATGGCTTACGTCGGCAATATGAACGCCCACTTCCCAAAGTCCCTTCTTGATTTCACGGATGCTGAGAGCGTCGTCGTAGTCTTTTGCGTCGTAGGGGTCGATAGTGAAAGTGGTGACATCTCGCATATCGAGTCGGCGCTCAATCTCAGCCTCAGTAATGCCTGGAGTGAGCTTCTCGGCGGCTTTCTCAACGGTTGCGGGATAGACGTAAGGCAGTCCGTATTCAGCCAGAATTGCGTGCATTTCGGCATTATTCTCGCCAGTTTTGCCAAGAATGTCAACCACTTTGCCAATCGGATTCTTCGCTCTGTCGGGCCATTCCACAATGCGAACGACGGCTTTGTCGCCAGTCTTGCCCTTCTTGAGGTTTTCCGTAGGGATGAAGATATCGTTTGCGAGGGTTCTGTCCTCAGTCAAGAGGTAAGCGTAACCCTTTTGAACTTGCAGAGTTCCCACGAAAGTCTTGTCGCTTCGCTTCACAATTTCCGTTACAGAAGCCTCGCGAACATGATGTTTTCTGCGTGCAAGAAGTGTGACTTGAACTGTGTCGCCATCCATTGCATGCAGGCTGTTTCGCTCTGCCACAAGGATGGGTTCGCCACCGTCTTCAGGCTCGAAGGTGTTCTTGCCGTTTGCCTTTCTGTGGAAGATGCCGGTCATCACTTGCGAAGGCATGTTCAAAGTGTAGTAGCCGCGAGGTTGCTCCTTGACGAAATCGTCCATAAGAAGGCCCTCGAGAACATCGATGAGGAGCATTTTGGCTTGGCTCGTCCGCAGATGAAGCTGCTTGCAAATGCTCTTCAAAGGAAAAGTGACGGCTGGGTTCTCTTGGAAAAAGTCAATGACAACCCTTTCTAAATCGGTCTTTCGCAGTCCTCGACTGCCGGTTTTCTTCTTGCCCATAACTCAAAAGTTTGTTTTTGCAAAGATAAGAAAATTAGTTCACAATTCAAAGTCCATACCTTATATTTATTTTCCTATTATTATAATTTTGAATTTTGGATTTTGAATATTGAATTATAAGTCGTACCTTTGCAGCCGAAAACTGAAAAAGCAAGTAGAAATTAGGCTATGAAATATGCATTAGTTACTGGCGGATCTCGCGGTTTGGGACGAGCCGTCTGCCTCAAATTGGCTGCTGAAGGGCTGCCCGTCATCATCAATTATCAGAGCAATCAGGCTGCTGCGGAAGCCGTGAAGGCTGAGATAGAAGCGGCTGGAGGAACGGCTGAACTGATGCCTTTCAACGTTGGGAAGGAGGAAGAGGTTGATCGCGCTTTCGAGGCTTGGACGGAGGCTCATCCCGAGGACTACATCGCCTACCTCGTCAACAATGCCGGCATTCGCAGAGATGGCATGATGTTCATGATGCCTACGGAGGATTGGAAGGCCGTAATAGGCACTTCGCTCGATGGCTTCTACTATGTCACTCGCCGTTGTCTGCCTGCCATGCTCCGCAAGAAACACGGCGGAAGAATCGTGAATATGACTTCCCTTTCAGGCCTCAAAGGCTTGCCCGGACAGACGAACTACAGCGCAGCAAAGGCCGCTCTCATCGGCGCTACGAAGGCTCTCGCACTCGAGGCTGCGGCTCGAAACGTGACTGTGAACGCAGTTGCCCCAGGTTTCATCGAGACCGATATGACGAAAGACCTTCCGGTCGACGAGCTGAAGCAGCAGATTCCTATGGGAAGATTTGGCCGTCCGGAAGAAGTCGCAGAGTTGGTTAGCTTCCTGCTTTCCGATGCTGCGGCTTATATAACTGGCGAGGTCATTTCCATAAACGGAGGACTTTACACTTAGGGTTCCCAAACAACCCTCAGTTAAAATCGAAACGTAACACGTTAACTTTGCAATCGTAACACGTTAAAATCGCCAACGTAACGAGTTAAGTTTGCCAACGACACTGGTGAAGTTTTGAAACGCTCCTCGTGAACTTGATAAAGTTATGATTTTTAAAGAGATACCGATACTTGAACTCCTGCCTCAAAGACCGCCTTTCGTAATGGTGGACCACTTGACGGATTATAGCGAGACGCAAAGTTCTTGCGACCTCACGATTCGTCCTGATAACGTCTTCTGCGAGAATGGCGAATTCGCTTCGGCAGGCCTAATCGAGCACATAGCTCAGACTTGTGCCGCTCGACTCGGCTACTATAATAAATATGTACTGAAGACGGGCGTTCGCTTGGGCTTTATCGGCGAGGTGAAGGACTTGAGTATCAATCGCTTGCCTCGAGAAGGAGAAACCATCGAAACTACCATTGTGGTCGTTCAGGAAATCTTCGATGTTACGCTTGTTACGGCTGAGGTTCGAGTAGGAACTGAAGTCGTCGCCACAACTCGCCTGAAGATTGCTCAAGGCCAAGCAAGTGAGGAGGTTTAAGGGATGAAGGAAAAGGAGTTGCGTTTCTCGCGAGAGTTTGAGGTTCGATTCAGCGAAGTCGATATCATGGGTGTAGTCTGGCACGGAGCTTACCCGCTCTATCTGGAAGATGCACGAGAGGCTTGGGGCCATCACTTTGGGCTTTGCTACGACGATTTCCTGAAGAATAATGTCTTCGCTCCAATCGTGGATATGGACATTCGCTATCATCGTCCCATTCTCTACTCTACAAAACCTCGCATAGATATCGTTTATCGATTCACTCCATCAGCAAAAATTATCTTCGATTACGAGATTCGAGACACAAAAGACGATACTCTTCTCACTTCTGCTCGCACCATTCAGGCCTTTACCGACCAGAACTATGAGCTCATCCTCGAGAATCCGGAGTTCTATCTCCGCTGGAAAGAGAAGTGGGGACTAATTGAATAAGAAAATGATTCTACAAGATAATCTCTTCACTATCCTTGCGAAGGAAGACGAGCAAGCTGCCTTCCAGATTCGCATCAACAAGGAATGGCCCATCTATAAGGCACATTTCCCAGGTCATCCGATTACCCCTGGAGTTTGCATTGTGCAGATGATTCAGGAATTGCTGCAAGTTCTTGTCGGTCGCGAGCTTAGCCTCCAAAAGGCAAAGAACGTGAAATATCTCGCCATCATCTCGCCTGAAGAAGTTTCCGAACTGAGTGTCTCCTTCCCTTTAATCGAAGAACAAGAGGACGGAAGCCTCAAGGTTCATGCTCAAGTGGCAAGTGGCGAAACCCTTTACACCAAGCTCTCAGCAACGTTCAAGTAAACGAAAAGAGCTAAATAAACAAAGCCCCTTGCGGAAGTAACCGTAGGGGGCTTTGCTTTGAGATGTGAGTCGTTTATTGCTCAGCCATGATGTTCAGGACCGCAACGAAGTCTGCAATCGTCACTTCGCCGTCCCCATTTACATCGGCTACGCCAGCAACTTCCTCGCCAGCCATTGCGTTCAGGACTGCCACACCATCGGCAATCGTAACTGCAAAGTCGTTATTCACATCACCCTTAATAACTGGTTTGTCTGCGTTGATGACCAAATCGAAGTCTTCAACTTTGCCGTCCTTGAGGATGTTCTCGCCGAAGACGATATAGCCAGTGTTTGCCGCAATATCGCGAGTGCAGTCGGTATTCTCCACACCATCAGCAAGAACGAGCGAGTTGCCGTAGCTTCCAATCCTACCACCGCCAACAACTACGGTTCCCTTATCAACCCATTCGTAAGCAAAGGTTCCGTGAACGCCTCCAGTTGCGATAGGATCTAAGGCGAAGGAACTGCCTAAAGGAGTGATGCTGATGACTTCCGGATCTTCTTCCTCATCGTCGGCTTCGAAGTTTTCATAGTCGCCGACAACCAGAAGAACAGGCTGTCCAGGCTCTGCTTGCTCGACTTTGTTAAATGCATAATTAGCTTTGTCTCCATCAGGAATTGCTCCTTGATAAGCATAAATCTCGGCACCTTCCACAGAGAAACCAGCTGGATAGCACTTGAAGATAAAGCTATTGGACTTAACTTTCATGCTGAAGCTTTCCTGAACATCTGTTCCCTCATCAAAGTCACTATCGTCGATTGGCTCGATGAAGAGTGCACTATTCGAGCTTACAACATCGTTGTTCCAAGTAACAAGGCTGTGTCCTGCGTTTTGAGCATGCAGATAAACGGGCTCAGAATAGTAACCTTGGCCCTTAAGATTGCGTGCTTCGATGATAACTTTACCATAGCCCACAGCCTGAACATTAAAGAGGGCAGGAGTGAGTCCGAGAGTTAAGTTTGTGCTGCGGGAAGCTCCTCCCAAGTAGAGACCGCTCTTGTGTTGGATAACGAAAGCAGAGTCGCCTTGAGCAACAAAGCGGAAAGCAACCTGATCCATCTGCTGAATGGTCTCATCGTCGATGAAGCGAACAGCCTGACCGATGCTTACATCTGCGAGAGACTCAAGGCCAACAAGCGTCGCATCATCTCCCTCTCCATCAATGTTGGCTGGAGCTGCATAGTTATTATAAAGGTCGCCAAGAGTGGTGTTGACTGCTGGAGTCTTACTCCACTTGTGTGCATCATAGTTCTCTTCGCTGTCGAACTTGAGCGCATACCATTTGCCTTCCACCACAGGATTAGCCGCAGCCATGATGTTGCTTGCTCCACTTGTGATGGCTTCAACGTAGGCATCGACCTGAGCTTGTGTGTAAGCTCCACTCTTGAGGTATGCTGAAGCTTCCTGAATAATGCTTGCCAAAGCTCCGACTTCGCTGTCAGCACTCCAGAAACCAGGATTGTCGCCGATGGCAACGAGGTTTACTATGTCTTTGTTTGCCTCGAGAGCAGCTGCAAGAGCACTTGGGTCAACCAACAACGCCTTGAATGCATCGAGGGCAGCCTTCAGTTCGTTGTACTCTGTCATATCTGCCATCTCATCCGGATCGACTGCCTTTGCCGTAGCGAGAGCCTCGCTGATAGCTGTCGCAGCATCGCCCATCTGACTCCATTGAGTGTTGCCATCAACGGTTAATCTGTAGAGTTGGAAGGTTGCGAAGTGTCCATAACCGCGACCTGTTGTTGTTCCATCGATGTAGAAGCGCAAGTATTGATAGCCTTCAGAAAGTGTGATGACATTCGAGTAAATGGTCTTGCCTGGCGAAGCATTCTGGGAAAGATTGTAAGAACCAAGTTCTGTCCAACCATCTTCAGTCTCGCTTTCGAGGGCACTCTCCTCGTTAGAGCCATAGACGCCAAGAGCTGTGATGTGGTCATTATCTGCATTCCCTCTACGACGCATAAAGCATTGAATGTCACCTTCTGCTGGGGCTGCAAGCGAAACATTGAAGTAATGTGTGTGATTTGACACATTTCCATTATGCCAATTGCTGTGCCAGAAGGTGTTTGCATCATCGGAGAGAACATTGTTGAAGCTGCCTTCTTGGGGATCTGTCCAAATGCTGCTGAACTGATTTGTTGAGGTGATGAGGCCTTCGCGATCAGTTATATAGGAATCGTCTTGAGCCTGTGCGATGGCTGCTTCCGTTTCAGCAATGAGGTCTTGGAACATCGAAACGAGGAGTTCATGATTCTTGATGGGAGCATAAGCCTCGACAAGTTCTGCAACTTCCTCATCTGTAACGGGTTCCAATATCCATTGACTGGCTCCGGCACCTGAGGTCCATCCTACAATATTACCTGCGTTACCACTACCACTACTATGGCCGTTACAATGCAAGAAAGCATAGTCTCCGCCTGTGCTGGGCTTCATAGTGACGACGATTTTCCCGTCTTCTCTTCTTTGAATGAACTGGAACTTCAGTTCTGTATTACTGTCTTCCGTCAGAGTTGCTTGCGTGCTTTGGGAGCAAGTTGCAACAATTCCGTCTGTAGCAATGTTCATCATTTGGATGAGGCCCGTTTCAGCATTGTTGGTCATCTTCCAGAGATAGCGACAATCGGTACTGTCTATGTCTGCCCACATTGCTTTACCTTCGAGGGTAGCATACATTGCTTTAGTCGGATGGATTGTGACTTCCTGATAGATAGGCTGGCCGTCCTCGTCAACTTCTCCTGTGTCGATTCGAGTCGTCGCAGTCCATTCCAGCGCACTAACTACGCGATAGTTGCCATCAGCAATGGTGAGTTCTACAATCGAAGCCATAATGGTGGCATAACTCGACTCGATGTTCTCGATGACTTCATTAATCATCTCAAGAGTTACATCTTCCACTTCTTCGTTCAGAATGTCGAGAGCGAGCTGAAGGTTCGTCATAAAGGTGTTATAGACCTCTTCGCTGCAGTTGTATTGGCCTATTTCCGAGCCCCTCTCTATCGTGGCTGTTCCGTCGAGATAATCTTCGTAAGTGCCATAGACGGAGTTGAGTTGAGCCAGAGCAGCCGTGAGATCTGTCACCTCTTCAACAGTTGCGATGTAGATGCTCATACGCCTTGAGCCAGCTACTCCTCCGCTCCAAGTTACAGGATTCCCGCCTGAATAGCTCAAATCGATGTATTGTCCTGAAGCATTCTTGAAGGCAACTTCCTCATCCTTTACATCGATGGTGAAGAAGAAAGGACTGTCCTGCATCTTGACTTTGCCGCCATTACTGGTGCCTTCTATGCAGATGTAACGTCCTGTAACATAGTTCTTTGCCGCATAACTCTCGCCGCTCTTCTCGAAAGTCCACACATATTTCATACTTTCAGGACCTGCATCGAACATAGATGTCACGTCGGCACCTAAGGCTCCATTGTTGTCGTAGAGCCAGGAAATCTGTCCTGCCTGTCCGTTTCCCTGAATAACATATAAAGTCTCCTCAGTCGGAGCCGTTACTACGCTACTGATTCCAGTCAGACTCAGGGCATCGGCAAAGGCCGGAACTGCCGTTATGCAGGCCAGAACCAAAGCAAAAAATGAAGTAAAAATTCTTTTCATGAATCGATAGATATTAGGTTAATAATTTAGTTTGTTTCGTTCTGTCGAGATTCAACTGCAGTTACGTTTCCAAACGACTGCAGTTACGTTGGCAAACATAACACGTTAACTTTGCCAACTTCACTAGTGAACTTTTGCAACTTCACTGGGGTTGTTTCGAGACCTCGCCAGGTCTGTTGATTTTCAACGAGTTACTCTGTCAGGCAAGCATCGAGCAAAGTGGCGATTGCTTCCTTGTCGAGATGCTGGCCTATGAAGACCAACTTCTGCATTCTGTCGCCATATTCCTCGTCCCAATCCCGCCTCAGATTTGGGTCTCGTTGCTTCATCATTTCCAGTTCGGCAGCAGGCATCGTAGCATACCATTGCCCTATATTCTGCAGTTTCACTTGCTTTCCAGCCTGCTCGAAAAGGTAGCAAATATCCTCTTCGCCTTTGAAGTAGCAGATTCCCTTTGCCCTGATGATTCCTTTTGGCCAGAGTCGAGCCACAAAATGGTCGAAGGCGTTGAGGCTCAGAGGCTTGCGTCTGTAATAGACGAAAGTGCCTATGCCGTATTCTTCGGCTTCTCCTTCGTCCTCATCATGATGGTGATGGTGGTGCTCATGTTCGTGGTGATGGTGCTCATGATGGTGTTCATGATGATGTTCGTGCTCGTCTTCGTCCTCATCATCATCGTCGTCTTCGTCATGATGACCTTCTATCTCTGCAATCCAAGTTGCAGAAGTCGCCACTTTCTCGTAGTTGAAGAGCTTGGTATTCAGCAGTTTATCGAGTTCTACATCGCCATAATTGCAGTCGATTATCTGTGCTTTTGGCTGGATTCCTCTTACTATTTGGCGGATGCGTTCCAGTTCGTTTGGCTCCACATCGGCAGCCTTGTTGAGCAGGATAATGTTGCAGAATTCGATTTGCTGGATGACGAGATTCTCGATGTCCTCTTCGTCTATCTTCTTGTCTGTGAGGCTCTTACCGCAGTCGAACTCGTCCTTCAGCCTCAAAGCATCAACCACAGTAACGATGCAATCCACATAAGGAAGCCCATTCTGTGTGACTTCTGGAGCCATTTGAGCCATCGAGCAAATGGTTTGGGCGATAGGCTCAGGCTCGCAAATGCCGCTAGCCTCGATGACGATGTAGTCGAACTTCTGCAGAGCCATGATGTCGCAGAGTTGCTGAACCAAGTCCATCTTCAGGGTGCAACAAATGCAACCGTTCTGCAGAGCCACCAAACTGTCGTCCTGACCTCCAACGATTCCGCCTTTTTGAATAAGGTCGGCATCTATGTTAACCTCTCCTATGTCGTTGACAATCACGGCGAAACGGATGCCTTTACGATTCGCGAGGATGCGATTCAAGAGAGTCGTCTTTCCGCTACCAAGGTAACCAGTAAGCAGAAGAACTGGAATATCGTATTTTGTCATAAGTCGAATTAGTTTTGATTTCTTGCCACAAAGATACAACTTTCTTTCGAAAAAATGTGCCTGAAAGCAGATAAAAATGTTTAAAGGCATATCGGCTCCCAACTCATATAATATAATAATGTGTGTTTTTTCCTGCTGAAAACCTTGTGGATTGCAAAAAAAATACTAACTTTGCACGCACTAAGCAATAAATAACAAACATCAAAAGAAGATATGCGCAAGTCGTTTCTCCTGCTCGCAGCCTTAGTTGCGGCCACTTTCATCAAGGCTCAATCGCCCGATTACTTTGTTCCTTACAAGCAGATAGCACTTCGTCTGCCTAGTGTTCCCTTGCTTGTAAACGACCCTTACTTCTCCTT
>Ga0310786_10004922_pt1 | contig 18366 bp, 14 predicted proteins | sample AusTroGonzalo_MG_FD_203881 | JGI IMG/M metagenome (GOLD analysis project Ga0310786, IMG submission 203881) | Bovine rumen microbial communities from tropical cattle in Woodstock, Queensland, Australia - Gonzalo_03 (v2) (version 2) | ecosystem: Host-associated > Mammals > Digestive system >... | reverse complement strand
GCTGCAGCGGCTCCAGCACGATGGACGTACCGCATGCGGCCGCCTTTTCGGCCAGCCGCTTGCCGGTGTTCGTCACGAAGTCCGCGCGCAACTCCTTCAATCCCACTTCGGGCTTGCCGCGCGCAGGACAGATGATGAGACCTGTGGACTTCATCTCGCCAAGGATCTCCAGCACAGGCATGAACTTCTCCACCTCGGCGTCGTTCTTCGCCCTGTCGGCGTAGTCGAAGCGAGATGGACCGCACGCCGTCGTCAGGAACAGCTTGCGGCCCTTGAGCGCATCCATGAGGCACGGCCCCTGCTTGCGGAGCCAGTCAAGGTTGGAGGTGATTTCAACAGCCTGGAAATCGTTCGCCTCGAGGTAATCGAGCTTCGCATTGATGTCACCCGTCGTGGGAATCAGCCTCCACTGGAGGCACAGGTTCAGCTGGGCGGGTTGCGGCGGCGGCGCAAGCTTCGGCATGCCGCCGCAGCATGGCTGGCAGTTGTTTCCGACGGCCGGCATCGCCGCCGCGACGCTGGCGAACGCGCCGCCAGCCAGGAATTCACGTCTGTTCATGTAGTTTTCTCCTTCTTCAATACTGCCGGAGCAGTTCCAGCATCTTGCGGTCGAGCTTGTGGCCGCGGAAATCCTCGTAGGCGATGTCCGTGCGCCCGGAATCCATGATTCCGAAACGTCCCCGCAGGTTCCACAGCGCCCATCCTAGTCCCCTTGCCTTCCAAAGCTTCAGGCAATGCTCCATCCAGGCGAGCACGGTGGCATGAGGTGCCGCATTGCTGCAGCCGAACTCGCCCACCATGCAGAATTCGCCTGCATCAATTGCGCCCTGGTACTGCGCGACCGTCTCCTCCGGCGACCTGCGCCCGAAGGGCGTTCCATAACCAGGCGCAAGCGGCCAGGTGGGCGGCGTCTTGGGGATGCTGCGGACGTAGTCCAGCCCGTAGTGGGTGATCACATGAGGCGTATACCCCCGGAATGCCTGTCCCACGGACGGCGTTCCGTACAGCTCCGGCACGGGCTTGGAAGCGCAATTATTGCCGTCCACCATGATAAAGCGCGCGCCATCCTCTTTGCGAATCGCCTCGATGAGCATCCGGCAGAGAGGCAGGTAGTTCGCGCCCGCCGTATGCCGCTCCGGCTCGTTGAAGAGGTTGAACGAAAGAACGTCGTTGGGAACGCCCTTCCATCTTTTCGCGAATGCCGCCCACATCTCACAGGCCGCCTTCTGCGCCACCGGACTTGTGCCGAGCGGGAACGCCTCCGTCTGGTCGAGGATGCAGTAGCCGGGGATCCGATGGAGTGCGATCTGCACGTGGATGCCGTACTTACGGCCCCACCCGATCGCATCGTCAAGGGACTTCATCTTCTGCTCGTTCAGATTCGTCCAGCTGTCCCCCGAGACGAGGATTCGATAGTCGAGAGGCAACCGCGCGAAATTGAAGCCCCAGTCGTGAAGTGCCTGAAACTCCCATTCAACGAAATGCCCGTCAACGCGAGGATCTGGCTTCAATCCAGTCGTCGGGCAACGGAACATACCAAGCAGGTTGAAACCGCGCCACCGATTCGACGGCGTCCAGTCCTGCACATTTTCCTTTGCGTGCAGCCCGCCTGCCGCCGCCACCGCAAAGGCGCCCCCAAGGAAGTGCTTACGGGTCAGAGAACTGCGGAAACTAAAAGAATCGCCCCCCCCCCCCCGCCATGTCTGGACAATTATGGGCGAGTGCGTCTGCTGCGGCTGTTTTGTTTGCCCATTTAGGGGCAATCTCTTTCTGCGTAAACATCATCCTTTTTCCCTTGGCGAAGATTATACACCAAACAAGAGTTGGCATACAACCCCATTGCAAGCAAAAAACAACCCTGTATTAGGCAACGCCGATGGTCAGTTCGCCGTGGTCTTTGGTATCAGAAACCTTCTGGCGATGCCATAAGTTACCGCCATCAAGACCAATGCGAACACAATGCCGCCTGCAACAATCCAGCCGCGGCAATCACAACATTTTGACGATTCATACAAAGCCATGGCGAAACAGATGGTCCCCAATATCGTGCCACAGGTGGTAGCCGCAAAGGAAACAAGAAACTGCCGATCTTGAATGACACGGGCAACCTTCGCGGCCCTACTGCGTGCATCGTTCCCATCCGGCAATGCTTTAGAGTCATTCGCCAAAAGGCAAAGCACCCTGCGCTTGATCAAGCCGAGTCTTCGTGTCTCGTGGATTATGCGTAGGCGTTCCCGTAGGGACATCGGTTGATTCAACGCGGTAGAATAGAACAGATCTTCTATCCTCTTGACCTCGTCCTGAAAAGCCAACACCTCTGGATGCCGCTCAATAAAAAAGACGCTCCTTGCAGCGTCGGCGTAGAAAGCGACGACCGATTTCAGCAAGTAAAGCACGGCGCACTCAAAGGCATCAAGCCACGAACGCTTGCAGTGGCGATCAGCTTTGGTCAAGTTCTCCTCTGCCCCAGGACTGTCTCCGGCCGCAGCGCATTCAAGTGCCTGCAGAATGTGGAAACCTGCATAGCGAAGCTGGTTGACTGGCGCGGTCGCGAGATTGAGCGTCATGCGCTCTGCTCGCCTAATAGCCCGCTCGGCCCGCGCATATAAACGTCGAGTTCTCTTCAGTCGGGAATGTAAGTCAAAGCCGTCCTCACCACCGATACGATTCAAAGGATCAGCCATTTCTTCTCCGAAGCATTCTCTGTTGCTTCACGGTAATGACATTCCCTTGTGCGAGCGAAGGGTTACCTTCGCCCACAACGGACTCAACAGAAACCTCGCCATGATACTGGCGCGGTTCCAGACTTCGATAATAGGCTTCATAATCCTCAGCGGAAAGCGCAGTAAAAGCGCTCCGACATATTGATATGAGACTTTTGGCCATAGGGAGACAACCTTATCGTTGCTTGACGAGTTGCATTATCGCATATTCCCTCTTGCCTGTCAAGTAGGTTGAACGGCTTTGTTGTGCGGGGAAACGAGCAGTAAAAAGGAGCCCATGCATACACATCAATCACCCGTTTTACAGTTTCTGTACGCACCCATCGAACAGCCGAAGGCGGCCTTGAACATCTCGGGCAGGTGCTTCGCGCTGGCAAAACCTGCCTGGGCGGCGATGGCGGCCGTGGAAAGATTGGTCGTGCGCAGGAGACGGCACACCTCGTCCATCTGGACCTTGCGGATGGCTTCCAGGATGGACATCCCCTGCAACTCGCGAAAGCGGAGATCGGCGAGCCGGCGGGAGCATTTGAGATGCGCGACCACCTCCATTACGCCAATCCCCTTTGTCGCATGAGACTGAATGTAGGCGACAGCCCGTTGCACGAGGCGGCCGGCATTCGAGACCTTCGGCGTCGACTCGCGCACCGTCACCTGCTTGATGCCGCAGCTTTCACGACGAACCTCTCGCGTGACATGGCCGTCCATCATGGCGCACAGGATCTCTGCCGCAAGCCGCCCCTGCGCCACATGGTCGGGCTGGATGCTCGTCAACGCGGGAACCATATGTTCGCACAGCATCTCGTCGTTGTCCACGCCGACGACGGCGACTTCCTGCGGTATGCGGAGCCCGGCCGTGCGGCAGGCCTCCATCACGTCCAGCGCCCGGTCGTCGAACGCCACGAACACGCCGCAAGGTTTCGGGAGACCGGCCAGCCATGTGGCCAGCTCGTCGATGTCGCTTGCCGTCCCGCGCGGACGACGATATGTATCCGCCGAAAAACCATGCGCCTTCAGGTGTTCCAGAAATGCCCGCCCCCTAAGCTTTGCCCAGATGCGATGATGCACGTCCGGCACAAATGCGAAACGACGAAAGATGCCTGAATCCAGCAGCAAATCCGCCGCAGCCCGCCCCGTTGCCGCACAATCACCTGTCACAAACGCCAGATTCCGCAAGCGTCCACACAGTGGCGACTGGTCGAACACGTCCAGGCCAACGGTCGGGATGTCGATCTTCGCCAGCTCCGCTTCAACTGTCGGCACGGTGTCGAACGAATAGAGAATCCCGTCGACCGGATCGTTCGCAAGGGAACGCACGTACTCAGGCGAGAAGTCTTCGCGATGCCGTACAAACCGGATTTCCCAGCGCAGATCATTTTCCGCAAGATAGTCGAGAATGCCGGCCACCTTCCGTTGCCCGGGCCTGCCCGCCATCTGCAGCGCGATTACCACACGCCTGTTGCCAGTCTGTGACCCTATGTTCTTCTCTTTCATGGTAGGCTGTAATTATACACCAGACGAGAGCCGGCGCACAACCCGATTACAAGCAAAAAACAGTCCGATATTAGGCAACGTTAATAGCGGCGGTCGCTACAGCGAAAGCAGTTCATCGGACGGGACGAGGAAGTCGTATGCGCGCGTTGACTTGACGCACGGCTCAAGCGTGCCGTCGTAGACAAGCGCGGTGCGGACCGATCGCATATTTCCCCACCACCGTCAATATACACGGGCACACTTTTTCATAAAACCGCAAAAGTGTGCCCGCTGAATCAACGCTAAATCGGGCACACTTTTTCATAAAACAATAAAAGTGTGCCCGCAAATAGCGCCGGAATCTGGGCACACTTTAACGAAAACGTTTATCTCCTTTGGGGCGTCACGCATTATACTATAAAGGACATCGCCAGTGGAAAGGACATCGCCAGTGGGGACAATTTTTAGAAAACTTGCCGCCTACAACGTGACGCCATCCTTGAAGATGGCGATTTCAGAGGCGGAGTTGTCCTCATTGCGCGCATGTTCGCCCGAGGCGACAGAAAGCACCTTCTTGGCAAAAGCCTCCACATCGGGATTGGCCATCGCATCCCAGTCCACCCAATGAGGCTTCGCCTCGGCTAGAGTCGTGTTGGTGGCTATCTTGAGAGTGGGGACGACCGTCCCGAACGGAGTTCCACGCCCGGTCGTGAAAAGGACGAGGTGGCAACCGGCGGCGGCAAGCACCGTTGATGCAACCAGATCATTGCCCGGACCCGTCATGAGCGAAAGTCCCGGCTCCTTGACCGGCTCTCCATAGTCAAGCACGTCGACCACAGGAGACATGCCGCCCTTCTGCACGCATCCAAGCGACTTCTCCTCCAGTGTGGTTATGCCGCCCGCCTTGTTCCCCGGAGATGGATTCTCGTAGCACGGCTGACCGTGCACGGCATAATACTTCTTGAAGCCGTTGATCATGGCAACGCACTTGTCGAATACTGCGCGATTCCTGCAACGCCGCATGAGAAGAGTCTCTGCGCCAAACATTTCAGGCACTTCCGTGAGAACCGTGCTACCGCCGCGCGCAACCAGCCAGTCGCTGAAACGCCCGACGAGCGGATTGGCCGTAAGGCCGGAGAAGCCATCGCTACCGCCGCATTTGAGGCCGACCTTCAATTCCGCGACGGGAATCTCCACTCGTTCAGCCGGTCTGCCGGCAAGCAATTCCGCGATCAGCTCCTTCCCTCTCTCGAACTCGTCGCCGGGATCCTGCGCCCGCATGAAGCGGATGTTCGCATTTGCTCCATCGCCTATCCTTTTGCGAAAGGAATCCAATGTGTTGTTCTCGCAGCCAAGGGCGACGACCAGAACGCCGCCGGCATTCGGATGGCGGCAGAGAGCCGCAAGAAGATTGGCCGTCATCTCATGGTCGGCGCCAAGCTGGGAGCAGCCGTAGGGATGAGTGAGAGCCATGCCGCCGCACGACGCGGCGAGGCGCCTGCACAAATCATTGACGCATCCGACGGTGGGGACGATCCATATGTCGTTTCTAACCCCCACGCGCCCATCGGCATGACGATAGCCCATGAACCCCTCTCCCGGTCGCGACAAGCGCGTTTCTCCGGCCGCCATGCATCCTTCCGGCGCACCGCCTTCCCACTTGTACTCCAAGGTGCCGGAAAGGTTCGTCGCGAGATTGTGGGAGTGGACGTGGTCGCCCGGAGATATGTCGCCCGTTGCGTGCCCGATCGGCATGCCATACTTTATCACGTTCTCGCCGGCGGCAATGGGACGCAATGCGTACTTGTGTCCATCTTCGCGGACTTCGACATTGTCCAAGGGATGTATTATCATGATGATCGCTCCTACTGTTGGCTTTTGGAGTTTGAAACAAACTGGTCGCTTCGCCTCATCCCCGCGCCACGCAATGGCGCAAGAGAGGGCACCCGTCACAACGGGGACGCGTAGGCGCACAACGCGTCTGGCCGAACGACACCAGATGCGAGTTCCATGTCTTCCAGTATTCAACCGGCACCATCTCCCGCAGGGCCATTTCCGTCTCGAACGGCGTTTTCGTCTTCACAAGGCCAAGTCTGTTGGATATCCTGTGCACGTGCACATCCACGCAAACCGCGGGAAGATCGAATCCGACCGCAACCGTCAGGTTCGCCGTCTTGCGGCCGACGCCGGGAAGGTGCGTAAGGCGTTCCACGAGCGCATTGTATTCGGGGACCGACCCCAATCCATCGCCGGCGGCGGCGAACGCCCTGGCGGCATTCGCGAGGTCTTCGCCCGGCGCGAATTCCTCTATCATCGCCGCCGGCAACGCCTTGAGATGGCGCGCCTTGTCGCGGAAGAAACCGACGGGGAATATCAGCTTTTCGATTCGGCTTTGCGAAAGCCGCTCAAGGTCGGACGGCGCGAAGACCTTGCCCTTCGCCTCGGCGAACAGGCGCTTCACCGCCCCTGATGTGCACTGGTCTTTTGTCCGCGCGGAAAGAATGGTGCCCACCAGGACGCAGAACGGATCGCGCGTATGCGACTGGATCAGCTCTATGATGGGCGCGTCATGGGCCACGAATTCACGGGAAAGTATTTTGTCCACCGAAGGAATGTCTTTGATCGTCATGGGGATGCCTCTTTCTTGCGCCAATGGGCGAGATATTCGATGTTGCCCTTGTCTCGTCCGCGCACTGGCGACTCCACTACGCCGAGCAGCTCGAGTCCCAGCTCAGACTTGCCGAATTCCGAGATGTCAGCCACCACGGCCTCGCGAACGGCCGGATCGACCACGACTCCGCCGGGTGCGAGACCGCGCCCTGCCTCGAACTGCGGTTTCACGAGCGAGACCATCTCGCCGCCGGGAACGAGAACCTCGGCCATGGGAGGAAGAATGAGCTTGAGGGAAATGAAGCTCACGTCGGTGACGGCACGGGCGGGGCGCTCCGGCAAATCGGCGATTGTCATGTAGCGGGCGTTGAACTGCTCGCGCGACCAGACGCGCGGATCGGAGCGGAGTTTCCACGCAAGCTGGTTGGTGCCCACATCGACGGCCATGACGCGGAGCGCACCATGCTGAAGAAGGCAGTCCGTGAAACCTCCCGTGGAGCTGCCCACATCGAGGCAGACCATTCCCTCCACGCTCCAGCCGGGGAAGGCGGCGAACGCGGCCTCGAGCTTTTCGCCGCCGCGAGACACGAAGCGCGGAGGTGCTTCGACGGAAATGTCCGCCGCGACGTCCACTGCGAGGCCGGCTTTGACGACGACGCTGCCGTCTACATGCACCTTGCCTTCCAGCACAAGCGCCTGCGCAGCAGTGCGTGACGGAGCAAGGCCGCGTTCGGACAGCAGAACATCGAGACGTTTCTTCATTTTGCAATCGGCGTCTTGCGGCGTATGTCCGCGTGAGGGAATGTCTGCATTATTCCAGGACGAAGCTCCAGCGTGATCCCCTCATAGGAAGAAGACACCAGAACGCCGCGGTAGATGCCATGAGTCGTGTCGATCTCCGTGTCGGGCGAGAAGATTCGCGGCAATTTGATGTTCACTTCCATCGACTGCTTTTGCTCCAGCTTGATTTGGCGCGACACGTCCTTGTAGCCGTCAAGATGCGCCACTATCGAATGTTCGCCGGCGGGAATGTCGTTAAGGAGAAGAACGTCTGAGCGGGCTGCGCCAGGACGCGCCTTTGTGGTTCCCACGGCATGACCGTCGAGCGATATCTTCACTCCGCCCGGGATGGTCACGACCTGCAGACGGCCGAGGATGCTTTCCATGGAAATCGTCTCGGTGATGTCTGCGGCATTGGCTGCGTTGACTGTGCGCACAACAGGCGCATAGCCGGCCAGCTCCAGCTTGAGCTCCCGCGCGCCAGGCTTGACGGACTGGACAGTAAGAGGCGTCTTCCCCTGGTAATTGCCGTCCACGAATACGCGAGCGCCCTCGGGCGTGGAGATGACCTTGAGCGTGGCTGGGATCGGCGCCAGCTTGATGTTCAGATTGCGTCTTTCGCCGGCCGCAAGGCGAAGTTCCCGCGACTCCTCGCGGTAGCCGGCAAGGCGGAACGTGACCATTGCAAGGCCCTTTGGAACACCCTCCGCGACAAGAGGCGTGACTCCGCGCTCCACGCCGTTCACAAGCACAGTAGCCCCGGACGGGTCCGTTACGCATTTGACGATTCCGGAATCGAGCATCAGCTCCTCGTCACGCACCACCGGCTCGCGCGACTCGAACCGCACATCGATGCGTTTTGCGCGATAGCCGTTGAGAAGGAGATCAAGCGCATACGATTCGCCGACATTGAAAGAAGTCGCGAGGAAAGGAGTTGTGCCGAGGGACGCCCCACGATACCGCACCTCGGCGCCTGCCGGTTTTGTCCGAAGCAGAAACAAGGCCTTTTCGCGGGCAAGGGACCAGTTCTTCTGCACGAAATCCCCCTCGTTGAGGGTCACGAATTCGTCCGCCGCCAAATATCCCGGGGCCTGCACGTGCACCAGATGCCTTCCGGGCGACACGTCAAAAAGCTGGATTGGGGATATGCCGCGGAGTTGGCCGTCAACGAAGACTTGTGCGCCCTGGGGCTGCACGGTCACATCGAGACATGTCGGCGGCGACTTGGCCGCGAAAAGGGCGAACGCCGCGAGAACGGAGAAAATCGACAATCGGCGCTTCATTGCGCAACTCCTTTCTTCTGGCGATTCTCCACATCAATGAGCTTTGCGGAAGCCTCGGCATGGCGAGGATCGCGTTCATCGGGGACCATGTCGCACAGAATACGCAATTCGCGACGGGCTGCAGCCCAGTCGCCTAGATTCACGGCACGGTCCACGAGGAAACGCTGTTCGCGATAGCGACGATCCAACTCGTTCTGGGCGGCGCGTCGCTTGGCAAGCAGCTCCTCGTATCCCGTCGGCTTGGGGTTCACCGTGTCAAGGTAGACCACAGCCTCGTCATAAGACTTTATGGCGGCCGACAGATTGCCGTACTGGACATCGCGTTCGTTCCACTTTGCGTCGGCCGCGCGTATCGCCTCGACGCTCATGGCCTGAAGCTTCTCGGAAGAATACTGCAACGCCCATGCGCCAAGCTCGTTCTTGGAGAAAGCCTCTATCTGCTCGCAGACGTCGCGGAAAACCGCCGGCGGATCCGCGTTCTCCACGGACGTCTCAAACACGCGCCCGCCGCGCACCACCTTGAGCCTGCGGCTTTTGAGCACGCCTGAAGCCACGCCGGAGCCTGCATATTCAGGATCGAGCGAATACAGGGAATCTCCCTCGAAAATGGCCGCCAGCCGCTTGCGGGCGTTCTGCGAGAGCTTGACCGTGCGGGACAGATGGCGGTTCTCCTTGGGAACGTCCGCGTATTCCACGTGCAGCGATCCGTCTGCCGCATAGTCAAGCGCATACCGGTATATGCCAGACGTCGTGGCGTCAACACGTTCAAACGACACGGACAGCAACGCATCGTCCAAGGGCTTCTGCACGGCAGGCGGATTTTCGTCCACGATCCCGGAATCAGGCGAACATAAAATGAGCGCCGCGGCGCCGAGTATCGCGACAACGGCGATTCCCCAAAGGATGCCGCGCCCAAGCCCCCGGCGATCTTCGTCGTCGGTGTTGGTCCTGTCGCCGCCGAGCCCAAGGTCCACGCCAGAGGACGGCATGGCCTTGTCCTCGCCTTCAGGCCCTACGATCTGCAGCAGCGTGTCTCCAGCCGCGACCGCATCGCCTGGGGATAGGCGGCGCGACTCGGTGCCCAAAGGCTCGTCGTTGACGAGCGTTCCATTGGCGCTCGCGAGATCCGTAAGCCATACAGCGCCGTCGCGCGCCTCGAAAAGGCAGTGGTTCCGGGAGAGGGCGGGATCAGGCACGGAGATCTCGCACATGGACGACCTGCCGAGGCGCAAGCCTCTCTCCGACGGCACGGAGAATCGCCGGCCCACAAGCGGTCCCGACGCGACGAGTATTTCAGGCAATTTGCTTTCCATGTCTGCGCAATGCTCCATAACTAGAATAGGCTACCGGCGGCCTGGGACACGATCGGGCCAAGGATTATCAGGAATACGGCCGGGAAAATGCACAAAAGCAATGGCCCCAGCATCTTCACGGGTGCCTCGTTCGCAAGCTTCTCGGCTCGTTCAAACCTGCGACTGCGAAGCTGATCGCTCTGAATGCGGAGAATGGAACCTATCGACACGCCCAGTTCGTCCGCCTGCACCAGAGCGTGGACAACGCTGCGGAGATCATTCTGCCCCACGCGATTGGACATGTTCTTCAGCGCAGTGCGACGTGGCGTGCCGACCTGTATCTCATGCATCATACGGATCAGCTCTTCGTTCAGCGCGTCAAGCCGGCGCGTGGCGCAATTGCGCTGCAAGGCGCTCATGAAATCCATGCCGGCCTCCACGCTTAGCGTAAGCAAGTCCAGCACGAACGGAAGTGCGCGCATTATTTCAAGATAACGCCTCTTAAGCGCGCTGCGCAACCACACGAGAGGGTACATATACCCCATCATTGCGCCAAGAAGCAAAAAGAACACCTTGTTCTCAGAGACGATCGAATCCGGAACGAGCGAAGAGAAGAGAAGCACAAGGACGATCCACCCGGAGCCGAAGACGAGGGGCATGAGGAACTTTACGGCAACGAACTCCTCGCCGGAGAGCAGCCCCTCCATGCCGGCAGAGACTATCATGCGATCGGCCGCCGCGCGAGAAGATGCGAACGACGGACGGGACACCACCGAGCGCAGATTCGGGACGAGCGGCAGAAGAAGGCGGATTGCCAACGGAAGGCGGCGTTCAGCCTTGCGTCCGTCGGCAAGAGTCACATACGTTATCTCGCGCGCAACAGAGACGGCATACGCGGCGAAAAGAGCCGCGCAAAGCGCCCAGGCGAGAACGATGGAAAACGGAAGAAAACTCATATGCGATCCACCGCCGAGAATTTTAGCAAAATCACGGTGGAACTGGAAGCGGAAATTTGCTATTATATCGCAATGCTTTTTGGGACAGTAGCTCAACTGGACAGAGCGATGGTTTCCTAAACCGTAGGTTGGGAGTTCGAGTCTCCCCTGTCCCACCAGTTAAAATCTCAAACCGTCACGCCGGGATCGTTCTAGAGTTTGAATTTGGCGCGGAAGTGCGTCATCATCTCCTCAAGCATGCGCGATGGGAACTCGGCGTATGCGGACTGCATCTCGGCCAATGCGCGAGGAGCGATCTTGGAATCGCCCACGGCCTCCATCATGAGCGTCTGCACGATCTGGTGACGAAGCTCGCGCCGATCAGAGGGCGTCGAGGAAAACGCAAGTCCCTCGTGAGCCCAATAGAGGGCGCTCGCAAGAGGAGATGTCCAATCCTGCGCGCCGTAGCAGGCGTCAACGGCATCCATTCCCTGTTTCTCAAGTTTCAGCTGCGACCAGTCGCCCGACGCCTTCGCCGCCTCGATCTTCCCCTTCCAGACCTGCCGGTAATACGGCGCCGCATCGTCCAGATTACCGCCTAGCTTCGCAAGGAATAGCCAGGATATCTCGCGATGAATCGCCGGAGAACGTGGATTCAGGCGAAGGCCGTCGTCACGCAGGAGTTTCAGGCCCGCCTCCACCCAACGCCAGCGATCTGCGGCGCTAGGCATCATGACGGATACGTTGTACGCAAGATTCCACGCCGCATAGGACCAGACTTCCGGCGTATGGGGCTCCAGAAACGTAAGCCATGCCGCGAGCTGCGCCAGTTCGGCATATCTGCCCGAATCCTGCAGCCGATCGGCCCTGAACCAGACGACCTCCGCCACTATGCTGCGGAATCCGCCAAGAAGAGCCACGACAAGATCGGCCTGCGGCGACGGCGGCGGGACGGCATGGGCGACGGCTGACGCATCTGCGCCGCGCATCGTTCGCGAAGACTGCAGGCACGCCGCGCCTAGAGCGCAGACGATGAGAAGGATCGATGTTGTGGCCGCCTTCATGACAATTCTCAGAGAAATCCGTTCTCGGCAAGCTTTTCGAGCGTCAAACCGCCAGATGACGACTCTGGACTTTCGTCGGCGACATGTTCGGCGCGGCGAAGCGCATATCGCCCAAGAACGTCTGATTCAAGATTGACGGCACCGCCGTTCTTAAGTGTTCCCAGGTTCGTCTCGGCGGCGGTTGTCGGAATGACGTCCACCGAAAACCAGTCATCGCCGATATCCGACACCGTGAGCGAGACCCCGTTCACCGCTATCGACCCCTTCAAGACGGTCGCGGCGGCAATTGCACGCGGGCATTGGAACGAGAGCCGGAAATCGCGGCCTCGCTGAACTTTGGAGACAAGGCGCCCCACTCCATCGACATGTCCCTGTACAACATGGCCGCCAAAACGGTCGCCGGCCCTGAGAGCGCGTTCAAGATTCACGCGCGCGCCTGGCGTCAGCGAGCCAAGCGTGGAGCGGTTCGCCGTCTCCTCGAGAACATCCGCCGTGAACCGCGTCGCATCGTGCCGTGCAACGGTCAGGCACACTCCATCGACGGCTATCGATTCGCCGTCTGAAAGCGCCGGAGACCACGGAGCATCAACCTCCACCTCAACCACGCGAGCGCGCCCGAAGGAGATGCGCTTGACTCTTCCCGACTTCTGGACCAGCCCCGTGAACATGTTTTCAGCGCTCCTTTTGCCGACGAACGACGATCGTGCGCGCATCCGGCGCTGCGGCACGGCGGTTCCACTCGCGGAACATGGGGAAATAGTCGGCAGAGAACAAGAGCGAGCGCGAGCGACGGGAGAATCGGCGCACTATGACGTGCAGCAGGCCATCTTCGGCCATGTGCGACGAAGCCTCATGCACTAGTTCCCAATCAGCCTCTCTCCCGGACGGATCCGAGAAGCGGAAACTTTCGGGCAGACTCTCGATGCACGTCCATCCCTTGGGGAATACGACTTCATAGACATCCAGGTCGGGATCGTCCTGGGATATGACGAAGGGAGTCTTCCTGGACGTCCCGACTATCAAGAACGGAGCAGATGTGAAATCCGGCAGCGTGACGCTGATCGTCCCGTCCTGCACGACGGCGAAATTCTCCACATACGCCGAAAAGGCCGTCTCGGCCGGATAGCTCTTGACGTCCGTCACGAGATCCTTGGTGGCGGTGGCGTTTTGGGAGATTTTGCCCACAAGCTGCTGATAGTGTCGGCTTCGCATTTCCGGCAGCATTTCAACGAAACGCTTGCGGAACGCCCCCACGCCGGCTCCATATTGAAGTTTAGTCACGTCGAAATCGACGCTCCCGTTCTCGCGCACCGTCATCAAGTATCGCTGTTCCGAGGAACCCCCCCACTTTGCTTCCTTGGAGGCATCCAATGCGACTTCCCCAAACGAGACGTCGCCCGGCCGGAAGAATTGCTCGCCCAGATGGGACGACGCCTCAGGCGGCGTATACTCGTTTTCGCGACCAACGTAGAACATCTGCTCTTCGCCGCCGAAGGCGAACAGCCCGAACACGCCCGGGAAACCGCCGACGCGAATCTCTGCGCGGACCAGCAACACGTCAAACCACTCTGGAGATGGAATGTCGCGGCGAAGCGACACCCTTTCGGATATTCCACGCGACACGTCGTCCGCAAGGATGAATCTGCAGTCAAAACCCAACTCGTCAAGCATCGTGAAGAGAAGATTCATGTAGTCGGGGGATGAAGCGTATCCGTCGGCCAGCGCGCGATCCGGCGGCGAGAAGGCATCGGAGAAGGGAAGCTCGAAAAGCCCGGGGCCGGACACGCGCACATGATTGGCGAGGTATGTGCGGACTGCGGTAATCTTCGCCGACGGCGTATCTGCGGAAGCGGCACACTCGCGCGCGACACGGCGGGCCGCGACCGAACCCGCGTCGCGCGCAGTCGCCAAACAGGAATCAAGCTCGCGTCCATATGATTCCCAGTCTGCGGCGGACATGCGCAGCGTGTGGCGCCAAAGCTCGTCGTAGGGGAGCCGCGGCTCATCGGGGAGGCGCCGGGGATTGACTGCTCGCCAGCGATAGACCGTGCCGCCATTTTCAGAATGCGCGGCGGAATGCGTCCAGCCCGAAGTGTCGCCGCGCGCAGCTTCTCCATTAAGCTCCAGATGCTTAAACGGCATGCCTTCCGGAATATGCATCTCCACTTCCATGCATTCAATCGGCTGGACTCCGTCAAAGACCGCCTGTGAATTGAACGCGACGGGAGAATTCGTGACGTCCACCACCCACGAATAGCGAAGCACGCTCCCGATCTCGACGCCGGGCAGATTCACCACCAGCTGCTTTGAGGACGGATAGCGCGGAGCCGAAGCCGCCCAGCCGCAGTCAAGCACGTTCATTTCCTTCGGCGTGACGGAAAAGACCTTGCCGTTCTTGTTTGAAACGGTCGCATAGAGAAAATAGATGTTGCGGGTTGACGGCGCATAGGAATACTTGAGTTCGGCCGATGACTTCTTTCCGCTGTACGTAAGTATCTCCTTTTCGATTACGTTCGTCGCTATCCAGCTCTTGGGAGATCGGAAATGCCGCACGGAACGGTTCAGTATCATCCGCACGTTGGCGTTACCGTTGGCATCCCTGGCGAATGTCGGCTTGGCGCGCTCTGCCGTCTCCACCGCCTTGCGCGCGTTACGAAGGTTGTCGTATTCGGACACCTCGAACTCCACTGCGGACAAGTCGAGCCTGCGGTGAACCTTCATCTTCCCGCCATCTAGGCGCATTGTGCGCTCAAAGGAGTATCCGGGGACGTTGGTCACAGAGGCATCGGCGGGAATGGCGCACGGCAGGCCCAGGACATCGTTGTCGAAAGTCAGCGTCAGGTCTTCTTCGGCGCCGCATGTGGAGGTAAGCATGAGCGGGAACCGACGCGTTTCAAGAGACGTCGAACCGTCCAGCATCCAGTCCGCGATGTTGAACGAACGAGTGAAAAGAGGAACGGTAAGAACATCGCGCGTCAAGCCTTTCGTGATGCGGGAAGGCAACTTTGCCGTCAGCCTCGCCTCAAGCGGCTTCGACGTGTCGCTGAGATCTTCCGGCGACAGATCGAATGCAAGCATCTCCGCGCCCGATGCCATCCTGCGAAGGAATGTCTCAAGCTGCCTTCGACGCTCGATCGGCTTCATCCTAAGAAGAAAGTGGCGAAAGGCGTTGTCGTTAAACCCGTCAAAGCAGAACTTGGCCGAATAGAGGAGGTCACCGTCGGCGGACAGCGATGCGGTTGATTCCACTTTGAGGCGATTGCCCTCCACGGGCGGGACTGGCGAAGTGCGCAGCGTCTCCCCTTCCGGACGGGCCACCAGATACGATTTGTTTGAGAGATAGCTGGGCAACAGATCGCGCGTGGACTCATCCGTCGGATCCATCAGCATGTAGCCGCCGTCCTTCTCCGCGACAGCCGTGATTGCGTGGTTGAAGTAGGGGATGGGAACATCGGCGTCCATCTTCGCGCCGGCTTGGATCAAGACTGGATATGCGGGGATTCCGGCGATGCGAAGAAGAGACGCCAGCAGGGCGGCCTTGTCGCGGCAGACTCCGTAGCGGTTGTTGAATGTGATGTCGACGTCATGCGGTTCATATCCGGGGGCATCGTCTTCAAACGTCAGCCCCATATAGCGGATTTGCTGCGAGACGAACTTGAAGATCGCGCGTATCTTGGCGATTTCGTCAGGGCAGTCCTTCACAAGCGACTGGACAAGATTGGTCATCGCGGGATTCGTCTTCTCGAGATGCGGCGTGGATATTGCCCAGTACCAGCGCGAGACAGTCTCCCAATCAGGCACCGTGGAAAGGCGCAAGGTCTGCACGCATCGGGAAAGCGGCGGCATGTCGGGTTCGGGGAATGCCTGGGGAACGTTGCGAGCAGTCCACTTGAGGCGAGTGTATCCGCCGGGAAGAGCTTGATCGGGAACGCGAACGACCGTATCCTTGAACGGATGGCGCAAGACGACCTTGGCGACCGGACGGGCGGAAGGCTGATCGACGGACACCACGGTGGAGATGATGGGGGAGGTCTGCTCAAGCATGGTGGAATTGGCCCAGGCGTCCTTCATGCGCGCCTTGCGAACACGGCGGCAGAACACGACATGCCGAATCTCCCCTACGGCAAGCCCGGGAACGGAACAGGAGACTTTCTTATCCATGGGGTCCACAATGTTCATCGACATGTACGAGTTGTCCGTGGCGACCTTCATTGTGCTCTCGAAATCGACTCTGCGGACCACGCCGTTTGTGCCGACAATTTCGACAAGCTGTATGGAGGCATCACCATAGCTGGCATTGAAGTACGACGAAACCGAGGCGCGGGAACGACGTCCCTTTTCGGTCAGGACCTTGATCCACTCGTCATCCCACTCCACATATGAACCGTCAGGTTCATAGCGCGTGTGCATTCGATCGTCAACGATCACCGAATCCGCATCGGGATAACGAGCGGCAGTGACATCGGCGGCGGAGGCGATCACGGCGGCAGGATCCGCCATAAGATCGGTCGGCATCGACTGTCCATCAGAGGATGCCGCCGATACGGCCCCACATGCAAATACTGCTGCAAATGCAAGCAGTTCTCTTGTAAAACACATGACTACGTTCCAAATGCCATCAGATCTCTGCCAAGATACGCGTCCTCTGCGCAGCAAGCTCATCAGCAGAAATAGCCCCCATATCAAAGAGAGCTTTCAATTTGTTGAGGCGCGACGCCAAATCAATTGTACTCTCACCAACGGCAGGAGCGGGTGCTGGAGCTGGAGCAGGAGCGGGCGCAGGAGCTGGTGCGGGCGCAGGTGCGGGCACGGGCGCAGGAGTTGGTGCAGGCGCAGGCGCAGGTGCAGGCGCTGGTGCTGGTGCAGGAGCAGGAGCAGGAGCGGGCGCAGGAGCTGGTGCGGGCGCAGGCGAGGGAGCAGGAGCAGGAGCGGGCGCAGGTGCAGGAGCAGGAGCTGGTGCAGGAGCGGGTGTAGGCGCGGGCGCAGGTGCAGGTGCAGGCTCGGGCGTAGGCGCTGGTGCAGGTGCAGGTGCAGGCGTGGGCGCGCTTGTTGTATTGCCAGAAGCAAGTTTAAGACCGGCCTTAAGTTGCGGTTTTGGCGGCAGTTTGAGAGAGCCGGGCTTAAACATGGGCTTGCCTGCCGGTGCAGCCGCGGCGGGCACTGCCACTATGGCACCGCACTGGCACTTCACCTTCTTCCCTGCGAGGGAATTCATCACGAAGATTGATTTGCCGCATTGATCACATGTAACGTTCATTTTCTGTTCCTCCTTTTCACATTGCCGCTGCAAGCGCAGCGCCGAATTCCGAGCATTTGACTTCGGTTGCTCCCTCCATCTGGCGGGCGAAGTCGTACGTGACTGTCTTGTCCGCAATCACCTTGTCCATGGCGGCGATTATCTTGTCGGCCGCCTCGGTCCATCCCATGTAGCGAAGCATCATTTCGCCGGAAAGGATAAGAGATCCTGGATTCACCTTGTCGAGGCCGGCGTATTTCGGCGCCGTTCCATGGGTGGCCTCGAAAACGGCGACACCCGTCTGATAGTTGATGTTTGCGCCGGGGGCGATGCCGATGCCGCCCACCGTGGCGGCAAGCGCGTCCGACACATAATCGCCGTTGAGGTTCAACGTGGCGATCACGTCATACTCGGCGGGGCGTGTGAGTATCTGCTGAAGGAAGGCGTCGCAAATGCAGTCCTTCACCGTGATGGTGCGTCCCGTGCGCGGGTTCTTGAACTCGCACCAGGGGCCGTCGCCAATCGCTGTGGCTCCATATTCGCGCTTCGCCAGAGCATAGCCCCAGTCGCGGAACGCGCCCTCCGTGAACTTCTGGATGTTTCCCTTGTGGACGAGCGTCACGGACTTGCGGTCGTTGGCGACGGCGTAGTCGAGCGCGGCCTTCACAAGACGCTCCGTTCCCTCGACGGAAACCGGCTTGATGCCGATGGAAGCCGTTTCGGGGAAGCGAATCTTCTTGACGCCCATCTCGTCGATGAGGAAGCGCTTGACCTTGTCCGCCTCGGGAGTTCCGTTCATCCATTCTATGCCGGCGTAGATATCCTCCGTGTTTTCGCGGAAGATCACCATGTCGGTGAGCTCCGGATGCTTGACAGGGGACGGCACGCCCTTGAACCAGCGCACGGGGCGCAGGCACACATAGAGATCGAGCTGCTGGCGCATCGCCACGTTGATCGACCGGATGCCGCCGCC
>Ga0310786_10004920_pt1 | contig 18367 bp, 11 predicted proteins | sample AusTroGonzalo_MG_FD_203881 | JGI IMG/M metagenome (GOLD analysis project Ga0310786, IMG submission 203881) | Bovine rumen microbial communities from tropical cattle in Woodstock, Queensland, Australia - Gonzalo_03 (v2) (version 2) | ecosystem: Host-associated > Mammals > Digestive system >... | reverse complement strand
CCCCAAGGCACCGATGAACTCCTCAAAGTTGGAGGCATACAGGCCGTTGTTGCACTCAAAGATGTGGATGTCGTAGGCCGCCCGCATGATTTTCACGAAGTTCGTGATTTGGCGGTTGGCGATATGATACGAGCTGTAGGTGGGTTGCACATCCTGCCGTTCCGCGATGCGCTCCATGGCCAGTTCCACAATCCTGCCCCAGTCGTCGTTTCCCACCGCCACAGCCGACCGCACCGCATTCAGCACCAGCATAGCCTCATCCTTCGGCAGCCGTTCTGCCTCATCAATCAAATGCTGAATCTTAACACAATCCTTGTTGTCGCTCATATTAACATCTATCAATTATCTCATCTCCCGCATCCGTCCGTCTCCCTCTCCTGAAGGAGAGGGCCGGGGTGAGGTCGGGGGAGTCCTTCGTTAGCACGAAAGCACGTTAGCACGCATAACGATGCACATTCTATAGCTCATCCGTCACCTTTGTCAGCCGTCCATATTCGAAAAAGTAAAACTCCCCATCCATTTCTTTCGGCACATCCTTTTCCTTCGTTTTGCGCGGCAATCCCACCAGTTCATTGGTGAAATAGCGCAGATAAAGCGGCTGCAAAGATGTCTTGTAGTAATCATTGTCAATGACAAACAGCGGGAAATCCTTTGCCTGACTGATGGCGTTCTCCATCCCTGCATAACTAATCATCACTTGGTATAGCACATATCCGTTTTCTTGCGCATACTGCTGAAACGACGAAAGCGGCTTGCAGGCATTGCCCCTACAGGCTGGATTGAAAATCCGCACAATGGCCTTGGGCTGCTTCTCCAGCTCTTCCTTCAGCATCGGCATGGTCAGTTTGTAAACCCATCTTGGCTGCGCGTCTTCAAAACGCTCCAATGGAAGCACCAACGCCTTTTGGCTTTCGGTCAAGTCTTTGTAATCGTTTCCCAAGCCATTGATTTCAATGATGGCACATGAAGGAAACGCCAACATCACCATCATTGCAATCAGCGTGTAAATCCTCGTCGTTTTCATATTCATATCTGTCTTATTTGTCCTATAAGTCCCATTTCGTTAGCACGATAACACGCATACCGAAAAAAAGCCAAAGAAAGCCTCAAACCACCCCTTGTCGCCGATAGAGCGGCCAAGGCTCTCGATGGCTTATATTGTTCAATGAGAAAACACTCTAAAAATCCTCTCCGCTTTCTCCAGCCCAAAGACTTTCACCAACTTCTGGAAAATCACATACTTGACATCTATTCTATTGCGGTTTCTCATCACGCCATCATTATTCTTACAAACGTTCTCTCTCCTCCTCACTCACCGATCTTGAATCAAGTCTCACTTTCGATTGGCCGAACTTATAGGTGACATTCAGCATAATGTTGCGTTCATCACCATCATAAAAGACCAAGGAATTACCACGAAGGATACTCTGTTGCCAATAGAGCATAGTGTTGAAGATGTTGTTGGCACTCAGCCGCACGGTCAGGTTGTTGTTGAGGAAACTCTTTTCCAAACTGGCGGAGAGACTCCACAACTCTTTCACTGTAACGCTTTGTGAAGGATATGGTGTCCCGTAATAGAAATTCAGGTTGAACTTCACATCGTAAGGCAAAGTCAGCATATTGCCGACGGAAAGCATGGCGTAGTTCCTGTTGTTCTGTTTCAGTATGCCATCTTCTTCCTTTTCGTAATAGTTCCTGCCGAAATAGACGGAACTGTAAAGATACCACCACTTGGTGACATTCCCGTTCCACGCGATGGAGCCGAACAAACTTTGCGTATGGTCTCCGTTTCTGTAACGCACTTCTCCAAAATCAAGATTACCAGCACTCTGATAATGCTCCCAATAAATGGGATTGATTTCGTAATTGTAGCCGAAACGCACCGAAAGCGAGATGGGGAAACTGGCAAAAACCTGTGCCGAATGGATGTGGGTGTTAATCAAGTTGGGATTGCCCATCGTATTGACCAAGGAATCGATGTACATGCTGGGGTTCAAGGCATCCAATGAAGGGCGGACGATGCGCTTCGAATAAGACGCACCTACCGCATAGCCCGGGGTTGGTTTGTATTGTACAGTGGCATTCGGGAAAAGGCCGAAATTATTGTAATCTACTTGGGGAACATCGTTCAAGGAATTATGACGGTCAACATATTCAGCCCGCAGTCCGGCGGTGGCCGACCACTTGTCGGAGAAATTGTGCGCGACGCTTGCGTAGGCGGCGGCGTTCGACTCGTCGGAATGGTAGTGCTGCAAGAGGTTGTTTGTTCCTGTCAGGTCAACATGGTTGTCGGTTTGGATTAGCGAGTATTTCGCTCCTGCTGCAAGTGTGGTCTTGCCGTTTCGGAGCGGCAGGGTGTAGTCGGCCTTGCCCACATAAATGCCCGTGTTTCCATAACCTTTGTTAAGGTTCAGAATGCCGTGGCTTTCACTTCCGTCAACGATGTTGCGGAAAGCGTCCTCGTCATTATAACGGTTGTAGGTGTAGTCCAAGGTCACATTGAGGTTTTGGCCGAGGCTGTCGATGTCGTAGTTGAAAAACAGCGTGTTATTGCTCCGCAACCCCTTGTCATGGGTGCTGGTCACGGTCTTGAAATCCGTGTGGCCAGGCCCTTCAAAATGGGTCTTTTGCTCGCGCAGACTCGTCCCGTTGCCCAAGTTGTTGTTGCTCTGCAAACCGAGGGTGATTTTCGGAGTCAGCGCGTATTCAAGCATCAGTTTCGCGTTGTGGCCTTGGTTTTCCGAGAGGTTGTAGGCTCGGTGTTCAATCATCGAGTAGCCCATCACGTCCTCGTTGTTGAAGGTATGTGTTTTCCTTCCGTTGAATCCGTAATAGAGATTGGCCGAAAACTTGTTTTTCGAGAAGGTGACATCGGCAAAGGCACGCTCGCTCCACCTTCGCGCCTTGGTTACGGTGCCGCCAATACGCACCGAAAAATCATCGTTGCGCCTTATGGTGACGATTTTCACGATGGCGGTGGCATCGGCCTCGTATTGCGACGACGGGTTGTGGATGATTTCGATGGACTTGATGTTTTGCGGGTTCAGGTTATAGACCTCGTCCATCGAATACACGCGCCGGTTGTTGATGTAAACGATAGGCGAGCCTTGCCCGATGACGGAGAGGTTGTTCTGCCCATCCACCAAAAGGCCGGGTGTTTTCTTCAGCATGTCGATGCCGTCGGCACTCGATGATAGCAAGGTGCTTTCCACTCCAACCACCGTCTTGTCAGGCAAGATGGTGATTTCGGGTCGCTTGGCCGCAATGGTCACCTCTTGGAGTTGCGAGGCAGCGACATTCATTTTCAGCGTCCCCAAATTGCCTTTGGGCTGATTGACGAACTTCGGCTCGTAGCCCACAAAGCTGATTTTCAGCAGGTCGCAGGCTATTTCGAGCGTGAATCGGCCTTCGTTGTCGGTGGTCACGCCACCGAGGAAAGTGCTGTCGGGCAGTTGCATCGCTACGACGGTAGCGTAAGGAATAGGTGCGTCGGTTTCGTCCACCACGCGGCCGTTGATGTTTTGCGCCTTCGCGCCAAGCACTGCCATACAAACCAGCAGTGCGGTCAAAAATGATTTCTTCATCATTTTGGGTTTCATTGTTCTGTTGTGTATCATAATACTATATTTTAATGTTCATTCTTGCGGTCGCAATCCTCATGCCGTTATTATAAGCACCTAAATATCAACAATCTGTAAATAACAATCATTCTCAAACTGTCAAATTCTTTTACACCGTTGTAAAGTTTCTTTACAGTCTCATCTGTCTTATTTGTCCTATAAGTCCCACTTCGTAAGCACGTTAGCACGTTAGTACAAATAACGAAAAATCCTATTTACTCACCGCCACCTTAGCCGTAAGCACTTTTCCTTCTGCATCCGCAATCCGCAACAAATAAACGCCCTGCGGCAACTCCGCCACAGATATTTCATTCGTGCCTCGCATAGTCTTCACCACCTGCCCGAGGGCATTATAAACCTGCACCTCAGCAGCTTCAGCACCATCTATTGTAACTTGCTCCCTAGCAGGATTTGGATAAACCGTTAACAAAATGTCTGGTTTTTCATTCAACCCCACGCATTCCGAATAATAGAAAGTGGTGGTATAAACATCGTCATTCACTCGCAACTGCCAATCCAGCAATTTGTTATGGATAGGCAGCTCGTCATCCCAAACCATCCAGATGCCAGCGGTGGTTTCCACCGACACCGAAAGGTCGTAATGGTAGGTCATCGTGCTTTCCAATGCCCACTCACGTAAATCATCGTTGTAATAATCCGCCGTAGCATAGCAATTACCGTTGGCATCGTAGTAATACTCCGTCATATAGGTATAAATCCAGTCATCAAACCCTTGATGGGTTGATGTGGTTTCTGTATGTCGGTTGCCCACCTCATCATACTCATATTCAATCTTCCAGTTCTCCGTCCACGCATCTTCCCAATGGCTTTGCAGCTGTTCCTGGCAAAGACCTTCGGCGGTATAGAAGTAATCGTTTCTTGTAAGGGGATTCCAGCTGTTATCGCCATGGTAATAGTAGATGTCATTTAACAGCAATCCGTCTTCATATTCCCATGTCATTTTGCTTTCTGGTACCCAATCCTCCTCAAATGCGAAACCTTCCGAAAGCACCATTCGACCGTCCGAATCGTATTCATATGTGTATTTGTTGACAGCATACCAAACGCCACCATCAAGTGCGGATTCATACTCTTCAGTAATCCATTCACCATCATAGATAAACTCCGATTTCATGGCATAACCATCGCTGGTTTCCATTCTCATAATAATACGGTTCTGCTCATCATACCCATATTCCTCGGTAAAATCAAGAACCCAACTGTCTTCAAACCAATAGTGATCGATTTTCACGCAGTTGAAGCGCTCGTCATACTCAAACACGCTTTTCTGAAAGTCACCGTAAAGACTGTCCAACGCCTCATTGAAGGTATTGACGTAACGGTTCCATTTTTCTACCTGGTTGATTTTACTTTGCATGTGTTTTAGCGTTTCCTGACCATCTGTATTTTGTGCCGAAACCGCAACTGCACAGCACATCAAAGCTGAAAATAACAAAACTTTTCTCATGGTTATTATCTTTAACTTGTTGGTTTATCTAAACATCTCCTCAGTAAGGATAAGCGTATATGTCCTGTCTTTCTGAGTTTCTCCCTCAGGTTTGCAACTCCATGCCTCGCGCGTGAAGAAATACCGTTGTGTATCGCTGGCGTTCTCATCATGGCGATAAGTGATGGTAGATGCACCATCATAACTGCGCGTAATCCTCACACTGTCGAAATCCGACATAAGCTGCGTGAAGGCTTGCTCTTCCGTAATGGTAGTGGAAGAACCACCGCCCGCCCTGAAAGAACTGATAGTCGTTTTGTCAAACACGTCACCCGAATTGCTGGCATAAGGACTCGTGTAACAAACCTCGTTTGTCCCATTCCATCCTGTCAGCACAAGCGTGTCGTTGCCGTAGTGAGCAATCTCAAAATCGACATTCACCATATACTCACAAGAGCTCAATGTAAAAGTCATTGCCGCCAAAAACACCAGCAGCGTTCCGAATCTGAATTGTCTGTTTTTCATATTGATTTTTGCTTTTAGAATTTTTCGGCAAAACTACACCAAGCCCCCATGCATGGCAAGCAAAACCATGTACGGGTTTGTACGGGTTTTTCGCTATCGTACCGATAATCAATTAGATGTGGATTCCTCTGCGAAGCCTCGGAGGGTGACCGAAAGAGGCTCTTCGGTTCCAAAAATGGCTTTCATTTTGCGGCCTCGGTCGTTCACGGTGGTGTAAGCCCGCTGCATCAGGGCAGAGATGTCGGCGTCAGAAAGGCCAAGCAGATAGAGGCAGCAATAGTCGAGGTCGTTCTTGGTAAGGTTGGGATAGGCTTTGGCTAACCTGACGGTGAACAGATTGAAATGGCGGTCGGCGGCATCGCGCAACGCCGTCACCTGTTCCTTGCTTAAGGCGGCGTCCTTATAAAGTTTGCAGTCCATCTGCGCCTTGAACTGTCCTTCATGCACCCGTTCCATGATGAGGCGGCAGATAGGCTCATCGGTGAACGATTCAGCCTGTTGGGGCTTCGCGTTCACCTCCTCCTGCCGTTTGATTTGGTCCTTCAGCTCCCTCACCTCCTGGTTGCTCTTTTTCAACCGCCCCGACATCGACGCTTTCTCCAAACGGTGCGCCTCACGCTCAACCTCTATCTGCTGGTTGGCTTCTTCACGTTGCTCTTTCATCTTGCGCCTGTGGAGCAGCCAAGCCGTAAGAGCGGCCAACACCGCAAGGATGCCTGTTGCCACTATCATCCTGTTTCTTTGGACACGGATTTTCCCCTGCCTTTCAGCATCGGCCCGTTCCTGTTCCCATTGCAGATGCTGTTGAAACAACTCGTTAAGTTGCGAGACCTGTGCATTGCTTTCCCCTTCCGATACGGTGTTTCCCGCAATATACATCGAAAACTGGGCGGCTTTCAATGTGTCTCCCTGATTTTGGAATATCTCGTAAAGATATCGCGCCGCAATCCTTTGTCTGGCAGCATCCTCCATATCCTCAAACACAGGCGTTAAATAAACTAACGCTGAATCATATTGTACTTCCTCACTATAAATACTGCCAATAGTCAAATAGCGATTCAATTTCTCTGTTTCATCTGTGGTTTGAACTGCCATACGCCTCAAATCATTCACGGAAGGCTCAACCTCTTTGCCCATTATATAAAACAGAAAAGCTCTGGCCGAAATCAAATCCCTGAAAATCAAATTGTTCGTATCAGGCAATTGTTTCAGTGCCTCATCGTAATAATAGGCCGAACTGTCATATTGGTTCAATTTGCTATACTGTTTCCCTATAAACATCAAACACTTGCAACGGTTGAAAGGAGAAACAGGTTCTATATTATTGAAAACAAGGGCTTTTTTGCCGCAGAAGATGGCTGGTTCTTGCATAAACTGGCCAGAAAACAACTCCGCAAGGCGGTTGTATGTGCAAACCATGAAACACGCCTTCGTGCCCAACAGTTCGTTCTCGTGATAATGGCTCTCCATCGTCCGCAAGGCAAAGAGGTATTCCCCACACGCCTCAACCGCGCTGTCCTTTTCAGCATATCCCACACCATTAATATAATGCGCCCGTGCCGCCAAAAACCCGTCATCGATGGAATCAAAATACCCCACCGCCTTCAGCAGATCCTTTCGGTTACTCTGTCTATAATAATTCTTATACAGCAGCTCCGAAATCAGCACCTGGCAGTAATGCCCGTTAAAGGCATCGAGGCTGTCGGCTTCGGGACTTCCCGCAAACTCCATCATCACCGCCAAAGCGCTATCCGCCCGCCACCACATCAAACTATCGATGTTCTCCAGTGTCCGTGAGGCAACTCCCTCTCCTTCAGGAGAGGGTCGGGGTGAGGTCGTCCCCCTCTGAGAGGGGGTGGCCGCAGGCCGGGGGAGTCCTTCCCCCTCTAAGAGGGGGTGCCCAACGGGCGGGGGAGTATTACATCCCGCTAACACCGCCACCAGCAAAACAATCCCTATATAAAACCAACGTTTCACGCCACAAAATTACTCAAAATCCAGCAAACTCAATCAAAAATTTGTCTTTCGCTTCGTAAGCACGATAGCACGAAATGCGAAGCATTCAACGAAGTTAAAGCACGCATAACGATTCCCCCTCACAGAGGGGGCAAGGGGGAGTCAAGTCACTCCTTAATCCACTTCCCCGTTTCCGCTAATTTGCCGTCCGCATACACCTTCCAAACATAAACTCCCGCAGCCCAATCTGTTGCATCAATCGCCGTCACGTTCTCCGTGAGGGCTTGGCTGTGAACCTAACAACTACAACAATTGCCGCCAAAGCTGCCACTCCTATTGTAACCCACCACCATCGAAAGGGACGAGCGTCCTCCTCGACGCTCGATGTTTCTGGTTCAGGCTCCACATAATAAATGTACTTGCCCTCGCGGATGAGTTGCAAAGTGTAGTTCAGAATGGAATCACCGTGGGCGAAGGAAAGTTCTTCGGGAGTGAAGTTGACGGGATAGTCGGGAAGCACACCGCGACCATAAGGGAAACGCTCATTGACCACCGTGTCAAATACAATTTTAATAATCGGTATTTGGATGGCAATATCGGAAATGGGCAATATGTATTGCGTGAAATTCTCTGCCTTCATTTGATGGTAAGCCGAGCCTGTCTCGCGCCCGACGATGACACCACGGTTCTGCTTTTTCACCCAGCCTGCAAACATGGTGGAAGCCGAAAACGAAGTCTCGTTGGTGAGCAGATACAGCCGCCCTTTATAGTTGACTAAAGAATCAGGTGACTTCCATTCCGGATCGTCCTTTACAAACCCCTCACCATTCGGAAGCGGCTTGTAATCAGGATAATAGTCTTCTTGGTTGGCATCCACAGGACAACTGCCGAAGCATTGATAACCACCTTTTTTGTTCACGATTTTGCGCAGACTGGTGCAGAAAGACTTTTGGGCAAGATAGGAATACACATTTTCCGCTATCTCTCGCGGTCCACCGTGGTTGAAACGAAGGTCAAGGATCAGGTTGGGGATGCTGTCGGCAACGAGGTTGGCAAAGATTTCAGTTAGTTGCTCCATTTCCAAATCGTCCAATTCGAAAGTATGAAGAACGAGATAAGCCATCGTGTCGGAGAGTTTTTCAAACTCAAAATGTGCCTTTTCGTTTGCATGGAAATGGCGGTGTTGGTATTCTAACCATTGTGGTTCGCGGTAAGGGTCTTTGGGTTTCATTTGTTCAAAATGTTTTGTCTCGCCATCGGCAAAGGTGACAGTGAAGTTAGCATTCTTGGCAATTTGGTTGCAGTAGTAAGTATCCATTCCATACAAAAGCACATAATCCCCATAGCTCTTCACATAGCCATCGAAAAAGGCGACATACTCCAACACCATGGTTTTAAGGGAATCGGCGGGAATGCCATTTACTGAAACCACTTTTTTGCCGAGATAGTTTTTGTATTTCGCAGCAGCGCGCCATACTTGTAGCGTGTCGTTAAACCAGCCCAAACACACCGAAGGAGACAGCCTATTTGCGCCTCTTTTCGCTTTCGGCTCTGAAATAATAGTCGTATGGCTGTCATGGATTTTGCCAATAGTCTTGAAAACCAGCATTTCAAAATCAACGATGTCAACGGTTCCGTCCATCGCAGCCATTTTCGTCTTTATATAGGTATCGAATTCCTCTTTCGGTGTGTAGTCATACAGACCAGGGAAAGCATCTTCTAAAGTGGCCATCATACCATCAATGTCGGCTTGTGCCTCCTCACGGGTCAGTTGGGTCTTGTTGTTCACCTTAGGCGGGATGAAGGTGGTTTTCAGCCCAAAAGGCGTCATCGGGTCAACGGCTTTCGAGTTTTTCGAGATACTGACCACCACACAAGGCTCCTTGATGCGCTTGTAATAATAGCCCACGGTGCCCAACACATCGCCCCGATGCACGGTCTCACCCGTCTTGAACAGCCGCAGCGGGCGCATACCGCTCACATGCACCTCTCGTCCGTCGGCAACGCGAATGGAAACACTTGTGTTCATATAACGAATCTTTTCCGGCGACATTCCCCATTCGACGAACAGCAGGGAGTCTTGCTCGAAGTTGCCCGTTTGTTGGTTAAATACGTCAACAGAACAACTGAAACTATTGTGGTAGAAAATGTTGGCATGAGTAATTGTCCCATCCACGGGGCAAAGCACGGGCGTCCAAAAAGGCGCACCAATAATTAAACGGTCAAAATTCAACTCGGCTTGGGTCACACCATCGGCCACGCCTATGTAGTCTTGCGGGCGGTAAAGGATGTCGTCGCCGGCCTTTTTGTCTAAAGACAGAGCGACAGGCCAAAGATAGGTTTCCTGCCCGATGGCAAAGTTGCCCACGAGCAACAATGCGAAAATGATGACTTTTGTTCTCATATAGGACGCGTTTTGTAATTTGAAAACAAAAATACCTTGTTTGTCAAGTGGTAAAACCGCCATTCCAAACATTTTTCGTTAGGAAAAACAGTAAAATACTGAAAATCTTATAGATAATAAGAAAATCGTTCCAAACTTTTTCTGGAAAAATTCCAAACTTTTTCAGCCTTCCTCCATCTTCTTTCTGCGCTTTCCGCGCAGTTTATCCACCATCCCAACGGTGGTACCAAGGTAATCTGCCTCCTCTTGCCGCGAAATCTTGAAGTAAGAGAGAATATAGGATTTCATTTCGTCATCGTCTAGATCTGGGTATTTTTGCTGTAAGGTTTTTACCAGACCAGGATAGATTTGGTCAACCACTTCCACCATTGCCATCCAATGATCCTTGTCGCCATATACGGAAGACTTCAACACATTGAGAAGATTCGCTTTTTTGTTGCTGTTCAGATAGTTGTCTAACAGGAGCATGATGCGTTGTTCTCTCCTCAAAGCATCTGAAAGGCGGTCGGCGTAGTCTTGTTGGATTTGCTCGTGCTTGGCATCCTTTTGCGCCAAGGCTTGGTTTTGCTGCTTGAAATGAAACAGTTCGGCGTTGATTTCAGCCTCTTGTTTCCGTTTTCTTGCCAAACGGATTTGCGAGACCAAGAAAGCTGCCAAAACCAAAGCCGCCAGTCCGCTAATGAGGATGATAATGCGCTGTTTGCGGATGATTTTCTCGTTCAACTCGTTCCGTAAAACCTCGTAATCATATTTCTTCTGGATACTATAAAGATTTTCCTTCTCTTTTTTGAGTTCTACTCTTCTGTTCTCTATGATGTAATGCTCATAATACCACAAAGCCAGAGCATAATCTCCACGCAATTCGGCATATTTTTCCAATGTCAAATAATCCCAATAAGGTTCATGATTTTTCATGGTATTGGTATCTTGCAATAGGGCTTCATATTCTCTAAAGAAATAGGCTGCGGAATCCGTGTTGTCTGCGGCATCGTAAACCGTTCCCAAACTTTGGCAGTAATACATCCTTTCCTTGTCTGTTTCCAGCCCCGTTCTCGCCTTGAATTTCCAAAGGTATTCGGCGGCTTTATTGTAGTTGCCTTGATCCAGATTCAGAACATAAAAGTTTGTCAGCACTGTCGTATAGATCTCTTGGTTTTGGCTCTTTTCTGCATAATAAAGTGCTTGATTTATATACATTTCAGCGCTATCAAACTCCCTAAAAGCGATATATGCAAAACCCATCAGGTTGAGCAATTTAGCTCGTTCGTCATAATGGGTTCCAAAACATGGTTCTGCGGCTTTCAAACGCCACATATACTCTTCTTTTGTCTCGCCTTTCCGATACAGCATGTCACCAATTTGGTAACGGGCGCGTGCCACTGTCAACGTATCGTCTGCCACCAAACCGTAATGCTCTGCCTCTTTGAACAATTGCAAAGCCTCCGACTTATTGCCAGAATCCAACTGAATACGAGCGTTTTCCAAGGCATCACGCCCCACTTGCCTAACATCGCGAGGCATTGGCTGACATGCGGCTAAAGCTAACCACAAAATGATGGCTCCTATGGATAAACAACATTTCACCCCGCAAAATTACTCAAAATCCATCAAATTCAATCAAAAATTTCCCCCTTTCAAAAGGGGGTGCCGCAAAGCGGCGTGGAAGTCCCACTGTCGTTAGCACGATAGTACGCTATCCCGCATAACGAAAACCCGCATCGCTCCGTACCTGCAATTCAATTTAAACCGTCAACAGCCAATCCGCATCGCAAATTTTTGGCAATATCTGTCGTTATTGCCAATTATTTGAACCTACATGTTTGCATATATTTTAACTCCAAATTCAAAAAAATTGCGAATATCAGGAGAAATTTATAGCAAACATCATCCTCTTTTCGGTCGGAAAAATCCGCAATAATTCCGACCAAAAAACAAGCGAAACCATTAGTCTTATCAGCCCTAACCGTCATATAACCCCTAACTGAGCTCGCCGCTGCTGTCACAGTTTTACAGCGAGAAGCTTTTATCCCGTCTCTTCAATGCTGTGTGGTAATGCTGCCTGTCAATGCGCGTCCTCACCATTCCCAACCTCCAAAACCTATAACTTTTTTGGCAAAAAACATCAAAATTTGCCAAAATTGTTATACCTTTGCGCTCAAATTACGACACAATCAATATGACGATAGCAGAGCAGATATTAAATTATGCATTCATACAGAATCAACCATTCCGCAGGCGTGACTTAATGCAGTTTTTAGGTACCAACAATGTATCTGAAGCATCAGCTCATGTGCTGCTTAAACGCCTTGTGGAGCAAGGTAAATTGGTCAAGGCTGGATATGGTCTGTATGCTCTCCCCGAAAAAGAAAAAACAAGTTTCATCTATATGCCTTCCGAAGAAGAAGTGACCATAGCCACACAAATCAAGCAGAATTTTCCTTTTGCCGATTTCTGCGTCTGGAAGCCCTCCGTATTAGTTCCCTATATGCGCCATATTCCAGCACTGGGAATGACACTTATTGATGTGGAACGTGTTGCAATGGAATCGGTTTTCAACTTTTTGCAAGGAGATGCCCCTTCGATGTCCATACTACTGAACCCTACAGAACAGGAATGTGAGAGGTACATCACAACCGACAAACTCTTGATTGTTCGTACTTTGGTCAACGAAGCTCCTATTACCAAGGTCAACGACACGCCCGTACCCACATTAGAAAAAATCTTGGTAGATGCCGCTGGCGATAAGGAACTGATTTTTGCCCAAGGTGCTGAGCTTTACACAATTTATGAGGAAGCCTTCAGCAGACACAATGTGAATCGCAGCCGTTTACTCCGTTATGCCGCACGTCGCCATCGTAAAGATCAGATACTCAAAATCATTAACACCATCGAATCATGATACATCCGGATAGCAGAACTTTGGCATGGATTGAAAAAGTTGCCAAAGAAAACAACGTTAAAGATGTGGCATTGGCCGAAAAGACCATCAGAGCCTTTTCATTACTTGAAGCATTAGTACGCTCAGGTTGCCCGCTACTGTTCAAAGGCGGCACCGCTGAGATGTTGCACCTCAACAGTGCAAAACGACTCTCAATAGATGTCGATATAATATGTCCACCAGGTACACAGATTGAAGATTATCTAAAAGTCTATTCGTCAGAATACGGCTTCGGCGAGGTAGAACTGGTAGAACGCATCTCACGTTCTGACATCCCTAAGAAACACGCAAAATACAACTATCAAGTGTCTTATCCAGAGGGAGGAAAACAGGACAAGATTCTACTGGATGTCTTATTTGAGGAAAACCATTATTCCCATGTGCTGTCACTTCCAATTGAAAGTCCTTTCCTTAAAACTGAGGGCGAGCCTGTCATGGTCAACCTTCCCAGTTACCAAGACATGCTTGGCGACAAACTCACAGCTTTTGCGCCACATACCACGGGCATCCCGTTCTTCAAGGGCGACAAAGACTGCTCTATGGAAATCAACAAGCAGTTGTTTGACATTGCCTCGTTGTTCGACTTGACAAACGATCTGACTATAACGACTGAAACATTCCGAAAGTTTGCCGCCGTTGAGTTGCTTTATCGCAAGGCTGACCCATCAAAGCTACAGGATGTACTCGACGACATCTTCAACACATCCTGTTGTATCTGTTTCAGAGGCGTAGAGAATCCAGAAGAGTTCAAGTTACTCCAGAACGGCATAGCCAAAGTACGTAGTTTTATCCATAGCGAGAAAAACTACAGTCTTGACCAAGCTATTGTCAACGCTTCCAAGGCAGCCTATCTCAGCAAACTCATCGAGAAAGGCATAACAGAAGTACACCACTTCGCTCCAGGCAGCGAACAACAACTGGCAGATGCCACTATCACAGAACCACTGCCAACGAAGTTCAACAAGTTCAAGAAAAGCAATATAGAAGCTTTCTTCTATTGGAACGAAATACAGAAACTATCTAATTGATAACACTAAAATAAAGAACAATACTATGATTGAGTCATTCGACATAAAAGAGAACCATGTCTATATTGGCAGCTTAGACAAAGCGATAGAATGGAGTGGAATAAAAGGCGAAGAAACCAACGATGAGCAACGGAACAATTTAATTACCCATATAAGGGAAAAGATTAAGAATTATCTACAACTGGATAATGTTAGTTTCTTGTTTGGGACGGGGTCATCTATTCATCTTGGTGCGGCTGGAATCCAGAATATTCCATCACAAGTTGAAAAGGATATCGAGTCACCCAATATGGCTGAATTAAAGGAGGATTTCAAGAAACATGTCGTTGCATTGCAAAAACCAATGCTGGACAAATATCATCCGGAGAAAAATAAGAAATTTCAGGATGAAAGAGGATGGGATTTGATTTTCGATGGCACTTATATCAGAAACTACGAGGAAAAGAATGTGAAAGACGAAGATGCGGACAAAAAGGTTGAAGGCGAGAATGAGAGGATTGAGGATGTATCATTGGAAAAGATTGAAGATATTCCAGTGGAAAAGATGGAGAACCTACTGGATGAGACGATTGAAGATATACAGGTGGAGAGCCCTAAGGATGTGCCAGATGAGGATGTAAGCAAACACTATGGAGAGATATTGCTTCAATTTGAATTGCTGCTCAATTATTTAACCGCAATGTTGTTCCAAAAGGAAGCAGAGAAAGCTGATGATGAAAGCAAACGCATCCAAGACCTGATTACAGCATTGAAAAAATCACTGTTTACTATTTGCGATGTTCATGGTCGTGAGACCAGCGAAAAAGATTTAAAGCGGATTCGGGAAAAAGGATTAGAAGAAGAATTCAAAAGAAACAAATACTTGTTTCATGAGAAATTTCTGAAATCATTGATGCAACGCCCCTTGAACCTGCAACGCGCCAACATATTCACATCAAACTATGATTTAGCATTTGAGTATGCTTTTGATAACCTTGGCGTCAAATATATTGATGGGTTTTCAGGGTTTCATCACCGCTATTTCAAGCCCGAGACATTCAATTATGACATCTTTTATCCTGGCAGCACAACAGCGGGCAAGGTACAACGCATTGAGAAAGTGGTGCGCTATTTCAAGTTGCACGGCTCTATTAGTTGGATAAATGATAATCAGCATACGCCCAGCAACATATACGGCATCGAAGAAATGCCTATTGAACTGATTAAAATGAAAGCCAAGGAAGACAACGATAGTCTTTATGGCAATCTGATGATTTACCCTACTGCCGTAAAGAAGTCATATACATTAGACCTTCCATATTCAGAATTATTTCGTCATTTCGCTCACTGCATATCGCAACCGCAGTCTGTTCTTTTCACTGTAGGTTATTCTTTCTACGACGAGCACTTCAATGATATCATTTATCAAGCATTATCCAACCCGACTTTTACGCTGGTGATAATAGACTTTAATGGTTGTGGAAAGTCTGCCGAAATCAAGCGCTTGAAAGATTTGAACGATCCGAGGATTATCATTATTGAAGGACATTATCTTGGCGACTTTCTGACTCTCGCAAATACGCTTATGCCCGATTTTATGGATACTTCATCGGAAGATAAGGTGACAAAAACACTAAACAATCTATTGAATAATAAAACTGAAAACGATGGCAAATGAGCGTAACATTGGGCATATTGTCACGGTTGACAGCCTGTCAGTATTCGTGAAACTGGATGACGACTTGAAGAGTCTCTACAAAAGTGGCTATGAAGAGATTTATCCAGTAGCTCGTATCAATTCTTACATCATCATACCCGTTGGTGCAGACAAAATTGTGGCTTTAGTTGATCGAGTGATGAATCGTGAGGAAACAGACCTTACGAAGAATCGTGGGACAATTTTTCTGACAGAATCCAGCCGTTACCTCTCGGCGACCATGATTGGAACAATTGAAAACAGCAAATACATTCAAGGTGTCTATAATTATCCGATACTTGATAATCCGGTATGGTATGTTACCCGCAAAGACTTGGATATTATCTTTGACCAAAAAGAAGGCGACAACCCTATAAATTTCAAGGAGGATTATTACCTACCAATTGGCAAATCACCTTCATTCCCTGATTACCAAGTGAAGATCAATCCAGATAAAATGTTTGGGAAACATGCAGCCATACTTGGCAATACAGGGTCGGGAAAGTCTTGCACGCTGACTTCAATACTTCAAAGCATGTTTCAGTATAAGTACAATGGGCAAAAGCTACAGAGTGCCCATGTGGTGATATTTGACACAAACGGAGAGTATAAAGAAGCTTTCAATATCGAGAAAAAGCACAAAGTAAATCCATTTTACATCAACGAGGATGGTTTGAAGGTGCCGTATTGGTTCATGAACTTCGACGATATGGACTATTTGTTTGAACCAACTACTGGAACGCAGGCCCCAATATTAAAAAGAGCTTTAGGTTTGGCAAAATCTCAAGTCAATCCCATGGCTTCATCTTTTATAGGTAAGGCCGATTTCTCAATTCTAAAGTCATACGTCCAGGATTTATGCGGCAATGACAACAGCGTAAAACATGCATTGCTTGACAGATCAGACTTCATTCTAAAACGATTAACTGAATATCATAATGCTGGACATATTAAGTTTAACTTAACGAGTATTTGTCAAGGGGCAGCGAAGCTAGTCGAAGCTAAAGGAACTCTTAAGTACAATGGCAGTTTTATTAATGGTTCAGCAGACTACAACAAACTAGTTGAGGGACTGCAGTTATTCCAAGAGGAATTGGGAAAATATGAAAACTCTATCCAAGAAAGCATTTCTGCCGAAAACCGAAACGTAGACGCTCCTTTGTTTTATTCCTTCAACGAATTGCTCTCAGTATATATTGATAGTGCCATTAGGGAACAGAGTGTATCTTCAGATAGGCTGAATGAATACATATCGACTCTTTTGTTAAGGATGCGTTCCTATGTAGACGATGTGAGATTGGCTGATCCATTGATGCTTGATACACAAAAAGATATAAATGATGCGTTAGTCCAATTCCTAGCTTTTGTATTAGGTGATTATTGTACAGTGTACAACAAAGAACAATACAAAGACTCGGTTTTTCAATCCTATTATTCAGAATCATTCAAGAAGCAAGAAAATAAGCAAAGAAATCAAGTGACTATCATTGATATGTCACTCTTGCCATTCCAAGTCCTTGAAACCATCACGGGCTTGATAGGAAGAATGATCTTAGAATTCTTATCCCGATTCGACAAGGAAGAAAGAGGAAGTGTTCCTATTGTAATTGCCTTGGAAGAGGCACAAAACTACATACCAGAAGTTAATCATAAGGATAGAGAATCTATTTCGAAGAGGGTATTTGAGAGAATTGCACGGGAGGGAAGAAAATACGGATTGTCATTAGTCGTGTCGAGCCAACGCCCTTCTGAATTGTCAAAGACCGTTTTATCTCAATGTAATAGTTTTATTGTCCATCGCATTCAGAATCCTGATGATCAAAGCTATATTAGAAAATTGGTTTCTTCAGCAAATTCGGAAATTCTAAACCAACTGCCCACATTACCCCAACAACATGTTATTATTATGGGCGACTGCGTTAGAACTCCTATTGTGGCACGAATGAACGATGCCAATCCAAGACCGAATAGTAATAACCCTTCATTTATTGATAATTGGCTGAAAAATGGGAAAGCAGATTATGACTTGGTGACGAAAAAATGGACTGAGCAAAAGGAAGAAATTGAAGAAACAGAAAAAGCCGCGGTAGACATTCAAACAGTAGAGGCTGAAAAGCCTCTAGCTTTACCTTTTGAAAATGAGACAGAAGGATAGGAGTTGTCTAGGAATCAAACTGTAAATTTAAACGCATAATTTCTAACTTTCTCCATCCCAACCCTTCAAGGTGTTCCGCCCCCAGCGAAGCGTTTGTCTTGTGGCCGTCAGTGCTACGGGCTACCATTCCGCTACGGCCACGATTCGTGCCTCATTGTGGCCTCCGCTCCATTAACGCCTCTCCGCGCTGCCGTCCCCTGCGCCTGCTCGCATCGCTTAGGTGGCTCCACATCGTGTTCATCCCGTCAGCCGCACAAGCCAAAGCTGCTGCCATTCGCCGCTTCGGTCGCTCCATGGGCGTTTTCACCTCCGCAAACGAAGCGCCCTCAGCTTCATCGAGAGTGTCCAGCCCTTCGCGGCCTGACAACTACCTTTCGCTCCGACGGGCAGACGACGGCTCCGTAAACTCCGCTGTCGTCTGCTCGCTCCGCTACAGTCCGTCGTCAGGTCGCCCAGCCGCACCAGCCACACCATCGCCGAAAGGCTACACGAAAAATAAGGCTTGTTGTGCCGTGGTCGGTCGCGCCGTCTCTCACCCACAAAACGCCTATTGCGCTCACCTACGCGGCCAATACCAGCAGCCGCACCCCGTAAGATAGGCCTCACGGTCGATAGCACG
>Ga0310786_10004919_pt1 | contig 18369 bp, 20 predicted proteins | sample AusTroGonzalo_MG_FD_203881 | JGI IMG/M metagenome (GOLD analysis project Ga0310786, IMG submission 203881) | Bovine rumen microbial communities from tropical cattle in Woodstock, Queensland, Australia - Gonzalo_03 (v2) (version 2) | ecosystem: Host-associated > Mammals > Digestive system >... | reverse complement strand
GCTGTTAAATATGGCATTGGAAAAATGAAATTCCATAACACTGACCCATCATCATTTGCTTCAGAGGCATCCGTAAAAGGGTTAACTGATTTAGTTATGGAATTACTTGATAAACAAAAATATAAATTCTGTCAGGTTAATACAAAACCATCATTGACAAAAGATTCTTTTAACTATCAAATCTCTGTTCAATACCCAGCAAAATTTAGTGGTACAGTATCATTTAAAAAAGCACCAAGCGAAACTGGTCTAAGATTCCATATTTCTGGTGATTAAAGTTTCTTAATCAATAATTTCAAAAATTTATAAAATAATTCTTTATTCTTTGAAGAATCCATATATGAGGTATAATAATCTTTAAAGACATTAGAGCATCTAGCTAATTTTATCCAAGATTCTTTTTTAATAATATTATTTTTTAAATAACCAACAGAGTAATTTCCTCTTAATTCGGCCAGCGCAATATCGCTCAAGCCATTTAACTGAACAATCAAATACTCAGAAAAACTGAACTTACTATTAGAAGTTAATTCTGTTTCCAATTGCTCTACAATCTCTTGGATAAAATCATATAATCCAGGAAATTGTCCATTAAGTATGTCTGTAATCTTTTCATATGAAAGACGGATTTTTACTCTGTTATCATTACGAATATCATGTAATACAATCTTCTCATCCATTGTTGGAAGAGTCATAATAATATGTATGTCTTTTTGATATTTTAATTTAATATAAATTCTTAATGCTTGTTTTAAAAATGTTATTAATCTACTGACGGCTATTGAATTTTTTCCAACACCGTAAAATTTTTCATATATCGTTGAACTAATGTATTCAACAATATCGTCATAGTTAGAAATATCATTTAAATAAAACGCATCAACCTTCATCGTAAATTTATTTATATTTGGATTGTTGAAAAGTTTCTCTCTTTTACTATTACTATTTTATTCGATATTTGCTCAGCTATTGAGGCATCGTGTGTTACTAAAAAGATGTTTTTATCTTTCTTATCTTTGATGCATCTCAACAACATTTGCTTACCATTTATGTCTAAACCCATTCTATCAATCATCTCGTCAATCATTAACAAATTAATAGAACATCCAGACAAACTTTCCCATGCATCCCTAAATGCAAGCGTTAAAGCTAAAGTAATACGGCCCTGCTCACCAGAAGATACAGTACCATATTCAACACCATTACCTTTAATAGTAATACTCATATCATTATTGAATGTAACAAGATGTAATGAACCAAGTTTATTCAAATAGAATTTAATTTTATTATTTAAATAATCCAATGACTTATCTAAAATTGCTTGGCGAATATAACTTGATGGGCTATTTAATAATTTTAATAAAATCTCATTATGCTCTTGGTTTTCTTTTAATTCTTTTAATGTAGAACTATCAACATCCTGAATTGCATCTAATGCTGCTTGCATTTGAATAATACTATCAACAAATGGATTCTTCTCTTCTTTAGAAAGATTTTCTACATCTTTCTTCAATGTTTCAATATGAGCTTTTGCTTCAAACAATAGATTCAAAGAATTTTGGTAACCATCTGTACTAAAGATACTATCTTTATCTGGCTTTGTAATATCTTGAATAACAATACCATCAATTTGCTCTTTTAATGACTTAATACCATTTTCATTAAATGCAATGTTGGCTTTCAAAGAATCAATTTCAGATTTAACCTTTAACAATTCATATCTGTCTTTTACTTGTGTTTCTTTCTTTACCCATACAGATGAATCATTTAACTTGGCATCCAAATTACTTCGTTGTGCATTAATTTCAAGAATTTCAACTTCAATTCTATGTGATGCGTCTTGATATTGTTGAATTGAATTATTAATTCTTTCAATCTCTTTGTCTGCCTTTTCTTTATCCATCATTTGACCACAAGTTGGACAAACATTATTTTGATATGATAATTTTTCTTTCTTTAGCTTTTCCACTTCTAAAGAAATTTGTTTCTGACCATCAACTAATTCATTATAACGAGAATCAACCTTAGCTTTTTCTTCAGATATACGATTATACTCAGCATCAATTTTCTCATTATAATCAAATGCTTCTTCATTTACTTCAAAATTAATGACTTGCTTTGCTTTTAATTCCTCGGTATATCTATCCAATGTTTTGACATACTCTTCTAACTCTACATTTAATTTTGTTAACTTTTCACTATTTTCTTTATTCTTTTTATCTGCTTCTAAATAATGCTCCCACGCTTTAATTAAATTAAATTCAGCATTGAAATCAACATCTTTAAAACAATTTAATTCATTTGTTTTATCTTCCAATTCTTTCTTTCTGGAAGCATCCCAATTTTCTTTTTGTGCAGAAAGAGCGGCTAATTGTGCTTTATAGCTTTCTCTTGTTGTATTGTTTTGTGAATTAACTGTTGTTACTCTAAACTCTTCATTTAAAATATCATTCTTTGTTTGCTTGATAACTTCTTTTAAGGCATTGATTTTCTTAGTAATTACATCAATACCCAATACTTTCTCAATAATAATTTTTTGATTTGCAGTTGTCTCATCCATAAAGATTGGAACAGAGCAAGATAATAGCACTGTCTGACAAAATAATTCTGGACTCATACCGACTATTTCTTCAATAACAGATTGCGTGTCACGAGAATCACCTAATGCTTCATTAGTAATTTCTTCATCTTCTTTATATAAACGGAGATATTGTGGATTTCTCCCTCTTTCAATACGATAATTAACGCCATCCTTGTTAAATGTAAGGGTGACTTCCATATGCTTTTTGTTGATATTATTGACCAATGTCGGTAATGTAATTTTATTACCAATTGCTTTACCAAATAAGCAATAGTGTAATGCTTGCATAAATGCAGTTTTACCACAACCATTCTGGTTACCAGCATCATCTTCGGCCTTATCTTTATTAAGACCACAGATTAATGTATGCAAATCTTTATCCAGCTTAATTGTTTGCTCTGCATTACCAAAACTTAAAAAGTTTCTGACCTTTAATTCAACAAAATTTAATTGCATATATCCCTCTCTAATAAATTAAACCTGTTTGTATTATACAACAAGTTTTAGTTTTTGTCATTATTAAATTACATTTCCAATTGCATTACAAAATATTGGTATAATAATTTTAATCCTGGGCAACCTGTGTCATCATGTGGGAACCAACAACAATCCCCTCGACATGCTTTTACAAATGGACATGTTTTACATTCATCTTGTAATGTTTCTTCGTGTTTAATAAACTCATCAAATATTTCTTGATTCGTTTCACCTGTCATTAAATTATAATATGGTTTAAATGCTGTGTATGTACATTGCGATACCATCCCATTTGGTAATATAGTTCTATTTTCCTTTTGACACTTTCTATAATGTGTGTATGCTGGCTCTCCCTGTAATGTTTCTTTAATTGCATCAATTGTTTCCAATGACAATTCAGGGTCTTCTTGTTTTCTTTTCATATATTCTGTATAGACATCAATCATCCATCTATCAACATCTCTATTTTTGGGACGAAGTAATGTATCATATACTTCTTTATCTTTTTCAGAAATCGTGCTTGGATAAAATAATCTATGCAAATCAAATTGTTTAATATTTAATTCTTTAATAAAATCAAATATTTCAGCAGGAGTTAAAGTCATGAGCATTTTATTAACTGTTATAATGCAATCTAGCTTAATGCCTTCATCTTGAAGTGTTTTAAGATTCTTTCTCCATAAATCTTCTTGGGCTTGCGAGCCAAATCTTGCTTTATAGTCATAAGATGTACCAATATGATTACATCTTTTAGCAAACTTAATAAACTCTGGTGTTAATTCAAATGAAAGATTAGTCCTGCAACAAATTTCTAAGTTTTTAATACTACCGTTTTCTGTAACTCTATCAACAATTTCATTTAATAAAGAATGACTAACCAAACCAATTTCACCACCAGCAAAGTTTACTGAATGAATTTCGTCTGGGTCATTCTTTACTATATTAGTAATATATTCAATTGCTTTATCCAATACATCTGGTTGCATGACTTCATCGCCATGCACAGTATAACATTGTTTGCAATGCAAACTACATCTATTAGTAAGGACTAATTCAAATTCCATTATTTCAACCTAATCATAATCACAATACGGTTGTGAACCAAATCTTCCATGCCATTGAATACTAATGTATCATAACCCAATTGTGTTTTAATTCGGTTAATTTCTTTATTCAAATCCTTAAAGATATTTTTATCCAAATCAACAACGATTGTCTTGCGTTCTTTAATATATCTGACATTCTTGTATTCTTCTTCAGATGTTTCATACATACGTGTCAAAACATTCATAATTGGTTGGAATTCATCATACGATTCCAAGTTAGATGGCTCTTTTAAGAATTCCATAATTGCTTCATCAATAGGTGCGCCAATACTAACTGCTTCTTCAAGTGTAATCTCTTGAGATTTATCAGGTTTCTTAACTCCTGCTTCTGCTAATTTAGCATCAGCGATGGCATTTAATTCTTGTTGAATTTGTTCTTTTGTCAACTTTTTCTCTACTGGTTTAGTAGTTTTCTTAGTTGTCTTTTTCTTGGTTGTCTTCTTTTTAGTAACCATGTATTACTCCTTATAATTCGATTGATTTAGGGTTTCTATTAATTTGATGTCTTGCTTTGTAGAATTGAGCATTCTTTTGGAATTCTTCAATTGTTCTACTATTTGTATATGTCATAGCACTACGCAATCCACCTTCCAATTCTTGAATTCTTTTAACAACAGGTCCTGTAAACGGAACCAATGAAACAATACCTTCGCTTGCTCTGTACTTTTCCATACCTTTATAGTGTTTGTTTTGTGCGAATTCAGATGACATGCCATAGAATAATTTATACTCTTTAATGTGTCTTTCTTTTTCACCTGTTACTTTAAGGTCATTTGTTTCAATTAATTTTCTAATGTAATCGCCACCCGCTTCACTACATCCTGCAAGATAACCACCCATCATAACGAAATCAGCGTTGGCAGCAATTGCTTTAACATAATCGCCAGGTTTTTGAATACCACCATCTGAGACCAATAAACCATCATTCTTTCTAGCGGCTGGTGCACATTCCAATACTGTTGATAATTGTGGACGACCAACACCTGTCATTACACGAGTTGAGCATTGACTACCACCACCGATTCCAACAACTACACCATCAGCACCATTTTGAATTAATTCTTCTGTCTTCTCTGGAGTTACAACATTACCCGCTAAAATAATTGCATTAGGAAATAATGTTCTAATTCTCTTCAAATGTTGGACAAATCCTGTGATGTATCCATTTGGAGCATCCAAGCGAATATTGCGGCACAATCCAGTTTTCATGATTTCTTTCAATTTTTCAAAATCATCTTTTCTCAAACCAGTTGAAATAAAGATATAATCATTTGTACCAAAATCATAAGCATTGTCCTCTAGGAATTGAATAACTTGCTTGGCACTATAATGCTTTGATAATGCACAAAACATTTGACGTTTTTCTAATTCTTTAGCCATATCAAATGTTCCAGTACAATCCATATTGGATGCTAATGCAGGACTTCCTTCAATTGTTCTACCTGTCCATTTAAAACGAAATGGTCTTACAACCTTTGCATCCGCTCTACTTTCTACGGTAGATGGGATTGGTTTAATCATTACATCATCAAAATCTAATTGTTCATTATTAATAATCTTATCTGTCATTTCCGTTCCTTTGTATTCTTGTTTGTTGGATTTCTGTTTGCTCTGGTTGTTTCGCAGCCATTTCTGGATGATCTTGTTCATATTTTTCTACTATTTCCTCATATCTTGCTCTTAAATCTGGATTTGTTACTCTTGATAATCTATATTTTGCTCTTCCATATTCTATTGAAGCTGACAACTTCGCCAATTCATCTGGTCTCATTTCTCCTTTACTCCCTTGTTAACAACCATTATTATATATCATTTTAAAACATCTGTCAAGTGCTATTTTTGAAAAACAAAAATAGGTTCATATTTTCTCCCTTTTTTCTTTGATACTGAAGATAATTCCAAGTATAAAGTGTCAATGTGCTTGAAACCAGTCAGTACCGCAAATTCTTTAGTTTTACCCTCTAACATATCATATTTTGGAGTATTCGCAATATTAATAATTGTATATCCATTTGGTTTAGTATACTGGTAGCAATTCTCAATGGTCTTTTTTAAGAAACCATTTAACCATTTATCTAATGTAGGATATTTAATATATGATTGTGTTTCTTCTGTTGAATATTTTTCTGTGTCAAAGTATGGAGGTGATGAAAAACATAAATCATACTTGTCCTTATCTGAAAACTTATCTTCACTTCCACCTTTTACAATAGAAATCATTTTATCAGATTTATTTGCTAATTCTAAAAGACCTTTATATGTTTTAGTAGAAGGTTCGCAACCAACATAACCTTTACAATTGGATGCCATAAATCCAAACATTCTTCCACCAAATCCTGCTGACATATCAAATACATATCCATTATTACCATATCTATTGTAAATGTATTTGGCGGCAGTTGGTCTAAAATTAGAAACAGATTGACCTGTTAGAAATACTTTCGCATTTTGTCTTATTCTATTATTTGTCCAATGAGGCTCATTATGCTTACATTTCCAAACATATGTTTTTCTTATAAGTTTCTTCAACTTCTCATCTGAACCCCACGCTTCTTTTAATGAATATGTTTCATTGCCGCATTTAATTTCAATCCAATGAGGGAAGTATGCCCATAATATACCTTGACCAATTAGATTTTGTTTAATAACTTTTGTTTCAGGATTAAATAAAATTGTTTCATCAAAATCTTTTAGTTTTTGTAATTCTTTATCAAAGTCATAATCTTCTTTATTATAATTTGGAAAGCCAATGCTTCTGTAAAAGTTGAATATTTTATCAACTTCAGCATTAACATCTTTATCTAATGATAGATTAAACATCTCATCAGAAAAATCATACTTCATAATTATCCCTTTTAATATACTGGGTATTAACTGTTGTTTTAAGTTCTTCATCTTCTTCAAAAATATTTTCTAAGCACCTCATATACTCTTTAATAATTTCATCAGGAGATTCTGTAGAAGCCATTGTATCTACAGGTTTTTCTTTAAAATAAAGATTTACCCTAGTATCACTCATTTTTTTACCCTTTCTATTTACCAAATTATTTTCTACAAATTATCCAATTACGTAGCCATGCTTTTGTTTTGTTTTTGCTTCTAAGATCAATCCAGCTTCTTAACCATGCTTTTGTCTTATTTTCTGAATAATTAACAATCCAATTACGTAGCCATACTTTTGTTTTATTTTCAGATTTATGCCTTATCCAATCTCTTAACCATTTCTTTGTTTTTTCAATTTTAATGTGATATTTTTTATATCCATCATAACTTCCATATTTTTCTAAAAAATGTTTTTTTCTGAGGTTATTTAATATATCTGCGCCCCACTCACCACCTTTAGAGATGTTGAGTAAAGTACTTCCCTTATCTTTTTCTTCTTGGATATATTTTCTTTCTAAATTAAATACTTTTATCTTTTCTTCATTAAAAACTTCAATAGAATCTATAACAGGATGTATAATCTTATCAAATTCAATAATTGAATAATTTTTATTAAGATTTTTGGTCTTAATATGCTCTTTAAATCTCTGGTTTATTTTACGTGTAGTAACACCAACATAAACCACATCTTTGTTTTTATAAAGTATTTTATAGAAATAAGTAATCATTGGTCAAAATTATGAATTGTTACAGATTTAGCCATTCCTCTAATATTATCAAACTCTTCTTGTTTTGCAAGTGTTTGATTAAAACCATAAATATCTTTCTTAAATTCTTCAAATGTAAAATCATCCGAAATAAGGTTTTTATATGGATAACGGCTCACTTCAGTTCCATCATTTTTAACCAATACTCCTTCTTTTTTATTTTCATCTAAAATAATTTTCATTTTTTATCCTTTCCTTAATTGATAATATTATTTTTTGATACCAACTTATTATACTGTATTTTTTATACTCTGTCAAGAGGGTTTATGAATTATTTCAATGCGTTAGCTAATGGATTATCTAAAGATTGTAAGTCAGCAACTTTTTCAACTTTATGACCAAATCTTTTAAATGCTTCTTCAAGGGTAATTACTTCAATACCTTTTTCTCTAGCTTTTTGTAATTTATTACTTGAACCTAAAATATCTTTAGCAATTAAAAGATTACATTCTTTAGTAAATGATGATAAAACTCTACCACCATTTTGACGAATAACATCCTCCATTTCGGCTGAGCGAATCCCAGTAAATACAGCATTTATTCCTTTACATTTATCTCCTTTAGCTTCAATAATAGTAAATCCTTTCCACATATTATTAAATTCAAAGAAATTTACCATTGGAAGATATGAAGAAGAATACTTACTTATATATTGTTCTGCTGATTTTTCTGCCCAACCTTCTGTATCTAAAACTTTTTGTCTATCAAATGGTAATTCACCATATTTCTCTACAATTTTATTCAGTTTTAATTCACCAATGCCTTCACCAAAACATCCAGTAGCATCAGCAAGTTGTGTTGGTGTTGCACTTTTAACTTTTTGATGTAAAGAATTATAAAACTTAATGCCATTTACTCCAATAACTTCTTCAAATGTATCAACTGATAATAGACACAAATTCATATAATCAATTGGTTTATGAATATAATTTGATAATGCTTTAATATTACCATACCCACCAAACTCTACACCAAGTTTTGTACAGAAATACAATGTTTGTTGCAAAAATGCTTCAAACAAATAATTACGATATTCATTCTCATCAATTTCTTGTTCATTTCCAAGAACTAAATCAACACCATCCAAATATAAACTCTCTTTTGACAATGGTAAATTAAAAAATTTCTGCAATAACTCATCATCCCACTTATTTAAGACATCTTCTTTAATTTCGTCAAAATTATCTAATGGTGACCAAGTTGTTTTCATCCAATATGGAATAACATCACCAGCTCGTGTTACCAAACCTTTTGCGCCAACGCAAATGTTATTGTCCATGATGAATTTGTAGTTATGCCCAGTAACATTAGATACAGTAACTCCATTTAACTCAACTGGTGTAATTTGAATTACTGGCGTGAATTTATAATTCTTACCAATTTGCCATTTAATTCCAATAACTTCACATTCTTTTGTATTAAAATCTTTTAATCCAAATTTCACTTTGCGAGAACATTTTGGATTTAATGTTCCTGTTTCAAATCCTTGATGGTCATCGTCTGGCATTTCCATTGTGCAGATAACGCCATCCACTTCATATGTATATGTGTTCTTTAATTTAGCGATAATATCTCGCATATAATCATCTGACATTAAAAACTTATCAGAAACCATGTGGAAAGGAGTAATAAATTTTAACTCTTCCAGTTTTTCAAACATTTTATGGGTTTCATCATCCCAGTTATGAATATTATATGCAACAAAATGAGCATATTTAATAAATGCTTTGTTTGCTGTTTCAGAATTCAGCTGTCCAGCAGTTAAATTACGACCATTTTTATATTCTTTATGGGTCTCTTCTCGCAACTCATCAATACATTTTTGAATATTCTCTCTTGGAATAATAATTTCACCACGCACAAAGCCAGAAAATGGAGTATCTAACTTTGTAGGAACTCCTGTTAATTGCTTAACAGTGCGAGTAATATCTTGGCCCGCAAAGCCATCTCCACGAGAATATGCGATTTTCAATTCTCCTGAGTCATAAACTAATAATGCAGAGCATCCGTCAAGTTTTGCTGAAATACAGTAGTGAACAGGGATGAGCCATTTTTCCAATTCTCCCTCTTTAACCTCGGTCATAGAACCAAGTGGAATTGGAAGCTCAACTTTTCCTGTCCGAACTTCTGAACCAACTGTCAAGAAATAAGGATTAGACGGATACATCTGCTTTGCTCTTGAATAAATCTCATCAAACATCGCATCGGTAATTACTGATTGGCAGGGTAGATTAAATGTTTCTTCTACCACTTTAATTTCTTCATCTGTTGCCTCATAAAAGTTTTCAGAATTATAATAACAATCAGATGCTTTCTTCAGTAATTCAATAATAATTTGTTCCATAAGGGGCTCCTTTCTATACACCCATTATATCACAAAATATTATTGTTGTCAATAGCTTTTTTTCAATATTTTACATCATAAATATTGGTACCATGAATTATAATATACTGCAAGATATGTTTTATTATCATAATAAAATCAACAATATTGATTTACATACTGTTGGATGTGAATTGTCCGAATGGGATGGCGAAAGAATAGCGGAATTATTAAATAATAAAACAGAAAATGCTTTAATTATAAGCACTTGTGCCGTGACGGATAGGTCTCAAAAAGCAAGTGAAATGATTGTAAAAAAGTTGACAAAAATATACCCAAATAAATTGACATATATAACTGGGTGTGGTGTCAATTATGACCAAGAATATTATAAACCTTATGGTATTTGCCTTCCAAATGAAATAAAATTTAATTGTGAAACATATAATGTTACACCATCATTAAATAATAATTTTATTCATGGTCAATTTATTAGTAAAGATAATAGTGACGCATATGTTAAAGTTCAAGATGGTTGCGCAAATAATTGTAGTTATTGCGTAGTTAATAAATTAAGGAAAACCCCATATTCATTACCATATAGTGATATTCAAAAACAAATTGAAAACTATTTACAATATAATAAAACAGATATAGAATTGGTTGGTACAGAAATTACACAATATTATAGTGATAATATGTATATTGATGAATTATGTCAGAAGATTTTAGAAAATTATCCAGACATTACATCTATTACATTAAACGCATTGGACCCAACTTCTAATAGAATTGAAAAGCTCGCAGAATTAATGCTTTCTAATTCTAAAATGACACCACTTCTTTATTTAAGCGTTCAATCTGGCTCTAATGAAATCTTAAAGAGAATGAATCGTCATTATACCAGAGAAAGAATTTTAGAAATACATACGAAATATCCTTCTATTGAACAAAACTGGGATTTAGTTGTTGGATTCCCTGGCGAAACAGAAGAAGATTTCAAATTAACATATGATTTGGTTGATGCTATTAGACCAACAGAACTAATGATGTGCCCATATTCTAAAAGAAAAGGTGCGCCAGCTGCTGAAATGGGTGGGCAAATAGATTTTCAAACAAAATTAAAGAGAATGGAAACTCTTCGCAATATTATTTGTAATGTAGAAGAATTAAATAAACCATTTATTAATAAAGCTCGCAAGCATGTAACAGTGGATTTATATAATGACGATGAAGTTATAGAATTATATAAAAAATTAGATAAAAATTATGAAGAAATCATTTGTGACGTATATTATGATGATAAATTAGATACAGATACATTTGAAGTTAATAATAAATTATTATCTGTAAATTTTGATACCACATTTAATATTAAAATTATTGGAAATCAACCAAAATATTTAAATGATTTCTGCGATTATTATAACGGAGATATAGATGAAAAGTAATACTTATTATGATACATTAGAACATGAAGTGTTTTTCTCAGTATATTATTATCATAATAAAATCAATAACATTGATTTACATACTGTTGGTTGTGAATTGTCCGAATGGGATGGTGAGCGTATTGCTGAAACATTATTAGAAAATAATGATGAAGATATTATAGTTGTTAATACTTGCGCAGTTACTGAATGGTCACAGCATGCAACAGAAAAAGTTGTTGATAAACTATCCAAGATTTATCCTGATAAAAAGATGTATATAGTTGGATGTGGTGTTAATTATAACCCAGATTATTATAAAAAATATGGCACATGTATCCCTAATGAAGATAAATTTAAGACATCAATTTATGGTAAAAATGGAAATTCTTTATACAAAAAGTTTAGCCACAACATTCAGGGAAATAATACGGGGTTAATTAAAATTCAAGATGGTTGTCACAATAAATGTGCATATTGCGCAATCAATCTTCTTCGCAAAAACCCATACTCATTACCATATGAAGATATATGTAAACAGGTTGAAGAATTATTGCGAGAAGGTAAAACTGAAATCTGCTTAATTGGTACTGAAATTTGCACATATAATGATAAAGGCATGAGGGTTGCACAAGTTTGTCAAAAATTATTAGATACATATCCAAATATTAAATCAATTAGTATGGGGGCGCTTGACCCTGCTTCTCCACAAATAGAGGAAATTCTTGATTTAGTTAAATCAAATAACAGAATGCATAAGGTATTATATCTTTCCACGCAATCTGGCTCAGATACTGTATTAAAAGCGATGAATAGAAGACATACTGTTCAACGATTGAATGACATCGTTAAGTATGCAGATGGTAAGGTATTCTTCTCATGGCATGTTATTTGCGGATTCCCTGGCGAAACAGAAGAATTATGGCAAGAAACATTACAAACAATGTACAGATTAAAACCAGTTGGTGTTGATGTTATGCCCTTCTCTGCTCGCAAAGGAACGCCTGCATATGAAATGGTCAATAACAATGATAAAGAAACCATTGACCGTAGAGTTAAGGAATGTTATGCGGCTCTTGACAAATGTTATCTAAATGATTCATGCCCAGTTGAAATAGAAAGTTTGGAAAGAAAAGAATTTACTGAAATGGAAGATAGAAATAGATTCTACCCAGAGTTTACAAATGGTGCAATTAGTTTAGATGATGTAACAAAAGAGAAATTAAATGAAAATCTCGCAATCAATGTAGATTTGTATAGTGATGATGTGTTAATTAAATTATTCCACTTATTAGATTATTCTAGATTATATGATAATATTACTTTAATTACTGATTATTCATTAGATAAAAATAATTATGATTTGGAAGTTAACATTAAAATGCTTGCATTCAACTTTGGTGTTAAAATTTTATCTAACATTTACTTAACGGATGAAATGATTACAAAAATATTAACTGATGAATTTAACTTGAGAGATTTTATGGTTTATAGTAACTCATTTATTAGATTAATTCCAGAAAAATCTGGTATAGAAAAACTTCCTCAACTTATTGAAAAGTTAAGGAATGAAAAATTATATGATGTTACAAAACTTTATGAATTGTTATAAATTTTGAAGAACTGCTTTGCATTTTCTTCTTCATCTTTATCAATTTTTATAGTAATTCTTGCAACTAATTCTTCTTTATTAAAATATTCTAATCTTAAAAATGTTTCACCATCGCTAGTAAAAATTGTTGGTACTAATTCTTTCTTCATTATTATCTCCCCAATCAAAGTTAACTTACTTTGAAAGTATAGCATAATAACTAATAAATGTCAAAATTATCTTCCGCCAATTTTAGAATATAAAGCAGCAATACGATTTTTAACCCAGCTTGAATGATTATTTGATTTTTGATATTCTTTATATTCTCTTACAAGTTTTTTTCTAAAAACAGGATTTGTTTCGGCAATTTTAGCATACATTTTATATGCTTTTTCAAATGCCGCTTCATAATCTATTTTCAACCCTTGGTCCAAAACACCTTGAAGTTGAATGTCTGTATGAAATTTAATTGCGGTAAATTCTTCTTCAGTAAAGTTACGTGTGGGACTCATAAAAATACCTCTTAATATATAAGAATATTTATGCTATTTTAGAGGTATCGGACTTCAAATATGCTTGTACATCCTTGGCTTCATCTTTGTATCTTGATTTATATTTTGAGAACTTAATTGCTCTTTCTTTATATAAAGCATCAAGGAATTGTTCTGGGGTAGTAATATGATATTTTCCAATGAGGTCTTTCATCAAATCATATGCTCCACCCTTGCCATGTTGAATAATTGCTGAGTTAACTGCTGCTTGAACAGCTTTGTTTTGTGAAGCCCAAGAAGTAATTTTATCAAACAATGGATTTCCATTTTTATCCATTCTTTGATATACTGGAATGAATTCATTATCTCTTAAGAAATTATTATATAAATCTTGGAAATCTTTTCTATATGTTAATTCACACCATTTTTGTACAAATTCTGGCTTGCCAACGCTTGCTGCTTCCCAGCCACCAGCTTTTCTCAAATGATATTCAATATTTGGGTCATGCTTTTTAGCATATTTCATAAAATAGTCAAATGTTGATGGGTTTCCTTTCTTTCTTTGTGTGGAAATTTGATATTTTCCATAAGAATAACCACCATAATTATCTTTTACAATACAATCATAACCTTTTTTACCAGATTCATATTTTGCAACAACTGGGTGATGTGTTTGAATGTTATCAACAATAACTTTTGCGTAAGAAGGATTGGCTATACAAGTTGCTAAAATTGCGCCAAGTGCTAATGACTTAACTGCACTGCCAACGCCTTCATTAATGTTTTTAGTTTTTTCCAATCTGCATTGGTCTTTAAAATCTTTAATGAATTTAGCTAGTTGCTTTTCATCAAAAGAAGCAACTTTCTTTTCTATGGCATCTACTAAAATGCGATATTCTTCACTCTTAGAATTTTTTGTTTGATTTATGTGGTCAAAAAGAACCTTAACTTGTTGATTTATATTGCTCATAATAATTCTACCATTGCTGTATAAAATTATTTATTATTAGTTGTCTTCTGTCTTTTTATTAAGGGCTTTTTCAGTAATTGCTAATAAATCATAAATCCCATTTGTTAGGGCATCTTTTACTTTAATCATATTATCCAGGTCTTCTTTTGACCATCCAAAATACAAGCAATCTCCTATTCCATAACTTATTGAAAATATTTCATTTCCAAGAATATCTTTGAGTTTTTCTTTCATGGAAGTAATTTCTTTCCACATTCCTTGGATTTCAATTGGCTTGTAATTCAACTCTTTAGCTCTTTTACTAATTTCTTCTAAATCTTTTTCCAATATCATTTTGTTTTTCCTTTATATTTTTGCCAATAGCATGAATTCTTATCTATCAAATATGTTCTGCAATAAAATACTGGAAGATGCCAAAATCTTCTCCCAACTATATGAACTCTCTCACTTCTAAAGCCACCCTGAATACAAGATTTGGTAATGGGATGAGAGCAATCTTTAATACTCTTAAATGGTATAAAATATGCGCCACCAATGGTTAGAGCAAACAATATAAAAAATATAATTTTCTTCATTTCACCTCTAAGTTATTGTAAATATTAATTAATTTGGTTGAATCAATACCGTCCATCTCAACCTTACTAAGCATTTCAGGAATGATTACATTCATGTTTCCAATTTCATTCATTTCAATGCTTTCAACATCAACATCTAAAGATAATTCTTTTGGCAAAATCTGGCATTCAACGACATTTGTATCTGCTTCTAATTGTTCTCTAACTTTTATTAAATCATCTTCATCTAACAATGAATCGTTTATAATTCTTAAATGCATATTCGGTAATAATTTAACATCAAATAATCCTGTCATTGTTGTTACCAAATATTTTGGAGCATCAAGCCATTCAACTCTAATTGTTTCTTCTGTAACTGTATCAAAAACAACAAATCCTTTATTATGCCAATCTCCCGAATCCCCGAAATCATGCGAGAAACAGTTACCCATATACAAAACATTAGCTTTTTCGCTTGCACAATGATAATGCCCTGAAATGATTTTCTTTGTCTTTACATAATCAAATGGATTAAATTCGCCAGGCATTGTAATTTTCTGATTTAATTTAAATGATGGTAATTCTGCATGACAAAATACATATTCTGGATTATGTTTATCAATTAAATCTTTTAATGATTCATCCCCAACTAACCATGGGCATAACAATATATTATTAAGCATCAATGGAGAATCAATGACTTCAATGCCTTCTGCATCTTGTGGAATAGAAATGCTAGAAACATCTCTTTTATCACGATAATATAAATCATGGTTACCTAATAACATATATTGGTGTGTACCTATGTTAGATAATTTAACTAATCCTTCATCACCATATTTTAGTGTCTTAACATTGATTGCATTTCTTTGATGAAACCAGTCACCTAAAAAGAAAACATCAAAATCTTCATTGATATTTTCATCACACCAATTAGCCATAAAATCAATAAAGTCCAAACATTGCTGATTAAAAACATCACTATTATTATGACATCCAAAATGTATATCAGTAAACAAGACACATTTCATTATAATTCTCCTTACTCGTCAGAGGTATTATATTCTAAATGATTCTTAATTTCAATAATAATTATTGCTTTTTAAATGCTATTTATATTTTTTAAATACACACCATTAACTGAACCTGTTGTTGTATAGCCAGCAGATGTAAATGCATTATAAGTTGCTGTATATTCTCCATTTGCATAATTAAATGGAATATAAACATTCTTTGTTAATGAAGTGCTGTTAAAGCAGTTTCTTGCATTTGTAATATTTTCTGATGGAATGTAAATACTTCCAGTTAATTTGGTACAATTTCTAAATGCTTGAGATATGTTTATAATTCCTGTTGCTTCATTTAGATTTGGTGGATTAATTAAACTATAACAGTTATAAAAACAATAGTACATATTGGTTACTGATGCTGGAATTTTTGGAGCATTAATCAAATTTATACAATGTTGGAAAGTATATGCCATAGATGTCACAGTTTGAGGAATTGCTGGAGCATTTTTTAATGCATAGCATTGATAAAATGATGAATCCATATTAATTAAACTATGAGCATTTGTTAAATCTGGAGCATTTTTTAAATAAAAGCACCAAGTAAATATACTTCTAATTGTAGTAACATTTACCGCATTTCCAAAATCTGGCGGTTCAAGCATATTAACACAGGCAGTAAAAGATGAATCCATATTAACTACAGAATTTGGTATAACTGGTGGAACATTAATTAAATAGCAAGATGAATATGCCCCAGACATATATTTTACAGAATTTGGTATAACTGGCACTATATTTAAAGCACAACAATCCATAAATACCCCAGACATATTAACAACTGGATTAGGGATGGTTGGACCATTAACTAAGTTAGTGCAATTAAAGAATGTACTAACAATATTTTCTACATTTGGTGGCAAATTTGGTGCATCTGTTAATGACTCACAATTACCAAATGCCAATGATAAATCTTTTACACTAACAGCATTACTAAAATCTGGTGTTTGTTTTAAATTAATACAATCTATAAATGCATTTTTCATATTCACAACATTGCCTGGTATAGGATGTACATAATTAAGTTGTTGACAATAATTAAATGCTTCAAACATTGTTGTTAAATTTGTTGCATTATTAAAATCTGGGCTGTTAACTAAATTTTGACAATTTTGAAAAGTTCCTGTTAAATTATTAACTCCGCATGGAATAGGGTGAACTGTTGTTAATTTAGCGCAATTAACAAATGCATATTTCATATTAGTAACATTATTTGCCTGATTCATATCAGGACCTTCAACTAAATTATTACAATCTTGAAATGCATATGCCATATCAGTAACTGAATTTGGTATTGATGGAACATTAACTAATTTATAACAATTTTCAAATATACTCCACATATTAGTTACACTATTTGGAAAAGTTGGCGCATTAACTAAATTACTGCATCCATAAAATGTTCTAGCCATATTTGTAACTGCAGAAGCCCCACTAATTCCGTTTGCATTAGTTAAACCAGTACAATTCCAAAATGTGCAAGAAAGATTTGTAACGCTATTTGGTATAACAGGAGCATTAACAATACAATAGCAATTAATAAATGAATGATACATATCATTTGCTGCTGGTGGCAGTATTGGTGCATTTTCTAAACTATGGCAGTACGCAAAAGCATAATACAAATTAGAAACACTATTGTTTATATTAGTAATTGAATCTACTTTATAGCAGTTCCAAAATGCAAAATACATGGAATTATTTTCCCATGGTGTCCTTGATAAATCAACGGATATAATATCCCTTTTATATTTAAAACAAGTATTTCTAATATAAATTTTTGATGGATAATATTTAGTCATCTTACATACTCCATGGTACTTTAACTGTTGTATTTGTTCCTATATATTCATTTAAATATATAGTACTACCATCTTGCGTTATTGTATATTCTTCATCATCTACTTCTATTAATGGATTCAAATCCTTCAAATAAACACCATTAACAGAGCCATCTGTTGTATATCCTGAACCAGTTAATGAATTATAAGTTGCTGTATATTCTCCATTTGCATAATTAAATGGAATATAAACATTCTTTTGTAATGATGTTCCATTAAAACAATTTCTTGTGTTAATTATTTGATTTGAATATATATAAATGTTTCCTGTTAGGTTTGTACAGTAAC
>Ga0310786_10004918_pt1 | contig 18370 bp, 12 predicted proteins | sample AusTroGonzalo_MG_FD_203881 | JGI IMG/M metagenome (GOLD analysis project Ga0310786, IMG submission 203881) | Bovine rumen microbial communities from tropical cattle in Woodstock, Queensland, Australia - Gonzalo_03 (v2) (version 2) | ecosystem: Host-associated > Mammals > Digestive system >... | reverse complement strand
GGGATCGGTCTTCGTCATCTTCAGGAAGAACGGCAAATGCGTCACGCGCGGCAATCCAGTCGTCTCGTTCCAACCGTGGCGGCAGAAGTGCGAACGCGTCTGCGACCTTTCGACGGACTGGATGGTGCATTTCCAGGAAGGACGCGGTGCTCCTTCGGGCGACGTGGCGTTTCCGGCTCTCCGCCGTTTCGATGTTTTTGACGATCCTGGAATCCGCTATTTTTCTGGCACGGCGACGTATTCAAGGGACTTCGACTTCAAGCCGGACGGGCGGCGGCATTTTCTGGAGGCGGAAGCAGTGCACGATGTGGCGAGGGTGTTCGTCAATGGCTCGGACTGCGGCTACATGTGGACGCCGCCGTTCCGCGTGGATGTCACGTCCGCGCTTCGTCCGGGTCGGAATAAGGTGGAGATAAAGGTCGTAAACCGGTGGAAGAATCGCATGATAGGCGACGAGCGTCTTCCGGAAGACGGCGAATGGGTGTCGCCTTGGGGCGGCGGACCGACGAAGCTTCTGAAGGACATGCCGGAATGGTTCGTGAAGGGGATGTCGTCTCCATCGGGGCGCATCGCGTTCTCGACTGCGCGACCCTGGACGGCGGACTCGCCTCTCGCCCCCGCAGGGCTCGAAGGTGCTGTCTGGATGTCGGCTCAGAATCTAATCGCGACTATTCCCTTTGACGTTGACTCGGGCAAAGTTTCCGAGCGTTTGGAGCCGACGGGATGTGCGGCATTCGAGATTGCGCCGCCGCGCGTGAACGGGCGAGCCGCCCGTTCTACTAGCGCCGTCGTTCAAGCGGTGGATTTCGGGTTCTCCGAGACGAACGAGAACAATGTCGCTGCGATTCAGGCGGCGCTTGCCGAGGCGAAGCGCGTCGGCGCGGCAAAGGTAGTGCTCAAGCCGGGTGTCTACCGTTGTTTTGGAGAAGTCGGGCACGCGGGACGCGTGCCCCTACCGGCAGAGGGAATCGTCATCGACGGGTTTGAGGATTTTGTCTTCGACGGCGCTGGCGCAGAGCTCTTGTTCCGCCGTCCACCGCGATATCCAATAGAACCATCGTGGGATCATGATGGCTCTGGCGCGAACTTCGTAATCCGCAACTGCCGTCGCGTGAAGGTCGGCAACATGGTCACGGACTGGGACTGGCGCACCATGCCGCTTGCGACTTGCGCGAAGGTCGCGGCAACGCACATTGACGACGCGGACAACGAGTCCTACATCGACTTCGAGCTTCTCGGATGCGGCGATCGCCATCCGTACTACGGCAAGACGTTCCCGATCCAGCACACGCAGCCGATGACTGAGGACTTCCGGCGGTTTCTGCGCGGCCCGCACCTTTGGCACGGCAGCTACGAGGGGGAGATGGGATGCAAGACCGTCTGGCTCTCTCCGACGCGCATCAGGGCATACCCGTACGTCGAGGCGCCAGGGCTAGTGCGTTGGCAAGGCCCGAACAGGCGCAAGTTCTCGCCGAAGCTCAACAGGGATCATGTCCGGATGCACAAGGTCGGCGATACTATCCGCATTGCCCACGCCTACTACGGGAAGGGCGGTTTCACGCTCGTCTCGAACGAGGACTTCGAGCTGTACGACGTCGAGATTCCGTCGTGCTTCGGGCATGCCGTCTATGTCGGCGGAACGCAGAGGAACTGGCGGCTCAAGAACGTCACCGTTGCGCCGCGCGACTGGCGGCATCCAATCTCGTCATCCGCCGATACGATACACTTCGTGCGGTCGCACGGGAATGCGATCATTGACAACTTGGTGGTAAAACTCGAGCAGGACGATGCGATCAACGTCCACGACAGATTCACGGTCGTGAAGAGAGTCGCGCCAAGGACGCTTCAGGTCGTGCTCGAGCGCGGAGCGCGGTATTTTAGGCCTGGAGTTGGAAACAATGTCGAGCTTCTGGATCCGGGCTACAACGCGACGGGATGGACGGGCAGATGCATGGGGGCGGAGGGCGAGATGGTTTTGGTAGACCGCGACCTCCCCGCGTCCAATCCCGAAGAAGGGTACTTTCTGCTTTTCGACCGCACGGCGTCATCGGATGGCGTGATCATACGCAACTGCACGTTCGAGGACATGGAGATGCGTACGCTTGTTAACGCATCGAACGCGACGATCGAAAATTGCGTGTTCCGCCGGACGAACGGCGACGCGCTACGCTGCATTGCAGATTATACGCTTAAGTGGTGGGCGGAGGGAATGGGCACGACGAACATCGTCGTGCGGAACTGCCGCTTCGAGGGGAACTGCGTGAGGGAGATGGTTGGGTCCTATTATTCGCTTGGCGCGGACTTCGTGACTTGGCTCGGTTGTCCCAAGGAAGTGAAGCCCGAACGTCTTAACCGTAGGTTCATCTCCGACATTCTCGTAAAGGACTGCGAGTTCGTTGACTCGCTGGGTTATTTTGCCGACCTTCGTTTTGGCACGGGGCTGACATTCAGGAACAACCGCATTGTCCTTACCGGGAAGCGCGACCGTTGCCGCGAGAACTCCGGATTTGCCCGCGTTGAGCGCGTGACGGACGTGACTTTCGAGGGCAATGTCTTCGTGCGCCCAGAAGGAGCGTCCGAGCCGCGCATTGAAGTCGCCGACGGAGTAGAAAGACTTTCCATCAAGGGCAACCGCATCATCAAATAGGGTGCGCAGTGGCGAGGGATTTTTGTTATAATCGTTGACGGCAGGGCACTTTGTAGTGAAGTGGCTGCCGTACGAGAATTTCAAATAAGGAAAATAGACAACCATGAAGAAAATGCCATTGTTGCTGGCGCTGGCCCTTGTAGGCGTGCTGGGGGCGGCCGAGTTGAAGGTTGAACGCCTTGGAGCGGAACTCTGGCGGGTGCGGCTCAAGAGGGACGGAACGAATAAGTGGCCCGAGTCCGGCATGAACCGATATGGAGTGTTCGCGGATTTGCCTGCCCTGGAAACATCGTCTTCGCTTGATGCGCTCAAGGTGAAACCCGAGTTGAAGCACGTGGGCGAGGGGTTTGAGATCCGCTTCCCGCTGAAGAAGGGAACGCGAGTCTACGGTCTCGGCGACGTTTCGCGCGACAATATCCAGCGCCGCCCCGGCAAGTACGAGGTATACGTCAAGAACGTCTACAGCTACATTCCGATTCCCGTGGCGTTCACGACGGAAGGGTGGGGATTCCTTGTCAACTCCTCATGGCGGCACACGATCGACGTGGGGCAGGCAGACCCGGACGCGATCGTCTGCACGGCCAAGGAAGGCGAGGCCGACGTCTACTTCTTCATGGGCCCCGACCATCGTGCGATGCTCAACACGTACACCGGCCTCACGGGACGGCCCGCTCTTCTCCCCGTGTGGGGGTTTGGTTTCACGTTCGTCGCCAACCAGTGGATCGACCAGTTCGCGCTGGTCGACGAGACGATGGGCTTCCGCGACCATAAGATTCCATGCGACGTGATCGGACTTGAACCTGGTTGGATGGAGAAATTCTACGATTTCTCGACGCGCAAACGCTGGGACGCCCGTCGGTTCTATTTCCCGTACTGGAGGCCGAAGGGGGACATCACGTTCGTCAGCGCGATGAAACGCGTCGGAATGAAGTTGAGCCTTTGGCTCTGCTGCAATTACGACCTCTTCCGATACGAGGAGGAGCTTTTGGCGGGGAAGTCCGGCGGCAAGAATGGTTCTGCCGCCAATTCGGGCGATTCGGACGTGTGGCACGACGACCACATTGAGGGGGCAAAGAAAAAGGAAGCACCGGATGCGGCAAAGCCGCCGCCGTCGCCGGTGTCGGGAGGCTACAAGGGCGATCCGGAGCCGTACCGCCATCCGGAGGGAACGCGTCCGTGGTTCGAGCATCTTCGCCAGTTCGTCGATCAAGGTGTACAGGCGTTCAAGCTTGACGGCGCGTGCCAGGTGTCGGAATGGAATGGCGTGCCGAACCGCAAGTGGTTCAACGGCATGAAGGACGACGAGGTGCACAACCTGTATCCGCTCATATACGCCAAGCAGATGTCGCGCGGCTACGAGGACTACACGGGGCGTCGTTCGATGGTGTACTCCGCCGGCGGATACGCGGGCGTGCAGCAGTATGTCGCCACGTGGGCCGGCGACACGGGCGGCGGCGTGAAGCCTCTCATATCCGTCCTGAACCTTGCCATGAGCGGACATTCGAACCAGAGCTTCGACATGGCCGTGCACGTCAAGCCCGAAGTCCCATCGACGTTGTCCGGGATGCACTTCGGATTTCTCGCGCCGTGGGCGCAGCAGAACAATTGGGACTACTGGGATATCCCATGGGTCAATCCAAAGGAGGTCGTGGACGTGTTTCGCGCCTACGCCGAACTACGCTATCGCCTTGTGCCGTATCTCTACGGCACGGCCGCCGAGGCGTCGCGCACCGGATGGCCCATGGCGCGCGCGTTGCCTCTTGTGCATCCCGACGTCCGCGAATTCGACAATTGCGTGGACACCTATTATCTCGGCGACAGCCTGATCGTCGGGGCGTTTGCGGGCAACGTGACGATTCCGCCGGGCACGTGGCATGAGTGGCGCACCGGCGAAATGGTGCAGGGACCATGCACGATCCCCGTCAAGCGCACTTCCCAATGGGGCGGCGCGCTCTATGTGAAGGGCGGCGCGATTATCCCCACGTGGCCCGTCATGCAGCATCTTGAAAAGGGCTGGAACGAAGAGGTCGTCTTCGAAGTGTGGCCTTCCGCGGACGGAAAAGCCGAACTGTACGAGGACGACGGCATATCCCTTGGCTATCGCACGGGCGAGCACGCCCTTACGCCTCTCTCGCTCGAGAAGACCGCATCGGGCGGGAAATTCACGATCGGCGCGCGCAAGGGATCATTCAAGGGAATGCCGGGTCCGCGCAACATGAAGCTGAAGATCCACGAAGGCGGCAATGTGCACACATTCGATCTTGGGCTTGTCGGTCCCGAGGGGAAGACCTTTTCTTTCTGATCCACTCTTGGACGCAGTCGACCGAAGAATATGGTATAATAGCGGCAAAGGAGAAAATACATGGACCTTGCGTTGCTCGTAAACAAGTTCAACATCAAAGGGCGTCTCGTCACGATCGTGCCGTTCGGCAACGGCAACATCAACGATACGTTCCTGGCCGTCTTCCGCAACACGTTCTCGGAGACACAGGTGGTTCTGCAGCGCGTGAACCGCGCCGTGTTCCCCAACCCCGAGGCGATCATGCGCAACATGCACAACGTCACGCTGCACTGCCACGAGAGACTTGAGGCGGACGCCGCCGCCGGACGCGATGACCGCGTATGGCAGATGACGCGCATCATCAAGACCAAGACGGGCGCAGATTTCGCCGTAGACGAGAAGGGCGATGTGTGGCGCGTCATAACGCGCATTCTTTCCGCCCACGCCTTCGACACCGCGCAAAGCCCCGAGCATGCGCTTGAATGCGGCGCGGCGCTCGGGCACTTCCATTACCTTGTCTCCGACATGGACCCCATGCAGCTTGTCGATCCTCTGCCAGGTTTCCACATCACAAGCGGCTATCTTGCCCAATATGACGTGACGCTCGAGGATCCCAACGCGAAGGCCATTCTCGATTCGTCCATGGAGGCAAAGCGGCTTGCACGCTTCATCGAAGAGCGCCGCGATTTCGCAGTGTCCCTAGAACGCGCCGAAAAGGCCGGCGAACTGAAGCGCCGCATGTTCCATGGCGACCCGAAGGTGAACAACATCATGATCGACGACTTCACCGGGAAGGGTACGGCCATGATAGACCTCGACACCGTCTCCCCTGGCCTCATGCACATCGACGTAGGCGACGCCGTCCGTTCGATATGCAACCCGGCCGGCGAAGAGGAGCTGAATCTCGGCAAGGTGTCATTCGACGAAACTCTCTTCTCGGCCTTCATGAAGGGCTATCTCAAGGAAGCCGGCACGTTCCTTACGGAAGCCGACCGCGAATACCTCTACGACGCGATTCGTCTGCTACCCTTTGAGCTCGGCCTGAGATTCTTCCAGGACTACCTTGCCGGCGACAAGTATTTCAAGGTGCGTCAGGGCGGCCAGAACCTGAATCGCGCCAGAGTGCAGTTCCGCCTCTGCGAGGCCATCGAAGCCCGCGAGCGCAGTCTGCGCGACACTCTGGCTCGTCTGTGATGCACAGTCGAGACTTCCACGAAACTTCCAAACGGAAAAATCCAAGCAGCGAAAACGAACGACACAAGCAACAAGAAAGCCACAGACAAGGAAAAACAATGACGCTAGAGCAATTCAAGCAAGTATGGGCCAAGGCGGCCGTGAAGACCGCCGAGAATGAAAAGAACTACTCCGCGCTCGACGCTGCGGCCGGCGGCGACGGAGACCACGGCGAGGCGATAGTGGCGGCCACAAAGGCGCTTGCCGCCGCGCAGGGAACGGACTTCAAAAGCCTTCTCTCGGACATGGTCTCTCATCTTGAATCGGACGTCTCCGGTTCGACCTCCTCCCTCTACGGCACTCTCTTCGAGGGCATGGCGGACTTTGTGGACGCCGGAGTCGTGGAGCTTGACGCGCAGGGCGTTGCCGACATGTTTGCCGCCGGCCTTGAGGAGCTTGGCTTTGCGACGCAGGCCAAGGTTGGCGACAAGACGTTCATGGATGCGCTCATACCGGCCATCGAAGCCCTTAAGGCCCATGCGGCAGAGGGAGAGGCGGCGATGTTTGCCGCCGCAGCGGCCGCCGCCAAGGCCGGCAGCGATGCGACAGCCAAGATGCAGGCCCGCTTCGGGCGCGCCCGCAACTTGGGCGAGCGTTCCATCGGCCCGATCGACGCCGGTTCTGCTTCTAACGCCGACATCTGGTCCTGTTTCGTGGCGCCTTAAGTAAAGCTTTCTTTTTTGCATTTACCCCCTTGCGCGCAAGGGCGGGGTGTGGTAAAATATTTGCCGTTTTCCGCAAAGGGCCTGTAGCTCAACTGGATAGAGCATCAGACTACGAATCTGAGGGTTGTAGGTTCGACTCCTGTCAGGCCCGCCATTAAGGAAAGCACCAGATTGCGGGGTGGAGCAGCCTGGTAGCTCGTCAGGCTCATAACCTGAAGGTCGTTGGTTCAAATCCAGCCCCCGCTACCAATTTCATGAACAAGATAAGCGCCGAATCCCGGCGCTTATTTGTTTTGGCTCAGCGGCGAGGCGGAAAATTTGATATAATAGACAAGACTTTGAAGAGGTACTATGGCTGAAGAAGAGAAAGCAAAGCTGATCGAGCCGGAAGAGGTCAACCGGCGCGTGGACGGTCTCCGCAAAAGCGTCGCGGAGATGGCTGACTACGTGAAGATCGAGGAGCGGCGCTCAAAACTGGCGTCGCTGGAGGAGCAGCAGGCCGATCCAGATTTCTGGAATCATCCTGAGAAGGCTCGCGACGTGATCGCCGCCACGAACGCCGAGCGTGCGTACGTTCAGCCGTTCGACGCCCTTTCCAAGACGGTCGATGACGCGGCCGTGATGTATGAGCTGGCCCTGATGGAAGAAGGCCCGGCGCAGCAGGCGGCGCTTGCCGACACTCTTGCAGAATGCGCCAAGGCCGACGAGTTCTTCGCCAAGCTCCGCATGCAGTCTCTTCTCGGCGGCAGATTCGACGCATGCAACGTGTTCGTGAAGCTCCACGCCGGCCAGGGCGGCACCGAGGCGTGCGACTGGGTGTCCATGCTCTACCGCATGTATCAGCGATACGCCGAAGACCAAGGCTGGAAGATTGAGGAGTACGACCAGCAGCCGGGCGAAGAAGCCGGCATCAAGGACGTGTATTTCCGCATAGAAGGCCCGTATGCGTTCGGAACGATGAAGGCCGAGCGCGGCATACACCGCCTTGTGCGCATCTCGCCTTTCGACGCGAACAAGCGCCGCCACACGTCGTTCGCGTCCGTAGAGACCGTAGCCGAGATCAACGACGACATCGAGGTCGAGATCAAGGACGAGGATCTGCGCATCGACACGTACCGTTCCGGCGGAGCGGGCGGCCAGCACGTGAACAAGACGGACTCCGCCGTGCGCCTCACGCACCTGCCCACGGGCATAGTCGTGGCTTGCCAGAAGGAACGTTCGCAGCACATGAACAAAGAGAAGGCCATGAACATGCTCAAGGCCCAGCTCTACGAATACTACGAAGACCAGAAGAAGGCGGAGATGGACCGCTTCTACGGCGCGAAGTCCGCAAACGGCTGGGGCAGCCAGATACGATCGTACGTCTTCTGTCCGTACACGATGGTCAAGGATTTGCGCACGGAGGTGGAGACCTCGGACGTGAATGCCGTCATGGACGGGCACATCCAGCCTTTCATCGAAGCCTGGCTGCAGCAGCAGGCGGCGAAGTCGAAGTGACCAACAGCACGAATGGACGGCAGAAATTGAATCTTCTCGCAATAGACAGATCGACTGACACCCAAAGCGTGGCCCTTGCCGTTGACGGGAAGGTGACGGCGTCGCGCGTCTTCGCCGGAATAGACGTTCGTTCCGGCGACTGGCCGGTGAAGGTGCGCGATTTCCTTTCCGCCAATGGCCTCAAGCCGTCTGGCATCGACGAAATCGTCGTGGGACAGGGGCCAGGCTCCTTTGCCGGAATCCGCGCCGCGCTTGCCTTCGCGCAGGGACTCGCGCTTCCGGCCGGAAAGCGCGTTTGCGGCCTACCGTCAACATACGCGCTCACACGCGACGGCGCGCACACGGCCGTCGTGGGCGACGCCAGGAGAAATCTCTTCTGGGTCGTGATCTACGACGGCGTCGAGAAGGTCAAGGATTTCACGCTCGTCCCCAAGGAAGGGCTTGGCAACGCCGTGCCAGAGCATTTCGCGGTGGTGACGCCGGACGGCGCGCGCATAGAGCCGCTTCTGCAGGCCGTGTTCGGCCACCACTACAAAGGTTCCATGACGCCGATGGCCGAGCGCCTCGCGGAAGTCGCGATTGCGCGCGGCGATCTGCTAGTCGACGAACCTCTGCCGATTTATCTACAACCACCAGTAAAATGAAACGGAGCTAAATAATGTCATACAATTGGCGTTTCTTCAAAACCGGCCGCGTAATGCAGGTCAAGATCGAGACGGGCGAGGATGTGGCCCACCTCAAGGAACTCGATCGCAAACTCTGGACGGCGCTTTCTGCGCCCATCCATGGCCTTCGCTTCGACAAGCGCACGCTTGAGCTGATGGACACGGACCACGACGGCGTCGTTCGTGCGCCCGAGGTTCTGGCGGCGGTTGATTGGGCGCTCGCCCACGTGTCTTCCCCTGATGAGCTTTTCTCCGCCGGCGATGCGGAGAAGGCCGCTCTCGAAAAGGTGATGGCCCAGCAGGCCGATCTTGCCGCCGCAGCGCCGTCGCCTGCCGACGAAGCCGCCCTAAAGGCGTGGGAGAATGCTCCCTCCACCGACCCCGCGATCATGCCGCTTGGCGACAAGACGGCCGCCGCGGACGCCGCACTCGCCGCGGTGGAACCCACGATCGACGCATTCTTCGCCGTTCCCGACGATCTTCCCCTTGTGACCGAGGAGCCCGACAAGGCGCTGCCTCTTTCCGGAAACCTCAATCCGAAGTGGTACGATGCAATCGTCTCATTTGCCGAGACGTGCGCCGCGCCCGTCCTTGGCGCCGATGCGCCTCTTGCCGAGCTGACCCGCCGCCAGTGGAACGACGTCAAGGGCAAGTTCGCCCCATATCGTGCATGGCTCGCCGCCAAGCCTGTCGCTGCGGCCGACGCCAAGGCGAAGCTCGTGGAGGACGAGCGGCTCATCCGCTACAAGCTGTACCTTGTGCCATTCCTGCGCAACTACGTGAACCAGGCCGACCTCTACGCGAAGGACGCGCTTGCCGTGTATCAGACGGGCACGCTCTTCATCGACGGCCGTTCGTGCGAACTTTGCTTCCACGTGGACGACGAAGGTGCGCACTCCGCGCTTGCCGCAAAGTCGAATTGCTGCATAATCTACGCGAAGCTCACGCGCAAGTCGACCGGCGAGACGCGCAGCATCTGCGCCGTCGTCACGGCCGGCCGCACCGTGCCGCTCTATGTGGGCCGCAATGGCCTTTTCGTCGATCGCGACGGCAACGACTGGAACGCCGTGATAACGAAGATGGTGGAGGCGCAGGTGTCTCTTCGCGAGGCGTTTTGGGCGCCGTGGTCGAAGATATTCAACACCGTGGCCGAGCAGGCCAAGAAATTCCTCGGCGCAAAGCAGGATGCCGCCGCTGCGCAGGTCGGCAAGCTCACTGCCGCGCCGCCGTCCAAGGAGAACTCCGGCGCGAACGGCGCGGCGATAGCATCCTCCGTCGCAGCGCTCGGCGTTGGCGTTGGCATGGTCGGCGCCGCGTGCGCCGGTCTCATAGGCGTTGTCGCGGGCATGCCCACATGGAAGGTCGTCGCCGGGCTTTTCGCCATTGTCCTTCTGGTGTCGCTTCCGAGCGTGATCCTCACATGGTTCAAGCTTCGCACGCGCGATCTGGGGGCGGTGCTCAACGCAGGAGGCTGGGCGGTGAACCGTCCGCTCTATTTCTCGATGTCCCTTGCGCGCACGTTCACGCGAGTTCCTCCGTGCAGTTGCACATGGGGATGGATGCTGCTGATCGCCGTCATTGCGGTCGTGGTCACGGCGGCGTTCCTGGTCATGAAGTTCGGTTGCTGCTGTTCGGGGACGTGCGCATGATGCAGCCGACCAACGCCGATTGCGAAATGCTGAACAGGCGCTACGGCGCGCCCGGGCGGATCGTGTTCCGCCCGTCAAGGCACAACGTGCCGATCGTCGTGCTGGCGAACCAGTATGGCTCGGCCGAAGTGGCGCTTCTTGGCGCACAGACCATCTCGTATCGTCCGACGGGTAATCCTCCCGTTCTCTGGATGCCCCGCGAGTACGACACGTACGAAGCCGGAGTGGAGATACACGGCGGCATACCAGTATGCTGGCCATGGTTCGCCCGCAACGGCGAGCCGGGGTCGAAGCTACACGGCATAGCGCGCTATGCCGTGTGGAGCGTGAAGGGGAGCGAGTATTCCGAGGACATCACGGAGATCACGCTTTCGCTCCAGTCGTCCCCCGAGACGCGCGCGCTTTGGCCGCACGATTTTGCGCTTGAGCTGAAGATATCCGTTTCGATGAAGCTCACGCTTGTACTTACGGCGTCGAACACGGGCAAGGACTCTTTCCGCGCCACGGAGGGCTTCCATCCGTATCTGCTCGTGCGAGAGCGCGACAGAACGGAAGTCATAGGCGTGGACGGCTTAACGTTCACGGACACCAAGCGCCCGGAGAACGGAAAGCGGGTGTGGACCGGCAACATGCCTGTGAACGAGGGCGGAAGCAAGATCTTCTCGGCAGAGAAGTTCCAGTACGTTCTCATGGATCATGGCCTCGACAGGGCGATAGCCATAGTCTCGCGCGGCAATCGTTGCCTAGTCGTGTGGAACCCCGGCGAGGAGAGCGCCGAAAGACTGGATGCTTTCGGTATCGAAGGCTGGCGGCATTTCGTCTGCGTCGAGCCATGCTCCACGCCAAGGGATGTTGAGTATGAGCTAAAGCCCGGCGAAAGCCACACTTTGATGATGGCTGTGCAATCGACTCCCAACGATGGATCTGTGCATGCAGGAGGCCGTTCGGTCGTTAGGTCTTGATTTTTTTTGATTTCAGATTTCAGATTTCAAATTTCAGATTCAGATTTCGGATTTCAGATTCAGATACAGATACAGATTCAGATTCAGATTTCGGATTCGAATTAAAATTACAGATTTAGGATTTTGGACTTGGATTCAGATGCGCTACGCGATATTGTCAGATGTTCATGCGAACCCTGCCGCGCTTGAGACTGCGCTGGCTGATGCGCATGAACATGGAGTCGACAAGGTGATCTGCCTTGGCGACGTGGTTGGCTACGGTCCCGATCCGGCAGAGGCGGTGGCGTTATGCCGCGAGAAATGCGATACGGTGCTGATGGGCAACCATGATGCCGCCGTCGCCGGAATCGTTGGAATCGACTACTTCATCCCGACCGCGCAGCGTGGAGTGCGCCGGCATTTCGCGGAGCTGTGCGAGAAAGACCGCGCATGGCTCAAGTCGCTTCCCTACATGTATCGCGGCCGCAGCTTTCTGGGCGTACATGGCACGCCCGTTCATCCTGACAGCTTCTTCTACATCCACGACAGGGGCATGCCCACGCTCTCCTTCGACATGATGGCCAAGTCGAGACGGCGGTTGCTTTTCGTGGGGCACACTCATCATGCGCTGTACATAGTGCAGAAGCCCGGCGAGCCGTTTGCGGCGTTCGGCGCAGAACATGGTTTTGCCATGGAACCGGGATTTCGCTACATAGTCAATGTGGGCGCCGTGGGGTATCCGCGTGCGGACGGCGACATCACGTATGTCATCTACGACGCCGCCGAACGCAAGGTAGAGTTCCGCCATCTTCCGTTCGACTACACCGGCTACATCGCCCGCATGGCCGCCAAGGGCATCCCGTTGCCCGGCTGGCTTGCGACGGATGCCGAAAACGTCTTGAATCAAACAGCGAGCAATTGACCATGGACAGAGTGATAGAAGCGATACGCGGCGCAAAGCACGTTGCGGCAATGACAGGCGCAGGAGTGAGCACGCTCTGCGGCATCCCCGACTTCCGCGGCCCGCAGGGGCTCTACAAGCAGCCGGAGGCGGAGAAGATATTCGACATCGACTGGTTCGATCGCGATCCGCGCATCTACTACCGCGGATGCAGCGAGCTTGTGTATGGCCTTGAGAACTACACGCCGGGTCCTGTCCATTTCGCGCTCAAGCACCTTGAAGACATCGGCCGTCTGGACGGCATAGCCACGCAGAACATCGACATGCTCCACCAGAAGGCGGGATCGTCGCGCGTGTGGGAAGTGCATGGCTCGCCGATGATGCACCATTGCCGCCGCTGCGGCTCGGCCAAGACCTTCGAGGAGATTTGCGCCATGCTCAAGCCGCATTCGAAAGACGACGAGACGTTCGTCCCTCGCTGCCGTTGCGGAGGCGTGTACAAGCCGGACATAACGTTCTTCGGCGAATCGCTTCCAGAAGAGGCGTTCGTCAGAAGCCAGGAGCTTGCGATGAGCGCGGACGTGATGCTCGTCCTCGGCACTTCGCTCACGGTGTTTCCGGCCGCCGGTCTTCCGCGCCTTACGCTTCAGCGCGGCGGCAAGGTGTTCATAGTTAATGCTCAGCCCACTCCGCTCGACGACTATGCGGAAAAGGTCTATCCAGATCTTGCGGCTTTTGCCGATGGGATAATGTCGATCACGCTTTGAGCGTGCCGAAAGGCGAAAGCGTCTCGCCATCTCCGACGTTGCTGTAAACCGGCGTTCCTGCGGCGATCTTGGCGCGGGCGCCAATCTTGATTCCGGGAACGGTGCAGGCGTTCGTCGCCACATAGGCATGTTCGCCAAGGGTCGTGTGGCCGGAAAGCGTCGCGCCCGGGCATACCTGCGAGAAATCCCCAAGCGAGCAGTCGTGGCCCACTCCTGCGCGCGCATTGACGATCACGAACTTGCCGAGCTCCGCGCCTGCGGAGACCACCGCGCGCGGCCCCACGAACACGCCATGGCGAAGTTCGACAGTGGGGGCCACGTCGGCGGATGGATCGATTATCACGGGGAAATCGTGGCCGCGGAGAAGACGGTACAGGCGTTCTCTGATCGTATTGTCGCCGATGGCGAGGAACACTGCGGCGTCGGGATGGTCGTGCGACGCGTTGGCCACAGTGCCCAGAAGGGGATAGCCGTCGATGGAGCCGGAACTTTTCGCCGGATCGTCGTCGGCGAAGCCGATGATGTCCCAAGTTGGCGCGGCATCGTTGATGCGCTCCAAAGTCCATGCTGCTTCGCGGCCCATGCCGCCTGCGCACACTATCATTATTTTGCGTGTCATGTTACAACCTCTTCTATGGCGTTGCGTAGGATGAATAGTATACCATAAATTCGCGCCGCATGGTGAAATGTCGATTACCCGGTTTTGTCCGCCCTGGGTTGATAGTTACACTAGCGTCCGCAGGGGCAATATGGTATAATCGTGACATGAAAAATACAGTTTTCGCTGCATTGGCATTGATCATCGTGGCGTGCGCCGCTTCGCCGCTCGATGGCGTTCCGTCGTTCCGCGCGGCAGAGTCCGTGTGGCCCGCAGGCCTTGAAACGGAAATGAACGCGTTCGTGGGCTTTCGCGCGCCTTTCACGCTGAAGGCGGACGAGCGGCCGAAGCTGACAATGGTCGCCTGGGGCTCGTATCGCGTGACGCTGAACGGGCACTTCGTGGCCTTTGGCCCGGCGCGCGGGCCCAAGGGCTTTTTCCGCGCAGACGAATTGGACCTGTCCAGCGCGGCGAAGGAAGGCGAGAACGATCTGCTGGTGGAGGTGTCCGGGCACAACGTGCCGAACTTCTACCTGATGGATCAACCTCCTTTCCTCAAGGCCGAGGTGACGGTAGGCGACCGCGTGCTCGTAGCCACTCGCGCAACGGGCGGCGCTTTCACGGCCACTCGCCTCCCTCGTGTGCAGAAGTCGCCGCGTTACTCCTTCCAGCGCACCTTCAGCGAACATTACCGCCTGCCTGGTGCGGCAAATGCTCCCATCCTTCCTCTTGCCAAAGGTCCGGATCCGGTGCTGATTCCGCGCCGCGCCCCCTATCCCGACTACGAGTTCAACGGCCACCCTCTGCCAGTCTCTTTCGCGGACGTGAGGGTGGACATGACGCGCAAGACGCATGCCGACCGGTCCCTGACTCTCCCCGCGAAGAAGGGGGACTTCAAGGGTTTCACCATGGATGAACTTGATCTCAACACGTCCTTCCTTGCCCAGCGCCTGACCTACTCTGATCGCCGCCCCGCAACCGATGCGGAGAAAACGTCGTCCATCTGCCAACTCTCCGCCGGCAAGAGCGTTGTGTTCGACATCGGCGTGAACGACACTGGTTTTCCGGGCGCAACCGTGAAGGTGGCCAAGCCCGGGCGTCTCACCATCACCTTTGACGAAGTCCTGTCCAATGGCGAGGTGCGCGGCGCCGACCGTTTCCGCGACTGCTGCAATGTCGTGGTGTGGGACTTTGAGGCGCCGGGCGTCTATCGCATCGACGCGTTCGAGCCCTACACCATGCGCTATTTTGACGTCGGCGTCCTTTCGGGCGAGATGGAAATCTCATCCGTTCATTTCCGCTCCTACAAGAACCCCACGGCCAAGCGCGCCTCGTTCCGCGCGTCGGACCCCGTGCTGGAGCGCATCTTCGCCGCCGCCTCGGAGACCTTCCGCCAGAACGCCGTGGACGTGTTCATGGACTGCCCCAGCCGCGAACGCGCCGGATGGAACTGCGACGCCTACTTCACCGGTCCGGTAGCCACGCTTCTCACCGGCAATGCGGACCTTGAACGCATCTTCGAGGAGAACATCGCCCTGCCGCCGGACTTCGACAACATGCCCGCCGGCATGATCCCAATGTGCTATCCATCCGACCACAGCGACAGCACGTTCATCCCAAACTGGGCAATGTGGTTCGTGCTGGAGACCGACGAGTATCTCGCACGCAGCGGCGATCGCGCCACGGTCGAAAAGCTTCGTCCTCGCCTTGAAAAGCTTGTGGCATATCTGCAAACATTCCGCAACTCGGACGGTCTGCTCGAGAAGCTCCCCAGCTGGGTGTTCGTCGAATGGAGCCGCTGCAACAGGCTCGTGCAGGACGTGAACTACCCCTCCAACATGACGTGGGCCGACACGTTGGATGCGATGAACCGCCTCTACGGCCGCTCCGACCTCGCCGCCGAGGCCGCGCGCGTGCGCGCAAAGATCAAGGAGCAGTCATGGAACGGCACATGGTTCTGCGACAACGCCGTCCGACAGAAGGACGGCTCGCTCAAGCTCTCCGGCGAATGCACCGAAACGTGCCAGTACTACGCATTCTTCCACAAGGTCGCGACGCCAGAATCCCATCCTGACCTTTGGCGCACAATGCTCACGGACTTCGGCCCGCAGCGCTACGACCCTGCCGACCGCACCAAGCTCCTCAAGCACAAGGAAATATGGCCGTCCAACGCCTTCATCGGAAACTACCTGCGTCTCAAGCTTTTGGAACGCGCCGGTCTCGGCCAGCAGATCCTGCGCGAGACAAAAGGATATTTCCAGTACATGGCCGATCGCACCGGCACTCTCTGGGAGAACGACACAACGTGCGCCAGTTGCAACCACGGCTTCGCCTCGTACGCCGCCGTGCTGCTGATCCGCAGCGTGCTTGGCGCGGACGTGAACCTCGTCGAGCGCACCGTGACCCTCCGCGAGACTGATGCAGACCTCGCGTTCTGCGAGGCTACGTTGCCCGTAGGCGAAGATGCGCTCACCGTCACGCGCAGGAGGACCGCAGACTGCAAAGTCCACCTCTCCGCCGCCATCCCGGAAGGTTGGCGAGTCGTTCGCAGGTGATCAATCGGCTACCGCAATCTATACGACACGACCACATGGCGAGACTGGGACGATATATGGCAGGCTTTGCCGTTTGCGCATTGTTCGCGGCCATTGCAGCGGCCGACGAGCCGCGCGCGAAAGGCTTCGTGCCTTCTGCGTTCGTGCCGTCTGCAATGCGCGTCGAATCAAATGTCAAATCCCGCGCGCGCTTGCGCGCCGCCGACAATGACTCGTTGCAGCCTAGATGGGATTCGCGTGAACACGGCTGGGTCACTCCCGTTAAAAGTCAAGGTGGTGTTGGGGCATGTTGGGCGTTCGCCACATATGCAGTTCTCGAGGCGCAGCTTCTCAAGGCCGGGAAAGGAGAATACGATTTCTCGGAGAAGAACATGGTGAATCTTAACGGGTTTATGGGGGAGCCTGATGACGGCGGCGATTACTTCATGTCCGAAGCGTATCTCCTTAGATGGGGTGGTGCGGTCGCCGAGACGAATGACGTCTATGTCAAGAACATCACCTTCTGGACGCCTAGCCCGGTGCTTTCGCCGATTGCCCATGTGCAGAATGTGATTTGGCTGCCTGGCTTTGGCTCCTACGCTGGTGCCGCCAATGAACTGAAGACTGCGATACGGGATTATGGCGCGGTTGGCGTCGCGATTGGATGGGACAACAGCTGTGAATCCTCGAATACCTACTACAACGCAAACAGTTCTGACCTCAATCACGCCATCGCCGTTGTAGGATGGGACGATGATTTTCCAGCTTCGGCGTTCGTAACAACTGCTCCATCTGATGGCGCATGGCTCATCAAGAACAGCTGGGGTCGTAATTATGGCGACGCCGGCTACTACTGGGTCTCTTATTGTGACCGCACATTCTGTCGCGGCTCAACCCCCACAGTGTTCATCCCCGCAGGCGACGACGAGAACTATGACGTGGTTCGCGGATACGATCGGCTGGGATGTACATACGACGTCACGCAGGCGTATTCTTCTTACGCCTTCTCCTTCTACGATCTGCAGGCGTCAGTCTTCACTTCGTCATGGAATGAAGAACTGGCGGCCGTAGGCGTCTATTCGTCATTCTATCCTAATCCATACGAAATCTTGGTCTACACAAACGTCACGAAGGGCGCAGCGTCTCCCGAGGAGGGCGGAGTTCTTGCCTGCAGGCAGACGGGCTCGCTCGAGCATGCGGGCTTCACCACGATTCATCTTGACATTCCCATTGCGCTTGCGGACACGAATTCTTTCGCCGTGGTCTACCGCCAGACAGGCGATTGGCGATCCACGTGCGTCAGTTGCTCATATGTTGGCATTTGCAACCCCACGAATCATCCGGGCAACTGCTATGTCGGTTATGTCACCGAGGCCGGAACCAATGTCTGGCTTGACGCGTACTACGAGGCGTATGAAGTTGATCAGACGGATGAAGGCTGGGCCATGTGCATCAAGGCATACACGCGCTTCACCGCCAGCGCGCCTACGAGCGATGCGCCCGCCGAAAATGACGATGGTTCGCAGATGATGGCGGAGCTGGAGTCTGATTCCTGGTCGTGGTTCCACGAAACCGGCGAGACATTCGGCGCGGCCGCCGGCATGATGGGCGCGAATGGCCGTTCTCTCTGGACAAGCTGGTTCATGGGGCTAGATTGGACAAGCCCAACTTCAAACGTGTTCAAGGCGTCGATAGACATGATCGACGGAAAACCGTCAGTAACTTGGGATCCCGACTTGGGCGGTAAGCGTACTTACACCGTCCTCGGACGCATTTCGCTCGGCGACGAAATTGGCTGGTTCGCAGTCGATCCGGCCGACCCCAGCGCCACCGGCGCGAAGTTCTTCAAGGTCTCAATCGGCAAATGACCCGCAGCTTGCGCTCTGCCCGTTCGAAAGACCGTATTGCCCCAGATCACCACTTGCGGCACTAAACGCAAGGTCCTATCAAGGGTGCGATTTTAATTCGTTGAGATTCTGAGACATTCTACGC
>Ga0310786_10004917_pt1 | contig 18387 bp, 16 predicted proteins | sample AusTroGonzalo_MG_FD_203881 | JGI IMG/M metagenome (GOLD analysis project Ga0310786, IMG submission 203881) | Bovine rumen microbial communities from tropical cattle in Woodstock, Queensland, Australia - Gonzalo_03 (v2) (version 2) | ecosystem: Host-associated > Mammals > Digestive system >... | reverse complement strand
GTCCGCCTGGACATCGTCGCCCTCCGACCATGAGCGGTCCCTCACCAGACAGACGTACCATCTGGAGAGGTCCTCGAGGATGTAGTTCTCCAGCTCGCGTGCCACGATGTGGAGCTCCCTGCTCTCAAGATACTTGGTGACGGTCTTCACGATCTTCTCGGTCCTGGAGATCATCCAGCGGTCCTCGTCCCTGAGGTACTTGGAGACCGATGCGATGTCGAACGCTTCCGGATCATATTTGTCCAGGATCATGTACGTGGAAGCGAAGTTGACAACGTTCCAGTAGGTGTTCAGGACCTTCCTGGCGTTCTTGGGTCCGTCCTTCTGGAAGGCGGTGTCCTCCCAGGGGGCGTTGGACTTGATGATGTAGTATCTGAGCGAATCCGCTCCGACCTGGTCGATGATCTCCAAGGGCTCGATGACGTTGCCCAGGGATTTAGACATCTTCTGGCCTTTGGGATCGAGCACCCATCCGTGCATCATGACCTCGTCGTAGGGTACGCGGTCGAAGGATATCACTCCGGCTCCCAGCTGGGAGTAGAACCATCCTCTTGTCTGGTCGTGCGCCTCGACGATGAAGTCTCCGGGCCACCACTCGTTGAACTCCTCCTTGTGGTGAGGATATCCGAGGGATGCCCAGGCGGCCACACCAGAGTCGAACCAGACGTCCAGGACGTCCGGGACCCTGTTCATGGTCTTGCCGCACTTGGGGCATTTGAATGTGACGCCGTCGATCCACGGCCTGTGGGTGTCCATGCCGTCCTTGTACCCTTCGCCCTGCTTGAGCTCCTCGTACTGGCCGACGACCTTCTTCTCGCCGCATTCGCACTCCCATACGGGCATGGGGATACCCCAGTACCTCTGACGGGAGATGCACCATTCCCTGGCGCCTTCCACCCAGTTCTTCTCCCTGGTGCTTCCAGCCCAGTCCGGGACCCACTTGGCACGGTCGATCTCCCTGAGCATCTCGTCCTTGACCTTGGGGACATCCACGAACCACTGGCGTGTGTTCCTGTAGATGATGGGGGATTTGCATCTCCAGCAGTGTCCGTACCTGTGCTTGATCTTGCTTGAGTTGTACAGTCTTCCGTTCTCGTCCAGATACTTGATGACGTCATCGTGGACGGTCTTGACCTTCTTTCCGACCATCAGAGGGAACTCGTCGGTGTACCTTCCGTTCTCGGCCACGGGGCAGAACGGAGGGATGCCGTACCTCTTTCCGGTCTCGTAATCGTCGGGTCCGTGACCGGGTGCGGTGTGGACCAGACCCGTGTTGTCCTGCTCGACGTAAGTGGCTGTCACCACTTTGTAATTCCAATCCGCGGGAGGGACGTCCAGCTGGAACACGGGCTCGTATGCGATGCCCTCCAGCTCCTGTCCCTTCATGCGCTTGAGGACCTCGAACTTCTCGTATCCGCCCTTCTGCATGACGTAGTCCGCCTGGGACTCGAGGATGATGAGCTCTTCCTCTCCCTTGCTGCCGGACATCTTCACCCTTGCGTAATCGAAATCTGGGTGCACGGCGACGGCCATGTTGGCGGCCAGTGTCCAGGGGGTTGTGGTCCAGATGAGTAGCGAAGCGTTGTCGCCCTTGATGGGGAACCTCACCATGATGGAGGGGTCCGTCTCGTCCCAGTACTCGATCTCGGCCTCGGCCAGTGCGGTCTCGCACCTAGGACACCATGTGACCACCCTGCTGGAATCCCTGAGCAGGCCTTTCTCGTATGCCTTCTGAAGGGTCCACCATGCGGACTCGATATAATCCAGTTTGATCGTCTGATAGGGGTTGTCCCAATCCATCCAGACACCGAGCTGCTTGAACTCCTCGGTCATATCCGCGTGCAGGCCCAGAGCGAACTCCTTACAGGTGGTGACGAACTTGTCTATTCCCATCTCCTCGATGTCCTTCTTGGAATGCACACCGATGTTCTTCTCCACCTTGACCTCGATCGGCAGACCGTGCATGTCGAAACCGGGCTGGTCGCGGACGTTGTATCCGTTCATCCTCCAGTATCTGATGAGGATATCCTTGACGGTCTTGTTCATGGCGGTACCGAGGTGGATGGAACCGGTGGTGTACGGAGGTCCGTCGACGAAGTAGAATTTCTTGCCACCCTTCCTGGCATCCTTGGTCTTCTCATAAGCTTGCTCGGACTTCCAATACTCCTGGATGTCCTTCTCGATGCCCTTGGCATCATAATTGGCGCGGATCGGCGTTATCATTGCTAGTCCTCTCGGACCGGGTGTTATCTTTCCCGGTGTATGGCGGGCTATGCCGAACTAATAAAAATAATAAATGGAAAAAGAGCGAAGAAGTTTGAAGTGGCCCGCCCCCGGGCCATTTTGTTTCAGTACATCGGGTTCTCGACGGCTTTCGGCTTATCCGCCCTGACGTCCCTGATTATAAGGTAGGCGTTGAACACGAGGTTGAGCAGCGCGGCAAGACCGACGACCAAGGTGAGCTCGCTCTGGATGGCTCCGGTCACTCCGAAGACCAATGCTGCGAGGGTCAGGATGCACAGGGCAACGCTAGCCTTCTTGGATGAGGTAGCTGCGACGCACCAGACCACTGAGAGTCCGAAAGCGATGACGATAGCTAGGTTCTCATAGCTTCCCATTGCGTATCCGATCATGAACATGCCGAGACCGGCAAGCAAGATCAGAGACACTGAATAATTCTCCTTCACTATGTACACGAGCATGCCAATAAGCATGACGACCGATCCGACCGCGATGAGAACGCTTGCGATTTCATCGGATCCTTTCATCATGTTGGCTGCCGCTATGGGCAACGAAATCAGGGCGACAAGGAGCAATCCGCATGCCGCCGAGTCCGTCGATTTTAGATCAAACATGATTCTTTCCTCCTTTTTTAACGCTCCCGGTTGACCGATCGGGAAGACAGTTTGCCGCAATGTCGAGAGCCTTAGCTATTCAACTACATGCGTAAGTTAACAACAGGCGATCGACGCGGGGTCACGGGGATCAGGCTCATCGAGAAGGGTCCTCCTTTTTCCCTTCCCGACAAAGGTCGTACCACCAAAGTTCGACCTTTGCCTGTTCGCCCCTATCGCCTGTTGTTTGTTTTCCTCCTTCTTTCAGTGTTCGTTTCCGAAGACTTACTGAATAATCGATTGACGTCATTAGTATTTAAAGCATTAGGTTGATGGATGTAACCCCTATGGGACTTTATATACTATGGATTATATCTTTATATAATTGAATTTGGTAAACAAAAAGATAGTGATAAAAATTTGAACGTGATGGACATAATTTCTATCTCCATAATCTTAATAAGGTGGTTATTTAAAAATAGATTCTACAATTGTACAAAAAATATTTTCCAAAATATAGTGATTTATCAACAAAAATGATGCAAAATCATCAAAAATGGGGATTAATCAACGATACCCCTAATTTTCAATATATAAAGTTTACTGTATTGTTTTCTGAATTTAATATATAAATTTTTCTATAAATTGCCCTTTACCCCGTTTAGTATTGAAAAATTAGATATCATCGCCGCGCACAAGATACCTAATTGCTTCGTTTGCGAGAGTCATTCCGAAGATCGCGGGGACCGTAGGCAGCGATCCGAGCACACTTTTGCCGAAATCGTCCCTTCCCGCGGGGGTCGTGATAGGCTGCTCCGTCGAGTAGACCGTAATTATCCTACTTGTGTCAAATTCCCTGAGTTCACGCCTCATGGATGCTGCGATCGGGCATACTTTTGTGGATTTCAACGGTGCTACACGTATCGATGTGGCGTCCAAATGACGTGCGGCACCCATGGATGAGAAAGTCATGATGCCATTCTTCGCTGCATATCTTAGCAATGCAGCTTTGTTCCTAACAGTATCGATGGCATCAACGAGTATGTCGAATTCCCCGGACAGTATCTCAGGGACTGTCTCCTCGTTCACCAGGACATCCTTGCCCTCTATGTCGATAGAAGGATTGATCGATCTCGCCCTTTCGCATGCAACATCCACCTTCGTCCTTCCGATGGTCTCTGTCGTGGCGAGAATCTGGCGGTTAAGATTACTGTCCGAGAAGACATCGTGATCGTATACCCTGATCCTGCCTACGCCTGCACGCACGAAACCTTCGAGGACGTATCCTCCCACAGCGCCGCATCCCACCAGGACAACAGAGGAATTCTTCAGCCTCTCGACCCCGTCGGGGCCCAGCAGCAGCTGGGTCCTGTCCTCCATGCTCATGGGAACAGCCTCCTCAGATTATCCTCCGCATCGAGCATGAGTTCCTCCCCGGATCTGCCGATGATGGATCCCAGCCTGCCTGCGAACTCGGCCATGCCTGCGAAATCCTTTCCGCATATGGGAGAATCGGTCTCGAGAAGGAGCCTGTCCCTCGGTATGGCATCCAGGAGCCGCTTGACCCTGATATCGGATCTGGACAGTATCCTTGGAGATATCGAGAAATAGCATTCCATCTCCGAGTAAGGCTTCACGTAGCTGTCCGACCCGTACGAGTGCAGGATGCATCTTATCTTGCGGCCGTTGATCGCGTCCAGGACCATCTTCTCGCAGCCCACATCGTGTATCGTGGCCACCCTGCCGAAGTACTCCGCCATGTCCAATTGCTGTATCATGACCAGAGTCTGCTCCAATATGGATCCTCTCTTGGAATCGAGCCCTATCTCCCCGACCTGGGCTGTGGGATCCTCCTCGAGGATGTGGTAGAGCCTTGAACGTGTCTCTATGTTCCATTGGTCGGTATACCACGGGTGTACGCCGTAGGATTTGATTATCCTTTGATCGTCCAACGCCATCTGTGCATCCCACTCGTCCGGTTTGGCGACACAGGACACCATGCGGGAAAGGCTTCCGTAATCGGAATAGTTCCCTGGGACCTCTTCGATACCGTGCAGATGGGCATCGATCATGTTATCAGAACCATGCGTCCAGGGATCTCTGCTTCTTCCTGTTGGACTCCGCCTTCCTGGCGGTGTCGATCTTGCTGATCACGGAATTCACGCGGTCCTCGGAGAATCCGTACTCCGTCATGAGGTCCAGTATCCCTTCCTTGTCCATCTCGGCAATCTTGACGCTGTAGTCATCTGACTTGGGGCCGTTCAGGAAGATCTCCCTGACGTCCTCGTATTCGGGTATGTCGATGTCGGTATCGTCCATCACCTTCTCCAGTGTTCCGTATTTCTGGATGAGCTTCAGACCCTTCTTCGGACCGATGCCGTTCACTCCTGCGTTGAAGTCTGTACCGATCATGATACAGACATCGACGAGCTGCTCCCTGGTCACGCCCAGGGATTCCAGCATGGTCTTGGAATCTATCAGTTCCGTCTTCACGTCCCTGTACAGCTGTTTCCCGGGGACCTTGCGCCTGCCGGATATCGTCAGGTTCCTGACGAGCAGCGGCGCCCCGAATAGGATCGAATCGAAATCCTGAGATGCGGCGGCGTAAACATCGCCCTTGCCGCACATGTATGCGGCCTGGGCCTCTCCGTCGCTGGGCGCCTGGATGACCGGCAGGCCCATCAGGGATATCAGCTTCTTCGAGGTCTCCAGTATCTCCGGTGTGATCCTCGAGGTCTGCTGGGCCTTGGAGAACGCTTTCTTCATATCCCCCTCGGCCAGGGCCTCCTCGTATTCCTGCCTGGCCTTCTCCCTCCTCGCGATCCTCTCCTCGATGGTGCCCGCCTTCAGTTCGTTGGGCTTCCCGTCGAAGACGAAGGACGGCTCGATACCGGCCTCGATGAGGTTCGCCGTGCGGTACAGTAATCCGGAGAGGTGGGATGTCACCCTTCCCTCCGCATCCATCAGCGGCTTCCCGTCAGGCTGTCTTATAATAGATAAGAATTGAAATATCGTATTGTACGCGTCGACCGCCACCGTCTTCCCGCGGAGATCCTCCAATTCGATCTCCTGCGCTGTGACTATCGGCGATAGGTTTACTCCCATGTCAGCATCCCTTCCATTCCCTGATGGCCTGAGACATGTCATCCATCCTGAAAAGATACGACCCGGCGACCAGTATGTCCACTCCGGCATCGATGCAGACCTTGGCGGTCTCCTTGTTGATGCCTCCGTCCACGGAGACCTGGATCTCCCTGCCGTTCTTCACGGCCCATTCCTTGACCCATGAGATCTTCGGTACGCAGTCGCCTATGAACGACTGTCCTCCGAATCCGGGATACACGGTCATGACCAGGACCAGGTCCACCTCGGGCAGGAACTCCTCCAGAGCGGTAACGTCCGTGTTGGGGTTGATGGATATGCCTGCCCTCAGTCCCTTCTCCTTGATCTTCGCGATAGCTCCGTGGATGTCCCCGTCGGCCTCGCAGTGCACTGTGATGATATCGCATCCGGCATCCGCGAAAGCGTCGATGTAGCGTATGGGGTCCTGGATCATCAGGTGAGCATCGAATATGATGTCCGAATACTTCCTGATGGCCTTGATCACGGGCGGACCGAATGTTATGTTCGGCACGAACGCTCCGTCCATCACATCCAGATGGGCCCAGTCGGCACCTGCCTTCTCCACGCGGACCAGCTCCTCTCCCAATCTGGAGAAGTCCGCTGATAGCATCGACGGAGATACTATGGTCATGCCAGGCCAATGCACTTGTCCGATAATAATTAAATCGGTCCCGGAGCGGGATTCCGCCCCTTAATAACGGAAGCCAGAGAGACGTCTAACCATCGCTGGTTATTTACACGACATTAACGATTCATTAACCATGTCTTTAGCAAAGCACAACACCGTAGCGCAGAAATGCGATGTGGCGGGATGTGAGAACGATGCTGAGAGATCCTTCAACATCAAGCAGGTCTCAAGATCGCAGTTGACCCTCAAGAGCAACGATCTGCGCAGTGTCCATCTCTGTAAGGAGCACTACAAGGAGTTCAAGAAGCAGACCAAGAACGAGAGAGAGTTGGACGCGATCTACGACTGATAAACGATACCATGTTGGAGCTGCTATTCCTCGGCACAGGCGCCAGCGTCCCCTCCCGGGACAAGGCCACATCCTGCATCGCCGTAAGGGGCGGCTCCGGCATAATTCTAATGGATTGCGGGGAGGGATCCCAGAGACAGCTCATGGTCTCCCCCCTTTCCTTCATGAAGATCAAGGTAATCCTGATCACCCATCTGCACGGCGACCATGTCTTCGGCCTCCCCGGACTCCTTCAGACAATGAGCCTCTCAGGCAGGAAGGATCCTGTGGACATCTACGGCCCCGCCGGGATCAAGAACTGTGTGGAATCGTTCATGTCCGTCACAGAAGGGGAGACCGTGTACCCCGTTGAGATCCACGAGCTCTCCGGAGGAGAGGAGATATCGGCCTGCGGCACGATCATTACTGCTTATCCTACCGTTCATTCGATGCCTTCCCTCGGCTACACCATCAGGGAGGAGGACAGACCCGGAAAACTAGACAGGCAGAAGGCGCTCTCCCTGGGCATACAGGACGGCCCGGACATGGCCAGGCTGAAGAACGGGGAAACCGTGAATGGTGTCACTCCTGATCAAGTCATTGGACCTACAACGAAGGGGGCCTCCATCTCCTACACAGGCGACACGAGCCCGTGCCAGGCGGTCATCGACAATTCCAAGGACGTCTCCGTGCTGATCCACGAATCCACCTACATGTCCACCGAATCCGCCTTGGCCGAGGAGCATGCCCACTCCACCGCTTTGGACGCTGCTAAGGCGGCAGTTGAATCAGGGTCGAAATGTCTTATCCTGACACACATCAGCAACCGTTACGGCAACGATGATGTGGTGAAGGAGGCGAAGACCGTCTTCGAGAACACGCTGGCCGCCCGCGACATGATGTTCCTCGAGGTCACGCCTGATTCTGTGAAACAGAAGAACTGATGCTCAGATGAGTTTCAGCATATCGGCGTTGGTGATCATTCCCACGATCTGACCGTTATGAGACACCAATACCGCATTCCAATTGTTCATCATCCCTGCCACTGTGGCTATGGGCGTGCTCTCCGACACGACCGGGAATGATTCCCCCATGATCTGCTGCACGATCATCTTGTCGACGACGTCCATGGGCGTACCCCTTCCGATGAGCTCGAATATCCCTCTCTCCGAGATGCTGCCCACCGGGACCCCGCCCGAGAACACCGGAAGCTGGGAATAACCGTTCTCCCTCATGGTGCGGGAAGCCTCCATGATTGTCTCCGTGCTCTGGATACTGACCAATCCCTTGGAGCAGATATCGGAAGCTACCAGGTCCTTGCCTATATCTAGCCTCATGGCCTCGAGCGTGTTGAAAAGATTCACCACCGTGTCATAGCTTGCGGAGATCTTCCCGCGCTCTATCTTGGCTATGGTTCCCTGACTTACTCCGGACCTTGCTGCGAGCTCGGCTTGGGTGATGTCCATGTTCATCCTGATCTTGCGGATCTCCGTAGCGGGGGGAAATTTCATGCAGATGTCAATAAAATTATTCTTATAAGAATATTTTTGTAGATAATGTATATAAGTAAGGAAATATTCGGGCTTTCATGCCTAAAAAAGCAAAGAACATTTATGTCGAGGGTCTCAACGAGATCCCGGCCCCCATGAAGAAAGTCGAGATTGTTGAGAGGAAAGGAATCGGACACCCCGACTCCGTCGCCGACGCTCTCGGAGAGGAGGTCTCTAGAGCCCTCTGTAAGATGTACATCAAGGAGGTCGGACACGTCCTGCACCACAACACGGACGAGACCCAGCTGGCAGCCGGTAACGCCGCACCCAAGTTCGGCGGAGGTTACATCATCGACCCCGTTTACATGCTTCTGGTCGGCCGTGCCACCACTTTCGTCGACGACGGAAAGATCGTCAAAGACCTGCCCTGCAAGCCCACAGCGCTAGATGCAGCCCGCAAGTACCTGAAGAAGACCTTCCCCAACCTCGATGTCGACTCCGAGGTCATCCTCGATGCCAAGATCGGAATGGGATCCGACGACCTCACCGGCGTGTACAAGACATCCGGTGTTCTTGCTAACGACACCTCATTCGGAGTCGGATACGCACCCTACTCCATCACCGACAAGCTCACCCTCGAGACCGAGAAGTACATCAACGGGGCAATGAAGAAGAAGCTCCCCGAGACCGGACAGGACGTCAAGGTCATGTGCTCCAGGATCGACAACACAGTCACCATGACCATCGCATGTGCAATGGTCGACAAGTACATCCCCGACGCGGCCCACTACAAGTCCGCAATCGAGGAGATGTACGACCTCGTCACCGACAACGCCCTGAAGATCATCGGCAGCGACGACATCAAGTTCAAGCTGGACATCAACACCGGTGACAACTACAAGAAGGGAATCTACTACCTCACCTGTACCGGACTGTCCCAGGAGATGGGAGACGACGGTTCAGTCGGAAGGGGTAACAGGTGCAACGGTCTGATCACACCCTACAGGCCCATGTCCATGGAGGCCACATCGGGAAAGAACCCCATCACCCACATCGGAAAGATCTACAACGTCATGTCCAAGCTCATCGCCGAGGACGTCGCCAAGAAGGTCACCAACGAGGCGGAGATCAGGGTCAGGATCCTCTCGCAGATCGGAAAGCCCGTATCGCAGCCCCTCAACTGCTCCGTGCAGATCGTGCTGCCCGAGGCCGACAAGAACAAGAACCTCGGAAAGTGGTCCAAGGAGGCCGAATCCATCGCCTACGAGTGGCTCGACAACGTGGATAAGGTATCCGAGATGATCATCAACGGTAAGATCAAGACTTTCTGAGATCATACCTCCAACTCTTTATAGGGGGCCAGATGGCCCCTTTTTCCTAAATCATTTATATATTCCAAGACCCATCCAACTGTGCTGGTGTCTTAATGAAAATCATAGATGCTCCTCAGTTCGGCCCAATGTTCAGATTCAACGATGCAAACGTATACTGGACAATGCATATACTGTCCAACGGCAAGCGCATCGGACGTAAAAGACTGGCCGACGAGGTCGGTATCGGAGAGGGAAGCATGCGCAGGATTCTCGACACGCTCTCCGAATGGGACTACATCTCAATCAAACAGACCGGCATCATGATCACCAAATCAGGACAGTCCTTCCTTGAGCAGATACCCATCCAGCCCGTGGACATTTACCTGGAGGGATCGGTCATCGGTTCCGAGCAGCAGGGAGTCGTCGTCAAGGGCGTTGCCAACAAGGTCAACAACGGAATGGAGCAGAGGGACGCCGGAATCAAGGTAGGAGCGGAAGGATGCACCACCATCGTCTACAGGGACGGCAACCTCATGATCCCCCCAGACTGGAACCTTGACACCGAAAGGCCGGAGATCGCCAAGAAGATCCGCGAGGAATACGGCATGAAGGCCGAAGACGCTCTGATCATCGGCGGCGGATCGACCAAACAGTCCGCCATCATAGCTGCCGTCTCCGCGGCACTTGAACTGTTCTGATGAAGCATCTGATCAGCTACTCTGTCTATCAGGAGCCGACGGACCTGTCGGCGGATCTGGAGAACAGGCTGCGCGAGATCCGTTGCGACGGAATAGAGCTTCTCACCTCGCACATGCCGGTGGATCCTTGCTGGAAGCAGTATGCCGTTTCAGTGCATCTGCCGTTCGCTTCCGACTGGATGGCCGCGTGGAACGGCGAACCCTATGAGATGTCCGATCTGCACACCAAGTACTATATGTACGGCAGGGACAGGGAAGATATCCTGAAGACCGTTCGCAACATCATCGATCTGGCCGCCCCGCTGAAGCCGGCGCACGGCGTCATGCACGCATGCAACATCAGCCTCAGAGAGCTGGGCAGACACAACTATTCAGGCTCCTGCAGCGAAGTCATCACGACATTCTGCGAGATGATGAACGAGGCCGTTTCCGCCTACCCCGGTGGCGAACCGCCGTTCAAACTAGTGTTCGAGAACCTCTGGTGGCCCGGACTCAGGCTGCAGAACGACAGCGAATACAGGATCATGGAGAAGCATCTCGAATTCAGCAACTGGGGAATCTGTCTGGATACAGGCCATCTGATGAACACCCTCCCCGGGATTTACACGGAACAGGATGGCATATCTGCGCTCCTGAAGGTCTTCGACGGATATCCGGAGGACCTTATCGATCGCATCTCCGCGATGCATTTCCATTACAGCGCCTCCGGGAAGTACAGGGAGACCTTCGAGGAACAGGAGTATGAGGGCGGCCCGATCACGGATTTCATCGCCAAGACCTACAGCCACATAACCACCATAGACCAGCATCTTCCGTTCTCGGACCCCGCCTGCGGGGAGATCATCGACCGCATAAGGCCGGAGTTGGTGATACACGAACTGCCGGGACACGGCCATTCCCCCATCGACGATTACATCCAGCAGAGGGGTCTTCTCAGCTGAACCCATATAAAGAAGAAAAAAGGGTTCCAACTAATTTATATAAAACCTGCCTAATCGGGAAATCAGAGGAATTTCGAATGGCACGTTTCAAAGAGGCTGAGAGCAGGCTCCTTGACAAGACTGTATGCATGAACTGCTACGCTACCAACCCCAAGAGGGCAACCAAGTGCAGGAAGTGCGGATACAGCAACCTTAGGCCCAAAGCCAAAGAGAGCAGGAAGCAGTGATTACTGCTTCACATTGATTTTTACGGCCCAACGGCCGGATACTTACCGATCAGCCCTGGCTATAGACTCGCTCGGCCGGGGTCAATCGTGAGTGTCAAATACCTATAAAGGGTACGGAATCCGGAGCTGTGCGAATGAAGGTCCTGGTAGTCGATGACAACATTGCGATTCAAGAGATCCTCAAGGACATCCTTATCGATGCGGGACATATCGTGAAGATCGCAGGCACCATCGACGAGGCCGTCGACCTCATCCTGGATTTCAAACCGAACGCGATTCTTCTGGATTCGGTGGTCAACGACGAGGACGGTCTGCAGATATTGGCCCGTGCCCACGAGAGGGACCACGAGGCCGAACTCGATTCGGTTCTGGTCAAGGGGGCCAACGAGGGCGCCCCGAGGGACAACAAGTTCATCAAGGCCGTAGTCAACAAGCCTTTCAAATCATCTGATATCTCAGCCGCGCTGAACATCCTCGTGGCCAAGAGGGAGGAGGAGAACGCCCAGAAGGCCATGAACTCCAAGAAGAGGAAGCCCCTTCTGGGCCTGAAGAAGGCCAAGAAGGAGGACAAGGAGCAGCCCGCCTCGGAGGATGCGGCGGCCATAGCTGAGCATGTAGCCAGCGAGGGGCCGATGTTCGGAAGATCCTACGTCTTCTTCGAGAAGAGCCCCAAGAAGGTCTACGACTTCACGGAGATATTCGATCTGGACGATTACTCGCTTTTAGTGGTTTCATCCGATAATTCCAAGGCCGTCAAGGCCAATCTCGGCAAGGAGAACCTGGAAGTCGTCACACTGTCCTCGAGCGGCAGGGGAAAGACGATGAACATCAATGCCCTGGGCACTCTTACTGTGTACATCAAGCAGTACATACTGGACCACGAGAAGCCCATAGTCCTCATAGACAATTTCACAGAGATCATAGACAGCAGCGGTATGAACCACGCGGTGCTTTTCCTGCACCAGCTGGTCACCTGGAAGGCCGAAGGGAAGATGGTATCGTTCATGGTATCCGTCGACCAGTCGATCCTTACTTCCAAGGACCGCAGCATCCTGCTCGGAGATATGTCCGAGTATTCCAACTAAGGGAGATAGCATGCAGATAGAGAAGGTATGGGCGAGGGAAGTCCTGGACTCCAGAGGCAACCCCACGGTAGAAGCAGAGATCACGGTCAACGGCCAGAAGATTACGGCCATAGCACCTTCGGGCGCATCCACAGGCTCATGGGAGGCCCACGAGCTCAGGGACGGCGGCGACAGGTACGGAGGAAAGGGCGTATTGAAGGCCGTGGAGAACGTCCGCGGGCCCATTGCCAAGAGGATCACCGGAATGGATCCCACCGATCAGGAAGGCATCGACAGGGCCATGATCGAGCTGGACGGAACGGAGAACAAGACCTCTCTGGGAGGAAACGCCACAGTTGCCGTGTCCTTGGCAGTCGCCAGGGCGGGTGCTATGTGCAACAACATCCCCGTATACCAGCACATCGGAAAGGACCACGTCACCCTTCCGGTCCCCATGCTCAACATCATCAACGGCGGTAAGCACGCCGGAGGCAACCTGAAGATCCAGGAATGCATGATCATACCCGCAGGGGCCAAGTCGTTCTCCGACTGCCTCAGGATGTCCTCGGAGGTCTACATGCACCTCAAGTCCATCCTCAAGAACAAGTACGGGGTAGGCGCCATCAACATAGGTGACGAGGGAGGATTCGCTCCGCCCCTGGACACCGTGGACGAGGCTCTGTCCACCATCGTTTCTGCTATCTCCGATGCGGGATACAGCCCCGGAAAGGATGTCTTCCTGGCCATCGACGCCGCTTCATCCGAGTTCTTCAGCAACGGCGTCTACGACGTCGACGGCATGAAGCTCTCCGCGGGAGAGCTCGCAGACCACTACGTACAGCTCACCAAGGACCACCCGCTCATCAGCATCGAGGATCCGTTCTTCGAGGACGACTTCGAGACAACTGCGGAACTGACCAAGAAGGTCGGCAAGAAGGTCCAGATCGTCGGGGACGATCTGTTCGTCACCAACTCCAAGCGTCTCTCCAAGGGTATCGAGCAGGGAGCTGCCAACGCGCTCCTGCTGAAGGTCAACCAGATCGGAACCATCACGGAATCCGGAGAGGCCGCACAGATGAGCTTCGACCACGGATACAACGTCGTTGTTTCCCACAGGTCCGGAGAATCCGAGGACACCACCATCGCCGACCTTTCAGTCGGATGGGGATCCGGAGAGATCAAGACCGGAGCTCCCGCCAGGGGAGAGAGGACCGCCAAGTACAACCGCCTTCTCAGGATCGAGGAGGAACTGGGATCCAAAGCGGTCTTCCCGGGAATCAAGAAGTTCCACATCTGAGGTTGGACATGCCCGTCGACCGGAACATCCCCCTGCTGTGCGATTACTACGAATACACGATGTCCAACGGCTACGTCAAGAACGGGCTCGCCGACCAGATGGTGTATTTCGATATCTACTTCAGGACGGTACCGGACAAGGGCGGATTCTGCGTATTCGCAGGATTGGAGCAGCTGCTCGACTACATCGTCAATCTGAGATTCGAGGACGATGACATAGAGTTCCTGAGATCCAAGAACACGTTCAGCGAGGAATTCCTGGAATTCCTGAAGAACTTCCGCTTCTCAGGAGATGTCTGGGCCATCCCCGAGGGGACCCCGGTGTTCCCCGGAGAGCCGCTGATAACCATCAGAGCACCCATCGCCGAGGCCCAGATCCTTGAGACTTTCTCTCTGCTGACGATAAACCACCAGACTCTCATCGCCACCAAGGCCAACCGTATTGTGAGGGCGGCCGAGGGGCGCACCGTTCTGGAATTCGGTTCCAGAAGGGCTCAGGGCACCGATGCGGCCATCCTTGGTGCCAGGGCTGCGTACATCGCCGGATGCGGAGGAACGGCATGCACCGTGACCGATAAGCTGTACGGCGTACCGGCCAGCGGTACCATGGCCCACTCATGGGTCATGATGTTCGACAGCGAACTCGAGGCGTTCAAGGCGTTCTGCGAACTGTACCCCAACAACGCGACCCTTCTTGTCGACACGTACGACACGCTCAACAGCGGCATCCCCAACGCCATCAAGGCGTTCAAGGAGGTCCTAGTCCCCAAAGGGATAACCAAATTCGCCATACGGCTGGATTCCGGGGATTTCTCGTTCCTTACCAAGAAGGCCAGGAAGATGCTGGATGATGCCGGCCTAACCGACTGCAAGATAGTCGTGTCCAATGCGCTCGACGAGCACCTTATCAAGGATCTCCTGGATCAGGGCGCTTGCATCGATTCCTTCGGAGTAGGCGATAATCTCATCACCTCCCATAGCGACCCGGTGCTGAACGGCGTATTCAAGCTGGTAGCGATAGAGGAGAACGGCGAGATCATACCCAAGATCAAGATCTCCGACAACGTGGAGAAGATCACCACCCCTCACTTCAAGAAGGTATACAGGATATACGACCGCCTCGGCATGGCCGTCGCCGATCTGATATGCATTCACGATGAGGTCATCGCCGAATCACAGCCGCTTGAGCTCTTCGATCCCTCGGCGACGTGGAAGAGAAAGACCGTCACCGATTACGAGGTCAAAGAGCTCATGGTGAAGATGATCAGCGGCGGAAAGCTCGTTTACGATCTGCCTTCCCTAGATTCAATCAGGGATCACTGCAAGGAGGAGACGGACAGGCTATGGGATGAGGTCAAGCGTTTCTCCAATCCTCATCAGTATTACGTCGATCTCTCGCAGAAGCTTTGGGACGTGAGGAACGACCTCATCAACCGTTCCCGCTGATAACGAAAAGCGTGGCGGAAATACGAAAATCGCAACTCTATGATGGTTTTTTATATTGTTGTACGCTCAAAAAATCGGATATTTGTTATATTTATACTTTTCTAGCCAATTATGTACATATTTAGGCCATTATAATTTACTAACAACGTTAATCTAAGAATGTTAATCTAAGGGTTTATATCAAAGGGTAGCGTAAGCCGTCCTGCAGGGATCGCCGGTTATTGACTGCAACTTTAATGACGGTCTGCTGCAGGTCGGGGGACTAAGTTGATAGATGGAGTAGAAGACGACAGCGTCAGCTTCATGTTACATCAGCCAACAGGCGTTAGGCTGGAGGAAATACTTCCTGATGAAGGCATGTGCGTCTACTGTTCCTGCGGTCGCATCGTTACATTGGACCGCGCCGAGATGCGTCTCAAATTATCGTTAGGCAAGGATCTGCAGTGCAGCGAATGCCGCAACAAGCGCATCTCCCTCGAGATCGATTATTTGAATGGACTTTTCGACGGAACTATCGAAGAAGAGTACTAAGTCTAAGAAAAGTAGATAGTAATACTCATCTACAATTTGTGTTACTGTATTTTAACCTGCGATGCGCCATTATTTAAGGAAATGCGTTAGCCTAAAATAGTGGACTAAACTGCCAATGTTAGTCGGCTCATTCTTCCGAGTCGGCCTTCTTAGTCTTAGAGGCGCGAGCAGGCTTCTTCTTCGCAGGACAGTCCGGATTGATGCACTCCTCCAAGTTACCCACCTTGACGATAGGTGCGTTGCACTTCGGGCATGACCTGCCTGCGGAAGTTATGGTTCCCCTGGGCCTAAGCGGATATGTCTGCGTACAGTTGGGCCACGACGAGCATCCCGCGAACCTTCTGCCCGCCTTGGAGAACATGATCCTGATGTGTCCGTTGTTACAAGTGGGGCACAGACCGAGATCGTTCATCATGACATTGCTCGTACACTTGGGGTCGATGCACTGAACGACAGGCGGGTTGCCCCTCCTGATGATCTTGAGCTGGGGAAGTCCGCACACCGGGCACTTGGTGTCCACGGTCTGGACCAATGCTCCCCTGGGTAACGGATACGCGCGCTTGCACTCCGGGTATCCGTCGCATCCGATGAAGTTGCCGTTCTTGGACCTCTTCACGGACATGTTGTTACCGCACGACGGGCACACACCTATATGCTGCTGAGAATGAAGGGCATCCCTGATCTCGTTCCCGATATCCTGCGAGGAGTCGGTGATCTTGACTGAGACCTCGTGGAGCATGTCCTGGGATTCCTTGACCACAGAGTCCAAAGTGCGCTTGCCCTCTGAGATGCTGAGCATGTCCAATTCGAGCTTCGCGGTCATATCCGGCTCTGTTATTCCTCCGCCGTGCTTCTCTAAAGACTTGGTGAGCGCGATACCGCTGGGCGTCGGGATCATGTAGTTTCCTTGGACGTAGTTCCTGGAGAACAGCTTCCCTATGATGTCGTGCCTGGTACTCTTGGTACCGAGCTGAAGCCTGTCCATCTCCTGGATGAGCGATCCCTGGTTGTATCTGTAGGGCGGCTTGGTCTCCGCTTCGACGATGCCGATGCTGCGGATGTCTATCGAATCGCCCTCGTTGAGGACCGGCAGGCGGCTGTCGTTTATCGGGAGGTACTTCTTGTAGTACTTCTTCCAGCCCTGCTCCTTCAGGACGTATCCGTTGGCGACGAAGTTCTCGCCCTCCACCTCGATGACGCATTTGGTCACCTCGGACTTGGCGTTGGGCGCTACGGTCGCCAGGAACCTCCTGACGATCAGCTCGTACAGCTTCCACTTGTCGCCCTTCATCTTATCGGACGTGGCGGCAGCGGTCGGATATATCGGAGGATGGTCCGTGGTGCTCCTCTTACCCTTAGAAGGGTAGATCTTCTCCTGAGAGAGGACCTCGTTGACCTCCGCTTTGAAATCTGATTCCCTGAGCTTCTCCAATACCGAACGGAGGTTCAGGCTCTTGGGGTACTCGGTGTTCTCGGTACGCGGATACGATATGTATCCGCCGGTGTAAAGGTCCTCGGCGAGCTTCATGGCCGTGGTCGGCGGTATGCCGATCTTGTTGGCCTCGACCTGCATCATGGTGGTGTCGAAAGGAGCAGGCCTGTACTCGTCCTTCAGTTCGGACTCGTAGGTAACGACCTTTCCTTCCTTGCTTCCCTTGACCTTGCTGAGGACGGCTTCCGCCTCCTCCTTCTTCCAGAACGGGTTGTTCTCGTGGTCGCCCTTGAAGGCGAGCATGCCGAACTTCCCGACCAGGTTCCAATAAGGAACAGGAACGAAGTTCTCGATCTCCTCGTGCCTGTCCACCAGTAATTTCAGCGTAGGGCTCTGGACCCTTCCCACTGACATGAAATTGTTGCCTACCTGTCCAGATGACAGGGAGATGAGCCTTGTGAGTACGGCTCCCCAGGACAGATCCACTATCTGCCTGGCCTCTGCGGCGTCTGCGAGCTTCTCGTCCGGATTGGCAAGATTGTTGAATGCGGCCTCGACCTCGCCCTTGGTGAGCGCACTGAACTTGGCCCTCTTGACCATGCTAAGGTCGGCATCGATGGCCTTCACGGTCTCCATACCGATGAGCTCTCCTTCCCTGTCGTAGTCGGTTGCGATGATGATCTCATCGCTCTTGGAAGCGAGCTCCTTGATAGTGTTGAGAATCGATTTGACACGGACGGTCTTCACCTGCGGCGCGTAGACGAGGTCCACAGGCTTGATGGCTCCCCAATCGTTGTACTCCTTGGGATAATCCAATTCTATGATGTGTCCCCTCAGACTGATGACGCTATAGTCGTCCCCGTCCCTGGTGAACGATATAACCGTGACGCCTCCGGATGTGGAAGACTGCGACTTTCCATCGGAAAGTATTGTGGAAATCCTCCTTGCCGCATTGGCTTTCTCGGTTATGATCAGTTTCTTCATATCCTGACCTAGACCAGCCCGATTTTATTTAACATTTTCAGACGCCAGAGTC
>Ga0310786_10004916_pt1 | contig 18390 bp, 18 predicted proteins | sample AusTroGonzalo_MG_FD_203881 | JGI IMG/M metagenome (GOLD analysis project Ga0310786, IMG submission 203881) | Bovine rumen microbial communities from tropical cattle in Woodstock, Queensland, Australia - Gonzalo_03 (v2) (version 2) | ecosystem: Host-associated > Mammals > Digestive system >... | reverse complement strand
ATTGGCAAACTGGACAGCTGATATGCTTTCGAAACAATTAGGTTCGAAGGTGGAAATCGGAAGCGTCAATCTCGGCTTCCTCAATCGTGTCGTCGTGAATGACCTGACCCTTTATGAACCGAACGGAAAGAAAATGGCAAGCATCGCCAGAGTGTCGGCAAGTATCAACCCTATTGCGCTGATGTCTGGCAGAGTTGACATCGGAACGGCACAACTTTTCGGCACCAAAGCCACACTCTACAAGGACACACCCGATAGTCCTCCCAACTACCAATTTATCATAGACGCTTTCGCCCAGGAAGAGAAAGAAGAGCCCACTCCCTTGGACGTACACATCGGCTCGCTCATCATGCGTCACACCGATGTGACCTACGATGTCAAGTCCGCTCCCTTTCAGCAAGGGACATTCGATCCCCAGCACTTGAAGCTGCACGACTTAGGCATGAATGTTGTGTTGCGTTGCTTGACCGACGATTCTCTCAACATGGACGTACGTCGTCTGCAAGCTCGTGAACTCAATTCGGGGTTGACCCTTCGCGATACAAGACTGAAACTTATCGGCAACAAACAACACGTTACCCTGTTGGATGTGGATGCCTCCATGCCCCACTCCCAAATCGCTGTCGACTCGTTGCACCTGACCTATGGGCAATGGGAAAGCGAGAAGAAATTCTCGTTCCGTACAACCGCCATCAACGGACATATCACCCCCCGCGACTTGAGTCCTTTCCACGAGAAACTTTCCTCTTTAAATCAGACATTGAACTTCAGCGTGACGGCAGCAGGCGATGAACAAGAGATACAGGTGAAGGAATGCAATATCAGTACCGAAGAGGAAGGTCTGCTACTGCGTGCCACAGGCGTTCTCTCCCACCCTCTCGACAAACAGCAACGTGACGTTCAGGCAACCATCAGCACCCTGCGCATCCATCACGACGAGTTGCTGACATGGGTGGATGCTTTGGCCCCTGCCCACCAGCAAGAAGCCCTTCTCGATGCCATCCAAGACATCGAATATAACGGAACCATCCATTATCTTGCCAACGGAGAACTAATCTCCCAAGGCAACGTGTCCACTGGTGTGGGACGTGCCACCTACGATCTGACATACGATCAGGAGCATTTCCTGACAGGCACCATCACTGGAGACAGCATCAATATTGGCAAGCTGCACGACGAGCAATTTGGCACAACCTCCTTCGACCTTGATGTTGCCCTGAATTTGGAGCACACGAACCCCCTTCCCGTGGGCAAGGTGAATGGCACCATCCACAACATCTATTATAACGGCTACAACTACCAAAATATCAACCTCGATGCACGGACCACTTCAAGTCAAGTTTCGGGTACAGCCAGCATCGACGACGAGAACGTGAAAGCCGATGTGGATTTCGCCTATACCGACCATCCTCTCAAGGGAATCGACATGAATGTTTTGCTGGAGCACATCAATCCTAACAATCTGAATCTCACTAAAGAACACATCGGAGAAAGTCTTTCGCTCAATACAGACATTCATCTTCAGGGAACCGACTTCAAGCATCTCTATGGTACTGCTTTGATGGACGATATCAACCTTACGACTCCCGATGAAACATACCATCTCAACAGCATCATGCTCAATGCCGAGAAGCAGGAGAATGGGGAAAGTCTCTACACCATCAAGAGTGACATCCTCTCAGGCAACATCCAAGGGGAGACCGCCCTACCCGACATTGCCCAGAGCTTCATCCGTCAGATGTCTCGTCATCTGCCCATCATCTTCAAGCCCCAATCGGCAGAAGGGACTTCTCCTACTGCCCATTTCACCTACGACCTGACTGTGACCGATGCCCCTATTCTGCATCGCTTTGTTGATGCAGACTTCAGTCTCAGTTCCCCCATGCGCATCTTCGGTCAGATAGACGCGGCAGAAGACAAGATGTCCTTCCAGCTCGATGCACCACACTTCATCTACAACGAGAAGCCATACACCGACATCGCCGTTGCATGCAACTCTACTTTCGACAACATGAACGTACACGCCATTGCATCGACGTTCAAGGAAAGCAACGACGACGAGAAGCCCAACACTTCCACCAAATTCGACGTGATGGCAGATATCCACAACGACCGCATTGTCAGCGACCTCTACGTGAACACCACAGGCAGTAATGACGTGATGCTCCAGCTCCTGCCCATTATCCAGCTAAGCGATTCGTTAGGCAGCATGAAGACCGACATCACCTTGCGGAAATCCACAGCCGTCATCAACGACACGGCATGGACAGTGTCTCCTGCTCACATTCAGCTTTTCAAGAAAAACATTGAGTGCCACAACGTGCGCTTCTCCAATAACAATGCCAACAGTTTCCTTGCCATTGACGGAAAAGCCTCCGATTCCCCCAACGACTCACTGGTGGCAACGCTCAATAACCTCGAAATCCAATACATCATGTCCCTCGTTAACTGGAACGTGGTGCGCTTTGGTGGAAAGGCATCAGGTAGAACTGTCATCAACAACGTGTTGGGAGGCGGCGTGCCAGACATTCGGGCAAACCTCTTCGTGGAAGACCTTTCTGTCCAGGAAGGACACTTGGGCGATGCCAACATCACCGCCCATTGGGACAAAGAAGTAGAGGGTATCTCCGTGGATGGACGTATGGTGGACCAGTACACTGTGCCTGACGGTTTGACAGGAAGGGAGAAAAATGTCACAGGCATCACCACCGTCAATGGTTGGATATCGCCAGCCAAGAACGATATGGCACTCCACGTCAACACTCACAACACCAATGCTGGCTTCATTCACGGTTTCCTCGGAGGCGTGTTTAAGGAAGTCTCTGGCTATGTCACAGGACCCGTCAGCATCATCGGTCCCCTCAACAACGTCAACATTGTGGGCGATGCCGTACCCAACATGAACTTGAGACTTCGTGCCACCAACGTGCCCTATCATATCGAGGGCGACACCCTCCACATGCGTCCTTACCTGTTTGATTTCCAGAATATCAGCATCTACGACCGTTTCGGACATCGTTCCACTATCAACGGACAAGTGACGCATCGCAATATGAAGAACTTCGCTTACCACTTCCAGGCAGACCTGCATGAGTTGCTTGCCTACGACGAGAAGGAGTTCAACAGCGACAAGTTCCTCGCCACCGTCTTTACCGACGGATCCCTCACCATCGATGGCAGCGATGGGCATCCGCTTTATGTCAATGCCAGCGTCACACCCACCCGAGGTTCCGTCTTTGCTTACGATGCTGCCACACCCGATGCCATCACAGGTAACTCCTTCATCGAGTTCCGTGACCGCGATTCCTTGCTGACCATCAATCCGCAGTTCCTCGAACGTCGCCTCGCAGAAGTGCCTGTGGCGAAAGACTCGCTCAGCATCGTGAAGGAAGCTAAGAAAAACTATGCGAGCGACATCTTCATCAACTTCGACATCAACCTCACCCCAGCTTGTGAGGTGAAACTGCGAATGGACAACCTCGAGGACGGCTATATGCGCACCTTCGGAAATGCCCAGATTATTGCCAAGTGGTACAACAAAGGTTCATTCCAGATGTTTGGCAACTACAACATCAACTCAGGTTCCTACCGACTCTACTTGCAAGACATCATTTTCCGCGACCTTGCCCTGCAATCAGGTTCTGTGGTTGAGTTCAACGGCAATCCCTTCGATGCCAACATCCACCTCATTTGCCACCACACCATCAATTCCGTGCCGCTCAGCGACCTCACCTCCACCACAGCCTTCTCGCAGAACAACAAGGTGAAGGTCATCTGTATCCTCGACATCACAGGCAAACTGGGCAACATGGACTTCAAGTTTAACATGGACTTGCCTAACGTGAACGAAGAAACCCGTCAGCTCGTACGTTCCATGATCAATTCCGAGGAGGAGATGAACACGCAGATGATCTACCTGCTGGGATTGGGACGCTTCTATCCTAATGAATACGCACGCGCCAACGGAAACGGCAACTCTGGTCAGGCAATGAACTCCCTACTCTCCTCCACCCTCAGCGGACAAATTAACCAGATGCTCACCAACATGATTGGTAGGGACAGCAACTGGAACTTTGGTTCTTCACTCACCACAGGCGAGAAAGGTTGGGATGACCTTGACGTGGAAGGCATTCTCGAAGGACGTCTGCTGGATGAACGCCTGCTCATCAATGGTGCCTTTGGCTATCGCGACAACGCCATGACCAACCGCTCCAGCTTCATCGGCGATTTCGAGGTGAAGTGGCGAATGGATCAAAAAGGCAACCTATACATCAAGGCATACAACCAAACCAACGACCGATATTTCACCAAAGCCACCCTCAACACGCAGGGCATCGGACTTGCTTGGCGACGTGACTTTGAGAGTATTCGTCGAAGGATGAGGCAAAAGAAGGAGAAAGCCAACAACCGCTAACCTCTCAACGCTAACTAGATGACAAACAATATATTACTAACAACCTAAAAACAAACAACATGAAGAAAATTTCTCTTGGAGCATTAACCCTGCTCATTGCAGTGACATCCTGCAACAAAACAACTAACCCAACCCAACTATTTAGTGAAGAAGCTATGGAGTACATCAAGACCGTACCTTACGATGTGAATCGCACATCGCTTTACAGTGCAGAAGACCTCTATGCAGGTTATGACCCTGCCAAACCTGAGACATTCGATTCCTGTTATGACACCAAAGTTTATCAGCACTACATTGCCACAGGCAAGCAAGCCAAAGATGTAGAAGAGTCGCTCGCACGCACCCTTCACGATCACGGCATCCACGTGGCACTCGACGAGTTCTTCCGTGAGCACGATTCCCGTCTCTGCGTCGGCATCATGGGTGGACACGCACTCTCACGTACCGACCCGATGTACAAGCGTGTCGTGCTCCTCAGCAAGCGTCTCACCGAAGACGGCTTCATCATGCTCAGTGGCGGTGGTCCTGGTGCGATGGAAGCAACCCACCTTGGTGCTTGGTTGGCTGGCAGAACAGAAGAAGATGTGGATGCAGCAGTCGAGATGCTCGCTGTGGCACCTACTTTCAAAGACGAAGGCTGGCTCGCTTCTTCCTTCGAGGTAATGAAGAAATATCCACGTCAGGGCGACTACGTGAGCCTCGGCATCCCCACCTACCTCTATGGTCATGAGCCATCAGCCCCATTTGCCACTCACATTGCCAAGTTCTTTGAGAACAGCATCCGTGAAGACCTCATCCTCACAGTTGCCTTTGGTGGTATCATCTACACACCAGGTAGCGCAGGCACCATGCAGGAAATTTTCCAGGATGCCGTGCAGAATCACTACGAGTCATTTGGTTTCGCAAGTCCGATGATCTTCCTCGGCACCGACTTCTGGACCAAGGAAATGCCAGTATATCCATTCCTCCAGCAGCTGGTTGAGATGGGCAAGTACAAGAACCTGCAACTCACCCTCACCGACGACTTCGACGTGGTGGCAGACGAACTCACCAAGTTTAAGAACAGCGGCAAGTAATCCCTCCCATCCTACAAGTCGGGCAGCACACACCACGTGTCCTGCCCGATTTTTTTTCCTTTGCTTTACCCATATTCGGCAAAAGGGCTGGTGAAAAGCACTAAGAAATAGTGAGATGAAACAAAAAGAAAGCCTTAATTTTGTACGGGAAAAACGACCGAATACAAATAAAACGAAAAAAAATAACACAAAAAGTTGTATTTTTCAAAACTTCGCTCTATCTTTGGGGCGTGAATTTATAACAATCCACGACATTGAGGCGAGTTTAAACTCACTCTTTGCCTTTACCAAGACATCTAACCTAAATTGCGAAGAATCTGTAGTATGGCGAGTTATTATGATTCCAACAAAGCTACTTCTGCCAATTCCAGATATTTCATCTTGAATGGTTCAGAAGGACAGCATTTCCCCTTTGAGGGCTTGTATATCGGTACTCTCAGTGGTGGCGAAATGGAGTTACCTGCACTGATAGATATTTGCGAGGTGAGAGCTTTTTGTATGCTCTATAACAATGAGGAAACTCGCAGTAGCGTCAATCATGTCTTAGAAAAATTAGCTTGGCGTATAGCCGTCACCATTCCTGCCAACCTTTGCGACATCATTTTGTACAATGGAGGCAATGCTGGTGACGCATTCAACACCCACTCCCGATTGAACAAATACTTGGTTGGAGATCGTGACGAACGAGTTCTATTTGATGGTAATGCAGAAGAATTCCACAGAATAGTTGATGAGGCCTATGCCTCTATCGTTCAGCGTATGTCTGCCATCAACTGTGCTGGCAAGCGAACACTTGTTGAGTTGAATGAGTCATTGGGTCGTGATGCTCGAATGAAATATCAGTTCTTTATCCTGACTGATTTTCCTCGTAGCGTGCGAATGCAAACGGTTCAAAAGCTATCACAGATTATTGAGACTGGTAGTCGTGCTGGTATCTATGTGATGATGAGCTGGGACATGAATGCTGATTTTATTGATGCACAAAATGGTTCTTCGTCATTCGATGCCCAGACGATGCTGAAGAATATGGAGATTCTCTTCCCCAAAGACGGTACCTACTATTTCCGTAATTCTGGTCATGATGAAGTATTGAATCGGTTTAAATTGACACTCGATGATGCAGTTATTGATCCTGCAGAAGCCAACACTTGGGCAACTTATATAAACAATGTGGTGGATGTTGCCAAGAAAAATGCACGACCTTCAGCCTTGAAGCAAGACTTCGCACTTCTTGAGAATACACCATACGAGCCTGTAATGTCTGAGATTAGCGTCACCGTTGGCTTGGATGTCAATGACAAGCATCCAGTCACAGTTCGTTTCAATTCAGGCGACTACATCCATGCATTCATTCTTGGTCAATCAGGTTCTGGTAAATCCGTATTGCTCAACAATATTATTAGTAGTGCCATCCTCAAGTATTCACCTGAAGACCTCATGCTATACCTCATGGACTTCAAGGGCGTTGAATTTAATCGCTATCGTGGAGTGAAACACACAAAGGCTGTATTAGTGGATAATAGCGATCCACAGATGACACTTGAGGTTTTGCGAGAATTGCGCGAGGAGAACAAGACTCGTGTAAAACTCTGGCAGAAGGAAAGCGTTAGTAATATTGATGGGTATAACAAAAAATATCCCAATAGGCGATTGCCTCAAATCCTCTTTGTAGCAGATGAATGTCAAGTGATGTTCAAAGAGAATGTTAGCAATGGCACAGAAAGGTTGATACAACAAGAGATCGCAGAAATTCTGAACATCATAGCCACCCAAGGACGTAGCCAAGGAATTCACATGCTTTTGGCCACTCAACAACTTGACGAGACAGACATCTCTGGTCAAATTTTGAAGAACCTGACAGAGTGCTTCTTGTTGATGAGTGCACCGACTGATTCTGACAGATTGGTTCCTGACAGCAGCGACATGACCAGCCGTCAGATGACAGGTATGGCTTGCTATTATCATAAGCGTGAGTTGCAAAGCCAAGTTCAGACATACTATGCCAATGATGAAGAATTGGCTGATGCGATAGAATCAGCTCAGAAGAAAGCATCCAATGTTCCAGGCAATGGCGAGCACTATTTCTGCGGCTCTTCATTGTTCTATCTTGACCAGAATAAAAACACCATCACACAGAGCGACTATGATTGTCCGATAGCACTTGTGGGGCAGAATATTGGTATCAATGCAAGTGCTACTACGTTGCTTCTGCGCAACGACTTCTCAGAAAACATTCTCATTTTTGGCACCAATAAGGAGGAACAGACTGCAGGTGTTGCCATGAATGCATTGGCTTCGCTGATGCTATCGTACCAACAGAAAGGCATAGCTTGTCGTTTCTTTGTGATAGATTGTTTGGTGCAACAGAACAGCAAGTACAAGAGCCTTCTTGCCGATTGGAACTGCAAGGGCTTATGCAAATTGGTTCCTCGTCAAGAAAGTGGTGGTGTATTACACAATCTTGTTGATGACATTTCTAACAATACCGCCCAGCCAACGATTTTAGCTATCATCGGTCAGGAACGTTTTATCGAGATGAAGCGGAAATTGTCGCTTCAAGGCCTATCTTCAGACACAAATGAATGGTCAGACATAGACGACTTTGACTTTGATTCATTTGAACCTTTACCAGACATAGATATTGACGAGAGTGTCGTGATTCCTGAACTGACAGACGAACAAAAACTGCAATTGCAAAAAATGTTGGAACAGGATGAGCCGAAAGTTGAGACTTCGCAACCAGAAGAAGCAGAACCAAGGGAAGAACAAAGTCTTGCTGACAAGATGACCTATCCTAAGGCACTTTCCTATATCTTGGATGAAGGTCCGCTTCAGGGAGTGCATACAATACTGATGGTTGACAAACCAGGCAATATCCTCTTCGAAGGCGATTATGATGAGAACGATACGGACAAGTTCCGCCATAAGATTATCCTGCGCTCCGAGAACAAGTTCCTCCAGCCTATGCGATTCAGTCAGGAAATTGATGTGGAGGCACTTAGCGACGAGGAAGAACACTTGCGAGCCTATTACTATCCCGAAGGTGATGACCCCGTGCTCTTCACTCCTTATCAGATGCCAGATAATGATACAATCTAAATATATTAACCTCTTAAAACAATACTATTATGGCAGATAACAGTGTAATGACCAATATTACCGCAGTTCAAAACTACGGCAAGAACCTACAGAAAGCTCAGCAGCAAATCCTTCAGATAACCCAGCAGGTCAAGAAGCAAACGGAGTCGATTGGGCATATTTGGAAAGATGACCAGTTCCAGAAATTCAATGCCGACTTCAATGAGAACATCTTTAAGCCTGTGATGAAAGCCGCAGCCATGATGGAAAATGAAGCTCATTATATTGAGAAGACTGTTGAACTCCAGCGTCAAATTCAGCAATTAAAGATTCACTAATTATAAAACGATTATACTATGCCTATTGACTTTTCATTTCTTCAAAATGCTGCACCAGAGCAGCCTAAACAACCAGAACAGGAACCTGATACAGGTATGGCAAACATCACCATTCGTGTGGATGCCGATTGTTTCATGCAATGCGACGGTGAGTATGTGGATATACAGCTGAAAGCAGGACAAGTGACGAAAACAGAACTGCCGACAGGTCAGCATCTGCTTGAGTTCCTAAGTACAGAGAACCCAAATGTCAAGATTGAGAAGATGGTGGACTTCCCAGAGTCAGGAAAAAACTATCTAGTCGTGGTCAATGAGTTGAAAGCCGCCGTTGCACCTCCTATGCCTCAGGCGCAGGCACAACAAGCAGCACCTCAGAATCCATTCCTTGACCAATTGAATCAGATGCAATGGAACAATCCACTTGCAGCAGCAGTTCCACCACCAATGCCACCAAGTGATAACCAATAAATAATAACAACTTAACAAGATAAAATACTATGGGATTTTTAGGACTCTTTTCAAAAAAAGAAGTTGAGGAGAAAGAACAGGCTGCGAGACGTGAAGCTATGGGCGATCTCCGAGAACGAGATAAGAGAACAAAACAGAATGTGCTTCAAGGTCAGCAGACTGATCTTACCAATCTGGCAAAGGGAAGTCAGGTAAAGTTCTCGATACCCTATTTCGACGTGTTCGACCCACGTTTTGAGAACTTTGCTGTACCTGTTGCTGTGCATGGCATGTTGGTCTATGCGGTGGATGATATAGCATTGTTCAACAGCGTCAATAAGACACAGAACATTAACGATGGCATGTTCCTGCAGAAACTGAAGGGACAGGTGACCAAGTATGTCAAAGGAGTTGTGACGAATGCACCTATTGACAATCAGATTCCTGTCTTGCAGTTGGAACGCAAGATTATGGAGATTAGTGCATTGGTGCAGAACTATGTGACACCTCAAGTTGAAAAGCTCTTTGGGGTCAATGTCCGCAGCATTGATATTGAAAGCATCCTGATTGACAAGCAGAGCCGAGGTTATCGCGAATTGAAAGCTGTGACCACCGACATTGAGAAAGACACGCTGCAGGCTCGTTCCAGCCTGAATCTTGATGCCATGAAACGCCAACAGGAGATGAGCCTTGGTGGTCAGGAGGAAATGCAGCGTATGCAGTTGGAACACCAGCGTGAAACCATGCGAATTCAGCGTGAAGAATTGCAACGTGCATCTCGCTTACAGACAGAAACCAACTTCTTGGGGGCGCATCAAGCAAATCTGAATGCTGAAGTGCAAACGGTTCAAGCGCAGGCACAGCCTCAGGGGCAGATGGCAGCCCCACCCATGCCAGGAATGGGCGGTATGCCTCCTATGCCAGGCACTGTGCCACAAGTGAGTTACATGGTGGGCGTGAATGGTCAGCAGTATGGACCATACAACTGGGGTCAATTGCAGCAGATGGTACAGCAAGGTCAACTCACTCACCAGACATATGTGTGGAAACAGGGTATGCCCCAATGGCAAATGGCGGGTGAGGTGATGGAACTGACACCTTTGTTCCAAGGTGATGCACCACAAATGCCACCCATGCCAGGGATGTAAGTAAGTGATAAATGATAATTTTCAAATTAAAGACAAAATAACTATGGCAAAGAATTCTATTCCTGAAGAGCTGCAAGCTCTTATTAATCAGTATTTAACTGACGGTGTGCTGACAGACAAGGAACGCGCAGTGATTTTGAAGAAAGCGGAAGGAATGGGTCTCGACCACGATGAGATAGATCTTTATCTCGACGCTGAAGTACAAAAAATTGACCAGGCGACAGATGCTGCAGTACGCAAACAAAAGGGTAAGTCATGTCCTTATTGCGGAGGTAGTGTACCCCAATTGGCAGACAAATGTCCGCATTGTGGAGAGAATATTACAGCAGAGGCAAGCGAAGAACTGCAGGAGATACTTGAAAACCTTGAGGAGGCTCTTGTGGGTCTGAAGTCAGGCCAGGAGATTAACAAGAACAAGGCTATCGTGGAACGCTATGCACGTAAGGCCGAGATGTACTACAGCAACAACCCCAAGATCAAGAAACTCTTGGAGCAACTAAAGACAGAGCTGATTGAGGCAGAGAAGAGAGGTAAAGCAGCAGTCCGTAACGCAACTATCATAGAAATCATAAAGAAGAATCGTTTTGCAGTAAGCGTTGCAACTATCATCATTGTCATAGCACTTGTTTGGGGCATTTCTTCCCAAATTCAGGGTCCTGACACAACAGATGACGCTGATGCATGTATTGCTGCTGCGAAAGATGCTCTACAGAGTGGAGACGTTGACAAAGCAGCCTCTTATTGCCGGGCATATAAATGGAATTCAGATCCAATAGCTGGTGTAATCGGTCTCACGTGTGAAGCATATGTGGAACAAGGACGATATGATGAGGCGATCGCCTTTGCAAGTAGCGAATACCAATTTGATATTGAGAGAAACCTGCGTGCTAAGATTGCCAGCAAGTATATCAGCGAAGGTGAGTTCGACAAGGCAGAATACTATGGTAATCACGAATATGATGGATATGAAAGATATTACGGTTATCTGTGCCAATGCATTGACTACATGAAGAGCCATGGAGATTCAAAACAAAAAATCAAACAATTCATTGACAACAAATTAAATGCCATCTCTGATAGATATGCTTACGAGGTTCGCTCTAAGGAATTCATCGATCGAATCTATAAATATGCAGACATTAACTGATAAAATCATGATAATTCCTAAATAATAATTTATAACATAAGAATCTGTCGTGGAACGCGCTTTCTTGCGCTGGAGGTATGCAGCCGGCTTTCACATCCTGTAATGTAATATAAAGGTCTTGGGCCTCCATCTCTGTTATTCTCCTATAAAAGATCTTCCTATTAATATGACTACAGCTTTAGAAAAAAACATAGAACTGTTCAACAAACAGAATGCCATTTGTATAGACTTTAAGTTAGACCATATGGCTAGGCTTTTTCGTAAAATAAGCCATAAAAGATTTGAGTGTTATGTTATTCAGCGTATTTGGCACTCTCTAAATGATGATAGGGTGAAGTTTGTTGTACAACAGTATATTCGCCGTGACAAAGAAGACAAATATGCTTTAGCAGATCTATATCTTCCTCAATTGGGCATCATCGTTGAGGTAAACGAGGCCTATCATGTTGCCACTGAAAGACAAAAAGAGGTTGATGCCATAAGAAAAGCTGAAATCGCAAAAACAACAGATACAATAGTAAAAATTGTAGACTGTACAAAATCTATTTCGGATATTCATGCTCAAATAGATGAAATCGTTAAGTGCATCAGAAATAAAATTAAGGAAAAGGATTCTATGGGATCCTTTAAACCGTGGGGAGGCGAAGATACGCTAACTGTAGAGTATCATAAGAATAGGGGATATGTCAAAGTTGATGATGACGAATATTTTAGGACAATAGATGACATCTGTGCAACTTTTGGGACAAAGGCTAAACATCTAGGTTATATCAGAGCTGGTGGAGCAGAACTTCCCAATTGCAATGATTATATGTTATGGTTCCCAAGAGTTGTAAATTCCAGTGGATGGCATAACGAGTTGATTCATAAGAATGTAATTGTTGAGTATAACCAAAACAATGATAAGAATAAAAAGCATATCCATAATATACTCGACGATTACAAGAAGAGTACTCTTGCTAAAAGAGTTACATTTCTAAGAGAGAAAGACGAGTTGGGTTTTAATTTCTATCGCTTTGTTGGCGTTTTTGAACTTGATTACGAACAAAGTATTGTGCAAGACAGAGCGGTTTGGAAAAGGATTGCTGATGAATTCCCAGTCAGGCACGTTTCACTAATGAAAGATTGACTATATTAGAACGTACTCATTCCTAAGAACGTTGCTGTCGGCGAGGTTATTCAAACGATGGTAAAAGACACAAAAAAATGTTTGAAAATATTCAAATAACTAGCGAAAATGGAAATACTTGTTATCATAGGAATATTAATCCTGCTCATAATTCTCTTTGTCTTTGGTGGCCTGTCAGGTCATGTGTTGGATCTTTTGGGTAAATCTATCAGCTTTCTGACTGATGGCTGCATGAATTGGGTGGGGTGTTTGTTTGCCATCATCGTTATTTTCTTATTGCTTTGTGTCTTCCTTTTGTAAGCCCGTGAAATAAATGTCGCTTATGCCAGAAATGTACAACATACATATATTTATTAATACAAATCTTTAATCAATTAATTAATTATGGCAAAACAATTAATTCCAGAAGAGTTGGATCAACTCATTCAAGAGTATCTGACAGACGGCGTTCTTTCAGACAAAGAGCGTGCAGTGATTCTGAAGAAGGCTGAAGGTATGGGTCTTGACCGCGACGAGGTTGATCTCTATCTTGACGCACAAGAACAAAAAATTGAGCAAGCGAACGATGCCGCTGTACGCAAACAAAAGGGCAAGACGTGTCCATACTGCCAAGGGGATGTCCCATTATTGGCAACGAAATGCCCTCATTGCGAAAAAATCATCACTGCCCAAGCCACCGAGGAACTCCAAGAAATTTTTGACAACTTGGAAGAAGCTCTTATAAACATGAAGGATGGGCAACAATTCTCTCGTAATAAAGCCACCGTAGAGCGTTATGCCCGTAAAGCCAGAATGTATTATGGAGAAAACCCTAAGGTGCAGAGACTGCTTGAAGAAGTAGATGCAGAGATGGCCCAGGCAGAGAAAAAGGCTATTCAAGCAGAAAAAGAAGCCCAAAAAGAAGCCAGAAGGAGAGAAAATAAAGAAAAAATGGAAACTTTTTTGTCATCACGTTGGGGAAAATTCACTATAGAAGTTGTCATTCTTTTAATTATTTATCTTATTATATTTAGCTGGATGCTGAGTCTTGAATGGAGTGAAACCAGATTTACAGCTGGACCTGCTGCACTAGTTTATGTGGTTATTCCAGTAACCATTTTATTTATTATTTTGATTATTAAGACCGCCCGATGGGCAAGTAAGGGATAAAAATTAATTAAAGAAGGTGTACAAAATACGCCTCTATTGCCACCTCGGAATTAACCATATCGTGATTAAAAGATAGTCATAGAAATGGAACTTTCAAATAGAAACAGTCTTCTCGACAGGTTGGAACATTCAACGATGTTCCACCTGTCACTTGGCTCAAAGGAATTATTCCATAGCAATTTCCTCTATTGGCTTGGGACGAACTATCGTGATCAGTTTCAAGAACTGATAACGAGATTGCTCAACATCACCTCCCAATGGCCTGAGGGATGGATATTACACCGTGAGTACTTACATTTGGATCTCTGCGTTACATACAAAAGAGAGAAAAAAAAGAAAAATGGCAGAGGGAAGAAAGGTGTCGAGGAGTGCGTATTTATCGTTATCGAAAATAAAGTTAAGAGTCTACCTGATATCATTCAGCTGAAACGCTACGAACAACTATTCAACGGAAGGCGAAAAGGATGCACTTATGCTGTGCTGTCGCTGGTAAATGGATTTTATGGAAACGACATCATCAACAACAAATCGGATTGGCAATTACATTACTATAACGAACTGGGGAAGTTGATAGAAGATATTTTCAAAGGAAGCGATGTAAAGCCTGAACACATGACATACATAAAGGACTATTGCCAGTATGTACACGATCTTAGCAAGCTGGCTACCAGTTGGGTGGTTTACGGCGATGAATCTTTCCTTCAAGACACAAAAAGGTTAAAAGAGGTGCGATTGAACGATATCTACGAGAAAATACGTTATGCACAGGTGGCGGCACAACTAGCTAAAGAGTTAGAAGAGACGTTTGTTCAAAATGTCAAGGGGGAGCCTAAGGTTGTGCTTGGCATGAGCAATGCTGATGTCATTTTAAATAGAGACAGAAAGGATGCTGACAAGATACTCGGTTTATATGGCTGTCCCAATGCGGATACTTATAGTCAAGTATTTATTAGCAACGGGATGTTTCATTCGATAGGTTTTATGGAGGCCAAAGTGAAAGTGGCAGACGACTGCTGCTTAGTATTGCAGGTGCAGGGTAACCGGTATTGTCATGGTATAGAAAGACTGAACATAGTAGATAACGGTACGGCACTTTCAAAATGGTCTCAGGATTTCATTGACTTCAAAGTTGGCGGTCTAAACAACCATGTTCATGAAGCTGACTCAAAATTGTGCCATTACACCAACGGGTTCCTTTATCGGTCTCAGAAGATTGATTCAAATGTTACCATCAGCAATATCGTAGATGCACTGAAAAATGATATAAAGATTATTCTAAAAACAAAACCTAAAAACAATCGTTTCTAAATAAGATTCTTTATGACACAGATTAAATTGTTTGCAGAGAATACTCCTGAAATGGAGAAGTTTGAGAACAAGATTAATGCTTTTCTGAAGGAGAACGACGGAAAAATAACGATCAAAGATATTAAATATGCTGCAGATTGCCCTAATCCCAACAATTCCAAATGGAAGAATTGGACAGCAATGGTGATTTATGAAATAATTGCTTAACTATATCCACAACGTCAAAAAAACATATTATGTCACTAATGGTTACAATGGGATCAGAATTGATCCGATACAATCCTTCAAAATCCTCTATTGAATTCTCCAATTCAAGAGGTATGAGCTGGTTTATGCGTTACAACTGCTCAAGCATGGGAAAAGTGCGTGCGCTGGCCAAGCACGATAAGGAAATTATCCTTTGCTCAGACAAGGGGATTTATGTTTCTAACAGCGATGGGAAATCTTGGTTTTTACGAAATGGTAATTATAAGAGTTTCGTTGATATGCAGGATATGGGGAATGAGCTAATAGCAACCACTGCTGATGGCCACACCTACGCTTCCTCATCAGGTGGGTTCAGTTGGTTCCTGCGAAGATAAACAAGCATGTCATACAATTCATTATTAATGAATAACCTTAAGATTATGGGATTATTTAAAGAATTATTGGACGACGTCAAGGACATTGGTAATGATGTCAAGGACGTTGGTAATGATGTCAAGAGCATTGGTGATGATTTCAAAGACGGTTTCAAGGATGTTGGTAATGATGCCAAGGACCTTTTCAAAGACTTTGGTAATGATGCCAAGGACCTTTTCAAAGACTTTGGTAATGATGTCATAGGTGTTTTCAAAGACGATGAAGAAGATGAGAATAGTGACAATTATGAAGACGATGAGGACGATGAAGACGATGAGAATAGTAACAATTATGAGGACGATGAGGACGATGAGAATGGTGACAATTATGAAGACAATGAGAACGATAGTGCCGACACCACAAGGTCGCATGTAAGGACAACCGGTACACTAGAAAACACATGGCCATCTCCAAAGAAAGTAAAATGTCCTATTTGTGGGAAGATAACCTATATTAATTGGGCGGGGAAAATAGGTTTCTGTGATGAATGTGGAGAACAAGTAGATAGAGAATCTGTAGCGGCCGCAAACAAGGATAATTCAAAATACGTTTTCATAATAATAGCTATAGTGATCTTATTCTTCAACCTTCTCATAATGTGTTCATAAAATATGTTTGTTTATTCCTCTTCTTATCAAAAATATCAATGGCTATTACGTGGATTTGAAGTGTGAAATAGGATTTATATACAAGAAAAAGCCGATTCGCTTGAAAGGAGGTAGGCAAATATCTTAAAAAGAAGAAATATGGCAAAGGTTTTCACTTGCACACTGAAAGAAAGTCGTGCAGGTATGCCTAAGGGCACCACTATTCAAGTATCATCGAGTCTTTGTACTCCTACACAATCTCAAATCGCGGATGAATGTGAACGCAGATTCGGGAAAAAAGCACGGGACGCACAATGGACAGGGTATTGGGATATCAAATAGCTATTGACTGACTCATGGGGCAGGCTAACCTGTCCCATCTTGTCGTTTTCCTTATGTCTATCAGTCAGAGGCTCAAAAGCAGGTATCTTGTTTCTTAATTGCTTGGCAAAAAACTCATCCGTCTTTGAATATCTCTCAAAATATGACAATATAACAATTAACAACTAATCTAAAAACCTCACGATGTATAGGGAATCGCGAAAAAATTATGATAGAATACACACTTTCAGAAGATTGTAAAACCATTTTGAGTTTGAGTGGTTATGGTGAGCTTGTAGTGCCGTCAACGGTTGAACGCTTGGGTTGTGAAATAAAGGATCGCAACCAAATTTCCAAAATAGTGTTCTCGGAGGGTTGCACAAAAATTGGGCCGGAATGGAACATTGATAGTTGGGAAGTCATAGATCATGATGCCATCTTGAAAGAAATAACACTGCCGTCCACTATGAAGGAAGTTGCAAAAGATGCATTTAAGGAGTTCTTATGTGTCAAATCTGTATGGGTACCTGTTGGAATGAAAGAGTACTTCCTGAACATTTTGCCTGAGCATTTAGCAAAACATGTCGTGGAAAGGGACTGACGAGTGTTGTTCTTCCCCTTTGCTTGATGCAATTCATGACACACAATATGGAGAGTGGAAGATTATTACTCTCCGTCATTCGCTTTATACATATAAATATTATAAAACTGGAATACATAGAACCTCACGATGTATAGGGAATCGTGGAAGGGATTATTTATCTCTTAACTATATCCACAACGTTAAAAAATCATATTATGTCATTAATGGTTTCTAATGGATCTGAAATGATCCGATTTAATCCAGCAACATCCGCTATTGAAGCTTCAAATTCAAGAGGATTATCATGGTTTATGCGCTACAATTGCTCAAGCATGGGAAAAGTGCGTGCGCTGGCCAAGCACGATAAAGAAATTATCCTTTGCTCAGACAAGGGAATTTATGTTTCTAACAGCGATGGGAAATCTTGGTTTTTGCGAAATGGTAATTATAAGAGTTTCGTTGATATGCAGGATATGGGGAATGAGCTAATTGCAACCACTGATGATGGCCACACCTACGCTTCCTCCTCAGGTGGGTTCAGTTGGTTCCTGCGAAAATAACGCCCTAGTGACAAGTGAATCGCAATTGCAATATGACTATAGAACAGATGCATCAAAAAAGCAGTGAGGCTCGTAAGGCAGCCAAGGCATTGCAACAGAAGTTGCAGACGGTGACGGACCCTGTGGAGCGAAAGCAATTGGCTCAGCAGATGAATGACCTGTTCGCCCAAGCCAGTAAATGGAAGAGCGAGGCTAAAAACTGCTATCGTCAGGGAGAGAGCATAGAACGAGAGTTCCTCAGCATCCAGGCAGACTTGGAAGACTGTTTGAGCAATTAGCCATCGTGGCTTTCCTAATCACTTTCAACCCTTTTCTTTTTCGAAGGTGATGCCTTCGTAGAGGGCTTGGGTGCCTTCGTAACTTTCGGGAAGGAAGTGGAGGCGGACACCTCGGATGTGCTTCTTGGCACGGAAGGTCTTGGGATCATCCACCTTGTCACTTTCGATTTCCAGTTTCATCATGCCCCAATCCTGGAGGCGCACTC
>Ga0310786_10004915_pt1 | contig 18391 bp, 15 predicted proteins | sample AusTroGonzalo_MG_FD_203881 | JGI IMG/M metagenome (GOLD analysis project Ga0310786, IMG submission 203881) | Bovine rumen microbial communities from tropical cattle in Woodstock, Queensland, Australia - Gonzalo_03 (v2) (version 2) | ecosystem: Host-associated > Mammals > Digestive system >... | reverse complement strand
CACTCATGAATATGAGCGGTACCGATACGAACACAAACAGCAGGAAACAGGATTCGCGGTCCCTCACAAAGAATGATATGCTAATTGCAAAGAATATGCTTGCCAGAAGGAACGGAATGATGAATGCGACCAATGTGGGCAGCTGCCACAACTGAGGCATGTGGAAAAGCCACGGAACGACACACAGCACATATGTTGAGGTGAATCCGTATACCAGCAGGTATGCCAATGCCTTGCCGCCCAACACGGTTATAGGATTGGAGTACTCCTCGCCAAGTACAAGTTCACCCTTGCGGCGGCGCTCATGCTCCGTTCCGGCCATCATCGACACGCCTAACACAAGCGTCTGCTGCAGCACCAGAATCAGCACGGCGGGAATAAGGAAAGCCTGAAATCCGTTGGCCGGATTGAACATGGTCACGTATTCATTCTCTATAGGCATGGTCATCACCTCTTTCTCACGGTCCGACATACCTGACAGACGTACCATCTGGATATCACGGTTCATATCGAGTGATACCATGGTGCATCCGCTCAGCATAGCCTTATAATAGAGCAGTCCGCTCATATCGCAGTACAGGTTTATGGTTGCCTGACGGCCCTCAGCCAACGTGCGGTCAAACTCTGACGGGATCTGTATTATTCCGTATGCCTTATGGTTATGAATGACGTTTCGGGCCTCCTCCATATCGGCGCAATAAGATATTATCTTAAGGTCCGGTGTGGCATCACTCTTGCGCAGGAATTCACGGCTTGTGGTGCTGCGGCAGTCATCGACAGCAACTACAGGTACCTCATGCACCGCCTCACGTCCGTACAGATAGGCATAAAGCAACGGGTAGAGCAGCGGTACCACAATGAAGAATACCAGCACGCCTACATCGGACACCGTCTTGCGGAGTTCCTTTCCCGATACGTCAAGCAGATCTTTTACCCACATACAGTTTCTTCAAGTTTAAGGTAAATAAGTATATTCGTGAGCCGCCTTGCGCAACAGGCTTATGTCAACAAGCGGCAGGATGAAGAACATAAGCAGGGCTGTATAGAACCAAGCCGAATAGACCATGGGGATTCCGTTCAGGGCCTGATCCACATAGATAAGGAAATAGTATCTGAGCGGGAACAGGTATGACAGAGCCTGAAGTGCCTCAGGCATACCCATGACAGGGAATGAGAATCCGCTGATAGGTATGGAGAGCACGCCCCACAGCGTACACAGACTCAATGACCAGCGCAGCGACGGTATGGCCGATGCAATAAACACCGCAAATCCCTGTGATGCCAGGATAAGCATCTCGGCAGCCAGCAGCATAGGCCAGAATCCGTTGTGTGCGGGGAATCCAAGATATCCGTACAGCAGCACCAGATAGATGAGAGCCATAAGTGAGAACACCATCGTCTGAGGGAACAGCTTGGCACTGACAGCCTTGAGAATGTTGTCATCGGCCATTGCAAGCCACTCCTTTGCCGTATCGTCCTTGAGCTCGGTATGGATACTGAAACAGGTCACCATCAATACCATCAGTACAAGGACAGCCGGCAGCATGGTGTTGCTCAGATAAATGTTATAGTTAAGCCACGGGTTTCCGATGGCATGCATATCCATCTGGATGGGCTGCAGAAATCCCATTGCCTGATCCAGATTGGCACCCTTGGCAAACAGGACCTCACGTCCTACGCCTGCCGCAGCCATTATCGCCATAGTCTTCATGTCGCGGTAAAGCAGTGAAGACGGGATAAGATATGTGGCGTTGGTGTAGATTGATATCACAGGCTGCTGCTGGCTTGAGGCCTTCAGCTCGGTGCCCTTGGGGATGTAGAAGAAACCGTAAATCTCGTTCCTCTGCATGGCCTCGCGGGCCTCGGCAAAGTTTGCGTACTGCTTTATTATCTCGGTCTGCTGATACGAGTCCAGATTCCTCAGGATTGAGCGTGAGACCGTGGTGTTGTCCTCGTCCACCACTCCGGCGGGAAGTCCTTCGGGCAAACCCTCTTTCATCAGAGTGGTAAAGAATACAAAGCAGAACAGCGGCGCAAAGACCATGCTCAGTCCATACAGCGGACGTGACTGCATACGCAGGATCTCACGTCTGACCAAAGCCCAGAATCCTTGCTTCATCTGTGTCATGATTACTTTCTGTCGATGATAACGGTCATACCTGGACGCAGATTCTCAACCTTCTCCTCAGGTACGGCACGAACCTCAAAAGTCTTCAGATCATACTGGCCGTTGGCCTTGGTTGCCTTCCATGCGGCATAAGAACCCAGGTCACGCATATATGTAACCTTGACCGGGACAGTTTTGTCCAATGCCGGGACATAAGCGTCACGCACTGCTCCCATGGTAAGATCCTGAAGCAGGTCCTCACGGACGTTGAACGATACCCACATGTCATCCATGACGGCGATGTTCATTATGGGAGCACCGGTACCGACCAGCTCGCCCACCATCGGGAATATCTCGCTCACCTCACCGTCAAGCGTTGCAGTGAGTACTGTCTCCTCTATATATGAATTGACCTCGGCAACCACACCCTCTGCCTGACGCATCTGGGCTGCAGCCATCTCCTTCACCTCCTCCTCGGCTCCGTTCACTGCCATGTCATACTGTGACTTGGCAGCCCTCTCGGTAGCGGCGGCGGCATCGTACTGAGCCTTGGCCTCATCACGTTTCTGCTCGCTTACCACGCCCTGAGCATAAAGGTTCTCAACGCGGCGGTAAGACTTCTCATAGATATCCAGACCGGCCTTGGCTTTCTGCCAGATTTCATAGGCACCCTGGATCTGCTCCTCGCGGGCTCCCTTCTGAGCCTTTGCGTTCTGGGCGGTGGCAGCACTGAGTACAGCCTCGGCCTGAGCCTGCTTGGCATTGATATCGGGAGTGTCAAGTATGGCAAGGGTATCGCCGGCCTTGACCTGCTGGCCTTCCTGTACCATGATCTTGAGAATTCGTCCCGGAACTTTACTTGACACGCGGTATTCGCTCACCTCAGCCTGTCCCTGAACAATCTCGGGAACACGATGCTTGAAAGTGTAGATACCTACCGCACACACAATCACTACCACGACGAAGAATGCTGTCAACGACAGCGCGATGTTCATTTTTTGTGTTTTGTTGTCCATATCTTTATGTATTTATCTTTATCGGAATAATATTACTTGAGCTGTCCTGTTGCCTGACGCAGATAGACAGTTGCCATTATACGGTCTATACGGGCATCGATCTCCTCGGAATGGGCCTTGAGCCATGCCGTCTGTGCAGCCAGCACAAGCTGTGACTCAACCACGCCCTCTTGGAAACCTATATTCGCTATACGCAGGTTCTCCTCGGCATTCTCCATATTCTTGAGTGCCATATCGAGTCGTGAATCGGCCTCGGCAATCTTTTTCTCATACTGGTTTGCCTGAAGCGACACCTTGCCACGTGCATCCTCAAGCTGATACTGTGTCAGTATCACATCTGACTTGGCACGGCGGTACTTGTTCATACCCTCGCCAAAGTGATATACAGGAATCTTTGCCACGACGCCCACGTTCCACATTCCGTGAAAGTCATTGGCAAAACCGTTGCTTGCCGAAGGATTCGTGATAATGTAATTGCCCATCAAAGCCACGGTAGGCAGGTAATCGGCACGTACAATCTTTGATTTAAGGTCATACATGTTGACAGCCAGCTGCAGGCTCTTGAGTTCCGGACGGTTCTCATAGAGATCCTCCTCGGTATAGGTAACCGTATCGGCCGGGATATCAAGCGTCTCGTTCATCTCATCCTTAAGCATTATCTCACTGTCAAGCGGCATTCCGCACAACTGACAGAGCAGCATCTTGGAGAGTGCCAGACCATTCTGAGCCTTGATTTGACTCATCTCGGCCTCGTTCAGCTTTACCCTTACTGAGAGCTGGTCCGATGCGGTAGCCACGCCCTCCTGTTTCATTATCTCGACGTTCTGGTCCATTTTACGCAGAAGATCCACATACTGTTCGGTCAGACGCAGTTTGTTGGCAACCGATACAATCTGCCAGTATGCCTCATCGACCGTCACGATCACCTTCTGGTCCTCACCGCCAAGCTGAGTCTCGGCCAGCTCCTTGGCATATGCGGCTACCTTATTATATGCGCGTATCTTACCGCCCACATAGATGGGTTCTTCAACGCTGATGGCACCCACATATACATTCTGGATGTCAAGAGTCAGGTCATTTGCAAGATCCTGCCCAAGCTGGTTGAGCGTGCCCTCGACATCGGCCGCCGACATCTTCTGAACGATATAGTTGACTGTATTCTTGACTGTCTGGTCAGACATATAAAGACTCAGGAACTGCGGATCGGTCATAAGTGAGCCCGATATGTCCGAAATGGATGATCCCATATTCGACAGTGTGTTGCGCTGGTCCTCACTTGCCAGGCTGATGTTTTCGCTGTTGTGCAGATACAGGGCTGTTGCCGATACTTTAGGCAGATAGTTGGCGAATGCTGTCTTGCTGTCATACTCGGCTGCGGCAACCTTCTCCTGTGCGATCTTGGACTGGCTGTTGTTCTCAAGCGCCATAGCTCTGCAGTCCTCAAGTGTCAGAACAGTCTGTGCAGACATACCGGCGGCAGTCATCAGGCCAAGCGTCATCAGAATTCTACTAAGCTGTTTCATATCTTTCATCGTTTTTTCTTTCGTTTTCAAATCCGATGCAAAAGTAGTGCCATTATACGTGTCCCGAGTAATCTTTTTCAACACTCTTTGTATCTTTTAGTCGAAAATACCAACAAATAGGTATCATATTACGCAAAAACATATTACTTTTGGCACAAAATCAATGCAATAAGAGATGGAATCGTACTCAGAAACGCTTATCACGCCCTCCAAGATCAAGCAGTTGGTGCCCTCCGGCATATCGCTCGGCATAGGTGATGACTTCTTTATATCACGCCTGCAGGAGAAACCCCAATACGCATATCTGCGTTACCCGTTCCGGGTTGACTGCTACTTAGCCGCATACTGTGTGGAGGGCACGGTCGATTGCTCCGTCAACCTGACCGATTACCATCTTACCACAGGCACGCTTCTGCTTATTACGCCGGGCAACATCGTCAAGATAACCCAGCCCGACGAACTCGACCAGCATCTGCGTGTCACTCTCATATGCGCATCCACCTCTTTTATTACCAATATAGGAATCAACCCGAGCAAATTCCTGATTGAGGCGGTCGAGGTTTTGCGTGACCCCTGCATACATCTCTCAGACGATGAGACCGAGATGCTTCACAAATATGTCAACCTGGCACTTGACATCACAAAAGCCAATCCTCAGTTCGTAAAGGAGAGTATCGGCGGCCTGGTATCATCGGTATTCTATCAGTTTGCCGGATTCTTAGCCGATTCCAAGCGCCGTCAGGATATGGAAAGTCCAGTGCGCACCACACGCCAGCGCCAGATGCTGGAGCAATTCATCAAACTTGCCATTACGGACCATGCCAAAGAGCATCTCGTAGGCTATTATGCCGATAAGATGTGCGTTACGCCCAAGTATCTGTCCAAGATAGTGAAGGAGGCAAGCGGCCGATCCGTTCCCGACTGGCTGAGCGAGCTGCTCATTCTTGACGCCAAGAACATGCTGCGCCACTCTGACATGACGATCAAGGAGATATCGGCCCGACTCAACTTCCCGAGCCAATCGTTCTTCTTCCGTTTTTTCAAGAACCACACCGGCCAGACTCCCACCCAATATCGCGAAGAATAATGAAACTGAAGCTTTTTATACCCCTCTTAGCGCTTTCTGCAGAATTACTTGTCTCATGTGAGAAAAAAGAGAGTCAATCAATTGACTCCATCATTGACAGTATATTGCAAAAGGCACAGGGACTGGAAGAGAACACCTACGTAGTACAGTCTAAAGACGGCGATACACATACATTCACTTTTACACGTGAGGAATCCTATTGGTACATAGGACGCAGTTCCATCGACCGCTCTAAACAGGCCATAAAGGTCTATCTGACGGATGAGGACCCGCAGCAGAGCACCATGGGATGGGGTGTGTTTGAACTGCCGTTGGAGACAGCCAACAAAATCATTACAGTGAACCAGGAATTCTACCAAAGGTATTCATGGTCATACTCAAAATTCGGAACATTCAGGACCGGAAAAGAAATCACGGTTCATATGGGCCCTGAAGGCAACGTAAAATTAGACGGCAACAGCAAGATCTGGCTCAAGGAAAAGACCGGATCAAAAGCCTATTCAGGACAGTACCAGCTCTTTTTTGAATTCATCTTTGAGGACGAAACCTGGGATACCATATACGGCAATGCCATTGTTGAAGAATATTTCCCCACGTTGGATTACTTCAGCATCCAGCCCTCAACAGACTGGGTTCAGGTGGGTAATACCGCAAAAGTCGATCTCAATTGGACCGACGGAGCTGATCTTGACCCCAGCAAAATCAAGCTGGTCGGACAGGTCAAGGGTTACGGCAGCATAGATTCTGATGAAGGCTATTTCTGTTGGGACGCCAATACCCAGACCCTGACTGCCCTCAAATCATCGGACAACACCGATGTATATCTGAAGTTTGCCTATGAAGGAACAGACCTGACAACGACATGCAGCATTGCAACCGGCCCGGGTTGGGAATACACTTCGTTCACTTTATATCCTTCCAGACTGGTAATGGAAAAATATGATGCGGTGTATGTCAATATAAGCCGATATGCCCCCACTAACGTAACCTGGGACTGGGCTGCGTTGGAGATTGATCCTGAGACAAACCCTGACAAAGCCTTCTTTTATGACCAACAGACCCACAAACTCCACAACTTAAGCGCCGAGTCAGGGCAGACTTACACTCTCCGTCTAAGGGTAAGGAGCAACCATTCCGTAAGCGCTCTGTTGGAGGTGTCCGTTGTGGATGGGTTAGATTAAAGCGCACAGCAGGCCGATGACAACGGCCACCACGACATTTATCAGTTTTGCTTTAAGGAATGAGCCGCGGCTCTCTGCCAAAAGGGGCAGAGAGGCGTGACCGTCCTGGCTTATGCAGCTTGCCAATAAAACAGGAAGCGGAATCACGCCTGCGGCGTAAAGCGATACGAATATAAGATGCGGTCCTGACTCAGGGATAATACCGATTGCAGCGGCCAGAAGAATCATCAGGACTGTATTGTCACTGATCCATGCCGTAATGTCAAAATAAGACATCAACAGGCCGATAACCAGGATTGTGCCGAAAGTCCACAGGAAAATGCTTGGCAAATGGTGACATACGATATGCTCCCAAAGGTGCTCCTCGACAAAGTGGTCTCCGGCAAACAGGAGCATGCCAAGCACGGCAAGACTCAGTGCCGCGAACAGCCAGTACATCCACTCCTCGGAGAGCAGGTTGAAACCGCCAGCGTCCTCATCGGCCCCTTCAAGCCAGCCGCCCAATAACGCGCCAAGAAACACAAGCACGCCAAGGAACATCGCTATGCGCTGCCAGCCGTAATGACGCTCGTGATGGTGCTCATGCTTGCGCTCACGGTCCTCGTCGTGAACATTCATTGAGTGGCAGCCATCGTATTTGCTGTGAAAGAAATCCACTATCAGGCCCACGACGACAGCAACCACGAACAGCACTACGAAAATCCAGGCCGACTTGCCTGGGAACATTGCAAGCATCACGAACGCCTCATCGCCCGATGATGCAATCATCATGGCAATCAGCGCTCCAAAGCTTATCAGGCCGTGAGTATAAAGAGAAACTGACGCGAATCCGCCCATGCAACCGGGCACGGCACCAAGCGCCGCCGACAGCAGCACCTGCCCCACACGGTGGTTCTTAAGTCCGCTGAACATACGTCCGCTGGAACGCACATTGAAAACCTCAATGAGCATCATCATTATCACCACCAATCCTGTAACAAGGATCGCGGTGCGCAGCGATTCGGTCAGAAGCTCTATCATTTATTACTTGAATAAATACTGTGCGAATTCATGCAGTGATTTGCGCCAAACCTGCCACTCGTGGTCGCCGGGATAGGAGTTGAACTTGACATCCACTCCGGCATCGCGCATGGTCTTGACGATATTACGTGTGTATTCAATGCGCGGATCCTGCTCACCGCAACTCAGGAAGAACACGTCAAACTGCTTGTTGAAGTTCTTTGTATCGGACAGCATGCCCGGGCACTCGGCCTCCAGGTCAAAGTTTGCAGCACCCGATATTCCGCCGAACATACCCGTCGAGAACACACCCACGTTTGCAAACACCTCCGGGTCACGAAGGCCGATATAGAATGACTGGCCGCCGCCCATCGACAATCCGCACATGGCACGGCTCTTGCGGTCCTTCTTTACGCGATATGTCTTCTCAACGAACGGAATCACATTGTCAATCAGCTCAGAGCGGAAAGTCTGCATACCCTGCCAGCTGTAACCGCCGCCCATGCCGCCGCTACGGGACGTTACGTTGCTGTTTGAACTTACCACAATCATGGGTACTGCCTTGCCGGCAGCAATCAGGTTATCCATAATCATGGCGGTACGGCCCTGCTCCATCCAACCGCGGTGGTCCTCACCGCCTCCGTGCTGGATATAGACTACGGGATACTCCTGCTTGCCCTCATTGTAACCGGCCGGAGTATAGACCATCAGCGGACGCCATGCCTCCTCAACCTTGGAGTAGTAGTAAACGGTGTTTACCTCGCCGTGCGGAACATCCTGAACTTCAAATACATCCATGCCTTCCTCCTTGATTTCGATGGCGCTTGTCCATCGGCTGCAACCATAGAACGGCTGGCTGGCGGGATCGGACACTGATACGTTGTCGATAAAGAGGTTGTAGTAGTGGAATCCGGGCACCTGAGGCTTGGTGGTAACGGTCCATGCGCCGTTCTCACCCTTGGTCATATCGTATTTTGTGCCGCCCAGGTCAATCTGCACGTTCTGTGCCTGCGGGGCCTGAATACGGAACATCACACTGTTATCGGCCAGAACACGCGGATAGCTGTTGCGGTTGATGTTGGTAACCGGTGAGTATGAACCCTCGGGGAACTGCTCCATGCGGGGTCTCTGAGCTGCAGCATAACTGCACAAAACTGCCGTCAGCACAACGGCCATGATCTTTGAAGTCCTCATAATGATAATTGGTTATGTCTGTTCTTTAATAACACGTAAAGTATCACCGGCGCACCGATGGCGGGCGTGATGGCATTGAGCGGAATCAGGCCGCGGTTACCGGGAATTGAACTGAGCACATTGCATAACAGCGCAATCACCGCACCGGTCAAAATGGTCACCGGCATCAGACTGCGATGGTTGCTTGAGCGCAACATAAGCCTTCCTATATGCGGCACGGCCAGTCCGATAAACGACACCGGCCCGCAGAACGCCGTTATGATAGCCACCAGCAGACTGGTTGAAAGCAGCAGCCAGTTACGCGTGCGGATTATGTTCACACCCAGATTCTCGGCGTACATATCGCCCAAAAGCAGTGCATTGAGAGGCTTTATCAGCGACACGGCAATAAGCAGGCCCAATGCCGAGACCGTGCAATAGACAGGCATCTGCCCCATTGACACGCCGCCAAAGTTACCCATACCCCACATGGTGTATGAATGGACACCCTCGGCCGTAGAGAAAAAGTTGAGCAGTGATATCAGGGCCGATGCCAGATAACTCACCATGATACCCATGATAAGCAGCATCACCGGATTCTTGAGCTTGGTTGACAGATAGAGCACAAGCGCCGTCACGGCAAGGGCTCCCGCAAACGCACCTATTATCACCGATACGGATCCGCCTAAGGTAAGATTGCCCATAGTAAGATTGCCGCCAAAAAGCAGCATCACCAACGCCACGCCAAGACCTGCACCGCCGTTTATACCCAGAATGTCAGGACCGGCCAAAGGGTTGCGGAACGCAGTCTGCAGCATCAGACCCGATGCGGCCAATGAAGCACCGGCCAGCAAAGCCGTGATAGCTGACGGCAGACGGGACTCCCTGATGATGAAATCCCAGCTCTCCCTGCTGGCGCCGCCACCGGTCAGTGATGCAATCACATCCTTGAGCGGAATATGGACTGTTCCCCAGCACAGATTCAGGAAAAACAGCACCAGCACGGCCACCACCAATGTCGGCACAAGAAAAGCCACATTATTTCTCTCCCCCTTCATCTCATTATGATTGTGACTACAAATTTATTAAAAAGGGCTATCTTTGCTCAAAGATTAAAGAATTATCAACCTATAAAAATATAACAATGAAGAAAATCCTTTTTGTGGCAGCCGTAGTGGCTCTCTTTTCAGTGAATGTCAACGCACAGTCCAGGAATGTCACTTCACAGCGACAGACCAACACCGAATCCAGAAATGTCAACACCCAGCGTCAGCCCGCCGTCGCTGAGCCCAAGGCTCCCGAGCTTGAATACGTAGTACGTCTCAACGTAACTCTGGGCCAGGCCTATTCATCAGGCAACAACGGCAAGGGCACCCGCACCATCATACCTATCACCGGCGGTACATTTGAGGGTCCCGACATCAAGGGTGAGGTTCTTCCCGGCGGAGCCGATTACCAGCTCGCAGTTGACGGCCGCAATGAAGTTGAGGCAATCTACTGCATCCGCACCGATGACGGCGTAACCATCCACGTACGCAACAACGGCATCATCAAGATGGGTGGCCAGGGCGGCATGTATTTCCGCTGCGCTCCCAAGTTCGAGGCTCCCAAGGACAGCAAATACGCCTGGCTGAACGACTGCCTCTTCCTCTGCCAGCCCGGCTTCGGCGGCGCCGGCGGTGGCATCACTCTGGATGTCTGGAAGGTTAAGTAAGAGCTTTCTGCAAAACAGGAAAGGGCCCCGATTTCGGAGCCCTTTTATCTTAAATACGGCCATACCTGCGTAAAAACCGCGTTCTATCCATTTTTTCTGCAAGTATGGCCGCTAAAAGTGCCATTTTGCCTGTTTTTGTTGCCACACTTGCAGGAAATCGGCCCTACAAGCGCTGTGGTAGCAAGTATGGCAAGAATCAGCGCAGGATGTAATCAGCGATCCACTGACCGACCTCTTTGGTGCCCACGGGCGGCCATGGCTTCCGATACCGATACCCCAAAAGTTCTGTGCACCTTGAGTTATTATCTATATTCATCCTATTACCAGGGAAAATCTTAATCCCAAAGCATAAGACAGTTGAAGGAACGTGGATAATTGCATATCGGTCTTACCCTTTTCTAATGACGATATATACTCGCGTTTCTTTCCTATCATATCAGCTAGTTCCTGTTGGGTTATCTTTTGGCGTTTACGCTCATCTTTCAGTAACTCCGCGTAATACCATGCCTTGGCTTTTGCTTCAAACTCCAGTCTTGAAGCAGAACCCTCTTCTCCATATTTCTCATTGAATAAGTCATCGACATTACTCAACCCTTTCAATTTCTCAATATTAATTCTACTCATAACTTAGTCCTCTATATATGGTTTCAAAATTGATTCTGCTCTTTCAATCTCACTTTTATACTGACTTGAACTCTTTTTTAAAAAGGAATTCAAAAACAACACATTCTTTGACTCCATAAAACTTTGTGAATCCACTGTGAAGATGATGGTTCTGTATGCATCGGACCCCACAGATATTCTCGCTTCATAAAAATCGGTGTTCTCAAGATGCTTGACAAATTTCTCACTCACCACATATTGTGATTTAATTATCTGCATCACGTAATCATACTTTTTCTTCACTTTCTCTGGGAGTGAATTATAGTAATCTAAAAACTCCTTTGTCAAAACTATGTTTCTCATAAGCATTGTTTTATGGCGCAAATGTAATAAATAAATTAATTATTACACCAATAATGTAATATATTTCTTACTTTTTTGCATCCAGGGTGGTCGCTGATTATATAAGATCAAAAATTTTGATGCTAGGAAAGAACGAGTCATGGGGACTCAAAATAATTCTAAGGTCGAAAAAATCGACTTTAGAAAGTGATGGTGGGAGAGTTTTGAATCAAGCGAAAAGACGCTTAGTTCGCCAAAGTGTCCCACACCTACCCCACTCACAACGTTCCTGAGCCGGTTCGCTGTGGGACATCCCCTCAAAATGAACCCGTGTCCCACACCCACCGGCGAAAGAACCTATTCTAAGCGTGGTGAGCGTGGGACACTTTGGCGTATTAGGCAAGAATCAGCGCAGAATGTAATCAGCTATCCACTGGCCAACCTCGCGGGTGCCGTACTTAGCACCACCCTCTACCTGAATTTCCGGGGTGCGGACGTTGGCGTCAAGGGAGGCTTGGACGGCGCGGCGGATCAAAGCGCCCTCTTCTTTTAGGCCGAAATACTCGAACATCATGGCGGCACTCAGGATCTGCGCTATTGGGTTTGCAATGTTCAGACCCTTGCCCTGCGGCCAGGAACCGTGAACTGGCTCGAATACGGGAGTATGCTCGCCGGTTGAGGCGCTGGGCAGCAGACCCATGGAGCCGGTAATGCACGATGCCTCATCGGTCAGGATATCGCCAAAGGTGTTTTCTGTAACAATTACATCAAAGAACCGCGGCTCCTGGATCATACGCATGGAGGCGTTATCCACGAACATGAAATCAGTAGTCACTTCAGGATACTCCTTCATTATCTCCATTGCAACGTTGCGCCACAGACGGGAACTGGCCAGCACATTGGCCTTATCGACCACGGTCAGGTGCTTGCGGCGTGCCAAGGCATACTTGTAGCCAACGCGAAGAATGCGCTCCACCTCGGCGCGGCTGTACAGATTCGTATCGTAAGCCTCATCGGCACCCTCTTTCTTGGGGCCGAAATACATACCACCGGTAAGCTCGCGGATGCAGATGAAATCGGCACCGCTCACAATTTCATCCTTAAGGGGTGACTTATGCACAAGGCAGTCAAACGTCTCAATGGGGCGGATGTTTGCAAAGAGTCCCAGTTTCTTGCGCATGCCCAGCAGACCCTGCTCCGGACGAACCTTCGATGTGGGGTCGTTGTCATACTTGGGATCACCGACGGCGGCAAACAGCACCGCATCTGACTCCATGCAGGTGCGGAAAGTCTCATCAGGGAACGGGTCACCCACCAGGTCAATGGCATGCGCGCCACAGATTGCCTCACGGTACTCAATCTCATGTCCGAACTTGCGGGCTACGGCGTTTACCACTGCCACACCCTGCTCCATTATCTCGGGGCCGATACCATCGCCGGCCAATACTGCTATCTTAAGTTTCATATTACATTGTTTCTATCTTGTTCAACATCTTTACGGTTGCCTTGATGGCTGCCTCAGTCTGGTCGGCGTCAAGTCCACGTGTCTTAAATTCCGTACCCTTGAAGCTCCATGTAATTATGGTCTGTACAAAGGCATCGGTACGGCCTCCGGGCGGGATTGATACCGTATAGTTGGTCAGAACCGGGAAGGGTTTGTCCAGGCTGGCGTAAATCTTGCGCAGCGCACGAACGAATGCATCGTACTGACCGTCACCGGTTGCAGCCTCCTGATAAGGCTTGCCGTCAATCTCAATCTTGACGGTTGCCTGCGGGCGCAGACCCTGTGTCAGACTGAGCGAATAGTTCAGTATGCGGATTCTCTGCTCCTCCTGTTCGTGATGCAGAACATCATGCACAATGTACGGCAGGTCATCCTGAGTAACCTGCTCCTTCTTTACACCCAGTTCAATGATGCGGTCGGTAACCTTGCGCATTGACTCCTCATCAAGCTCAATGCCCATGGCCATAAGGTTCATCTGGATATTGGCCTTGCCACTGTTCTTGCCAAGTGCATACTCGCGCACGCGGCCAAAACGCTCCGGCAGCAACGCATTATAGTAAAGGTTATCCTTGCGGTCACCGTCGGCATGAACGCCTGCGCACTGGGTGAACACGAACTCGCCCACAACCGGCATGTTGTGCGGAATATGAATGCCGCTGTCCATCTCAACTTTACGGCTAACCTTGAACAGGCGGTTCTCATTAAGACCCGTCTCAACGCCAATCTGATCCTTGAGCACGGCCAGCACACTGCCCAGCGGCGCATTTCCGGCCCTCTCGCCCAGCCCGTTCACAGTCACATGCAGACCCTTCACGCCAGCCTTGACAGCCGCATAGACATTGGCCACAGCCAGGTCATAGTCATTATGTGCGTGGAAATCAAAATGGATTGCAGGGTAACGCTCCACCATACGGCGGCAGTACTCCAGAGTAGTGTCGGGATTCAGAATACCCAATGTATCGGGCAGCATCACGCGCTTTACAGGCATCCCCTTGAGCGCATCCATCAGGTCAAACACATACTTGGGAGAGCGCTTCATGCCGTTGCTCCAGTCCTCAAGATAGACGTTCACCTCCATACCGCGGCTCACAGCGTACTCAACGGTGCTCTGAATATCCTTTATATGCTCATCGGCCGTCTTGCCCAACTGCGCGGTCACGTGCTTGAGACTGCCCTTGCAGAGCAGGTTCATCACGCGGCATCCGGCACCAAGGATCCAATCGGCCGAGCGGTTCTGGTCAACAAATCCCAGCACCTCAACGCGACCCAAAAGACCGTTGCGCTGAGCCCACTCGGCAATGCCGCGCACGCACTCCTGCTCGCGGTCAGATACCATGGCCGATGCAATCTCCACGCGGTCAACGTTCAGGTCCGACAGCAGCGACTGGGCAATGCTCAGCTTCTCCTGATTGGAGAAACTTACACCCGATGTCTGCTCGCCGTCACGTAGCGTGGTATCCAAAATCTCGATGTAGCGACCGCGAATGGCACGGCCCTCATAAGCCTCGATGTCACTCTTGCGGCTCAGCAGGTAATCAATATCGTCATAGCCGTTCAGAAGGCAGTGCTTCTTGTAGGCGTCAATCTCAAACTTCTCAGTGTGTCCGGTTGCCAGATTGGTAACGGTCTGACCCTCCAGATCCACCCTGACAACGGTACCGGCATCCTTCTTTATGCTTGCCAGCAGCTCGTCACGGAACTTGGTGCTCACGGTAACCGGCAGCACAAAGCAGTTCAGCAGGTTTCCGCGATGGATATCGGCAAAACGGTCCGATATCACCACCCTAATACCGTATCCGGCAATAGCCCATGCGGCATGCTCGCGGCTTGAGCCCGATCCCCAGTTGGTGCCGGCCACCACAATCTCATGGCAGCCTTTGCTGGGACGCTCGCTGTACTCTGGACGGTTCAGGACAAAGTCACTCTTGGGAGTGCCATCGGCCCCGAAACGCAGGTCATGCATGAACGCATCGCCAAAATAGCCCAGGTCACGGGTGGTGGCAGACATGTAGCGGGCCGGTATGATAAGGTCCGTGTTACAGTTGTCTATGTTGATTGGAATGCAGGTTGATTCCACTATGCTCATTTTCTTTTCCATAGTCACAAGAGTTTACGGGGGTCAGTTATAACACCTGTCACGGCGCTTGCAGCAACAGTCAAAGGGCTGGCCAGCACCGTTCTGGCGCCGGGTCCCTGACGGCCCACAAAGTTACGGTTGGAGGTCGATATGCAGAGTTTTCCTGCGGGAACCTTATCGGGGTTCATGGCCAGGCAGGCGGAACATGAAGGCAGACGCAGTTCAAAACCGGCCTCCTCAAGCACCTTGTCCAGTCCCTCCTCAATGATTTGCTTACGAACGGCCCATGATCCCGGAACCAGCCATGCTGTCACGTTAGGAGCCTTATGGCGGCCCTGCACCACGCTTGCAAAAGCGCGGAAATCCTCAATGCGGCCGTTGGTGCAGGCACCCAGGAAACACCAGTCAATTGGCGTACCCTCCAGTTTCTGTCCGGGCTTGAACTGCATGTAGTCCAGCTGGACCTTCAACTGCTCACGCTCCTGCTCGGAAACTGACTCATATGTGGGGACCGATCCGTCCACCGCAATACCCGCACCCGAATTGGTACCGTAGGTAATACGCGGTGCAATGTCATCGGCATAATATGTAACCTCCTTGTCAAATACTGCGTCATCATCGCTGCGCAACTGGCTCCACTGGCGCACTGCGACATCCCAATCGGCCCCCTTGGGAGCATACTCGCGTCCCTTCAGATAGGCAAACGTAGTCTCATCGGGGGCAATCAGACCGGCGCGGCTGCCCATCTCGATAGAGAGGTTTGACAGCGTCAGCCTACCCTCCATGCTCATATTGCGAATAACCTGTCCGGCATACTCAACGGCATAGCCCGTAGCGCCCGATGTAGTCATCTGCGCCATGATATAAAGCGCCACATCCTTGGCCGTAACACCCTCACCGAGCTCACCCTCAATGTTGATACGCATGGTCTTGGGCTTGCGCTGCAGGATGCACTGTGACGCCAGCACCTGAGCGACCTCGGATGTGCCTATACCCATTGCGATTGCACCTATTGCACCGTGCGTGGATGTATGCGAATCTCCGCACACAATGGTCATACCCGGCAGTGAAAGGCCCTTCTCCGGACCAACCACATGGATGATACCGTTATCGGGGCTGCCCAGACCAAAGCACCTTATTCCAAACTCGCGGCAGTTCTGCTCAAGAGTCTCAACCTGCTTGCGGCCCACAGGATCATCAATGCGGTCGGCGCAGTCAGACTGCGTATTATGGTCAGGCATTGCAACCACGCGCTCCGGACGCAGCACGCCGCAACCCTTTTCACGGATGGTATCGAACGCCTGAGGGGTTGTAACCTCGTGGCAGTACAGACGGTCTATGTACAACTGTGTTGGACCGTCAGGGATAGCCTGCACTACATGTGCATCCCATATCTTGTCAAATAGCGTCTTGCCCATCGTTCTCCGGTCTGAATTTGTTTATGCAATCTATATACGCCTCCACGCTGGCGGTAACGATATCGGTATCGGAGCCGAATCCATAATAGAGGTGGTTGTCATTCTCAACCTGCATATGCACCTTACAGGCGTCATCCGAACCCTTTGACAGGGCCTGGATAGTCATCTCCTTAAGTGTCATGGTGCGCTTGATTATCTTCTTGAGCGCCTTGATTGATGCATCAAGCGGTCCGTTTCCGGTCGATGAAGCATCAAACATCTCGCCGTCCACGCTCAGGCGAATTGTGGCATCCGGCACAACACCCTTACCGGTAGTAACCTCTAAAGACTCCAGACGCACATGTTTCTTGGCCGATAGGTCCGCACCGGCAAGCATCAGGATATCATCATCGTTCAGTTCCTTCTTCTTGTCGGCCAGTTTCAGAAATGCCTCATATATGCGGTTCATTGCCACTGCATCTACCTTTACGCCAAGTGCATTGAGACGATGCTTAAGTGCTGCACGTCCCGAGCGGGCGGTCAATACTATGTTAGCTTCTTCCAGACCGATATCCTTTGGATCAATTATCTCATATGTGCTGGTGTTCTTGAGCACGCCGTCCTGATGTATGCCACTGGAATGGGCAAAAGCGTTTCGGCCCACAATGGCCTTGTTGAACTGCACCGGCATGCTCATGAGTGATGATACCAGACGGCTGGCAGCGGTTATTCTCTGGGTGTTGATGCCGCATTCAAACGGTAAGCTATGATGACACTTGAGTATCATTGCAACCTCCTCAAGCGATGTGTTTCCGGCTCTCTCGCCCACTCCGTTTATGGTAACCTCAACCTGACGGGCTCCGTTCAGGATGCCGCTCATGGTGTTGGCGGTTGCCATACCCAAATCGTTGTGGCAGTGTGTTGAGAGGATAGCCTTTCCGTTGGCCAGTCCGTCAACATGCTCCATCAGGTACTTTATCTTGGCGCCGAACTCATCGGGCAGGCAGTAACCGGTGGTATCAGGTATGTTTATAATGGTGGCACCAGCCTTGATTGCAGCCTCGGCCACGCGTGCCAGATATTCATTGTCAGTTCGGCCGGCATCCTCGGCGTAAAACTCCACCTCACAGCGCTTGGACGCTGCATATTTTACGGCTGCCACCGCACGCTCCAGGATCTCATCGCGCGTGCTGTTGAACTTGTATCTGATGTGTTCATCGCTGGTACCTATTCCGGTGTGAATTCGCTTTAGCTTGGCGTACTGTAGTGCATCGGCAGCAGCATCAATATCGGCCTCAACCGCACGGGTAAGGGCGCAAATAATAGGGTTCGATACCGCTTTTGAAATCTCAACTACCGAGTTGAAATCACCCGGGCTGCTTACCGGGAATCCCGCCTCAATCACATCCACGCCCAATTGCTCAAGCTGGCGAGCCACCTCAATCTTCTCGATCGTGTTCAACTGGCATCCCGGGACCTGTTCGCCGTCCCGGAGTGTAGTGTCAAAGAAAATGATCCTGTCTGACATTTTGTATAATTAGTTAATGTTGGTCAAACAAAAAAGCCTCTCTCACTTCTGTGAGAAAGGCTTTTGCATTTATTCCTATTGTTTCAGATATATGCGTCAGGCTTCCTCACACCGGCAGTCCGGAATGATAATGGAAATAA
>Ga0310786_10004912_pt1 | contig 18397 bp, 16 predicted proteins | sample AusTroGonzalo_MG_FD_203881 | JGI IMG/M metagenome (GOLD analysis project Ga0310786, IMG submission 203881) | Bovine rumen microbial communities from tropical cattle in Woodstock, Queensland, Australia - Gonzalo_03 (v2) (version 2) | ecosystem: Host-associated > Mammals > Digestive system >... | reverse complement strand
TTTAATTTGCACCATTTTTCCGATTTAGCAAGTCGAAAACGAAGGATTTTTCGGACTTTTGCCGTATCCTGTTGATTTCATGTTGAAAAAAATTATTTCGGGTGCATATTATGGTATCACTTTTTTTCACGGAGTATATCAATTATGGAGAAAAAACGTCGCATCCTGTTCCTTCTGGACCACTGCCTGACCCCTTACGAGCGGATCGAGAGCTGCGGCATCCTGTGCGAAAAGGACACCATCATCGCCATCGGCGGCGAAACGGCGTTCTCGCTGGACGAACCCGGCTTGCAAGTCGTGAAGCTGAAGGGCGCCTACGGCCTGCCCGGTTTCATCGATACCCACATCCACGGCCTCGGAGCGGAAGCGATGCCCGATTTCGACGGCGGAGAGGACACTGTCCACGAGATGAGCAGGATCCTCGCGCGCCACGGCGTCACCACGTTCTTCCCCACGATCGTTTCGCTTCCGCGCGAGACCATGATCGCTCAGGTCGATGCCATGTGCAGTTCCATTCAGAGCGGCTACCGGTACGCCGAACCGCAGGCCATGCACCTCGAAGGCCCGTTCATCAACCCTCAGAAACGCGGCGACCAGATCGCGGCGAACATCTCGCCTGTCGACCTCGGGTTCGCACGCGAGCTTTTCGAGGCGGGACGCGGCCGCATCAAGGTCATGACTTTTGCTCCCGAGATGCCGAATGCGGTCAAACTGGTCGAGCTTATGCTCGAACACGGCGTGATCCCTTCCATGGGGCACAGCCTCGCGACCGAATCCGAGACGCTGAAGGCCATTGACGCCGGTGCGCACCGCTGCACCTACATCTTCAACGCCATGTCCGCCATCTACCACAGGTCGTCTTCCCTCACGGCGATCGCCCTTACCGATGACCGCGTCACCATCGAGATCATCGTCGACGGGCTTCACCTGCATCCGACCATCGTGAACATGATCGTGCGCTGCAAGCCCGCCGACAAGATCGTCGTCATCAGCAACGCCGTCATCCTGGAGCACAACCGCGAACCGGACGCCAAACCGGAGATCATCCGCACGAACGACGGTGTGATCTCCGGCTCCACGATGACGCTCGACAACTCCTGGCTCCACCTCCTCAGCTACGGCAACATGCCCAAATCCCTTGCCGCCGCCTGCATCTCCACCAACCCCGCCAAGGACCTCGGCCTCATCACACGCGGCGAACTCCGCCCCGGCAAGCGCGCCGACATCACCATCCTCGACTCGGTCACGAACCGCGTCCGAATGACCGTCTCCCGCGGCAACATCATCTACGATTCCGAAAATCCCGACATCTGACACGTATCTATGAACAAACCGAACGTCCTCCCCTATCTCCTCCTCGACTCAGGTTCCTGCCGCAAACTCGAACAAGTCGGCCCGTACCGGATCATACGTCCCGCGCTCAACGCCTTCTGGCGGCCCACCCTGCCGGACAAAGAATGGAACGCCGCCGACGCGGTGTTCGAGCGCCAGAGTACGGGCGGCGGCGTATGGACATGGAAACGCGGCCTGCGGCAGCCCGACGAGGGAAAGTGGATCGTACGCTGGGGCGAGGTCAACTTCCTGGTCAAGCCGACGCATTTCGGACATCTCGGATTCTTCGCCGAGCAGATCGGGAACTGGGCGTGGCTTCGCGAATCCGCCGCGCTCCTGCCCGCCGACTCCGACACGCTCAACCTCTTTGCCTACTCCGGCGGCGCCACGTTCGCCATGGCGCAGGGCGGCGCGAACGCCTGCCACCTGGACGCCTCGCGAGGCATCATCGACTGGGCGAACAAAAACCAGGCGCTCAACCATGACCTCAAGGGCAAGATCCGCTGGATCTGCGACGACGCCATGAAATTCGTTGCGCGCGAACAGCGCCGCGGGCACATGTACCGTGGCATCGTGCTCGACCCGCCGTCGTTCGGCCGCGGTGCGCAGGGCCAGGTATGGAAGATCGAATCCGACATAGCCGATCTGCTGGCGTCCGTCCGCGCCATCCTCGACACCTCCGGCAGGTTCTTCATTCTCCTCACCTGCCACTCCCCCGGTTTTTCCGCCTTCTCCCTCGGACGCATGGTTCGGCAGGCGTTCCCGGATTTCGCCGCGCAGGTCGAATCCGGCGAAATGCTGATCCCGGAGACCTCCGCGCCGGACCGCGCGCTTCCCGCCGGGCTCTATGCGCGCCTTCGCAACTGAACCTTTTTCCCGTTCTGCCCGCCATGCTCATCCGTCCTCCAGAAACCCTCCCGAGCCAGGCCGTCCCGCGCCGCATCGCCGTGCGTGTGAAGCAGAAGGCTGTGTCCGCGGTCCGGTCGGGGCATCCGTGGCTCTTCGAGGACTCCGTGAAGAAAGCGCCAGTCGACGCCGCGCCCGGCGACGTCGCAGTCCTGTACGATCCCGACGGGAAAAAGATCCTCAGCGCGGGCCTGTACGATCCTCATTCGCAGCTCCGCGTTCGCATCCTGCAGAAGGACGCCTCGCAGCCCCCGGTCGGGCCCGCGCTCTTCACGAAACTTGCCGCCGAGGCCGCCGCGGTCCGAGCAGGTGCCATTTCCTCCGAAACGACGGCGTTCCGCCTGGCAAACGGCGAAAGCGACGGCTTCCCCGGGCTCGTTGCCGACCGCTATGCCGGCACGCTCGTCTTGAAGCTCTATTCCGAAGCGTTCGTGCCGTGGGCGGGCGACGTCGCCGATGCGTTTTTCGCCGCGAATCCCGGGCTCGTCCACTGCGTGATCCGGCTCTCCCGCGCGCTGGAGGACAGCCCGTTCGTCCGCCGGTTTTTCCCGGAGCCCGCGGTCGTCTTCACGGCGAAGCCCGAAGCGTTCGCGAACCCGGTTCATTTTCAGGAGAACGGCCTGCTGTTCGAGGCAGACGTGATCCGCGGGCAGAAGACCGGGTTCTTCCTCGACCAGCGCGACAACCGCGCCCGCGTCGGCACGATGTCCGCCGGGCGCGATGTGCTGAACGTCTTTTCGTTTTCCGGCGGGTTCTCGCTGTATGCGGCCCGGGGCGGTGCTTCGAGCGTGTGCAGCGTGGATGCCGACAAACACGCCATCGCGGCATGTGCGCATCATTTCGAGCTCAACAAGGAGCATCCGAACGTCCGCCGCTGCAAACATGAGGGCATCGTGGGCGATGCGTTCGAGGCGATGCTCGGGCTCGTGCAGGCGAAACGCCGCTTCGGGCTCGTGATCGTCGATCCGCCATCCTTCGCGAAATCCGCAGCCGAACGCGACCGTGCGCTGCATTCCTACGCCCGGCTGGCCGCGCTCGCCGATTCCCTGCTCAAGCCAGGCGGCACGCTCGTCTTCGCGTCGTGTTCCAGCCGCGTTTCCGCCGACGATTTCTTCCCGGTCGTTCTCGCCCACACGCATGTCCGTGAGCTCGCCCGCACCGCGCACGCCGCCGACCATCCCGCTCTCTTCCCGGAGTCGCACTACCTGAAATGCCTCTACGCGGAGAAACTGCCATGAGCGAACATTTCCCCGACCAACTCCTCGCACAGCTGCCCGGCCTTCTCGTGCCGTGGTTCCTGCGCGCGAAACGCGACCTGGAATGGCGCAACGATCCGACCCCCTACCGCGTGTGGATCTCCGAGATCATGCTCCAGCAGACGCGCGTCGAGGCCGTCAAGCCGTACTACGACAGATTCCTCGCCGAGCTCCCGGATGTCGCCTCGCTCGCCGCCGTCGACGAAACGCGCCTGCTCAAGCTCTGGGAGGGCCTCGGCTACTACCGGCGTGCCCGCAATCTGCAGGCCGCCGCGAAGAAGATCATGCAGGACCACGGCGGCGTCTTCCCGTCCGACTATGAGGCCGTGCGTGCTCTGCCCGGCATCGGCGACTATACCGCCGGGGCCATCCTCTCCATCGCGTTCGGGAAGCCGTTCCCCGCGGTCGACGGCAACGTCCTGCGCGTGGTGTCGCGTTTGGCCGCCAGCCGTGAAGATATCGACTCTCCGAAGATACGCAGGGAGCTGACCGATGCGCTCGCCGCCGTGTATCCGGCGGGACAGTGCAGCGAGTTCACGCAGAGCCTGATGGAGCTCGGCGCAACGATCTGTCTGCCGAACGGCGCGCCGCTTTGCCTGGCATGTCCGCTTGCGGGGATCTGCCTGGCTTCACGAAATGGCCTTACGGACGAGATCCCGGTCCGCAAATCCAAGACGGCGCGGCCCGTGAAGGAATTCACGGTGGTGGTCCTGCGGGATGCGTCCGGACGCTATGCGGTTCGCCGGAGGCCGGAAACGGGGCTTCTGGCGGGGCTTTACGAATTCCCCAATCTGGAGGGGCATCCCGATGAAACCGCGCTGAAAACGGCCTTCCACGCCGTTAAGATCAAGAGATCCGGCACGGCGCGGCATGTCTTCACCCATGTGGAATGGGACATGACGCTGTATCGTGTCGAGACAGACGATCCGCCCGCCGGTTTCGAGTGGGTCCCCCGCGACGCACTCCGCTCGGAGACCGCCATCCCCAGCGCGTTCAAGGCCGCGCTCAAACTCGCCCTCGATTCCGATCCCTTCCCCGGAGGCAAACCATGAGATTCCTGCTTGCGATTTACAAATACGACCCCTTCGGCGGCCTCCAGCGCGACACGCTCCGCCTGATCCGGGAACTGGCCGGGCGCGGACACGAGGTCATCGTCTTCACGACCGCCTGGAACGGTCCGGAGCCGCCCGCCGGGACGAAAACCGAACTCGTCCCTGCCTCGAGACTGCGTTCCAACCACGCCAACATGGTACGGTTCGCCGGGGCGTTCCGCCGCCGCCTCGAACGGCGCGATTTCGACGTTTCCGTTGCCATGAGCCGTATTCCCGGCGCGGATTTCTATTTCGCCGCCGACGTCTGCATGAAGACCTACTGGTCGAACCTGCACTCCGCGTTTGCCCTGCGCTTCAATCCTCGCTACGCCGCCTATCTCCGGCTGGAACACGCTGTCGCTGCGCCGCCGTCCCGCACGCGTATTGCCTGCATCGCTCCCGCCCAGATGCGCGATTATGCCGTCGCGTACGGCACGGAACCGGACCGGATGTTTCTGCTGCCGCCGGGCATGGACCCGGCCTGCCGCCGTCCGCCGGAACCGGAGGCAGAGGCTGTCCGCGAGGAAGTCCGCCGGGCGAACCTGGCGACACCCGGCGACAAGGTCGTCCTCATCGTCTCGAACAGCATCTACAACAAGGGGACCGACCGCGCCATCGCCGCCGTCGGGGCGCTGCCGGACGAACTGAAAAAGACGACCCGGCTGTGGTTCGTCGGCAACCTCCCGGAAAAGGAGATCCTGAAAGCCCTCTACGGCGCGGGGATCGTCGGGCAGTCGGTCCTGCTCGGACAGACCGACGGCGTACGGGATTTCATGCTCGGCGCGGACCTTTTCCTGCATCCCGCGCGCAACGAATCCGCAGGGTCGGCATTGATCGAGGCGCTGGCTGCCGGGTTGCCTGTGCTAACGACGGACATCTGCGGATTCGCGCCGTTTGTAAAGAACGCGACGGGGACCGTGCTGGAAAGCCCGTTCAGCCACGACGATCTGGTGAAAAAGCTTTCGGACATGCTGCCGCATCTGGACGAGCTGAAAAAACAGACTCTTGCCTATGCGGAAAAAGAGGATTTCTGTTCACGCGCCTGCGTCTTCGCGAATATTCTGGAAAAACGCTGATCGCCGTTTTCAGAGTTCGATGCGGCGGTCGCAGTGCCGGATGCTTCCGGCGCGGTGTGCGATCATGAGGATCGTGAGTTTGCCCTTCAGGGAGTTCAGAGCGTCGATCAGGGCGGTTTCCGTGTCGTCGTCGAGCGCGCTCGTCGCCTCATCGAGGATCAGGAGTTCCGGTTCGGAGTACAGCGCGCGGGCGATCGCGATGCGCTGTTTCTGCCCGCCGGAGATCCGCGCGCCGAATTCGCCCAGGCGCGTGTTCAGGCCGTCGGGGAGGGAATCGACGAACTCCGCAATCTGTGCCAGTTCCAGCGCCTTTTTCACGCGGTCGTCGTCGATCTTGTCCGGTTCCACGCCGAACGCCACATTCGCACGGATCGTGTCGTCGAAGAGGCAGACGGTCTGCGGCACGTAGCCGATGCGGCCGCGCCACGAGCGCAGATTCGTGCGGATGTCGGCGCCGTCGGCTGTCACGCGCCCGGATTCTGGTTTCAGGAACCCCATCACAAGGTCGATCAAGGTCGATTTGCCTCTGCCGGTGGGCCCGACGACCGCCACGCACTCCAGGCGCTTCACGGACATGCTGAAGTCCTCGAACACTGGCGGGCGGTCCGGTGCGTAGCGGAACGTCACGTGCTCCACGTTCAGCTCGTGTTCGAAATGAATCTCCGGGGCATCAGGAGCGGGCAGGATGTTTTCCGCCGGGATCGATGCGATGTCGCCAGCGAGGCGATCGAACACGTACAGCATCCCGCGCACCAGGATCAGGTTGTACTGCATGCGGGAGACCGACGGGATCAGGCGGAACATCGCCGCCAGGAAGAACGCCGCGTACAGGATCAGGCGGGATGACGGCATCTCCATCCAGTTCAGGACTGCGACAAGCCCGCCCGCAGCCGCGACGACAAAGACCTCGAGGGAAAAACGGGGAAGCTGTCCCAGGTCGCGGCGGATCTTGACGGCGTTCACGATGTTGAACTGCGCCTGCTCGAGGCGTCTGCCGAAATACGCTTCGGTCCCGGTCAGCTTCACTTCGCGGATCGCGGCGAAACTCTGGTTCATGGTCCGCGTCGACTCCCCGTTTGCCGCAAAGAGCTTTTTCGATGCGGCGTCCAGGATGCGCTTGAAGAGTTTGTGGAAGATCAGTACGACCGTGCCGCAGACCAGGAATGCAGCCAGCGCGACCTTCGGCACAAGCACGAAGATCACCGCCAGGACGGACAGGAAGACGACAGCCTCCGAAAGCGCCAGCAGCAGCGGCATCAAAAGCACTTCCGCCACCTCGCGCATCTGCATGATGCGTCCGATCAGCTCCGACGAGCCGTGTTCCAGATGGAATGCATAGTCCGCGCGCATATAGGTGCGGTAGAGCCGCCCCGCCAGGTTCACGGAGAGGTCGCGGCAGAACCGGTTCTGGCATTTCGTCAGCACGAACGCGAAGACGTTCTTCACGATGAAGAAGAGCGTGAGGACCGCGACGGAGTCCAGGATGAATGTTTCGCGGGACGGCGGGTCGGCGAATTCGTAAAAGGCATGAAGCCAGCGGTTGGACTCAAGAAGTTCGGGAGCCGCGAGCGCGGATGCCACGGGCATCACCATCGCGAGCGCGGCCAGTTCCAGCAGGGCCGAAATGACCATCATCGCCGCAAGTCCGGCCGCCGCATACCGGAAGCCGGACGGCAGCATCTGCCGGATCTCGCGCAGAAACTTCAGCATGACTTCCCGAGTTCGGATTCGGACGAGATCTCCGCGGCGATCGCTTCCGTCGCCTCGGTTTCCACTCCGGCGGCCGGGATGTCGGCGCCGGACCGCAGGATCTCAAGTTCGATCCGGGCAGGCTTCTCCATGCCGAACGTCTCCGTCATCATCCGGGCGATTGCAGCGCGGAACTGTGCGGACAGGTCAGAGACGGATATTCCGGCGGCGCCGATGAAATCCATCGCGACCTCAAGCTCGACCGCATCCTGGGTGCCGTACAGGCCGACGCGCCGGACGTCGAACGCGGGGAAATTCTGCGCGACCGACCGGACCGCCCCCTGCACGGCTTTCGCGTCGATGCGGAGTTCGCCGCCCTCGGCGGGGATCACGATGCAGCGGAGTTTGCGGGAACGGAACAGGAAGGCGAGCAGAAGGAAAAAAACAAGAAGGGCGAGCGCCGCGGCAAGTCCGGTCAGGACTCCCCACGAAAAAGGTCTCTCCGCGATCAGGGAACTGATTCTTTCCGCCAGTTTTTGAATCGACTGGAACATGCCGCATCCGCCTTTCCGGGAGGGAACGCCCTCCCATGCAATGGGTTATTGAATGACTTCGCCCTCGACGACATCGCTGTCGTCCGATTTTTCCTCTTCGGGGGCGTCTTCGGTGTCGGTGATCACCACGTCGATGCTCTTTACCTTCATGCCCGTGAAGTCGACGATCTGGTCGTAAACCGCCTTCTGAACGGCCGCGGCGACTTCGGCAAACTTGGAGCCGTAGGCGACGACGATCAGGATCTCCAGGCTGATCTCGCCTTCGGATTCCGTCACGACGATGGACTTGTCGAAACGGCGTTTGCTGCCGACGAGATCGGCCAGGTCGGAAACGATGGAGGAACCGGAGAACCGGATGAAACCGGGGATGCCGGCCACCGCTTTCCGAGCGAGGGAGATGATGACGCTTTCATGAACCGTATAGGGCGCGGCGGGTTCAGCGGAGGTCTTTTTGCTGGTGTCTTTGGCCATGATGATTCTCCTTTATTCCGTTTCTTTCCCGTCGTCTCCGGAGGCGTTGTCCGCCGGAGGCTCCTCAATGCCCTTGATGTCCACGGCGATGGAGGCGATCTTAATGCCGGTCATGTCGAAGATGGCATCGGAAACTTTCCGCTGGATCTCCGCGATCAGGGCGGGGAATTTATAGCCGAAATAGGGGTTGACCGCGATCGTGATGGCGACCGCCTGGTCCTTGTGCTCGATCTGGATGGACCGGTCCTGCATGCGTTTGCTGCGGACGAGGTCGGCGAAATCGTCGATCAGCGAGCTGCCGGAAAGGCGTGCCACGCCCTCGATCCCGAGCACGGTGCGTTTGACGATGGTGGAAATGGTACCGTCGAGGATCCGGATCGTGCCGACTGCGGCGCCGTTGACCTCGTAGGCGCCGGGGACAGTGGAAACGGATTCGGCCTGTTGCGTATTGCTCATTGTCCATGCCTCCTGGGGTTAAATGGTGTAACGGTTATTTCGCGATTTCCTTGCGGATCGCATTTTGCTGTTCAAAGTATCCGCCCTTCATCAGGCGTTCGATCAGGGTGGTATCGTAGTTGCCGGAAATGAATTCCGGCGTCTCGATCAGGAAATGCTCGAACGGGATCGTGGTCGGAACGCCCTCGATCAGGTATTCATCGAGCGCCCGCTTGCATCGTGCGATCGCTTCCTCGCGGGTGGAGGCATGGACGATCAGCTTCGAGATCATGCTGTCGTAGTGCGGCGGGATCCGGTACCCGGCGTAGACGTGCGAATCCACGCGGACTCCGGGGCCGCCCGGGGCGGAATAGAACGTCAGCGTACCCGGCGACGGAGCAAAGTTACAGTACGGGTTTTCAGCGTTGATGCGGCATTCGATGGCGCATCCGCGGAGTGCGATCTGCTTCTGCTGGACACTGAGGCGTTCCCCAGCGGCGATCCGTATCTGCTCGCGGATGATGTCGAGGCCGCTGACCATTTCGGTCACCGTGTGCTCGACCTGGACGCGGGTGTTCATCTCCATGAAATAGAAGCTGTTGCCGGAGACCAGGAACTCGATCGTGCCGGCGCTGGTGTAGCCGACGGCCTTGGCCGCCTTGATCGCGGCCTCGAAGAGCTTCTTGCGGAGGGCGGCCGAGATCGACGGGGAGGGGGACTCCTCGATGAGCTTCTGGTGTCGGCGCTGGAGCGAGCAGTCACGTTCGCCGAGGCAGACCACGTTGCCGAATTTATCGGCGAGGATCTGCACCTCGATGTGCTTCGGGTTCTCAATAAACTTTTCGATATAGACGTCGCCGTTGCCGAACGCGCGTTCCGCCTCGGTCATGGCAGCGTGGAATCCCTGGATCAGGCTGGCGTCGTTGTGCGCCACGCGCATGCCGCGTCCGCCGCCGCCGGCGGTCGCCTTGATGATGACCGGGTAGCCGAGCTTGTGCGCTTCGTTGAGGGCGGCATCCTCGGTGGGGACGACATTGTTGCTGCCGGGCGTGACAGGCACACCGGCCTTGCGCATGGTCTCGCGTGCGGACGCCTTGTCGCCCATGGCGCTCATCTGCTCGGCGGTCGGGCCGATGAACTCGATCTTGCAGTCCTTGCAGATCTGCGCGAACTGCGGATTCTCGGAAAGGAAGCCGTAGCCCGGATGGATGGCGTCGACGTCACCGATCTCGGCCACGCTGATGATGCGTTCGATCATGAGGTAGCTCTGCGTGGCGGGCGCCGGTCCGATGCACACGGCCTCGTCGGCCAGGCGGACCGGCAGGCTGTCCTCGTCGGCCTGGGAATAAACGACTACGGTTTTGATGCCCATCTCGCGGCAGGTGCGGATGATTCGCACTGCGATTTCACCGCGGTTGGCGATCAGGATTTTATTGAACATGGGAAACCTGCATCTGACGGTGATTACTCAAGCACGAAAAGCGGCTGGCCGTATTCCACAGGCTGACCGTTCTCCAGAAGGATCTCCTTGATCACGCCGCTCTTCTCAGCCTTGATCTCGTTCATGACCTTCATCGCTTCGACTACGGCTACGGTCGTGTCGGCTTCCACATGGCTGCCGACCTTCACGAAGGGTTCGGCGCCCGGGGCGCTGGAACGATAGAACGTGCCGACGGTGGGGGATTCGATGACCTTGGAGGGATCGGGCGCCGCATGTCCGGATCCCGCGGCGGCGGGGGCAGGGGCGGCCGGTTCCTGAACAGCAGGGACGGCCGCGGGGATGGAGACGGCGGCAGGAGCGGCGGCGGGAACGGCGGCGGCCGGGACGAAAACAGGTGCGGGCGCAGACTGCTGACGGGCTGCCCTGCGGAGACAGAGCGTCATTTCTTCCGATTCGATTTTGAACTCGGTCAGATCGTTGTCCGACATGAGCTTCACGATCGTTTTGATTTCATCGATTTTCATAAGGCACCCGGGGTTAGCTTTGATTGTTGGGTTAACGGGTTTGAACGGAAGCGGCGGAGAGACGGCGGACGAGAGCCCGGAGGGCGAACTCGTATCCGTCGGCGCCAAGCCCGGCGATCTGCGCGATGCAGGCCGGAGCGGTGAGCGACGTCCGGCGGAAATCGTCCCGCGCCTGGATGTTGCTCATGTGCACCTCGACCGCGGGGATCGCGGCGGCTTCCAGCGCATCGTGGATGGCGATGCTCGTATGGGTATAGGCGGCGGGGTTGATGACAATGCCGTCAACCCCGTCTGCGATCGCGTCCGCGATTCTGTCGCAGATCGCTCCTTCGTGATTGCTTTGGAAAAAATCGACCGTCACGCCGAGCGAATCTGCGACCGCACGGAGGTCCGCCTCGATCTCCGGAAGCGTTTTCGTTCCGTAGAATTCAGCTTTGCGCCGTCCGAGCAGCTGCATGTTCGGCCCGTTGATGACGAGGATCTTCATAGAAGTTTTCTTTCCTGTTATCTTATTTCGCTTTGCGGCGGGAGGATTTTCCCTTGGCGGGCTGGTAGGCGGCCCACTTCGGGTCGTTGGCGAACTGGAACGCGTATTCCTCCTTGTATTTGAGCTTGGAGGCGGCATCGGCATCCAGCACCACGACCGCGTTCTCGTGGAGCTGCAGCGCGGTGGCGGAGATCATACTGGTGACGGGGCCTTCGAGCGCGGCCGCCACGATGTTCGCTTTTTCCTTGTGGGTGGCCAGGAGCAGGAGGCGCTTCGCGTCGAGGCAGGTGCCCACGCCCATGGTCATGGCGCGCATCGGCATGTCTTCCGGCTTCTTGAAGAGCGGGGAGTTCTGTTCGAAGGTGGTCTTGGTGAGTGTTACCACGCGGGTGCGGCTGGAGAAGGAGGACATCGGCTCGTTGAACCCGATGTGTCCGCTGCGGCCGATGCCGAGGAGCTGCATGTCCACGCCGCCGGCGTCTTCCATTTCCTCTTCGTACGCGGCGGCCGCGGCCTCAAGTTCGTCCTCGGGGGCGAATCCGTTCGGCACGTGCGTGTTGCGCTTGTCGATGTTCACGTGGTTGAAGAGGTGGTAGTTCATGAAGTAGCGGTAGGAATCCTTGTTCTTCTCGGCGGTGCCTTTCAGCCCGACATATTCGTCCAGGTTGAACGAGATTACACGGGAGAAATCGACTTTGCCGGCCTTGTTCATCTTCACCAGGTTGGCGTACACGTTTTCCATGGTGCGGCCGGTGGCGAGTCCCAGTTTGTAGAACGGTTTGGCGTTGATGGCGTCGGCGATGATGCGGGCAGTGAGGAGTTCCGCTTCCGCGGCGGTCGGCATGACGATGATATCCATACTCTTCGGGTTCCTGGTTTGTTGTGTTTTTTTGCCGGGGATGCGTTCGGAGAAAACGCCATCCCGTCGGTTTGTATTTCATTTACTATAGCATACTTTTAAAAAAAATCAAATTGCCAGTCGGAAAAACATGAAAACCGGAAACGGAAAAATCGCACAAAAAAATAGGCTTATCATGTTCCGGCTGTTCACGATGAAAAAACGGCGTCTGAGAGGCGTTCCCTGTGCCCGAGTTGTCCGGCCCGCCTTGCAATCTTCCGCGGCAGGGAGTATATTAATTGATTAGAAAAAATTTATCGGAACTCAATAGAATCAGGAGAAGCAACCATGATCCGTTTTTTCAATACGCTCGGACGCCGCATGACCGAATTCACCCCGATCCGCGAGGGATACGCCGGGATGTACACCTGCGGTCCCACGGTCTACAATTACGCCCACATCGGCAATTTCCGCGCTTATCTCTTCGAAGACCTTCTCCGCCGCACGCTCGAATATCACGGCATCAAGGTCACGCAGGTCATGAACCTGACCGATGTCGATGACAAGACCATCCGCGATTCGCGCGCCGCCGGGCTTCCGCTCCAGACCTTCACGCGCAAGTACAAGGACGCCTTCTTCGAAGACCTCCGCACGCTCCGCGTCGAGCCCGCGGAGCATTACCCGGAGGCCACGGCGCACATCCCGGAAATGCTCAATATGATCCAGCAGCTGATGGATAAGGGCTATGCGTACCAGTCCGATGACGGCTCCATCTATTTCTCCATCGAAAAATGCAAGAACTACGGCCAGCTCGTCAAGCTCGATTTCGAAAACCAGCGCATCGGTGACCGTGTCCGCAGCGACGAATACGCCAAGGACTCCGTGGCCGACTTCGCCCTCTGGAAAGCCTGGGACGAAAATGACGGCGACGTGAAGTGGGACAGCCCGTGGGGTCCCGGGCGGCCCGGGTGGCACCTCGAATGCTCTGCCATGAGCCGGAAGTACCTCGGCCTCACGTTCGACATCCACACCGGCGGCGTCGACAACATGTTCCCGCACCACGAGGACGAGATCGCGCAGAGCGAATCCGCCAACGGCTGCAAATTCGTCAATTACTGGCTCCATTGCGAACACCTCACGATCAAAGGACAGAAGATGTCGAAGTCGCTCGGCAATTTCTACACGCTGCGCGACCTCACGGCGAAAGGCTGGTCCGGCGCGGAGATCCGTTATCTCCTGCTCGGAACGCATTACCGCTCCAAGCTTAATTTCGACCCGGACGCTTTCGGACAGGCGCGGACCGCGCTGAAGAAATTCCACACGCTTTTCACCCGTCTGAACGCCGCCCCCGCCGGGGACGCGCTCATGGCCGAGGCGAAAGCCGCTGCGGAAGCCGCACACGCGAAGTTCGCCGACGGACTCGCCGACGACCTGAACATCGCGGAAGCGCTCGCCACCGTCCACAAGTTCACACGCGAGGTCAACGGCCTGCTCGCGAAGGGTGCCGGCCATGACGCCGCCGCTGTCCTGCTCGACCAGTACCGCGATTTCGACCGCGTGCTGGCGTTCCTCGACGTCGATTCCGCGCTGAAGGCTGCCGATGCCCCGAAACAGGACGTCCCCGCGGAGATTTTGGAGCTCGCGCAAAAACGCGCCGAGGCGAAAAAAGCGAAGGATTTCGCCGCCGCCGATGCGATCCGCGCGCAGATCAACGCCGCGGGCTGGGCCGTGAAGGATACGCCCGCCGGACCGGAATTTTCCAAGTTATGACACCGGATCGCGCCACGCAGATTCAGGCGATCGCCGCCACGCTCGCGCCGGAGCTCGATCCGGCGCGGGACTATCCCGCACTCGCGGCACAGGCGCAGCGCTGGCGCGACGCACGTCCGCTGGATGGTCTCCGCGTCCTCTGCGGCACCCCGCTTTTTCTGAATACGCTGGCGCAATGTGCCGCGCTGCTCGAGGGCGGCGCTGACCTCACGGTCGTGTATTCCGATGAGCTCGGATATGACCCGGCGGTCCCGGGTTTCCTCGCGGGAATCGGCATCGGGACCTGTCACGGCGCAAAGGAAGCCGCCGAACCCGGCCTGTTCGATGCCGTGCTGGATTGCAGTGCGCTGAACAGAGACGTCCCATCCCGGTTCGGCTACTGCGAGCTCACCCGGTCCGGCGTTCACGTCTACAAATCCGACCCGCCGGACAAGCCCGTTTTCGCGGCGGACTCCGGGCGCATCAAATCCATCGAGACCGTGCTCGGCACCGGCGACGGCTGCCTGCGCGGGCTTCGCCACATCGGTGTCGATCCCGCCGGAAAGACAGCCCTGCTCTTCGGACACGGACGCGTCGGACGCGGCATCGAATACGCCCTGACGCATGCGGGCGCCGCCGTCCGCATCGTCGATCCGGCACAGGGCAGCGTCTTCACGCCCGCGTTGCTGAACGGTGCGGACCTCGTGATCGCTGCCACGGGCATCCGCGACGCGCTTGCGCCGTTCGCTCAACTCCTGCTCGACAGCGGCGCGCTGCTGGTGAACATGGGCGCGGACGACGAATTCGGCCCCGGCATCCCGCCGGAACGCGCCGTCAACCACAAGCGTCCGGTCAATTTCATGCTCCGGGAGCCCACCGCCACGCGCTACATCGACCCGACTCTGGCGCTCCACAACGCCGGGATCCTGGAGCTCATGCACAGCCCAGGCGCTTCCGGCATCCTCACGCCGTCGGTTCCGCTCGAAGACTCCATCCTCGCCGACGTGCGAGCCGCGGGTGTCATCAACGGCGAAATCGACGCACTCGGACTCTGAACAGAATCAAATCCAACTCAAATATCGTCATTTCAACCCGCAGCAGGTCAATCATGTCAAGCATCCTCCTCCGCAATGTCATCCTCGACGGTTCCCCGGTCAATGTCCGCATCGAAGGAAACCGGTTCCAGAGCATCTCCCAGTCCGTCCCCGCCGAATCCGCCGACGAAACGCTCGACGCGCACGGCGCGATGGCCATCCTCCCCGCGTTCTACAATGCCCACACCCACGCCGCCATGTCGCTCCTGCGCGGATTCGCCGACGACCTCGACCTCTTCGACTGGCTCAGCAACCACATCTGGCCCGTCGAGGCGCGCCTCGCCAACGAGGACGTCTACGCCGGGACCCGACTTGCCATCCTCGAAATGATCAAGTCCGGCACCGTGTTCTTCAACGACATGTACTGGCGCGGCCGCCAGGTCGTGAAGGCCGCCGAGGACATGGGCATGCGCGCCTGCGTCGGCATCCTGCGCCAGACCATGGGCAATCCGGCGTTCCTCCCCATGCTGGACAACGACTGGCTGCTGGAGAACCGCAACAACCTCTCCGACCGCATTCAGATATCCGTCGCGCCCCACGCGATCTACACGACCACCGAGGAGATCCTGCGCGACGTGGCCGACACGGCGAAGAAATACGGCCTCGTGATCCACACGCACCTCGCCGAGACGAAGAAGGAATTCGACGACTGCATGGAGCAGCACGGCATGACCCCGACCGCCTATGTCGACCACTGCGGCATCCTCACGGACAAGACCATCCTCGCGCACTCCGTGGCACTCACCGACGAGGATATCGAACTCCTCGCCGAACGCCGGTCCGTGCTCGTCCACATGCCCGTCTCGAACATGAAGCTCGTCTCCGGCCATTTCCGCTACGACAGCGCCGCGCTCTTCGCGAAATGCCGCTGGGCGATCGGCACCGACGGCGCGTCCTCCAACAATTCCCTCTCCATGCTCGGCGAGATGAAGACCGCCGCGCTCCGCGGGAAGGACCTCACCGGCGATCCGAAGGCGATGAAGGCCGCGGACGTCTTCCGCGCCGCCACGCGGTCCGGGGCCGAGGCGTTCGGCATCGACGCGGGCGTGATCGAGGAGGGCCGCCTGGCGGATTGCATCCTCGTGGATCTGAACAACCACAATCTTGTGCCGGGGTTCAATCTGATCTCCGATATGGTGTACGCAGCGGACAGTTCCTGCATCGACACGGTCGTCTGCGACGGTCGCATCCTGATGCGCGGCGGCCACGTCGACGGTGAGGAAGAGATCATCGCCGAAGCGCGCGACGCCGCGAAACGCCTGACGTCGAAATAAGCCGCCCGGCAGAATACAGTTTCAACATAGACAACAGGGCAAATGGGATCACGTCTCATTTGCTCTTTTTGTGTCTTTGCACACGCAGCACGCGGGGAAGGCAAGCCTTCCATGGCAGTTGTGCTTGGCTTCGCTCAAGCACGAAACTTTCACATAATACTGCCGGGCGCGCCTCGCGGTCAAGCAGGAAAATTCACCTCGTCAATAATACTTTGCCGGGCGCGCCTCGCGGTCATTTAACCTGTCGAACTCGTGCAAACGAGTTCACCGAGGCCCGCGAATGCGGGCCCCCAGCGAAGCGGGACGCAACGCGTCCTTTTTTCTCCATCAAAAAAGGCAAATATCTCAAAAAAGAAGGAAAACGGCTTGAAATATCCTGAATCGCATGTAAATTGTTGTTTAGAATCGCTTTCCTGATCGTCAGAAATCCGGTTCCGAGCTCATTACATCGGTTATTTCAGCAAAAAACATCTGTAAACCGACCAAGTTTCATAATCTGCTTTTTGCTCTCAAATCGAAATACCCCGGCAGGGACTATTGTGACTTCGTGTCTTGCCGGGCGTCTCTCTATCGTTTTGAGAGCAGGTTCTTGGTCGGACCTACAGATGTACGCATGGGGAAACGTCCGGCTTTTTTGTATCCGGGCTGTTTCCCCTCCCAACGACCCGCACGACCACCCCCCAACCAAGAAACACTCGGAGGACTTAACATGAAATTCAAATCGGTCAACACATTCGCCGCGCTCCTCTGCAGCACGATTCTTTTATTTGCCGCACCCCTGACGGCATCCGCGCAAAACGGCGTCAAGACAGCAGAATTCGAACTGAACCCGCCCGCGGAGGCGTTCGGCGCCGCCTCCATGCCCGCAGGAATCTTTCATTTCTCCTTCGCAACGGGCAAAACGGAGTGGGTCCCGTTCGGAAAGCCCGCGAACATTCAGGAGCTGGCCGAACTTGCCATGCGGGCGCAAAATCCGGAAAAAGCCCCCGCGGGACTTGATTTCAGCATCCGGGGCGAGATCGACATGCGGAAAGCGCAGATCGTGATCCTGTCGGAAGACGAGATCAAGTCGCTCCTGTCGACGGGGAAGCTCCCGGAAAAGAAACCGACGACCAAGGCGCAGGGCATGAAACCGGATTCCTGGTATCTCCTGAAAGATGAAACGGACCGTTCGACATATGTTTTCAGGCTCAAGGACCATTCTCCCGGATACATTTGGCAGCAGATCGCATACGTCCGCATCCCGGACGGAACGTCGTGGAAAAAGAATCCCGACCTGACCGCGCTGCTGAACCTGCCGCAGGCGATCGACGGGTTGAAGACCATCCCCGTATCGGGTGGCGTTCCGAACCTCGCGGAAGGCAAGGTGAAGGAAGTCGAGGTGGTCCAGAAAGACTTGAAAGCGTACTACCCCGCCGCTGCGAAGGCCGGAGACTTCACTTTCTTCTCCCAGGGAAAGTCTCCGTTATACCCTAACGGGACTCCCTTCAAAAAGGAGATGCTCAATGCCGGATGCGACTATTTCGACGGCGTTGACGCGTATCCCGGCGAAGGCGACACGCTGCTGCTGAGCCTCAACAAGCGCTGCGCGGCGATCCCCGACGACAAGGTCGAATCCCTGTGCAAGGACCCCGCGAAACTCGTGGGCGACTACTATGGCGTCCCGATGGACATCACCGCCGCCGAACAGCCGATGGTCCTGCTGGAAACATCCGCGAAAAAGCTCTTCCTGATCGTCGGGCTTGATACGGCATCAACAAAAGGGAAGATCACATATCTGGAAATCCCGCGCGGCGGCATTTCGAAGGAACAGGCGAACGCGATCCGCGAATACCGGACGCTTCAGAAAAAGAAAATGAACGCCGATATGACGATGCGGCGGAAGATCCAGGAATCGAACAGGAAGGAAGCCGAGCGAAAACAAGCGGAAGAACAGGCCAGACAGGATGCGCTGGACAAGCGGATAGAGGACGTGAAACAGCAATCCGCCGGCGACACGTTCCCGAAGACGGAGGAGGAGATCAAACTGGTGGAAGACCTGATCGTCGGCGCGAAGTATGATGAACTGCTCAAGCTGTGCGAGGGGAAGAACCTCGATTTCAATGTGTATGCAACAAACGTAAACAAGGTGAAGCTGCCTTTGCTGTATCAGGCGATCGAGCATAATCCCCAATATCGGG